>Ga0102947_1000516_pt1 | contig 13778 bp, 18 predicted proteins | sample SalPon2A_A_D2_MG_FD_78210 | JGI IMG/M metagenome (GOLD analysis project Ga0102947, IMG submission 78210) | Soil microbial communities from South San Francisco under conditions of wetland restoration - Salt Pond MetaG R2A_A_D2_MG | ecosystem: Environmental > Terrestrial > Soil > Wetlands | place... | reverse complement strand
GGGATATGAAGTTCTATTTTCATGCAAATTTTTTCTTTACCTCTTGTACTTGTTTGGTTGGTTTTCCCATTGTGGTTTTTATCATAATTCTTTTGATGTTCTTTTCTCCATTTGGCAATTTCTTTTCTACCGCATTTACAATTGCGTGTGCATTTACAGCTAAATCTGTATCATCCATTGTTTCATCTCCAAACTTGCATGATAACGATAAAGAACTTCTAGCCCTTACTTTAATTGATGATCTAAATCTTTGTAAAAATGATTCAATTGGAGCATCAAAAGGAACTGGAACTGGCATTTTTCCTCGTGGACCTAAAAGTTGACCTAGAACCTTTCCTACGACTGGCATAATTTTGGTATCGGCCAAAAAGAAATCATATTTGTTAATGAATTTTCTAGATTCTCTTTTATTGGCTGCAAACTTATCCAACTCTTCGGTTCCAATAACTGCATCAGCTTTTGCAGCCTTTGCCTTCGTACTCATATCGCCAGAAGCCATTACACATACGGCTGCTGGAGAACTAGTTTTTGGAAGCTGAACAACCTCATTTATTGCAAATCCCTTTTTAACATCAATATCTTTGAAGGTGATAATTATCTCAAAGGCTTGTTTGAACTTCCTTTGTTTGGAATTTTCTTTAACTGCCTTAATCATCTCCACTAACTGAGCCTCGGTAATCATTACGAACATTTTCGAGGAAGCCTACTTAAAATCGTTTAGTGAGTTGACTTTTTGATAATATTAAAACTGGAAAATTTTCACTTTTTTGGCTTATATTTACAATTTCATAGCCAAAAAAAAGCCTAAACTTACATTTATTAAATCTCTTGAAAGATTTTTGAGCACATTGCATAGATTTGATGAACTTGATATGAATTTGTTATTCGAATTAACCTTGGATGGTTCAATCTCTGTCCCTGCTCTTTCAAAAAAGCTAGATATCAATGCATCCGTTCTTTACAGTAGAATAAAACGATTAATGAAAAAGAAATTGATTAAAAAATTTACCATTGTTATTGATGATTCACTTTTGGGAATTGCAGTAAAGGCTTCAGTTGGAATTAATCGTGATCCAAAATTTAAAGATTCAATAAAGAAAAAACTCCTTTCAACACCTGAAGTAGTATCAATTTCAGAGGTGACAGGAAGATTTGATATGCTCATTAAAGTTTATGCTGAAAATCTTGAGGAATTGCATTCAATTGTAATTGAGAAAATTGGGAAAATTGAAGGAATTCAAAATACTGAAACTTTTGTAGAACTTCAAAGAACTGACAAGGATCCTGTTTATTTAACTAAATAGACTATTGTAGTTTTTCATCCCACTTACCTTCATTTATTTCGGCAGTGATTTCTTTGGGGGTTTTTCCTTCTATTTTGATCCCAAGAGTTAGACATGTTCCAATTATTGTTTTTGCCACTGATTTTAATGATGAAGAATAAGATTTCTCCAATTTGGTATTGGCAATTTTGGCAATAGATTCAATGGTAACATCTCCGACCCACTCTGTTCCAGATGTCCCGGATCCTTTTTGAATACCTGCTTCCTTAAGAACAAGAGCAGAAGCTGAAGGAATTCCAACCTCGATATCCCAATTCTTTGTGTCAGGATCAACTGAAACCGTAACTGGAACCTTCATTCCTTCAAAATCTTTAGTCTTATCATTTATGGCTTTGATTACTTCCATAATATTGACCCCTAGAGGGCCAAGTGCGGGACCTAATGGGGGACCTGCAGATGCTCCGCCTCCTGTTACAAGTGATGATATTTTTTGTGGTTCTCCCATAAATAATCGCCCAAATTGAAAAATTTAATCCTTGCTATGACTCGCTTGTCAATTTTAGATAGTTGGCATCAACTGTTACTGGTAATTGATAGGATGCATCGAGCAAAACCACAGTTGCTTCCTCCTTGTCTGCATCTATTCTAGTTATTGTGGCTTTCATACCTTTGAAGGGACCTCCTGTGATCTCTATTATGTTATCAACTGCTAATTGTGATACTGTGGATTTCTTTACGAGATATCCTTCAATGTCCTTAAACTCTAATTCCCCGCGAAGTTGACCACGAATGTGCCTTACTCCTTCTACTGCCATATATGCATCGCTTGGATTAATTGCTTCCACTACAACATATCCTTTTAGATTATCTACAAGTAAAACAGATTGAATATTGATTTTATTTGCATTAGCTTTTGCTTCAAGCAGCCGCATCACAACTTTTTCCTGCCCTCCTGTTGTTCTTATCGCAAAAAGATGAGATTTTACTTCTTCTGACAATTTTTACCTACCAAATGTAATCACTGAAAAGACAAACTGAATTGTAAAACCAATTGCACCAACGCCTGCAATTCCCAAGAGTACCAATCTTAGATGTTGTGAATATTCATCTCTATCTGGTTTTTTGGCCATTTTTATGGTATTTGCCATATTTTTCAAAGTCTGCCTAGGGTTCATTGCCAGAAATTAATCCGATGTACTTATATTCTTATTCAAAGAAAAATTTTAAAATTTCTAGGCTAGACCCCAAATCTAGGTATTGTTTTGTTCCACTTCAAAATTCCATCAAGGGTGTTTTTTGGATTTCTTGGAGGTACCGGACGATTTTTTTATTTAGAGGAAAAAGTAATGGCATTTATCTCATGGAACTTTTAGTAGCATACAAAGATGATCCAGCCGGAAACAATATGGCAAAATTCCTTACACAAAAAATGGAAAAAGATGGTGAACTTTTTCGAGGAGAACATTATGATCTTCTAATAATTCCTACTCCTGCAATTTCAGCAGATTGGTTAGAAGAAAAATATGATTACGATGGTTTTATTTTTCTCTCAAAACATGCAGCAGAATCTGGAGTTTTGGCTCTGACATGCCATAGTACTGGGAATTTTTCAGAGGCGAAGTTTGGTGGAAATAATAAACAGGTTGCAATACCTCATCCTAATATTCAAAAAAAATATCTCCAAACTCTTTGGAGCAAAAAATCACAATTTTCTGATTTTCAAATTACAATTGAGGCTACTCATCATGGTCCAACAGCGTTGAATAAACCTACTATTTTCATTGAAATTGGAACAACCTCCAAACAATGGAATGATGTAACATTGTGCAATTCAGTGGCAATCTTGGTAAATAAGGTTCTTTCTGAAAATGTCCCTTCCCACCCAATTGCCATTTGTTTTGGTGGTACCCACTACCCTGAAAAATTTAATGTTGAATTACTAAATGGAAAATTTGCTTTGGGAACGGTAATTCCCAAACACGCGTTAGAAAACCTTGATACAAATATGTTTACTCATATTTTAGAGAGAAATCAAATGGCAAAAACAGCTCTTTTGGATTGGAAGGGTTTGGGATCAAATAAACAAAAAATACTTGACTTGCTAGATAAAACTAACCTTGAGGTGATAAGACTATGAATCTTGATAAAAAAATATACAAAAAATTACTTGAAGTTCCCGAGGGAAAAATCACAACATACGGAGAATTAGCGAAGGCTGTAGGTTTCACTAATGGTCAACGTGCTGTTGGTAAAATAATGAACAAAAATCCATATCCTGTAATAATTCCGTGTCATAGAGTAGTAAATTCAGATGGAAAGATAGGCGGATATGCATATGGTGAAGAAATTAAAATAAATATGTTGGAAAACGAAGGAATCAAAATTAAAAATGGTAAAATTTTAAATTTAGAAAATAAACTTTATCGATTCTAAGCTTTTCTTTTTGCACTTGTTTCTTCCAATAGTTGTCTCAAATGGGCCTTGTTTCGTACTGTGTTTCCACCCACTTTTTTGTAAAGAGCCCAAAATTCAGGATTTGTAATATCTTTTCTGTCTTTTGCAATTTTTAGGAGTCTTCTTAAAGAGCGAACCTTTGCCACATAGATTTCTTTTTTGCCTACACGAGCACCTTTTCTGCCCTGTTTAGATCCTTGACCGGTTCCCCTTTTATTTTTCTGATTTTTCTTTTCTTGTGCTCTTCCTCTTGAGGTTCCCGTAAATGGTTTTATCTGAATAGTATTTGCTGTTATTAAACTGCGGATATTTTCTCTGGTAATTGCATCAGCAACATCATCAAGATGGTCTGAATCAAATCTTATTCTATGAACACCGACACCTGTTACTCTTGATGCCAATCGCTTTTTAGCTTTAAGATTTACTACCACTAACACTCACTCTCGCATTAAAAATTTTGAATTTTTTTTCTACTGCTTTTCCAATAATCTCTTTTCTTTTTTTAGTTCCTAGACTGTGACCAAATCTTATACCGTCTGTTTTTGGGTCAAGTCTATCTAAATCATCAATTGTGAAAACTAGATTATCTGTATATCCTGAAGGATGAAGCCCCTTAGATTCCTTTGGTCCTCCGTAACCAACCTTTACCAGACCTGGTCTACCACGGCTTTTTTGTTTTCTTTGATGATGATCCACTCCTTTTGGTTTTCTCCAATTGGATTCTAATCTCTTATACCTCCAGCTCTCAGGTCTTGCAAATTCTGGATTATGTTCTTTAACTTCATCTCGTTTTGCTAGCAGGTCTTTATTGATCGGCATTAGAAAGAGTCTTGAAATTTTACATAAATACGTTCCTAGACTAAAAAATACCATATCATAAGAAAGAGATAATAAGGAAAATCAAGTCGGATCGAAATATCTCATGATTGGGCCTGGGATTAACAAATTTACTTTCTTTGGAGATTCCTACAATTGACTGAAGTGATTGGTTCCTGCATAACGGAAAAATTCTCGTCTCAAATAAGGCAATTTGGAATAACTCCGTCAAAAATTTTCAGAAATCTACCTCCCGATGAACTGGTCGATTTAGCCGTAAGAAAAAAGGAAGGAGAAGTTAACTCAACAGGATCACTTTCTGTAAATACTGGAAAATATACAGGACGATCACCTGATGATAGATTTATCGTTTCAGATGAGATAACTCGCGATACGGTTGATTGGGGTAAAATCAATCACCCTTTTCCACCTGAAAATTTCTCAAAGATTCTTGAAAAAATGAAAAATTTTGTAAATAGCCAAGAACTTTTTGTATTTGATGGTTTTATCGGAGCAGATAAAGAAACACGTTTACCAATAAGGGTAATTAATGATCACGCTTGGCAAAGTCTTTTTGCAAGACAGCTTTTCATTAGACCCTCTTCCAAGGAGCTAGATGATCATGTGCCAGAATTTACTGTAATGTGCATAAATGAATTTGGGGCAATACCTGATATTGACGGTACTAAATCCAATGTTTTCATACTAATTGATTTGACTAGAAAAATTGTTTTGATTGGGGGAACAAATTATGCAGGAGAAATGAAAAAATCAATGTTTGGAGTAATGAATTTTCTTTTACCAGGGAGAGGAATATTTCCTATGCATTGCTCTGCAAATATCGGAAAAAATAATGATACTGCCTTATTCTTTGGTTTATCTGGCACCGGAAAAACAACCTTATCAGCTGATCCTAATAGAAATTTGATTGGTGATGATGAACACGGTTGGTCAGATAGTGGCACATTTAATTTTGAAGGTGGTTGCTATGCAAAATGCATTAATTTAAGCCAAGAAGCAGAACCAGAAATTTGGAATGCCATTAAACCTGGTGCAGTTTTAGAAAATGTGGTTTTAAATGATGGTAAACCCGATTATGATGATAACCGATTAACTGAAAACACAAGAGTAGCATATCCTTTAGATTTCATTCCAGGAGCTGTAATTCCAAGTGTTGGCGGACATCCAAAAATTATTGTTTTTCTTACTGCAGACGCTTTGGGGGTATTACCACCAGTTTCTAGGTTAACAAAAGAAGGGGCAATGTATCATTTCATGTCAGGATATACCAGTAAATTAGCAGGTACAGAACGCGGAATAAAGGAACCAAAATCTGTATTTTCGGAATGTTTTGGAGCCCCCTTTATGCCAAGACCGGCAGCAGTTTATGCCAAGCTTTTAGGTGAAAAAATTAACGAGCATAACACTACTGTATATTTGATAAACACCGGATGGTCAGGGGGTCCTTATGGTATCGGGGCAAGAATCAAGATAAAGTATAGTCGAGCAATGGTAACCGCAGCATTAACGGGAGAGCTAGATAAAGTTGAATATAGACATGATAAATTGTTTAACCTCGATATTCCTACTTTGGTAGAAGGAGTACCACCAGAAATTTTAGATCCTAAAAACACCTGGAGTGACAAAACCTCCTATGAGATTTCTGCAAAAAATCTTTCAAAAATGTTTATAGATAATTTTGAAAAATTCAAAGATGTTTCGCCTGAAATTAAAAGTGCTGGACCTAGACTTGGATAGACTTTGGTTTCCTGTTAAACCCTAGACCAATTAATCCTACTATTACCATGATTACGACAATTATTCCAATCTGTTTTTCTGGAAGGTCAAAAATTTCAAATGGTTTAGAAGAACCTGGTACTACCGAATTTACTTCAATTATTTCAAAAGCATTAAAAGACTCTTCCCCAACTCTAATTTTAGCTTCAACCCAATACTCTCCATTTTCATAAACATTCATTGATCCAGATTTAGAAGGCAAAGCAGAGACAATATCCACACTTCCATCTTTGCTATTTGTCACAGATATTTTTGCATATGTCCAATTTTCTGGATGAAAAATTCTAAAATTCAACTTTCCATTTTCTTGTGATGTTGTAACTGAACCTTCTGTAAAATGTAGTAAAAATGGAATAACATATCTATCTTCATTTTGCTTTACAACAATTTTACCTTCATAATCTCCAAATTCATTTCCTAGAACCTTTATTCTGATTTGTAACTTATTCCCTTCGAGAACATTTGAAATTTGAATAAAATCAGGTCCTTCAGCCGTAACTTGGATATTTTCAAGAGACGAAATAAGTGACTTTAAATCCAATACTTGGTCACCATTGGGATTATCTGAGGAAACGTTTAGAACAAAATTGGGAGGTTGAATTATCAAGGTTGCACCAAATGCTCTTGCAATGTTTAATCTTCCTGATCCTGCAGTATTTAGGGAAAATTCTCGACCAAAGGCATCTGATACAGGTTCACTGGTTGTGAGCAAAAGTGATTTGATTTCATGATGATGAATTTCTGGATTTTTTTGAATTAATAACGCAGCTGCACCACTAACATGAGGAGCTGCATAACTAGTTCCACTCGTAAAATTATAAGATGCATTATTCTGAGTAGTATTAATGAATGCTCCTGGAGCTACCATATCGGGTTTTATGTAAAATGGAGAAACAGGTCCTCTTGAACTAAAATGCGCAACAAAATCTGGATTGAAAAAAAGATGAAGACTTGCAAAATTTTCTTCTTGAATAGTTTCCTTAATTTCTAAACCTTTTTCCCTATCAATTGATACTACTGGAATTCTCGGTTGATATCCTTGTTCAACAAACTCATGTGTTAATTCTCCTAGGAAAATCCCAGGTTCATTATTATAAACTATCAATGCCTTTGCACCTGCATCCGCTGAATTTTTTTCTTTAATAGAAAAATAAAGTAACTCTCCTTCAACATCACTACCTCGTTCCACCAATAAAATAGAATTTGTTGCGTTAATTCCAATTAAATCTATTTCTTTTCCATAACCTCCAAACTTAATTGGTCCTTCTATTGGGTCATCTAGTTGGAACGAACCCACCATAGGAATTACTGTATATGGTTTTTTATTCACTTCTAGAGTAGCGACCAAACTTGAAGTTAAATTATTGAATGTTGCACCCACTGTAACTGCTCCAGCATTTTTTCCAGGACTTCCTATTGTTCCATTTCCAGGTCCATCATTTCCTGCTGCAGTAACTACAAAAATTTCCTTTTCTAATGCCTTGGTTACAGCTCTTTCAATTTGCGAATTTGTTTGATTGACCCCAAGAGAAATGTTAATGATATCTGCCTTGTCTTCAATAGCTTTTTCAATTGCTTTTACAATAAAATCAGATGATACTGCTTTACCGTCTTCAGAAACCTTATAGGCTAAAATTTTGGCTTTTGGAGCCACTCCTTTTACTTGACCATCAGCAGCAATTACTCCTGCAACTTGTGTCCCATGACCATTATTATCCATAGGCAAATCTTCCTCATTCACAAAATTGTATCCTCCCACAACTTTCCCTTCAGGACCCCACCCCATTAGATCGGGATGGTTAAAATCTACTCCAGTATCTATTATGGCAATCTTTACTCCCTCGCCGTTAATTCCCTCTGATCTAGGAATTTCTGTTCCAACAAACGGAACACTATTTTTGAGATACAAATTTACTCCTTTATCATCATCCAATAACTCAAATAGAATCATTGAAACTGTCAGAAGAACTACCAAAGAAAAAATAATTCTAAATTTCACAGATTTTTTGATATTTTTTAGTAAGTAAAAACCAATTGGCTAGTAAACCAATAAATGGAATAACCGATGCATGTGTTACATGGGAAAATATTCACTTCCTGAAATGCCCTATGCTTATGATGCATTAGAACCTCATATTGACGCAAAAACTATGGAGATCCATCATACAAAACATCATCAAGCATACACCGATAAATTGAATGCTGCCCTGGAAACTTGTCCTCAAGAAATCCAAGATAAAGATATCCTTGATATTTTATCTGATCTTAATCAAGTACCTGAGGATAAAAGAGGTGCAATTAATTTTAATGGTGGTGGTTTTGACAACCATAGGCTATTTTGGAACAACATGAAGGCAAACGGAGGAGGCGAACCAGGAGGATCTATTGCTGATGCAATTAATGATTCATTTGGAAACTTTTCTGACTTCAAAGAGAAATTTTCATCTACTTCTGCAGTAATTCAAGGGAGTGGCTGGGGATGGTTAGTGTTTAATCCTTCTTCAGAGAAGGTTGAGTACAAAGCAATGCCCAATCAAACTAGTCCAAGAACAGAAGGATTAGTACCCCTCTTGGGATTGGATGTCTGGGAACATGCATATTATCTAAAATATCAAAACAAAAGACCCGACTATATTGCATCTTGGTGGAATTTAGTAAACTGGGATGAAGTAGAAGATAGATTCTCAAAAACAAAATAAAGGTAAATCTTTATTTTTTTATTCCTTTATTTTCATTTTCACTTTTGTCTCATGAATCAATTTATAACCGCCTGAAAATGATTTGTTGTTAATGAGTGAGGAAAAGGCCCAACAATTAATGCAGCAAATGCAAATGCTAGAAACTTATTTTGGAGATTTAACTCAAAGAGAAGGAACTCTTTACAACATTTTACGCGAAGCCACAAGCGCAATACAGTCAATACAATCCCTTAGTCAAAAATCTGAATCAGAAACTTTGGTACCTATTGGAATGGGAACTTTTGTTAAAACCAAAATTTCATCAAGTGACAATATTGTTTTAAATATTGGTGCGGGAATTTCTTTAGAAAAAGATTCTACATCCGCAATAAACTATCTAGAATCACGAATCAAGGAAATAGAAGTTGCTATACAAGATACGTCTGCTAAAAAACAGGATGCAGCAGCACAATTAGAACAAGGGAAAAACCAGATAAATCAAATAATTCATGCGGATTCTAAAAGTAAATTAGGATAAAATAATGTTTGATAAGCTTCGCAGTGCATTTTCGGATGCAGCGAAAAGTCTATCAGAAAAAGAGCTAAATGAGAAGGATATTGAAAAAATTTTATTTGAATTAGAAATTTCTCTTCATGAATCAGATGTTGCAAGTGAGGTTATCGATGAAATTAAAAATAATTTAAAGGCTAAATTAATCGGGACCAAAGTGGACAAAAATGAAATTGAAAAATTTGTAAAAGATAGTCTTATATCAACAATTTCTTCTTTGTTTGACTCTGTGGGAAAAGTTGACATTTTTGGATTAATTGATGAAAAAAAGAAATCTGGACAACCTTTTTTGATTTTGTTTGTTGGAATTAATGGTACTGGGAAAACCACATCCTTAGCCAAGTTGGCCTATATGTTACAACAGAAAAAATATTCTGTAGTAATTGCTGCTGCTGATACCTTCAGAGCTGGAGCTATAGAACAGCTACGAGAACACACTAACCGGTTAAATCTAAAATTAGTTGCTCAAAATTATAATTCTGATCCTGCAGCTGTTGCACGAGATGCTGTTCTCTATGCAAAATCTCACAAAGTAGATTGTGTATTAATTGATACTGCAGGGAGAATGCAAACAAGCAAAAACTTGATGGAGCAAATAGGTAAAATTACCAAAGTAGTGCAACCAGATTTTAAAATTTTTGTTGGTGACTCTCTGGCAGGAAACGATACAGTTAATCAAGCAAAAGAATTTTTTGAACATGTAAAATTTGATGGAACTATTTTAACAAAAAGTGATGCTGATGCCAGAGGAGGGGCAGCATTATCTGTAGTCAAAATTACTTCTACTCCTGTTCTTTATGTTGGAATTGGGCAGGAATACCCTGACCTAAAAACATTTGATAAGGAAATCTTTTTGGAAAATGTTTTTGGTTCTCTAGAAAATGTAGATTTAAGGAAATCACAACCAGCCCCAAAACCAACACCAGAACCAACAATTGAACCAACACCAGAACTAACAATTGAACCAACACCAGAACCAACACTACGAACCGCTAATATTTCCGATGATCCTTTTGCGGGAATTACTGACGAAGATATCTCAAGATATTCAGAATTGTTTGATGTTAGACCTCCAGAGAATGATGATGAGGCAAAACGATTGAGTAAAAAAATTAAAGAATGGATCAATAATGGAAAATCAACAACTATGGATGGTGTGGACAAAAAATCTAAGGATCAAGAACACGAAATACAAAATAAGGAAAATGAAAATCAAAAACCAGATAAAGAAGAAAAGAAAACAACAAAGAAAAGAGGAAGGTTTGGATTATTTCGAAAATGAAACTAAAAACAAAAAATTTACTCACTTTATCGGACTTATCCAAAAAAGAGTTTGCTCAACTTATTGATTTTTCTATTAAACTAAAAAAAGGATTGAAAAAAGAAAATAACAAACCTTTGTTGAAAAACAAAACTCTTACAATGATTTTTCAAAAACCTTCTACAAGAACAAGGGTGAGTTTTGAAGTGGCAATGTTCCAATTAGGAGGCCATGCAATAAATCTGTCTTCAAATGATATGCAATTATCCAGAGGTGAAACAATTGAAGATACCGCAAAGACACTTTCACGTTATACCGATTGCATAATGGCAAGGGTTTATAATCACAATTTATTGGAAAAACTGTCAGAATTCTCAAGCGTACCTGTCATTAATGGTCTTTCAGATTCATTTCACCCTTGTCAAATTCTTGCTGATTTTATGACCATTAAAGAAAAGAAAAAAAAACTCAAAGGATTGAAACTTGCTTGGATAGGAGATGGAAATAACGTTTGTAATTCAACAATTAATGGATGTGCATTAGCAGAAATGAAAATGTCCATAGCAACCCCAAAAGGATTTGAACCAGATAGCACTGTAGTAGACAAAGCTCAAAAATTTACTGATATCGAGATTACCTCTGATCCGTCAAAAGCAATTAAGAACGCAGACATTGTTGTAACTGACACCTTTACATCTATCCATAATCGTGATTCAAAAAGAATAAAAAAATTCATTCCAAAATATCAAGTAAATTCTAATTTAATGAAACAAGCAAAAAAAAATGCAATCTTTATGCATTGTCTTCCCGCCAAAAGAGGAAGTGAAGTGACGTCCTCTGTTATCGATGGACCACAGTCTGTTGTTTGGGATGAGGCAGAAAATCGATTACATACTCAAAAAGCGTTACTTGTTTTTCTGATCCACGCTTAACGTATATAAGAGCAGGTTCAAAATCGAGTTCTGTAGATGGCCTATTCAAAAATATTGAGGAGACTTAGAGAGCAAAAAACCAATTATAAAAAACGTGGTACCATGTTAATGGGTAAACGTGAATTTATTGCTGTTACTATCTCTAATGAAAATACTCAAGTCCAAATCTTAAAACCAGAAATTACTGGAGATAAGGTTGTATCTTCCGCACATTCAAGGTATTTGCTTGAAAAAGGATGGAAGGGTTCAAGAAAAAGTATACCTGCCGCTTATCTAACTGGGTATATTGCAGGGAAGAAAGCCCTTAGTAAGGGATCCAAGGGTGCTATTTTGTATAGCGGGACAAAAAAATATACTCAAAGAATGGCAGCTGCTCTAAAAGGAGTAATAGATGCCGGAATGAATGTTCCAGCCAATTCAGAAACGTTTCCCCCAGATTCAAGAATTAATGGAGAACATCTTACTGTAAAAAATGATATTTCACAAATTAAATCAACTATTGATAATGAGGTCAAGTAGAAATGAGTCAAACTTCACAAACCAAACCAGGACAAGGTAGACCAGTTCAATATGGAGGAGGTAGACCAGACCAAAAAGGTTCAGGCCAAACCAATAGACGACCAAGACGAGAACCTGTTGAGGAGGTATGGATTCCTAAAACAATTCTGGGACAAAAAGTTGCCTCTGGAGAAATATCTTCTATTGAGGAAATAATTGAAGCTGGTTTGCGAATTCAAGAAGCAGGTATTATCAAAAAATTACTTCCAGAATTAAAAAGTGAAGTTGTAGATGTTGGAATTATCCAAAAAATGACCTCTAATGGACAGTCCACTAGATTCAAAGCAATTGTTGCAGCAGGAAATGAAGATGGTTACTTGGGAATTGGCCAAGGAAAATCAAAACAAATGAGAATTGCCATTGAAAAGGCAACAAACCAAGCGTTTCTTAATGTAAGTCCCATTAAATTAGGATGTGGAAGTTGGGAATGTAGATGTGATCAAAAACATTCAGTTCCCTTCAGAATTAAAGGTAAGGGAGGAAGTGTTACCATTGAGATTATTCCAGCCCCACGTGGATTAGGATTGGTAGCAGGAGGTAAAATTAAGAGATTGTTAGAGTTAGCTGGATTAAAAGACGCATGGACAACTGCAAAGGGTTCAACCCCCACAATGAATTCTACTTCTAAAGCTATTCTGGATTGTCTTAGACAAACTTTTAGTCAAGGTTGATAAAAATGGCAAATGCATATCTCGTGGTTAGAATTAAAGGTCAGGCAGATGTTCCACACTGGGCAACCACTACAATGACATTACTTAAACTTGATAAAAAATATAGGGCCACTATTTTACCTGCCAAGGACAATACCCTTGGAATGTTAAACAAGGTCAAACATTACATTTCTTGGATTGGTTTGGATGTAGATTTAGCAAAGGATCTTCTTGATAAAAAAGGTCGAAAATCAGGATATAAAAAAATCACTGCTGAGGATCTTAAAGAATTAGGATTCAATAGTATTGATGATCTTGCAGCTGCATTAACTGAAGGAAAGGCTACTTTATCCAAATTAAAACCTCTGAAACCTTGGTTTGCTTTATCTCCACCAAGACACGGATTTAAACGAAGTACAAAAAAATTGTATGGGCAGAAAGGAGTTCTTGGATTGAATGCAGAACTTGGAACAATAGTGAGGCGAATGATCTAAAATGGCAACACGATTAAGAAAAACAAGGCGACTTCGTGGAGGCCGAAACATGGGATGGGGACAAGTAGGTCAGCATCGTGCGAGCGGTCATAAAGGCGGTCTCGGAATTTCAGGTTTGATGAAGCATCATTACAGTACGATGCTTAAAGAATATCCTGACCATTATGGTCATTCTTCTACTCATCCACCTCACCCAAATATTACCAAAAAATGGGCTAACATTCGTGAGCTCGATGACTTGTTTACAAAATTCGGAACTGAAGAAGGAGGAAAAAAAATTATCG
>Ga0102947_1000515_pt1 | contig 13780 bp, 12 predicted proteins | sample SalPon2A_A_D2_MG_FD_78210 | JGI IMG/M metagenome (GOLD analysis project Ga0102947, IMG submission 78210) | Soil microbial communities from South San Francisco under conditions of wetland restoration - Salt Pond MetaG R2A_A_D2_MG | ecosystem: Environmental > Terrestrial > Soil > Wetlands | place... | reverse complement strand
CGCAAGGCCGAGGAGGTGCGCGACGACGCCGACGTGCGTGAGGAAGAGGGCGACAGCGAAGACGAATACGACTGGGACGAACTGCTCGACAATGGCGACGATCTCTACGGCTACAAGGCCCGCGTAGACCACAGCGAAGAAGAAGACCGCCGCGATCTGCCGATGCCCGCCCGCACGAGCATCACCGAGCGGCTGATGGACCAGCTTTCCTTCCTCGAAATCGACGAAACTGACCTGCTCATCGCCGAGCAGATCATCGGCTCGATTGACGAAGATGGCTACCTGCGCCGTCCGTTGGAGTCCATTGTGGATGACATCATGTTCAACCACGGCACGATGCTCACCGAGGAAGATGTCGAGAAAATGCTCAAGCGCATCCAGCGGCTCGATCCCGTCGGCATCGCCACCCGCGATTTGCGCGAGTGCCTGCTTGTTCAGTTGAAGCAGATGCCCGAAGACATCGAAGGCCGTGATGTGGCCCTTGGCATCCTGGAGAAGACGTACAAAGCCTTCACCATGAAGCACTTCGATTCCATCAAGAAAAAGCTCGGGATCGACGACTATGAGTTGAAGGAGGGCTTCGACCTCATCCGCAGCCTCAACCCGAAACCCGGCGAAGGCGAGTTCACCGCGCAGCAGAACTACATCACGCCGGACTTCACGGTGCGCTACGTAGACGACGAGTTCATCATCATGCTCAACGGCCGCAACGCGCCGGAGCTACACGTCTCGAAGCATTACCGCAAGATGCTCGAAAAGCTCTCTGCCGAGAAAAAGAAGAAGACCAAAAAGGAAAGAGCAGCCCGCAATGGCATCGACGACGAGACGCGGCAGTTCCTCAAGAACAAGTTCGAGTCGGCCCGTTGGTTCATCAGTTCCATCAACCAGCGCCGCCACACCATGATCAAGGTGATGGATGCCATTGTCCAGATCCAGGAAGAGTTTTTTATGTACGGCGAGGGCTTCCTCAAGCCGATGATCCTGAAAGACATCGCCGAGATTATCCGGATGGACATCTCGACCGTCAGCCGCGTGGTCAACGGCAAGTATGTGCAGACCGAATTCGGCGTCTATGAACTCAAGTATTTCTTCTCCGAGGGCCTCACCACCGACAGCGGCGAGGACGTGTCGAACAAAGAGGTGAAGGCCATCATCGAGAGCATTATCGAGAAGGAAGACAAGACCAAGCCCCTCTCCGACCAGAAGATCGCCACGCAACTCGAAGATCGCGGCTTCCAGATCGCCCGCCGCACCGTCACCAAATACCGCGAGCAACTCAACATCCCCGTCGCCCGCCTGCGCAGGCAAATCGTGCTGAATTAGCACGGCTCCTATTAAGGACCGGGATGCCTGCTCTATTTTTGGCGTGTATAGATATAGATCCCCAAAACCCTTCGAGCCCTGTCCTTACATAGCCATTCCGCCATCTACCTGAAGGACCTGCCCGGTGATGTAGGATGCGGAGGGCGAGGCGAGGAAGAGCACGGCACCAGCGATGTCCTCAGGCGTGGCGGGGCGCCTGAGCGGAACGATGCCGAGCATGGCCTCGCGGGCAGCTTCGGGCAGTTCGGCAGTCATGTCTGTCTCCACATAGCCCGGCGCGACGACGTTGACGGTGACGCCCCGGCTACCGAGTTCTTTGGCAAGGCTCTTCGAGAACCCAATGATGCCTGCCTTTGACGCCGCGTAGTTCGTCTGCCCTGGATTGCCCGTCACACCAACGACCGATGAGATGTTGACGATGCGCCCACCGCGCTGCTTCATCATCGGGCGATAGACGGCTTTAGCGAAGTTGAACAGGCTTTTGAGATTGGTGTTGATGACGGCGTCCCAGTCATCTTCGCTCATGCGCAGCATCAGGTTGTCCCGTGTGATGCCTGCGTTGTTGACAAGCACATCCAGCGTACCCCAGGCATTGAGCACGCCCTGCACGGCGGCGTTGGCGGCTTCCGAGTCGGCAGCGTCGCCTTGAAAGACGAGCACCTCCGTGCCGCTTTCTTGCAGCGATTGTTTCAGCGCCTCGGCTTCATCGGTGGAAGAACGGTAGGTAAACGCGACCCGTGCGCCAGCTTCGGCAAACGCTTCTACTATGGCACGCCCGATGCCACGGGTGCCGCCGGTGACGAGGACGCTGGTGTCGGTAAAGTCGAGGTGCATGGGATGAGGTTTGCTGATGGGGTTGTTGTGCTCGAAGGATGTTGCGTGAGGATGCCCTGCTGTGGCGTTATTTCCTGTGACTTCACGCAACACGTTTCAGATTTCACGCTTCACGTCTTCCAGATCTTCGGCGGTGCCGAAGGTAACGGTTTCTACGTCGCGGCCAAGCGTGCGGCGGACGAGGCCCGTCAGCACTTTCCCGGCACCGACTTCTACGAAGCGCGTCGCGCCGTCTTCTTGCATCTGCCGTAGGGTTGGGGCCCAGCGCACGGGCGAGGTTAACTGCTCCAGCAAGCGCTTGCGGATCGCCTCCGGGTCGGTCGTTGGCTCGGCCGTGACGTTGAGGTAAACAGGACAACGTGGCTTTTGAATGACGAGTGCGTTGAGGGCTTCGGCGAGTCCTGCGCGGGCGTGTTCCATGAGCGGCGAGTGGAAAGCTCCGCTCACGGGTAGCGCCACCACACGCCGGGCACCATGCTCGGAAGCCAATTCCATTGCCCGCTCCACCGCCGCCACATCCCCAGAGATGACGACCTGGCCAGGCGCATTGAAGTTGGCGGGTTGCACCACGCTGTCGTTGCCCTCGGAGGCGTCTTCGCAAACGGCCACGAGTGCATCGTCGTCCATGTTGAGGATGGCGGCCATCGTGCCAGGGCGTTCGTCGCCAGCGTGCGCCATCAACTCGCCGCGCCGCCTCACCACGCGCAGGCCGTCTTCAAACGACAGCGCTCCGGCTGCTGCCAACGCGCTATATTCACCGAGGCTGTGCCCCGCCGCCATCGCCGGGTCAAGGCCCTGTCTCTCTAAAATTTTCGCTGCGGCAAGGCTGTGGACGTAGAGCGCGGGCTGGGTAATGTCGGTTTGCTTGAGCGCTTCGGCGTCCTGTTCTTCGTCACCCGTTTTGCCGAACATCAGATCCGACAGCGCAAAACCCAGCGCGTCATCGGCTTGTTCAAAAACGGCGCGGGCTTCGGGGAATTGCACGAATAGATCCTGCCCCATCCCAACATATTGTGATCCCTGACCGGGGAAAAGGTATGCTACTTTTGACATTTTGGATTGGGGAGTTTGGATGGTAAAACGGTTCAATGATGGAGCAATGTCTCTATCCACTATACCCTCAACCATCTACTAAACCTGTGCTACCTCCGCTGCAAATTTGGTGCGGGCAACGTTGGCTCCGTCATAAGCCCATTTGACGTAGGCGGCACCCCAGGTGAAGCCGCCGCCGAAGGCGGCCAGAATCAGGTTATCGCCGCGCTTGAGTTGGTGTTCCCAGTCGTGGAGGCAGAGCGGAATGGTGGCGGCGGTGGTGTTGCCGTAGCGATCGATATTGAGCATCACCTTGTCCATCGTAATACCCATGCGGCGGGCCGTGGCATCGATGATGCGCTGGTTGGCCTGATGCGGCACGAGGTAGCGGATATCGTCGCCCGTCAGGTCGTTACGCTCCATGACTTCAGCAGAAACATCAGCCATGCCTGCCACAGCGACTTTGAAAACGGTGCGACCTTCCTGCTCCAGGTAATGCCATCCTTTGTCGACCGTCTCATGGGAGGGCGGGTGCAGGCTGCCGCCGCCGTGCATACACAGCGCCTCCCAGTTGGACCCATCGACATGCATGACGGAATCGTGGAGACCATAGCCATCGGTATCCGGTTCGATCAACACGGCCCCGGCTCCATCGCCGAAGATGACGCAGGTGTTGCGGTTGGTGTAGTCAATGATGGAACTCATCTTGTCGGCCCCAATGACAAGCACCTTCTCATACTGCCCACTCTGCACAAGCCGTGCGCCTGTCTCGAACGAAAACAGAAACCCGCAGCACGCCGCCGACACATCGAAGCCCCAGGCATTTGTCGCGCCGATGTTGGCCTGCACGAGGCAGGCCGTTGAGGGAAAAAACATATCCGGCGTCACGGTGCCAACAATGATGGCATCTATTTCGTCCGCGTCGATCCCCCGTTTTTCAAGCACTTCTTCGGCAGCTTTGGTCGCCATATAGGAGGTAGCTTTGTCCTCATCCCACAGCACCCGCCGCTCGCGGATGCCAGTGCGGGTCCGGATCCACTCGTCGTTGGTATCGACCAGCTTCTCCAGGTCGGCGTTGGTCATCACGTCATCCGGCAGGAAGTGGCCTACGGCGGTAATCGCTGCACGTGTCATATCACAAGTACGTTCGCTTCGGAAATAGAGAAAGGGGGCCGCTCAGGCGGCAAAAGCTTCGGCGAGGTGGCGTTTCAATTCCTGCTCTACCGAGGTGGCGGCGGCCAGGATCATTTGCTCGATGGCGCGGGGCGTGGCACTACCGTGCCCGATGCGTACGTTGCCGTTGGTGCCGAGCAGGGGGGCTCCGCCGTAGCCATCGGGGTTGAAGCGCTCGCGGACGCCGCCCAGCACGCGGCCCACGGTCCGCTGTTGCTCTAGACCCAGTTGTTGTGCTTGCATTTCGTCACGGATCATTTGCGTAAACGCACTCGTCACGCTCTCGCCGAACTTGAGCAATACATTACCCACGAAGCCATCGCAAACCACTACATCGGCGGCATGGTGCAACACATCGCGCCCCTCGATGTTGCCCCGGAAGTGGAGGCCATCAACCTGCTGTAAAAGATCGAAAGTCTCTTTGACCTGTTCGTTACCTTTGCCCGGCTCCTCGCCAATGTTGAGCAAGCCGACGACCGGGCGCTCCACGTTCATCACGCACTGGGCGTAGATAGATCCCATCTGCGCAAACTGCACGAGTTGCTCTGGCTTGCAGTCCACATTCGAGCCGACATCAACGACGTAGCACATGCCCTGGGTCGTCGGGAAGTAGCCCATCAGCGTCGGACGTGCAACGCCGGGAAGGCGGCCTAGAATGAACAGCGCCGCCGCCATTACAGCACCGGTGTTGCCTGCACTGACGAAAGCGTCGGCATGGCCCTGCTTGTGCGCACCAAGGCCCAGGTGAATTGACGACTGCTGCTTCGTCTTCACTGCCGCCACAGGCGACTCGCCCATACCGATGACCTCAGGTGCATCAACGATCTGAATGGGCAGTCCGTCGGCGTCATGCTCGGCGAGACCAGCGCGCAGGGTGGCTTCCGGGCCGAAGAGGAGCAGTTCTACGCGGTCGGCGGCGTGCTTTGCCGCCCGGAGGCTGCCCTCCAGCACCACCGATGGGGCATCATCGCCTCCCATCGCGTCTACTGCAACTCGAATCGGCATGACAAAAAAAAGGGTCTATTCTAAGAAAAACGGGGCGGCATGAAGAGCCGCAAGATACAAAGCCATCGGCTAAAATAAGTATGCACGCCCCCTTCATCGATGCGGTTTTCCGATGAAGAGCGCGTGCATATCTATTCTGCGCGAGCGTGTTCTGCGCCGTGCCGTCCGCTAGAGGATCTCTTTGACCTCCACCACCTGGCGACCCCGGTAGTGACCACAGGTCGGGCAGGCGCGGTGCAGCATTTTGCCGCTGCCACAATTGGGGCACTCCATCACCTCGGGCTTCTTGAGACCGCCGTAATAAACACTGCGCCGCTTGCGTGTGCGCGCCTTCGAATGCTTTCGTTTTGGGTTAGCCATAGCTTTTTGTGATTTTGGTAATTAGAAATTGGAGCATGAGAAACAAGCCGCAGGCGACTCACGAAGTAAATGGTCGCTTTTACCAAACCATTTCCCAAGTACCAATTCCTTTTTTTTTCAAACGTCAACTGTCGTCGTCTGTGCGAAGCGCCTTGAGGGCTTCCCACCGGGGATCGATAGCGGGCTCGTCGCCCTCTTCGGGAGCTCCGAAGGCCGTGGGTATTTCCTGATCCTCGGCTTCTGGAGCCACCTTGCGCACCGGGATTGCCAGCATCAAGGTATCTCGTACGGCATCCGTGAGGTCGATGGTCCGATCTCGCGGAAGCTCCTGCACCTCCGCAAAGGGATCCTCGTCGTCGGCCTCTTGCATCCGCGAGGGGACGGAGAAGAGCAGGCTGTACGATCCTGCAATGGGTTGATCAAAGAGCACCAGCGTCCGGTCACACGCTAGCGTAGCGACAGCGGCAGCGTCCAACGTGACGAGCACCTGATCGTGGCGGATGTCTAGCACAACATCGACTTCGATATCCGCAAAGCGATCCGGGTCCAGATCCAGGGTCTGCGCGTCGGGCTCCAGCGTAACCTGGTGTACACCGTTACTAAAGGGGGTCAGGTCGATGCGAAGCATAATGACGATACAAAAACAGGCCACCCCAGAGCGGCCCGGTCTTTTCATTAATTCCGAATCCAACAGGCCCAGACCAACGAAGATACGGATAGGTCGGTTCCAGTTCAAGAGACGGCACGTTTTGAAATTGCAGAATAAACGGTGAAGGTAGGGCTAAAAAAAGGCTTATCAAGGCCACTTCAAAAGCTACCTCTTTAGCACCGTCTTAAATATGTGAAATCCCCGATTGACTCCTTGACGTTCCCCCCATCATTGGTTACCATACTCAGCGTAACATTGAGATAATAGGAGCGGTCCAGAAGCGCACCCAGGCAAGGTGATGGGCAGGGTTTAATTGAACACTTCCACGCAAACTTTCTCCGAGCATGGGCTATCCAGAAAGCATCTTCCCTGTGTGCGACGGCGACCGATCCTCCCGGCTCCCCTTACATGCTCCTGTCATGCAGGTTTTCAATTGTGAGTAACTTGTTGATAACCTGACTTGCTGACAATCCGGGGCATGTTACGCTTATGTTATCTCAAAAGCGCCGTGTACAACTTTCAGAAAACTCGACCTAAAAGGTTGTTTTTTGACGACTTACCGCCTGTTTGTTTCTTGTTGAAAAACGATGAGAACATATGTTTCGGGCGTTACGTTCGCTCAGCAATCTCGGCAGGCTGAGGAGGTGCATTGTTGATAACTGGTGCATAGCGTGTAAATTGGGGGGCGCACACCGGGCCGGGTGCGCTTTCTTTGTTGCCTGTTTGAAACGCTTTTGCAGGAGCCACATGCGTGGCCCTGGTAGATAATCGACATTCTGTTTCACTTTGCTCGTCGGCTGCGGCCAGCGGGCCAGCGGCGCATGTAGGATTTATAGCATGGAGCAATCCCCTGAATCGGTCTGGAAAGAGTGTCTCGACATCATCCGAGATAACATCAGCCGACAAAGTTTTAAGACATGGTTCGAACCTCTCAAAGCGGTCAGTCTGGAGCAGGATGAAAATCTGCTGAAGCTCACGATTCAATTGCCCAGCCGGTTCTATTATGAATGGCTGGAAGAACATTATTTTGCACTGCTTCGCAAGACGATCACGAAGGTGCTGGGGCCACAGGGGCGGCTCTATTATAATATTGTCATCGAGAAAAAAGAGGATGCGGCCAACGAGCAAGGCGGTGCCTCGATGCACCTCCCGGCCCGCCAGCCCGGCAACGAACCGCCCGCTGGAGCACGTCGCCCCCCTGCCCAGTCGCCGCCGACTTCTTCCTCCTCGACTCCGATGCCTGGTCGTGAGAAGCCCGGCAACCCACCGACCGGACCTTCGGGCACGCCGCAACCGGTCATCGCGAACCCGTTCGTCATCCCCGGCATTCAGAAGGCGCAGATCGATAGCCAGCTTAATACGAGCTATACGTTTGAGCGCTTCATCGAGGGCGATTGCAACCGGCTGGCGCGGAGCGCGTCGCTCGCCATCGCGCAGGAGCCAGGCACAACCTCGTTCAACCCCTTCCTGATCTATGGCGGCGTGGGCCTCGGCAAGACGCACCTGATCCAGGCCATCGGCAACTACGTGCAGCGCAACCGCAGCGCCGAGTCGGTGCTGTACGTGTCGAGCGAGCGCTTCACCAACGAGTTTGTGCAAGCCATCCAGCACAACCGTGCCAGCCAGTTCTCGCTCTTCTACCGCCAGATCGACCTCATCATCATCGACGATGTGCAATTCTTCGGTGGGAAGGAAAAGACGCAGGAAGAGTTCTTCCACATCTTCAACGCACTGCACCAGGCGGGCAAGCAGATCGTGCTCTCGGCAGACCGCTCGCCGCGCGAGATCCAGGGCATCGAGGAGCGGTTGCTCTCGCGTTTTCAGTGGGGCCTCTCGGCAGACCTCCAGCCGCCCGAACTCGAAACGCGCATCGCCATTCTCAACCGCAAGGCCGAGGACGACGGCATCGACTTCTCGCCGGATGTCATTGAGTTCATTGCGCACAATATCAAGAGCAACATCCGCGAACTCGAAGGCGCGCTCATCCGCCTGCTGGCGCATGCCACGCTGCACAAGCGCGAGGTAGACCTGAGCCTGACCAAAGAAGTACTGCGCGATCTCATCCGCGAAACGCGGGTTAACCTGACCATTGAGGAGATCCAGCGGATCGTGTGCGAATACTTCACCATCCCGGAAGACCTCGTGCGCGCCCGTACCCGCAAGCGTGAGGTGGTGCAGGCGCGGCAGGTGGCCATGTACTTCAGCAAGCTCCTCACGCAACATTCGCTCAAAACCATTGGCCTTCACTTTGGCGGGCGCGACCACTCCACGGTTATCCACGCTAACCAAAGCGTCGAAAACCAGATTGAGACGGATCACAAGTTCCGCGAGATGATCGACGAGATCAGCCACAAGATCGAGCTGCGCAGCCGGTAGTTCGGTGAGCGGAGGGCGAGGTGCGGGGCGCGAAAAAGACTTAAAAGAAAAACCGCTTTCCGCACTTCGCTCTCCGAATCTCTGGATCCGAGGCGTCGCTTTGTCGTATCTTTAGGCCAGCCTTTTCAGATTTCCCTAGCCCGGTAGCCTTATGAAATTTACCACGTCCAGTTCTCAACTCCGCGAAGCGCTGATGACTGTCGGCGGGGCCGTACCCTCGAAGAGTACGCTGCCCATCCTGGAATGCATTCTGTTTGAACGCGACGGCGAGCGGCTACGCCTCAGCGCCACCGACCTGGAGATTTCCATCGTCCAGAACATCTCGGTGCAGTTTGAGACCAATGGCGCGCCGAAAGGCAACCGGGTGGCCGTCCCTGCCAAACGCCTGCTCGACACGCTACGAGCGCTACCGGATCTGCCTATCGAGTTTGCGTCGGACGACGAATTTGGCGTCACGCTGCGCACGGACCAGGGCCGCTACAAAATGATCGGGCACGATGGGGCCGATTATCCTGCGCTGCCGGAAATGGATAGCGAACAGCGCATCGAAACAGAAGGGGCGCTGCTGCGCCGAGCGATTAGTAAGACGAGTTTTGCCGTCAGCAAAGACGCGCTCCGCCCGGCCATGATGGGCATCTACTTCCAGATTACGCAGGATGAAGGCCGCGCCGTGGCTACCGACGGCCATCGCCTTGTGAAGCTGAAGCTGGATGCGATGACAAGCGCCGAACCCATTAACTTCATCGTGCCGGAGAAAGCCATGACGCTCGCCGGGCGCGTCGCCGAAGACGGCCCCTGCACCATCATCGTGGACAGCGGGCATGTGGCGTTCGAGTTTCCTGAGGCACGCGTGCTGGCCCGGCTCATCGACGAATCCTATCCCAACTACGAAGCCGTCATTCCCGTCGAGAACGACCGCGAGTTGACCATCAACCGCCTCTCGATGCTGGCCGCTGTCAAGCGCGTGGGGCTCTATTCATCCAGCATGACCAACCAGATCCGGCTGGCACTGGAGCCGAACAAGCTGGAAATCTCGGCGGAAGACATCGAGCGCTCCAGCGAAGCCAAAGAGACCGTGCTGTGCGAGTACGACAACGAGCCGATGGTGATCGGGTTCAACGCCGTCTACCTCACCGAAGTCCTCAGCAACCTCGACGCCGACGACATCGTCTTCGAGTTTAGCTCACCCAACCGGGCTGGCGTCGTGATGCCGCAAGAGCAGGCCGAGGGCGAGGACATCCTCATGCTCATCATGCCGGTGATGCTCAACACCTATGCTTGATTGAACCTCTACTTGATTGATCGGCACATCGAAAGGCAAAGAGGGGCACCTGCGTCATGTCAGGTGCCCCTCTTATTTGAAAGCTTGCTTGCTGCCTAATCCTGATCGGGTATAGCTTCCAGTAGCGTTTCTGCTTCCGCCTTACGAAAGTTTTTCTCGTGCTCGCTCCTGGCAACCCTGGTCAGTGCCTCTCGCGCCGCTGGGATGTCGTGCTGGGCCAGCCGCACCTTGGCAAGCAGATAGGTCGCTTCGAGTTGCAGCAGGGTTTCCTCGTCGCCCGGCTGGTCTGCAATGTCTGCCAACAGGCTACCTGCCGTTTGCAAGCGCTCGGCGTCGTAGCGCGGGAAGAGGCCGAGTGTCGAAGAGCGTACGTCGCGTAGCAATACAAGCGCCTGCTCGTAGCGTTGCTCATCGGTAAGGCCAGTGGTGGGATTGGCACTACGCATCACCCCCATGCCTATCAGGTCATCACCCTCAAAAGCCGCCAACTCGTCGAGGGGCGACACCGTAAGCGTGCTTATCGCGAAGAGGACCAGAAAGACGGCCAACGCCCCTCCAACAACTCCACCAACCCGACGCATCGTCCTGCTCGTCCGCCGGACCGGTCCCCGATCAATCGGTGTACCAGGAGACAGCCCCGGCTGCGATGCAGGCTTGGGCTCCAGGCGGTGTCCCGTCACGCGCTCGAAATGCGTGACTGTGTCGCTGCCTGCTTCGAGTTCGGTGAGGCGTTGGGCCAGTCGGTCGTAGCGGGCACGGAGGTCTTCATCGGCTTGCATGCGTGCCTCAATGCGACTGAACAGCGCCTGCAAGCCTGGAGGCGTCGGATGCTGACTCATCTGCCGGGTAACGAGGTAGTACGCGAGCACCTCATCATCGGGCGGCTCGGCGTGAACACGTTGCGCCTGCTCAAATACATCTCCGAGGGCCTTCGCTTCCTCCAACAACGGATACAGGTCAGGGTGCGCTGCCACATACGCTTCAATGTCGGCCTGCTCGGCAGGAGAGAGTTGGCTGTAGAGCAAAATATTGTCTTTCATGGCTTAATGGTTGAAATCGTATTCAGATGTGTAATCTGTGCGTATTCATTCGCTAAAGAGTCGAAGGCGAGAAAGGCTATCTCTCCTATCAATAGACACGCGTTGTGCTAAAACATAACCTCCGCATCTGGAATTTTACGGCTCCTTGGATTCCGACCAGCCAATAAGACTCAGAAACTCGGTATCCGACCGGATCTTCACAAGTGTTTTATGCACGTAGGTCCGAACACTGGCTATGGGTTTACCGGTGCGTTCCTCGATTTCTTGATACGAGCATTTCTCCAGTAAACGCAGGCGAGCCACATCTTTGAGGTAATCGGGAAGCCGTTCGATGGCCTGCCGCAATCCTTCGAGGAGGATCCCAATATCATGCGTGACTGGCTTTACTTCTGCCTGTAGCACCGGGCCCGCCTCCTGGTCGATAGAGGTAAATACCAACTGCCGTCGCAAAAAGTTGAGAAACGTGTTCTTGCAAATCACGCTCACCCAACTCGCATACCGCTGCGCATCCACCAGCTCGTCCTGGCGGGTTTGCACCCTTTCGTATGCCTGTTCGATCAGGATATCAAGGGTAGCTACATCACTCTGCACAAAGCCCGAGACAAACTTCGTGACAAAATACCGACGCACAAAGCAGTAGGTCCACAGGGCAATCACATAATGATCCTGGTCTTCCCCCTGCAAGCGCCACCGCTCAAAAGCGTCATTGACCTGATCGACGTCATCCAGGTGAAACGGAAGACGGGCCGCGATTTTTTCTATGTCCATCAAAAGAGCAGATACCATGACCAAGACGGCAGGAACCACCAGAAAGCTGTGCATGGGAGGGCAAAATAGTACCAAGCGCTGTGTTTTGATGCAATAGAGCCTACAGAAATAACTTAAGGAAAGGAAACTATAGTGTAGGTTCTATGCCCGTTTCTGCACCACAAGCATCAAGATTGCAGGAAGAATAGATCACTGCAAAACACAACATAGCCCTACGGCGTCTTACGAACCCTTTTGATGCGCCTGCCTCGACCCGCGACGACCAGCCGCATCCTTTCTGATAGATTGACAACGGGCGCGAGAAGCGTTATTTTGCAAGACTGTCGCAACCGCATCTGCTCCTATTTCTTTCGATGCCAAAGCGGTGACCACGCTCCGCGCCATGCCCATGACGGACGCGCACCCTTAGCCTGTATCAAACAACATTATGAACGTCAACAGCTTCAAAACCTATAGCGCCAAACCTGGTGACATCGACCGCGAGTGGTTCGTGGTTGATGCTGAGAACCAGATCGTTGGCCGCCTGGCTTCGCGGATTGCTACGATCCTGCGGGGCAAACACAAGCCGTCCTTCACCCCGCACATCGATTGCGGCGACTTCGTCGTGGTCATCAACGCCGACAAGGTGCGTTTCAGCGGTAAGAAGGAAACGGAGAAGGAATACTTCAGCTACAGCGGCTACCCCGGTGGCGTGCGCAACCGTACGCCCAAAGAAATGCGTGCGAGCAAGCCTGAATTCCTCGTTCGCAATGCCGTGAAAGGCATGCTGCCGAAAGGCGCTCTGGGCCGCCAGATGCTCAGCAAGCTGAAGGTCCACGCCGGCCCGACGCACCCCCACGAAGCGCAAAAGCCGAAAGAACTTAGTCTTTAAAAGGTTTCTGGTTTAAAGTTTACGGTTTCTGATTTGAGCCGTGAACCAGTAACCAGTAACCAATAACTAGAAACCAGAGATTATGGCAGCACCGACTCAATACGCCGCTGTAGGACGCCGCAAGACCTCGACGGCCCGCGTGTACCTTCGCCCCGGCAAAGGCGACATCGTCGTCAACAAACGCCCGCTGGACAACTACTTCCCGCTCGAATGGCGTCGCAAGAGCCTGGTTGACCCCTTCAGTGTGACGGAGACGACGGGACAATTCGACGTGGTGGTCAACGCGAAAGGCGGCGGCCTCACCGGCCAGGCCGAAGCAATCCGCCTGGGCATCTCCCGTGCGCTCGTTGAATTCAATGAAGACTTCCGCAAGCCCCTGCGCGACGCTGGCTACATGACCCGCGACCCACGCATGGTCGAGCGCAAGAAGTATGGCCAGCCAAAGGCGCGTAAGAAATTCCAGTTCTCGAAACGTTAAGTTTCAGGTTTGCAGGTTTATCAGGTTACAGGTTAGACGAAAGCAATCTGTAACCTGAAGCTAAGCGTAGCGAGGCAACCTGATAACCTGCAACCACTTACCCCACATACGGCCTGATGCAAAGCGGGGTGACGGTTGTGGCGTGTTCACGTCGCAACCGTTTCGCTGTGCAGGCGAGGGCAGTAGCGGACCTAACCCAACCAAACACCTACTATGGCAGACACACAGACCCAGGGCCAGCATCGCGCCCAGATTGAAGACCTGCTCAAGGCAGGCACCCACTTTGGTCACCTGACCAGCCGTTGGAACCCGAAGATGAAACCTTACATCTTCATGGAGCGCAACGGCATTCACATCATCGACCTGATGCAGACGCAGGTGCTGCTCGATAAGGCCGCCGACGCAGCCGCCCGCTTCGCCAAGCAGGGCAAGAAGATTATGTTCGTTGGCACCAAGAAACAGGCGAAAGACACCGTCCGCAAGCAGGCCGAGGAGAGCAGTTCGCCCTACGTCGTCGAGCGCTGGCTCGGGGGCACGCTGACCAACTTCCAGACCATCCGCAAGAGCATCCGCCGGATGGAAGACCTGG
>Ga0102947_1000514_pt1 | contig 13784 bp, 12 predicted proteins | sample SalPon2A_A_D2_MG_FD_78210 | JGI IMG/M metagenome (GOLD analysis project Ga0102947, IMG submission 78210) | Soil microbial communities from South San Francisco under conditions of wetland restoration - Salt Pond MetaG R2A_A_D2_MG | ecosystem: Environmental > Terrestrial > Soil > Wetlands | place... | reverse complement strand
CCCGGCAGGTGATATCCGAAGCGATGCGGCTTTATCCGCCCGCCTGGGTGCTCGGTCGCACAGCGATCGAGGAGGTCGAAGTCGGCGGCTATGCCATCCCGGCGGGGGCCACCATGTACCTAAGCCAGTTTGTCATTCACCGCGACGCTCGGTTTTTCGAAGATCCCGAGCGTTTCGACCCAGACCGGTGGAGCCCCGAACGAAAGAAGGCCATCTCGAAGTTCGCCTACTTCCCGTTCGGCATCGGTCCCCGCGTGTGTATCGGGGAGCGGTTCGCCTGGATGGAGGCCACGGTGGTGCTGGCCCTGCTGGCGCGTCGCTGGCGGGCCGTGCCGGTCGAAGACCACGAGGTGCGCCCGATCGCACGTCCCACGCTCCGGCCTGCCGACGGCATCCGAATGCGTCTCTACCGGCGAGACCGCGCGATGGCCTCACGCGAGACCAAGTAGCATGCACTTTTGTGTGGCAGATAAGGCTTGGTTAGCCGCTGTGAGTACAATCCGTAGGGGCTCCGACCTTGTGAGCTATGCTGGGCCTGCAAAATGCGCCACCGATAAAGACGGTTCGTCCGCTCCAGTCGTAACAGACTTCACCTTACTTTTCAGGTTTGTAAGGAGGCATCGGGGCCATAATGTGGACATACGGAGTATCACGCCACATCACCCACGGACCCCCGCTCTCTGGATTCGTTGGCAACCCGGCCAGCGCCTGCTCATCCGGTACTAAGATCATCAGGTGAGGTACGCTCTCTGTCAACCACTCGTTATCTGCTGTTGGGCCCTCTGCATAGGGATCCGTGTTGCTCTCCGGCGAGCCGCCCCGGAGCATGTAGCCAAATCCCATTTGTGATATGTTTGGCTCTTTTTTATTCATCCAGGCATCAGCCCATTCGAGCCAGGGCTTGTCCAAACACATCGGGTCGGTACCTGGCGTGTCCGGCATGTCCGGGAGGCAGGTCCAACCATTGGTACCTTCGCGTAACATGCCCATCTCCCCTCCAGCTTCCGCAGGCCAGTCCATAATCGTGGCATCATCAGCTATGGAAGAAGGGGCCGCACTCATGGCACTTTGAATCTTGGCTTGCTTGTCGGCTTGAGCCTGAGTCTGGGTTACCGGGCTAACTGCTAGTAGCAAGCAGCCCAGGAAAAAGAAAAGAGGAGTTCGTTGCATGGTGACCTCCTGAATCTTAGGTGTACCTCACAGTACATCTTTCCCCTAAGCTGTGAGGGAGAAGATAGAGAAATGCAAGTATGCTCAAATTACCTGCACGATTCCAGAGTGAACGGAGAGACGACTACTTGCTTGATGGGCCCCTGGAACAGATTATTAACAAAATATTCCTATATAGTCAAGGAGGGCACCGGGCATGAAGCTTCACTCGTTTCTCTAACCACCTCAGCCGGTGGAACTGATGCTTTTTGGCTTTGCTATGGAAGGAGACTATTTTATATAAGCTAATCCTGACGAATCCCGCCGTTATGCTGGCACACTTATTTTGCCATACGGGTGAGTTATCCGGCTCAGACTTCACCTTCGATGGTGAGGCAACCATCGGACGGCACCCAGACAATGATATTACCCTGCCTTCAGGCGTGGTATCTTCTCACCATGCACGAATCTATTTCGATGCTAGCGTGGGGTGTTATTGTATTGAAGACCTGCACAGTTTCAATGGCACACGGGTAGAAGGCCTTCGCATCACATCTACTACACGGCTTCAAGGTGGGCAGAAAATCACTTTTGCCAACCAGCACGAATTTATTTTTGAAATCCGCAAACATAACAAGGTGGCTGATGCTTCTTTGGGTGACACCTATGCCTCGACAATTCCTGCGAACTTGGTTGTACCCCCTACTGAAGTTGCGCCCCCTCAGCAAGAAAAGGCCCCAATGCTCCTCACCCCCAAGGCTGCAAGAGGGGCGACGCCAGCCGGTGATTGGCTGACAAAAGATGTAATCCGTTCCATTGTTGATCGGGACAAACTGGTAGTACGCAATCTACAAGTAACCCAGGGCTACTATCGGTTATCAGAAGGCATGCGCCATCTGATTGGTGACAGAAATGTCAGCTGGTGCACTTTTGCTACTCATGCCTCGAAGACGGCTGGCCAAGCGCTACGGCACGAATTGATGCCGCGCCTTTTGAAATCAGCGATGATTCGTTTAGCTGGCTACGACGATACGTATTTCTTTATGAACGAAGTGCTTGATCAGGCCAAAAAGCCTCGCCTAGATATGAAAAAGGGCCGCTTGGCTGAAGCACTGAGACGGGTCAGCCTTCTTGTGTCTGAGGGCAATATTATAGTATTTACTGAATTAGCTCGGCCCTTTGTCAGTTTTATCAACACATTTTATAATGACCATCGGTACGATATAAGAAAATTGAAAGCGTTCCTGGAGCGTCATTTTCAACCCGGCTCCTTAGCATTGGGGGGGCAGGATTATCTGATTGAAGCCTTTTCTGCATACTATCACGCCCGTTTTGAAAATGATCCAAAGAGCAAAGCGGAGTATATCCTTCAGGGTAACCTGCTCGTAGGTTTTCACGAACAATCTCGTCTACAGCCTCAAATCGAGCAAGCCCTTTCGGTCCCCTTAGATGTCTTCAGAAACCATGGCCACAGGGGCGATGCCTCACAAGAAAAACGACCCTCGTCCAACCGGTTACGGCATATCGTGACTCGTGCAACCACGCAGATGCTGATGTCCATTACATTACCCAGTCGGGAGCTTAGGCTGAACCAAGATGTGATCGCTCCTACGGGTGTCGAGTCCTTTCCTTTGGATCTGTTTCAGATTGCAAACCCACGATGCCAAGCCCTCGTTAGCCAATTCGAAAACCGTTCAAACACTCTTACTGGAAGTGCCGCAGAAGATTGGGTTAGCCTACAGCAACGCATGAAGTTTGTGGTTAATTTTTTCCGCAGCCATCAGCAGTATGAACGACTTTGGGAGCAGCCTTTCTCACCTAGTCAAGTACCTATCATTGAAGCAGGTTACCTGCCGGGAGGACCTCTATAGATCAGTTCAACAGTAGCGCCAGGGCTAAAAAGGAACACGCACACGCTCTACGTATAAACGGACAGATGCAGGAAGTCGGGCCGGGCCAAGAAATAGTTCGAGATACGGATAGAGAACGGCAACGAAGGATCATCCTGGACTACCGCAGAAGGGGCTTTTTTTTGCCGTAGGGTTAAGGAAAAGGTGATCTGAACCCTACATCAACACCCGCTTGAATTGTTCGACGTTTTCAAGCACCTTGCCGGTGCCGCGTACCACAGCCGTCAGCGGGTCTTCGGCGACGTAGACGGGCAGATCAACGCGGCTGCGGATGAGGGTATCCAGGCCCTTGAGCATCGCGCCACCACCCGTCAGCATGATGCCACGCTCCAGGATGTCGGCTCCTAGTTCTGGCGGTGTTCGTTCGAGGCAACGCAGGACGGCAGCGGTGATCTGGCCCACGGCATCGTTCAGCGCCTCGCGCACGTCTTCCGATGAAATTGTACGCACCTTCGGGATGCCGCTCACGAGGTCGCGCCCTTTCACGGATAGCTCCAGTTCTGGCTCCAGCTCGATAGCGCTTCCTACTTCGCACTTGATACGCTCGGAGGTGCGGTTGCCGATGAGTAGGTTGTGATGGCGCTTGAAGTATTGCAGGATCGACGAGTCGATTTCGTCGCCGCCTACCCGGATGGATTCGTCGATGACGATGCCGGAGAGCGCGATGACCGCGATCTCTGTGGTACCGCCGCCGATGTCCACGATCATGTTGCCGACCGGTTCTTCGACGTTGAGGCCAATGCCTATAGCCGCGGCCATGGGCTCTGCGATCAGGAAGACTTGTTTGGCCCCGGCGTGCTCGGCAGAGTCGCGCACGGCACGCTTTTCGACTTCGGTGATGCCGCTCGGGATGCACACGACCATCTGCCGGATCGACGTGAACCAGCTTTTCTGCACCTTCTGTATCAGCCCCCGGATCAGTTGCTCGGCGACCTCGAAATCCGCGATGACCCCGTCCTTGAGGGGGCGAATCGTCTCGATCTCTTTGTGCGTGCGCTCATGCATCTGGAGCGCTTCGTGCCCGATGGCGATAGGCTTGCGGGTATTGCGATGAACGGCCACGATGCTCGGCTCGTTCAGCACGATCCCTTTGCCTTTGATGTAGATCAGTGTGTTGGCCGTGCCCAGGTCAATGGCGACGTCCGATGAGAAGTTGAGTAATGCCATTTATGTGAAGTCGAAAAGCGATTCGGCAGGAGAGGAGGAGGCAATAAGATTGCGGCCCCAAGATACAACGTGATGGGGGGAAATTAGTGCCTGAAATGTCTCTTGCCTGTAAAAACCATAGCAAGATTGCGTTTGTTGGCAGCCGTAATCACGTCATCGTCACGAATGGAGCCCCCCGGTTGAATGGCTGCCCGTGCGCCACTGTCGGCTGCCGCGATCAGGCCGTCGGCGAAGGGGAAGAACGCATCGGAGGCCACAACGGCATCCGTAAAGTCCAATTCGGATTTTTGGCCCTTTGCCACGGCGATCTCTGACGAATCGATGCGGCTCATTTGCCCGGCCCCGATGCCGAGCGTCGCGCCGTTACGGGCGTAGACGATGGCGTTGCTCTTGACGTGCTTGCACACGCGCCACGCAAAATCGAGGTCGCGCCATTCAGCATTGGTCGGTGCGCGGTCAGTGACCACTTCGATCTGACCACGCAGGGATTGAGGAGCAGGGAGGACAGGGTCGCGTTCCTGCACCAGCAACCCACCGAGCACCGTACGCACATCGAGCCGATCTGCCTCGCGGGCCGGGGCTGTCTGGCGGATGAGGCGGCGATTTTTCTTCTGCATCAGAAAGTCAAGCACGCCGTCCTCAAACTCGGGCGCGATGATGATCTCGGTAAAAATGGCGTTGATGGCCTCTGCCGTAGCGCGGTCCAGCGCTCGATTGACGACGACGATGCCACCGAAGGGTGACTGCCGGTCGGTGGCAAAGGCGTTGTGATAGGCGGTTTCGAGGTCATCGGCCACTGCCACCCCGCACGGGTTGGTGTGTTTGAGAATCGCGCAGGTCGGCGTGTCGTCGCGGAACTCGTCGATCAGGTTGATGGCGGCAGTAAGGTCGATCAGGTTATTGAACGAGAGGTCCTTGCCATGCAACTTCTCGAAGAACGGGCTGGGATCGCCGTACAGGGCCGCCTGCTGGTGCGGATTCTCGCCGTACCGCAACGACTGCGCACGCGGCAGGTGGATTGACAGCGCCGCAGGAAGTGCCTCCGCTTCCGATTCATCCGAGACATTCCCGGCAAAATAGTCGGCGATGGCGCGGTCGTAGGTGGCGGTGTGCTCGAAGGCCGTATGCGCCAGTCGGCGGCGCGTTGCCATCGAAAGCCGCCCCTCGTTGCTGTCGAGTTCGCTGGCAATGGCGTCATAATCATCCGGCGAGGTGACGACGCCCACGAACGCGAAGTTCTTTGCCGACGCCCGCACCATGCCCGGCCCGCCGATGTCAATGTTTTCTACGGCTTCGGCCTCGGTCACGCCCTCCTTTGCAATGGTTTGCTCGAAGGGATACAGGTTCACCACAACAAGGTCGAAGGGTTCAATCTGGTGCTCCGCCAGTTCCGCCATGTCTTCAGGATCGTTCTGCCGGGCTAGCAGACCGCCGTGCACCTTCGGATGCAGGGTCTTTACCCGTCCGCCGAGGATTTCAGGAAAACCTGTGAGGTCGCCGACTTCCTGCACGTCCAGCCCGGCGTCTCGCAGCTTTCGGGCCGTCCCGCCGGAGGACACGAGCGCGACGCCGTGCTCGGCCAGCTTCTGGGCAAAGTCTATCAGGCCGGTTTTGTCGAACACCGAGAGCAGGGCGCGGCGCACTTTGACTTGATCGGGTGGGGGAGGCAGGTCTTTTACGTGGATCATAGGAAGAGATAAAATGAAGGCACCAGGATGGCCCGGTGCTGCTAAGAGGATGAGGTAGGATGAGGGTCGCCGATAAGAACACGGCGTCCGTCGAGAGAAATGCGGCCTTCCGCGAAAAGGCGCAGGGCCTCGGGATAGATGGCGTGCTCGGCTTCGAGAACCCGCTCAGCCAGCGTCTGCGGCGTATCGGTCTGAAGCACCGGCACCGGTTCTTGCAGCACGATAGGGCCGGTGTCGAACTCTTCATCGACGAGATGCACCGTCGCGCCGGACCAACGGGCACCGTGTTGGAGCACGGCTTCATGCACACGCCGCCCGTACATGCCCGGTCCACCAAAGGCTGGCAGCAGCGCCGGATGGATGTTCAGCATCCGCCCTTGAAAAGCCGCGACCACCTCGGCAGGAATCTTCCGCATGTAGCCCGCCAGCGCGATGAAATTCACCGCATGCTTTTCCAACGTATCCATCAGTGTTGCTACATAGGCTGTCTCGGCATCGAACGACGATGGGGCGAGCACCGCGGTGGGAATCTGACGCGCACGGGCTCGGTCCAGCGCCCCAGCGTCCGGGCGGTTGCTGAGGCAGAGCACGACGGTTGCGGGCAGGGAGCCCTCCGCCACTGCATCCAGGATCGCCTGAAAATTGGAGCCGCCTCCCGACGCAAAGACGGCGAGGCGCATGGGCGTTTCCAGAGGGAGCGGCATGACGGTGGGTAATGGGCGTTGCGAGAAACGGGCTGCCGAAGTCTACAGCCTGCGCTGGAGAAAGGATTTAAAAACCGTGAGAAAATTGGGGGAAAAGGATTGGGAAAGGGAAGCGGGAAGGGCGAGGAGGGAAGAGGGAGAAGAACCTTGAACCTGCCAACCTGAAACCATCATCCAACCACCGATTCCAGAATCGAAAGCGTCGCCGTCTTCTCATCGACATCCAGGCGGGCGCGGACGCCGAAGGGGAGCGTGTTCTTGATGGGGAAGTGCCCGTAGACGAGGCCGGTGGCGACGGGGTAGGATGCATCATGCAGGTAGTCTTCGAGCACCTGCTCGGGCGTGAGTGTGGGACGGTCGTGGTCTGGCTCCCAGTCCGTCAGCCCACCGATGATCAAGCCGCCGAGCCGCCCAAGGAGGCCCGCCAGCTTGAGATGCGCCAGCAGGCCATCCAATCGGTACGGTTGCTCGCCAACTTCTTCGATGAACAGCAGCGCACCTTCCAGGTCGGGCAGGTAGGGCGTGCCGATCAGCCGGGTGAGGAGCGTGAGATTGCCGCCGAGGAGCACTCCTTCTGCCGAGCCGGGACGCATCGGACGCAGGGGCTCGCCGCCGGGGCCGAGGAGCGGCTGCGGTGAGGCTCCCTGTACAAGACCCCAGAACAAGTGCTCCGAGGCCGAATCGATATCACCCCATTCCACCGCCACCATCGGTCCAGATAAGCCCGCCCAGCCTGCCTGCTGGTACATCGCGCAGTGCAGCGCGGTGATGTCGCTGTAGCCGACGAGCAGCTTGGGATGCTGCCGGGCCGCCTCATAATCGAGGTGTGGGAGCAGCCGGAGCACGCCATATCCGCCGCGCACACAGAACAGCGCTTTTACATCGGGCCTCCGCAGAAAGCCATTGAGTTCGTCGAGGCGGGTGATGTCGGTACCGGCGAGGTACCCGTGGGGCACATATGTGGCGCGGGACTGCTCGACTTTGTAGCCCAACGCGGCGAGGTGGTCGATACCCGCCGCAACATCCTGCGACGGACGCGGCGCACTCGCGGGGGCGATGACGGCAATCGTATCGCCGGACTGGAGCGGGGGTGGTTTGTTGATGGAAACAGGGGGCATCAGCTTACAGCCATTTACGCTTTTTGAAATAGAAAATCAGGCCTATCGCAATCAGAATCATCACGATCCAGACAGCAGGGTAGCCATAGGGGCTTTGCAGCTCTGGCATATTGGCGAAATTCATCCCGTAGACCCCGGCGATGAAGGTGAGCGGAATGAAGATGGTGCCGATCACCGTCAGGAATTTCATGATCTCGTTCATCCGATTGCTCAGCGAGGTCATGTACAGATCCATCAGCCCACCCAACACATCACGCGTCGATTCCACGATGTCGATGATTTGCACGATGTGGTCGTAGACATCGCGCAGGTACGGGCGGATGTCGTTCGATAGAAGGGACGATTCACTACGTTCCAACTGGCTGATGAGGTCACGGATAGGCCAGACGGTCCGGCGCAGTTGGATGAGTTCACGCCGGAGGACGTTGGCTTTTCCCTGCACCACATCCAGGTCGCCGACGAGCACTTCTTCCTCCAGCGTCTCTACTTGATCGCTGAAAGCCTCCAGCACCAGGAAATAATGGTCGACGATGATGTCGAGCATCGTGTAGGCGAGGTAGTCGCTGCCCTGTGAGCAGATGCGGCCCATATGCTCGCGGAGCCGGGTGCGGATCGGATCGAAAACATCGCCGGGGTTTTCCTTGAAACTGATCACCCAGCGTGGCCCGACTAGCAAACTCACCTGCTCCGACTGCATCACCCCCGACTGCGCATCCATCGTATGCATATCGAGCACGATGAAGAGATAGTCGTCGAAGACTTCGGCCTTCGGTCGCTGGCCGATGGTGGTGATGTCTTCCAGAATGAGCGGGTGGATACCGAAATGCTTTCCGACCTGATCGAGCAACACCACATCATGCACACCGTCGATGTCGATCCAGGTGGTGGTCGGCGTATCGCGCAATGGCCAGATGGCCCCAAGCGACTCGGCAACGAAAGCGTTGACCGTGCCCGTGTCGTAATCGATGACGCCGATGGTTACCGGGGTGGTTTTGTCTTCTCCGGTGAAGACAAGGGACCCGGGTGGCAGGCCGTGCTTTTTGCTATGGCGACGTAAGAAGTGAGCCATCCTGTTCAGGAGTAGCAGGAAACGGGGGGAGCGTCATCACCCAAAGAAACGGAATTTCTGCGATCTAAATCGGAAAGGAAACAGTCAGCGTTCCTTTTGTCCCACCTGGCGACCTTTCCACGCCACACGCCCAGTCCAGTGGCTGATTGCCGAATCCCATTGCATGACGACGGCTATCAGGTAGGACACCGGAGCCAGGGCCGAGATCCACACTGGAAACCCCGTCCGCAGGTCGGTAGCGAGCTTGAGCAGGTAGATCGACAACAGAAACCACAGCGAGAAAATCGGTGCGAGCAGGTACGTCAGTAGAAAATGCACTGCGAGCACGACGAAGACAACGGGCCTGCCGCTCATGATCAGGTACGCATTCTTGCGAAAGCCCTGCCACGCATCGGCCAGGTCGCGGTACATATGGATTGCGACGTCGGCTTGCAGGTCGCGCAGGACGGGCACCACACCGAGGCCCTTCAGATACTGCCCGATCCGCACGTCTTCGAGCACCTCATTCTTCAACGCCTCGTGGGGTTCATGACGATGGTAGAGGTCGGCCTGGATCAGCCAGCATTGTCCATTGAGGGCACCAAGCGATTTCAAGGGGAGGCGGCGTACGAGGGGCCACGGTAACCCGGTCAGGATGGCATTTTGCACGAGACTGACCAGCAGCCGACCGCCCCCACGCAGCCGCGTCAGCCCGGTCATCACCGAGTATTCGGGCAGCGCATGATGGTGGGCTGCAATATGCCGTAGGGCATCCGGGTGCAGCAGTTCGGCATCGGCATCCAGAAACAGATACAGGTCGCCTGTCGCTTCCCGCGTAGCCTGGTACAGCGCATGCACCTTGCCGACCCACCCCGGCGGTGGTCCTGATCCACGCAGGGCTTTGATGCGGTCATTGCCAGCTTGCTGGATGACGTCCCAGGTGCCATCCTCGGAGCCATCGTCGTAGATGATCACTTCCATATCTGGATAGGTTTGGCTCAACAACGAAGGCAGCAGGCGTTGCAGATTGGCTTCTTCATTGCGGGCCGGGATCAGCACGGAGAGCCGGGGATACACGTCCGGTGCTTTTTGCTTTTTGCCCCGCCGCAGATACACCACGTTTGCCCCGAAAACGCTGAACAGCAGCAGATGGATGGCAGCGAGGTAGAAGATCATGTAGGGAAGGGGAAAAGTAAAAACAAAGGACGAAAGCCAATTTGCTACGTTTCCAACAGCTTATGCTGAATCAATCATGGAGGGTCGAGCAGGAAGGCGCGATAGAGCGGGGGCGGGTCGCTGGCCAGGAGGTGAGAGCGCATCGCAGGGGCTTCTTCGGCTTTCAGCTTTTTGAGCGTATACCACACCCATAGATTGGCTTCCATCTCCGATATGCTATTGTCGGAGACTTCCTTTAAGATGGTCTGAAGCCGCTGAAAGCGGAGCAGGGCGGCTCGTTTGTCGCCGCCGAAGATGGCAGGCCGAAACAGCAGCGACTGGCCTTCGATCAGCAGGACGAAGGGCTCGTCGGGGTCGAGCGTTTTGGCTTCATCCATCAGCTTGCTGGCGCGCAGGCCGTTTTGGGGCACGTTCAGCACCGAGCCGGTCATTACGCGGTAGCCCCACAGACCAGAGAGCAACGCCAGATCGCGGGCAGTAGGATGGGCTAGCTCCGTCGGGAGGTCGTGCAGGTAGTGATCGTCTTCGGTGAGGGGATAGAGTCGATAGCGGCACAATAGCTGAACGGTGCGGTCGTCGGATGCCGCGAGTAGCTTCTGGAGGGCTTCCACGTTCTGCGTAGCGTAATACACCTGCGTCGAATCGACCGCAGCAGCGCGGTCCGGCACGGGCGGGGGAGGCTGCATAAATAGAGCCAGTATGAGCGCGAAAAGGGAAATCATGAGGGCGCAAAAAAGCGACGGAGAAACGAGAGGTTCCAGCTTTCATTAGGGCTGGCGTGTCCTTCGAGCAGCACGCGCGTGTTTTCGGGAGCAGCGGAACGGACGGTGTGCCAGACGGCTTCTAACTGTGCGTGTTCCGCGCCAGTTGCCTGTGGATGCGGGCGGCCACCGCCGAGCAAAGCCGTCGGCAAGGCCTCGCCCCACCACGTCACATGGATGCCGAAGGGCCACCAGCACGCCGCCGGAAAGAGCCGGTTGAGACGAACCAGCACTTCGCCATCAAAGGGCAGGATGCCTTCCTCCGGGCGATGGAGTTTTCCTTCCGGGAAATAAAACAGGAGGGTCTCTGGCTTTTCCCGAAAGAGGCGCGCCGTATGGCGTAGCGTAGCAGCCCGGCGTTTGGCGTCGTCGGGAGGGAAAGGGAGCGCACCGGAGGCTCCGAAGAACGGAAAGCGATCCCACTCTTCCATCCAAGTGAGGACGGGACGGTTCAGCAGGCGCTGTGCCATCAGCCAGATGAGGTAGCCATCGTAGAAGCTGTGGTGGTTGGTGTAGAGGATCAGGGGCTGATTGGCAGGGAAGTCGGGCAAGTCACCCACCCAGCAGACACGGCGAAACTGCTTGCGCAGGTCGCGCAGCATGAGGTGCTCTACCAATGTGTTGGCCCAGCTCATTCCGTAGTCGGGGTGTATTGTTGCATCAGCCGTTGTTTGCGGCGTTCAAAGGTGTCAAAAAGCACGAGCGTGCTTTTTCGCCAGCGGGGTACTACGGCGCGGTGGTTCAGGTTGTCGTAGCCACGGGCGCGCACCTCGTTCATGATCTCTCGGTACATCCGCGCGGCCGCCCGGATCCCCATCTGCATGCGCCACGGCAGCATGTCGATGCCTGCCAGGCCGTCGTCGTACAGGTCTTCGGCGCGGGTCATCAGTGATTCGAGCAACACGGCGTAAGACACAGGGAGCGGCGTCGTAAGCGTTTCCATCTGCAAGTCGTAGTCCGAGAGGGCCTCTAGCGGCAGGTAGCAACGGCCCAGCAGCCGGTGGTCCTCGCCTACGTCGCGCAGGATGTTGGTGATCTGCATAGCGATGCCGAGGGCACGGGCGGCGGGTTCAGCCCGGCTCCGGTCGTCGGGGCGTTCCAGCAAGAACGGAAGCATCATCGCGCCAATACTGCCGCCGACGAGGTTGGAGTAGGCGATGAGGTCGTCCTGCGTCTGGATGGGTCGGTCGTTGAGGTCCCAGGAGGCTCCGTCAATCAATTCATACAGGGGCTCTTTATGGAGCGGAAAGGAGGCATGCACCTCATGCAGCCGCTGCCACATGAACTGGTCAGGTGGACGGCCCGCGAGTGTGGCATCCAGGTTGTCTTTCAAGGCGAGCAGCTCATCTAGCGCGGCAGTGGCTCCTACTTCCAGGACGGATTGGTCGGCGATGGAATCGACGCGGCGGCAGAACAGGTAGAGCGTGGCGATAGGCATCTGCACAGGCTCTGGCAGCAGCCGCGCCGCCATCGAAAACGTGCGCGAATGATACCGAAACGCCTACCAAACCTGCGCGTCGTTCTCTATGGTAGCCGGTAACGTGATCCCCATGCCGAGGTAAGAGAGGCAAATTATGGGTTGCTGTCAAGCAAAGCGTGCTGGTCGAGAAAGAGAACACCACGCCCGTGTAGTGCCAGCAACGGCAGTGCCGTAGCAATGGCTCCAATAAAGAAGGCAGGCCACAGTCCGTAGACGAGGCTGATGGAGAGGGGAAAGAGACAGTTGAGCGTGTAGACCAGCGGAGCCCAGCGGCTCGTCGTGCGTAGGCCGCCGCCAATGAGTTCATAACCCGTCACGATGACTAACGTCACGCCAAACCACCCGGCCCAGTTGGAAGCAGGCATCCCGAAGAAAAATCCGCCATTCGGATAGTCCCAAAACGGAAAAGCCCGGCTCATGGCTGGATCGAGCGAGACATCCCAGAGCACCATAAACACCGTCGCCACGAGGATGCGGGGGAGGCGACCCGCCGCCAGGCGCCCTGCCAGATCCAGCGACAGCAGCGAGAGGGCAAACCACGAGGGTGGAATGAAGTAAGGCACATGCCCCAGAATTTTCGGCCCCAGCCAGAAAGTGTAGGCATATTCGCCGAACGGAAAGCCCGTCGAGGTGCCCACCAACTCACTCATGCCACCGATGAAGCTGCCCCAAAGCACGAAAAAAGCCATCAGCGACCAGCCCAGCGAGCGGACATACATCAGCACGGGCAGGACAGGCAGCAGCGTCATGTAGGTCCACGTTGGAGCCCTCACGAGGGTCGGGTAGAACGGGCCAAAGAATTCCAGCGTAGACGGAAACACCCGTAGCAGCACCGACCCGGCGACGCTGAAAACCATCGTCCCGACAAAGATCCAAAGACACAGCTTGAAGAGGCGGTCGAGCCGGTCCTTTTGTGCCATGGCTTCCAGTGGTGCGATACCCATGCTTAATCGGGAGAGGCGAAATAGAGTAGCAGAAAGGGCATACGGTGGTTTTGTAAAAGGCCATCAGGTGGTTGTGTGAGTAGAAGAACACTTGAACGCCTGAGCACGTGAACACCTTCGTAGCTCCGTCCGCAAGACGCCCGTTTCACAGAGCAGGTTCCAATGATTGCTATTCGTCCACCCGAGTACTATCCACGGCTCGAAACCGTCGCGTTGATGATGGTAGCGGAGACCTTTGTGCTGGCCGATACCTACCAGTACAGCCGCCAGTCTTTTCAGAACCGGGCGAAGATGCGCAACCCGGAGGGCTGGCAATGGGTGTCGGTACCGCTCAAGGGGGGACAGCATGGGTTGCCTATTCGCGACGTACGCATTCGTCATGTGGAGGGCTGGCAGAAAAAGCACTGGCGGGCTTTCACCTACAACTACCGTGCGACACCGTTCTTTGAGTTCTATGAGCCAGAACTCCGCGCCGTCTTCGACCAGGATTGGGAGCAACTCGCCGATCTGACGTGCGCCACCATGCTGCTTACCCATCGCCTTTTCGATCTTGATACCACGATGCTGCGCGCCTCCGAGATGCCTGATGAGCCTGATTACCTCGCATCCGTTTTCAACCACCTTGAGGGCAATACCTTG
>Ga0102947_1000512_pt1 | contig 13829 bp, 11 predicted proteins | sample SalPon2A_A_D2_MG_FD_78210 | JGI IMG/M metagenome (GOLD analysis project Ga0102947, IMG submission 78210) | Soil microbial communities from South San Francisco under conditions of wetland restoration - Salt Pond MetaG R2A_A_D2_MG | ecosystem: Environmental > Terrestrial > Soil > Wetlands | place... | reverse complement strand
GTGATAAGAAAGTAAGCGAAATGCGCCGGGACGCCGGCACATGGGTGCGCGAAAGCGAGAGCCCCACGCATGATCTGCGGCCCAAGATAGGCAAAAGAGGGTGACGAACACGATACGATTGCGTGAAAATAAGAAATAGGCTCCTTGAACGCAGGCTTTGAATATTTCCCACCTGTAGGGACTGGATGGGGCTTGAAATGCACACCGGTTCCGTTTTTTGTAATGGACGGCTCGTATATTCCCGCGTTCTTTTGCTTTGCTAAACGGTTTTCGCTTTATGGATTTCGTCGCTCTGCTGCGTGGGATGCTCGGCATCATCTTCATCATCGCCCTCGCCCTTGTGCTCTCCTCGAACCGCCGTGCTGTCAACTGGCGCACCGTCGGATTCGGGCTGTTGCTCCAGCTGATTTTTGCTATTTTCATCCTCAAAGGCGACGACATGGCTGTCGTCTTTTCGCCGCTGGGCTGGCCGAAAGCGGCGTTCGCAGCCGTGGCGGGGCTGTTCGTTGAATTCCTGGCAGCAGTGGAAGTCGGGTCGGCGTTCATCTTTGGCTCGCTCGGCCTCAGCCCGTCGTCGGAGGGTTCGCTGGGCTTTTTCTTTTTCTCCCAGGTGTTGCCCACCGTCATCGTCTTCGCCTCGCTGATGTCGATTCTGTACTACCTCGGCATTATGCAACTCATCGTGCGTGGGGTGGCCTACGTCGTGCGGCGAGCGCTGGGTACGAGCGGGCCAGAGTCGTTGAGCGTGAGCGCCAACATTTTTGTCGGGCAGACGGAGGCTCCGCTTGTCATCAAGCCCTACATCCAGAACCTCACGCGTAGTGAACTGATGGCGGTGATGACGGGTGGCATGGCGACCATTGCAGGCGGCGTGCTTGCCAGCTATGTTGCGTTCCTGGGCGAACGATACGCGCAGGTACAGGGCGTCGCTGTCGAGATCGGGCAGCAACTTTTCGCCGAGCAACTGCTAGGGGCCAGCGTGATGGCCGCCCCCGCGGCGCTCGTTCTCGCCAAGATTCTCGTGCCCGAAACGCAATCCGTCTCGAAAGAAGCCGCTGTCCCCGTCACCGATGGAGGCGAGGCTACACTACACTCTACCGACAGTGACGAAGCCATGGAGGGCGTCGAACATGCCCTCGAAGACGAGGGGCCGAAGAACGTGATCGATGCGGCCGCCACCGGAGCCGCCGACGGCCTCAAGCTCTCGCTCAACATCGGCGCGATGCTGATTGCCTTCCTCGCGCTCATCGCTATCCTGAACGGCATCCTCGGCTGGGGAGCCGGGCTGTTTGGCTTCTCGCTTACATTGGAGGCTATCCTTGGCTTTATCCTCGCCCCCGTAGCGTGGCTTGTAGGTGTGCCCTCTGCCGACATCTCAGCCTTCGGGGCGCTCCTCGGCACCAAAGTCATCGCCAACGAATTCGTCGCCTACACCCAGCTGGCCGATGCCCTCGGCGCAGGGACGCTTTCTCCCAAAACGGTCATTATGGCCACGTTTGCGCTCTGCGGCTTCGCCAACCTGTCCTCCATTGGCATTCAGATCGGCGGCATTGGCCCGCTCGCCCCCAGCCGAACCGCCGAGATCGCCGAGCTAGGCCTGCGCGCCGTACTGGCTGGTACCCTCGCCAACTTGATGACAGCCACGATTGCAGGCGTGTTGTTGGGTTAATTTAGCTTGCTACGCTTGCTGTCATTTGGTTCGCTACGCTCACGTCATTAGGTCATCGGTCATTGGAAGCGTTGTACTCAATCAATGACCAATGACGCGCCGAAGGCGCAAATGACGGCGAGCAACACGGGCCAATGACAGCGAAGCATCCTTACCATCTTCTGACCATTTTCTTGCAACGAACAGAACAAGTGTCGTTGCATTGCATTGGCTAATCGTCTCCAATTCGGCTTTTATGGTCGATTATCGGTTGGTGCACTATTTTTTGCACAGGCCATTCATCATTCGTTTCCCCTGGCGTGTATTTAGGTTGAAGTTGGATGTCAAACCCACTGGCAAACAAGGGAGCGTCTTTGCCCTCAGAAGATTCGTTTACGCACTGGAGCGAGCGGCTCCAGTCTTCGGACCAGCGTGCGTTCTCGGAGCTTTTCCAGGCGATGAACACCGTGCTCCTGCGCTATGCCTGGCGTTTTACGGGTGACCAGGAGGCTGCTCGTGACATCGTGCAAGATGCTTTTTTGAAACTGTGGCAGATCCGCGAAGATGTGGATCCATCACGGTCGCTGAAGGCGCTGCTCTACACGATGGTCCGCAACCTGGCGCTCAACTACAAACGTTCGGCGCAACATACCAACGGTGTGCTCCCCGAGCATGACTTGCACGATCATGCCCCTTCGGCAGATCAAAGGGTGGGTGCATCGCTGCTCCATGAGCGGCTTCACCAGTACATTGAAGAAATGCCCGCCCGCCGCCGCGAGGCCTTTATGCTCAGCCGCTTTGAAGGCTTGAGCCATGAAGAAATCGCAGCCGTCATGGGCTTAACGCCACGCACGGTAAACACCCATATTGTGCTGGCGCTCAAAGACCTTAGGAAACGTCTGAGTGCGCTTCAACCTGACCGTACACCATGAACTGGGATTCTCAACATAACAAACCCCACACGCCGCCTCTCCCCGAGGAGGTCTGGGATGCTCTCAAACCAGAGCGCGAAGAAGAGCGCGAAGAAGAGCGCGCCGCCCTGGCAGAAACCTGGGCGCTGGCCGAGCACTACCGTGATCTTGAACCCGATGAGGCTACCTTCCAGCAAATGGGTGCCGATATCTGGGCCACCCTGGAGGCTACGATTCAGGAAGAATCGGCTGCAGAGGTAGCACCTGCTCCCCTGCGCCTGGTCAAATCGCGACCCCGCATCTTCCAGTTGCGGCCCTGGCATCAGGTGGCGATGGCGGCTTGCCTTGCTCTGCTCATCGGCGTGGTGTTTATCCTTTCCCAGCAATCCATCACCCACACGGCACCCTTTGGCGAAACTGCGACTATCGACCTTCCTGACGGCTCACAGGTTATCCTTAACAGCGGCTCTACCCTCTCCCATCAGCGCACCTTTGGGGAAGAGATACGCCGCGTGACGCTTGAGGGGGAAGCCTTCTTCTCCGTAGCAAAATCCGAGATACCCTTTGTGGTCGGCACCTTCAACGGGACTACCACCGTGGTCGGCACGCAGTTCAACGTACGTGCCTGGAAAGATGATATAGAGCCGGCTACCGATGTCAGCGTATTGGAAGGTAAAGTGCGCCTAGCTGCCCAGCAGACTGCCCAGCACGCCATTACCCTCACAGCGGGCGAATCGGCCCGGCTGGTGGCGCAGAGTATCACCCCCACTCCGCTTGAAGAAAGTGTAGACAACGCGCTGGCCTGGCGCACAGGCAGCTTCAAACTTGTCAAGCCCCTTGGCACGGTGGCACGAGAACTGGAACGCCGCTATGACGTGATCCTTGAGGTTGCAGAGACAGACCTCTTGAATGAACCGGTCGCTATCCTGAAGGAAAGCCCTGCAAGTGTCGAAGCCATCTTGAGCGATATTGCTGAAATCAAAAACTATGAATATCGCGCCATTCCAGGGGGATACGAGATCAAACGTGCAGATACCGAGTAAGAGCTAGCTTTCAGGGGCCGACGTATTTATTGCATCGTCGGCGCTGCTCATCTGAAACTGCTGCTCGGTCTTTATGTCTCTCCGCCTCCGGGGCTTACATGCATGGGCCATCCTTGGTGGCTGTTTGTTAGCCGCGTTCCTGCTTCCCCTTCCGACGCAGGCCCAATCCCCGTCCCTTCCCGCAGTTGAGGACCTGAGCTACCGTCCGCTGGGCGAAGCCCTGCTAGCTTTCCAGAACGCAACAGGTCTCGACCTTTCCTACGATCCCCGACTCGTCGCACGCAAGTGGACCCGCACCGTTGTCGTTGCTGAAGAGACGCAGGAGGCCTATTTACAGGCCCTGCTCGAAAACACGGGCCTTGTCTCCTACCGCCTCTCGTCAGGCACCTACGCCATTCGAGAAAAGCCTCCCACACCAAACGCCACTGGAAGTCTGGTAGGGTTTGTGATGGATGATACGGGGATCCCCTTGCCTCAGGCTTCCGTGAGGCTTCGTGATACCCCTGAACAAGGGGTGGCTACGAACGGGAATGGCCTTTTTCATTTCCAGGATCTTCCTCCCGGTACGTATCACCTACACATCACCTATGTGGGATACGAACCTGTGCTGATTGACGCCACGGTCCGGGCTGGTGAGCAGACCAGCCTTAATGTGCTGTTGCATCCTGAATTTACGGCCCTTCCCACTATCTTCGTTGAGGCAGATTTGCCTCCCTTTGAGAGCCTCCGTGTGTTACATAATGGAGGCCCCATCACCCCACTTACCCAGGCCAATGCTCTGGGCACCGCCGACGCCGTCCGTAGCATGAACAACCTGCCTGGCGTCCGCGTGGGCGATGCGATGGCCGATGTCCATATCCAGGGTGGCGACCCGGGAGAGCATCAGTTTCGGCTCGATGGCGTGCCGGTCTTCGAGCCGGTTCACCTGCGCGGCTTGCTGGGTGCCTTCAACCCTTTTGCCATCGAACGCCTTACCATCCACAAAGCAGGATTCTCAGCGGCGGAGGGCAGTCAGTTGTCTGGCGTGATTGATGCCCAGCATGCGCTTTCGTCTACCGACAATGCGCCTCTCGACCTGCAAGCTGATCCGTTGAGCCTGAACGCCCGGCTGAACCTGGGCTTTGGGGATAGCGATGGCATCAGGGGGCAATTCATGGCGGCCTACCGGACGAGTATGTGGGAGGGCGTCTGGGAAAACCTGCGCCCCGCCCATATCGACAGCCTGTTGCTCGATTGGAACGAGGCGGATCCCTTTCTGCTGCGCGCATCCATCTTATCTCTCGATGATGATAATGATAATCGACCCGACTTGAGTACCCTCATTCAGAGGCTGGAAGCAAACCTGGACTCCCTGCCTCCTCCCGCCATGCCCGAGTCGCGCTTCGACGACCTCCATGCCGCTGGACGCCTGCGCTTTCCGGGTGGCAACGCCCTGTATGCTGCCTTCTACCAGGGCAACAACCTGCTCGAAGCCCGCAGGCTTTTTACGGCCATCGATTCGACCTCGCAGGATCTGAGCAACCCGGATCGCTATACCTGGACGAATGAGAATGCACAGCTTCGCTGGAACACGTTCCTCGGTTCAAACACGCTGCTCAGTACACGGCTCTGGACGACCCGGTACAACCTGCAACATGAATACAAAGCATTGGGAAGCACCACCATTCGCCTCCCCGGAGGCGAGCGTGAGACCTTCACGCTGGACCTTACGGCGGTCGATGATAGCAACCGGGTCCGGGAGTCCTCGTTCGAATCCACGCTGGATTGGACGCATCGTGGCGGCCACCTGGAAACGGGCTTCGAGTTGACCCGAACGAGCTACCGCTTTCTGCTCGATGACGCCCTTACCCAGAGCGTACAGCTTCAAGACACCACCTGGCGCGCCGCGGTGTATGCCGAAGAACGCCTGAACCTGGGTCCCCGCTGGACGATTACGCTCGGCGGACGCCTGACCTACCTGCAATCGGACTCGACGGTGTATGCTGAACCGCGCGTAGCCGTACAATATCAGATGCGCCATACGCCTGTTGGCAAACTCTCTCTTCGGACGGCGGCGGGGCTCTACCGGCAGTATCTGAACCAGTTCGACATGAGCAACATCAGTCCGAGCACGCTCTTCCCGTCGCTCCGCTTCTGGATCCCTGCCGATTCTACCATCAATCCCCCGCGCGCCTACCATATAGCTGCCGACGCCGTGCTGCAACCCACTGACGCCTGGATGCTGCGCGTGGAAACTTATTACAAAGACCAGCCCAACCTGCTGCGTATCAATTATCCGCTGCTTTGGGACCGACGCCCGAGTGCTTTTAAACCACCCATTCAGAACCAGAATGAATTCCTCACGGACGGGCACGGTTATGCCTATGGCGCGGCAGGTGCCATCGTTCATGGCAGTGCCACGACCCGTACCTCCCTGCGCTACGAGTACAACATCGCACGTCGGGAATACACCTTTGAGGATACTACCCGCATTGTATCTGCTCCCTGGAGTGAACCCCATCAGGTAGAAGTAACCCTCGACTGGTTTCCGCATCCGCACTTTGCTACGTCGGTCAAATGGCGGGGTGGCTGGGGACGCACCTGGGCTTTCCGCACCGCCTACTATGACCGCTTGGGCTCCGACCCCTCCCAAGATCCCGTCTTCGGCGAATATGACTTTAGCCGCCCCGAAGACCACCCCCTCCCCTCTTTCCAGCAACTCGACCTTGGCATGGCTTACACCCAGGAAGTAGGCCCCACATCATTCCAGCTTCGGCTTGATGTTATCAATGCCCTGAACCGCCTCAACATTTCCGACCGAAGCTTGATCGACATTGAGCAGGAAGACGGGCCCCGGCTCTATGTCGCGCAGGATCGCCCCCTCCTGTCCCGCACCGTTTCACTCGCTCTCCGGGTGAAGTGGTAGAATCATTCAACGCAAGAAAAAAGCATCACTCTATACGAAAACGCAGGTTGTAACGCGCCCAGGCAGGGACAGGAACCCAATTGCCGTTGCGAATGCGGTAGGCAGGCCGCCAGCGCATCTCGGTAGTAGCCCGCATGCCGATGGCATCCAGCACTGGATGGACGTCTTCGAGTAGCATAATTGCCATCGGCTCGCCTTCCTTGTTGAGGTAGACCTGCGTTTTTACTGCGCCTGTTACTTGCTTCTCGCGCAGGCTATCTGGGTACGGTACATCTACGTCTTTGCCGAGCACCAGCGCCGTCTGTGGCTCCTGAAAGTGGTTGCGGAGGATGCCATACCCCTTCCGCTGAAACTCATCCACCTTACGATTCAGGTCGTTGGCATCAGCCTTGCCCGCCAGGGTAGGCCGGACGTAGCGCTCGAAGAGCGAATCCACCAGCTCGGGTTCGTTGCGATAAAGCCGGATGAGGCTACGTTGCACTCGGCTTTCGAACTGTTCCTGAAGGCTACCGGGTCTGTTGGTCATCTGGGCATTTGCCACGAACGTCACCCCGCTCCCACTGCTGCCCATGTCCTCAAAGGTCTCCAGCTCGCGGAAGACGCCTGTGGTGTCGAAGCCCGTGCGCCACCAGCGACCGTCGCTGGCCTCCCAGCCAGTTGGTACCCCCGTTTCGGCTCCTTCCTCTGCAGCACATCCCATGGCAAGCATAGCAACGAGAAAGATAAAGAGATAGGACTTGCTGCTCATTAAACGCATCAGGAATGGGGAGGGCTTATGAATGCGAAAACCAGATATTTTGATGGATGGGAAACCAATCTGTGACCGGGTTCCTCTATCCCCTTCCTAGACACACAAGCGCCGTGAAGGTCGCCTTCGCTACCAGCACAGCAGGGATTCAGTTCCAAAACGCCGAAAAGCCCGTCGCATGCAGGCTACAAGAAATGCAAAAAGCGCACGCCCTATTTGGACTGCGCCTGGGGCAACGCATCGGCGAGGCGGGCGAAGTAGCGGCGGCGGTCCATGGCCACCACGCGAACCTTGCTGCCAGCCGCGATGAACTCACCTTCGGTTACCACTTCAATGCGCTCTCCGTCGATTTCGATCACACCCGTAGGTCGCAACGGCGTGACGGCCACGCCCGATTTGCCCAGATAGCGAGCCCGGTGTTCATGCTCACGAGCCACGAGTTGCTCATCACTACGCAGGCTGGTTGCCAGGATGAAGCGGTTCCAGGCCCCCGACTTCCAGAGCATGTAGAACAACCCGGTACCAAACGCCATCGAACTTGCCAGCGTAATCGTTCCACCCAAGATCCCCCCTTCCACGTAGACGAACCCGACAGCGAACAAAATCATTAAAAAACCCAGAATGCCAACAATGTTGAAACCCGGTATGAGATAGACCTCTGCCACGATCAGGCCGAAGCCAATCAGGATGAGCAGTATGGGAATCAGCAGTTCCAACGAGTGTGGAAGGGGTTCGTTGAGGGACAGGTGCAGTGTACGAACTAAACAGGAGATGTTTCGCCTTCGGCGGGCAAAACCTTGCGCGGGCGCACCTCTACGCGGCTGCCACGCACCCGCACGACCTCTACAGGTGTGCCCCCTGCAATGAACTCGCCAGCCGTCACCACATCAATCCGTTCGCCATCAATCTCGATGGTACCGGACGGACGCAAGGTAGTAAGTGCCAGCCCGGTGCGGCCGACCAGATCGGCCCGCGTGTCTGCCGAGGTGTAACCGCCTGCGCTCGACAGGTCCGGTTCTAAGATGAGCCGGTTGAAGCGCTCTGAGCGCGGTAAATAGCGGCTCACGGAGAAAATAAACAGGACGAGCAAGATCAACGTGGTAGCAAACGTGCCCAACGCCGGTGAGAGCGCTGGAAAGGGCGGAAAGTCGAATCCGACATTGCCAACGAGCGAGGCAATCAAAGCAACGACCACCATGACGATGCCGGAAATCCCTGCCACGCCAAAGCCGGGAATCACAAAAATTTCGACCAGAATCAGCGCTACGCCGACGAAGAACAGGATCATCTCCCAGCTTTCGACGAGGCCGAGCAGGTAATGCGGCGCGAAAAACACCGCTGCGCCAACCAACGCGATGGCCCCGGCAAAACCCACACCCGGCGTTTGCAACTCGAAGTACAGCCCACCCAGCATCATCAGCATCAGAATAGACTGCACGACGGGCGATCCGAAAAAGCGGAGTAGCGACTCGGCACGGGTGGCCCGGTGGTGAATGACCGGACGATCTGCTACGTCATATGCCTCAATTACGGCCTCCTCGCTGTCGAGCGTGGCATCAGAAACACCAAACTGCAATGCCTCCTGCACCGAGAGCGTAAGCACTTTCCCTTCTTCCGAGATACCTTCCACAACCAGCGTCTCATCGACCATCGCCTCGGCGATTCGCGGATCGCGTCCGTTGGCTTCGGCGGTGGCGCGCATCAGACCACGCATATAGCTCTGGTACTTGTCAGGAGCCGCCTCGCCGCCCACGCCATCCACCACCGTTGCCGCTCCGATGGATGCGCCGGGCACCATCACGATGCGGTCAGCAGCGTAAGAGATCAACGCTCCGGCAGAGGCTGCATTTTTGTCGATGAAGGCGACCGTTGGCACCTCGGCGTTCAGGATCGACTTGCGGATCTTGTCGGCGGCATCGACGAGACCTCCGAACGTATCGACGTGGAAAATCAGCAACGATGCATCTGCCGCCTCAGCATCATGGATGGCACGGTCGATGTAACTGGCGAGGCCGTTGTCGATCATGCCCTCCACGGGCACCACATACACCGGCCCCTGCGCCACGGAGGCTTCAAAGGTCAGCGGTTTGGGCGCGCGCGATTGGGCCTGCGCGACGGATGCCGTCCCCACGACCAGCGCGAGGAGCATCAGCAAGCAACCGAAAAGGTGGATCCCAGGGCGTCTCATAGCACCTCCATTTAGCCAAAAGGCGACTTGTAGCGTGTACGCGACGAGCCGAAGCGAAGATTCACAACGAGACCAGGCCCGGTCCTTCAAACCTTGCCAGCAGCCAGTTGATAGGTATGCTTCCAGGCGAATTGTGCTTCGGAGAAGTGGCGGTTGATAAACAATTGAAAAGCAGACTTCGTCCAGAAGTTAACATGTCCAGGGTCGGGCGTCGTGCCAATAAAACGCCCAATATCGTTGAGCCATTTGAAATAGGGCTCGCGGGGAACGGTGATGACCACAAACTGCCGTGCCACCCGCTTGAGTTCGCTGACAGCGCTGTCCGGCTTATCGAGATGCTCCAGCACCTCGCTGCACACCACCGTGTCGAAAGAGTTGTCAGAGAACGGCAACTTGTAGATGCTGCCCGTCCGAAACGTCGCCGCGTCGCCGAAATGCGCCTCGGCGTAGTCGATAGCCTCCTGGCTCAGGTCCATGCCCGTGAGCTTTAGCTCCGGCTGTTTCTGCGCGAGGTAGTTGGTCACGAACCCTTCTCCGCAGCCTGCATCAAGTACCGTCTGGGGCCCCGTCTCGCGGAGCATGTCGGCGAGCGTGTCGAGGAAAGCCCGGAGGTGCCACTGATAAAGCCGGTTGTCGTAGGTGTATTTGTGGAGATTGGTAGAAGGCTGCGCTACTTCAGAGGGTGCGGACATCGAAAAGGATTTTAACTTGCTTCGCAGGCGATAGCATATGGAAGCGTGATCGTGTGGGTGTATGGAAGCTAAAAAAATCGCCGCCTAAACTCCCATCTTCTTACACTCGTGCCGAGAGATTGAGGATTACTTGCTCCGAGCGAGCTACAGCTCCACCAGTACGGGCGTACCGACGACGACCCACTCCCACAGTTCGTCCATGTGGTCGTTGTGAACCGCGACGCAGCCCTGCGTCCAGTTGCTGCTGGCCCCGGTACCATCGCCGTGGATCTCGATCATCCCACCAAGGGCCGTAGACATGGGCGGCATGCTGAATGTATTCTCTGCCTCAACGATGGCACGGTGCTGGGCACTGGAGATCAGCCCCTGACGCAGACCCCGATCAGCATCTTCGGCTGTAGGATAGTTGAGCACGAAGGCTTTGTAAAACTTGCTGTAGGGATTCTTTTTCACGACGAAGAAGGTACCCTCCGGCGTGCGCCAGTCGTCGGGGTTAGTGCCACTACCACGCCGCTCTTTGTCGGCAAAGGCGTTGTAGCCAAAGTCGGCGGGGACCTTCATCACAAGATCGGTGCCCTCATACAGAAAAACCGCCTTTGATCGCTTAGAGACACGAATCCAGACGTTCGAGATGTCTTCCGTCTTGATGTAGCCCTGGGCGTTGTCCTGTGTACGTACGTGGCTCCATTTCTTCTTTTTCTCGATCAGAAAAACGGGTTCACGAAAGCCCAGATTGACATAGGCCCGCCCGGAGTCGGGCATGGTATAGATGGTGGCACTCCGCTTAACGATGTAGTAGATGGGCAGGTCGTTATAGCTCTCAAGCGGTTGGGCGGTAGCGGCACTGCCACAGATCCCAAAAAGCAGCAAGAGAAAAACAGAGTAGCGTCGCATGGACAGCAGGGGGTTAACAGCGGTGAAGGGGTTCGGTATGAGAGAAAATAGGCATTAGCACCCAGCTTTGACAAGCGCGGAGGGCGGGCCTGTCTTCTTATTTTTTTCCGTTTTGGTCGTTCAGCATCTTTTTTCAAGGCTACAGACGGGCCATTTGCTCAGCAGAACGCTCGTTCCAGACCTGGCACCAGCGATAGGCCGCGAGCACCCCCTCAATCAAGGGTTGCTCGGTCACGACGCGCACCTGCTCTTTGACAGCCTCGGTGGCGTTGGCCGGTGCAAAAGCATAACCGACGCTGGCCAGCGCCCCCAGGTCTCCATTAGTATCGCCGATATAGGCCATTTCCTCAAGTGGACAGCCAAGCCATTCTCCCAGCCACTGTAGCCCTTGCTGTTTGGTGATGGTAGTTGCTACCACATCGATGGAGATAGGCGTATGAAAAACAACAAGATCAGGAAAGTGTCTGGCGACATATTGTTCCACCACAGGCACTTGCGCATACACCTCCTCGGTATCCGGCCCGACGATGCCTGCCTGCGTGCGCTTGCCGAAATCGTACATCAGCCCGGTGCCCGGTATGCATTCCTTGATCAGCCAGCGCCGCACTCCCTGGATCTGGGCTTCGACCTCTGCCGTGAAGTGCGGATGCCACGTCACCTGTGCCGCCACCGGATCAAACAAGCCGCCGCCACTCTCGAAAAGCACAGGCACCTGCACACCCAGCGCTTGCGTGATGGCTTCTACGTACGGATACGCCCGGCCCGAGCACACTGAGAATGCAGGCCATTCGCTATGTTCATGGAGCTTGCCTGCCGTCTGAATATGTGCTGTTAGCTCAAGGTAGCGCGGCAGGTCGAACGGATGGTACGGTTCGGCGAGACATCCGTCGATGTCGGAGATGAAAAGTTTAATCACGGCTGGGGCGTCTCCTTTTGATAGCTTCGCCGCTTTTAACTGCGACGAGCATCAGGGTTTCCTGCCTCTGCTCTTCCTATCGAACGTTCATCAAAACGCCTACGGGATGTACGTCCGGTCGTGCCTCGTCCCAACCTGCGAGAATAGCCTTTCGCTCTCGCACATCCACGTAGACGATCCGGTTCTGCTGCTGGACTTGCAATTCAAAGGACACATCGGCGAGGGTTCCACCATCCTCTATGATCTGCCATGCCAGCGTGCGCGTGATAGCATCCCACTTTGTATCGAGCACCGGAAGGCGATCCTCATAGACCCAGTATGCGAAAAAATCAGACAGATCTTGCTCCGATACATCCTCCATGATTTGCTGAAACACCTTGGTGGAGAGCGGTCGGCCTGCATGACGCGTGTAAACAGTGCGGAAAGCCTCAAAGAAAGTGATATCGCCCAGCTTGCGCCGTAACAGGTGCAGGACGGAAGCCCCTTTGTCGTATGGCACCCACGTCAGCAAGGTGTTCGGGTGCTGCGGCTCGGCAGGCACCAGCACGGTGTGCGTCCGGCGGCGAAAGGGATTCATGTCAGCCAGCACCACCCACTGCTCACGGGCGGCGGCGAGACCATCGGCATGCTCAAAGAAGAGGGTCTCCAGATAGGTCGCGGTGCCTTCCGAAAGCCACAGATCGTTCCAGGAGGCGATGGGCACGCGGTTGCCAAACCACTGGTGCGCCAGCTCATGCACCTGCACCACCTCGGCCTCGCCCGTCCGAAAAAGCTCGGGCTGAAGAAAGGCGGCGGCGGCATTCTCCATCCCGGCATAGCGGATGGGTACCTCCACACTGGCATAGCTTGCAAAGGGATAGGGGCCAAACACTTCAGAAAAGTAGGCCAGGGCCGCGGGCGTGCGACGAAGCAAATCAGCATCCGCAGCATCCTCGGCGAGCATGTAATAGCGGACCGGCAGGGTATCACCCACGGACGCTTCGACTATGCTGAAGTCGGCAACGGCGAAGGCAAACGCATAGGTGGGCGCGGGCACATCGAGATGCCACTGGTAACGCACGGCTCCGCCTAGCGTGTCGAGGAATTGCGGTGTGCCGGTGGCGGCAGCTTCGTAGCCAAAAGGAATGGTCAGGCGGAGCGTCAGCGTCGCAGGGTCTGCCGGATGATGGATGCCGGGAAGCCAGCCGCTACCATCCGTCGGCCACGCATCGCTGAAAAAAACAGATTGCGACCGCGACGCCCGCTCGTAGAATCCTGTCTCTGGAACGCCATGGTAGTGCAAGTCCACCTGCGATGTATCTTTGCCTGGAGATAATGGAATGGGCCAATGGCTCCCCTCACGGTTCACCTCAACCTCGCTGCTATCCACGAGCACCGAGTCCACGTTCATGCCGCGCAACAGGAGCGATAATCTCGTCAACGTGTCGGGATGCTGCACGGTGAGCCGGGTGCGGGCCTGCAACATCCGGGTGGCAGGGTCGAGGTGCAAATCCACCTCGTAGTGCACAACATCAACGCCGGACACGGGTTCAGGCGGCGCGGTTGGCGCGGCAGGGCGACATCCGGCTAAGATGAACAGAGAACCGACAGCGAGAACAAACCTCCACTCATGCATCATCTGATTTTGGCGTGAGCACTTCGGCCAGGTCGGCGACGAATTCGTCGGAGATGCCCATGTTGCTGAAGCCGCCATCGTGATAGAGCGTCTGCATCGTCACCATGCGCGTGAAGTCACTCAGCAGCGTGACCGTATAATCGGCGCAGCTTTCAGCGTCGGCATTGCCCAGGGGCGAAAGGCGATCCCCGAACTCAAACATGGCGTCGAAGCCGGTGATGCCGCTGCCGGCCGTCGTCCGCGTCGGGCTCTGGGAGATGGCGTTGATG
>Ga0102947_1000510_pt1 | contig 13858 bp, 16 predicted proteins | sample SalPon2A_A_D2_MG_FD_78210 | JGI IMG/M metagenome (GOLD analysis project Ga0102947, IMG submission 78210) | Soil microbial communities from South San Francisco under conditions of wetland restoration - Salt Pond MetaG R2A_A_D2_MG | ecosystem: Environmental > Terrestrial > Soil > Wetlands | place... | reverse complement strand
ATATTAGCAAAATAGGAACAACTCCAATGAATCCAACTTATGAGGATATTCAAAAAGCAAACTCTATGCGAAATGAAAAAATAAGAAAAACACCCCTAATTTATTCTCCAACTTTTAGTATGCTAACCGATTCCAAAGTTTATCTCAAATCAGAATTCCAGCAAAAAACAGGAGCTTTTAAAATACGAGGAGCTTATTACAAAATTCAAACATTAACTGAAGGAGAAAAACAAAGAGGAGTAATTGCAGCATCAGCTGGTAACCATGCACAGGGAGTGGCATATGCTGCAAATGCAGAAAAAATACGGTGCACAATTGTAATGCCAAAAAATGCCTCGCCTGCAAAAGTGTCTGCTACAAAATGGTATGGTGCAGATGTAATTTTGGATGGTGTCAATTATGATGAAGCATCTACTAGAGCCAAAGAAATTGCAAAAGAAACTGGTTCAATTTTAATTCATGCCTTTGATGATCCAGAAATTATTGCAGGTCAAGGGGTTATAGGATTAGAAATTTTAGAACAGATTCCAGATGTTGAAGAAATCTATGTGCCCATTGGGGGAGGTGGGTTAGCAGCTGGTGTGTTAATTGCAATTAAAACCACTCATCCAAATATAAAAATAATTGGAGTGCAATCAAGATCATTTCCTTCAATGTATGAATCATGGAAACAAGGAAACCTTACAAGTGTAGGGGGAGCAAGAACAATTGCAGATGGAATATCAGTAAAAGTCCCCGGACAAACAACATTTTCAATAATTAAGGAATTAATTGATGAGATTGTATTGGTTGATGATTCCGAAATTATCAAAGCAATGTTTTTGCTAATGGAACGAATGAAAGTAGTAATTGAACCTGCAGGTGCTGTTGGTTTAGCCTACCTTATATCTCACAAACCCTCACCTGGAAAAAAGGTTGTTTCAATTTTGGCAGGTGGTAATATTGACATGTATTTGCTTGGTCAAATTGTAGATAAAGGATTAGCTGCTATGGGAAGATTACTGAAAATTTCTGTTTTGCTTCCTGATAGGCCTGGAGCCTTTAAGGAAATTGTAGATGAAATTAGCTCTGCTAATGCAAATATTGTGGAAGTAGTTCACGATAGGCTAAGTTCTAATATCAACGCCGGATCCGCATCAGTTACTCTAAGTTTGGAAACAGCAGGAAAAGAACAATCAGATAAACTAATTGAGGCTTTTCAAAAAAAGAACATTCAGTTTAATTTACTTACTTGAATTTTTTTTTGACAAATTTGGAAAGACCGTGTTTTTTTAGATCATCCGATTCCTTTAGAACTGATTTGTGCTGAATAATCTTATGCTTTTTTAATTTAATTTTTAGTTGTGGAAATTCATTTGATAATATTTTCATGGCATAAATTGCTGCGTTTCCTGATTTATTTACTCCAACTGCAACTACAGGAGAACCAGTTGGCATTTCCGAAATAGAAAGTAATGAATCCAATCCACCAAATGCAGAAAATTTTGAATTATAGGTTTTTTTTGTGTTTTTGTCATTATATACAAGGATTGGGACTCCAATTACTGGAATAATAGTATGGGATGCTATCATTCCAGGTAAATGAGCTGCTCCACCGGCACCTGCAATAATTACCTTGAAACCCATTTTTTCTGCATGTTCAGCATATTCTGACAATCTGGCAGGGGTTCTATGTGCAGATACAATCTGATCTTCATGTTTAATTTTAAATTCATCCAAAATTTCAGCAGCACCTTTCATAATTTGACTATCAGAACTAGAACCCATGATGATTCCAACTAGAGGTTTTTTAGAAAAACTCATGTGTATTGAAAAACAATCTGGGTTATTATCTTTAACAAATAAAAAATAACCGACAAAGCCGTACAAAAAGCATTAGATATTTTTAATGCCCAAATAATGAGCCTGTGATGGGGAAAATTTTGGGAATAATTGGCGGAGGGCAGCTTGGAATGATGATTACAGAGGCGGCAAAAATGTTGCCTGATCATATTGAAAAAATCATTGTGTTAGATCCCACAGAAAATTGCCCTGCAGCCCAAGCAGGGGCAGAACAAATTGTTGCTGGTTTTAAAGATAAAAATGCAATTCAAAAATTAGGAGGCAAATCAGACATTATTACTTATGAAATAGAATCAGGCGACAGTGAGGTGTTAAAAGCAGTTGAAACAAAAACTGAAATTAATCCTTCTCCTGAAACCCTAAAAATTATACAAGATAAATTTTTTCAAAAAATATTTCTTTCCCAAAATGATATTTCTGTTGCGGAATTTATTAAAATTGAATCAATAAAGGATTTACATAACGGATTGGATAGATTTGGACATCCTTGTTTACTAAAAGCAAGACGTGATGCATATGATGGACGAGGCAATTTCAAAATAAATTCCTTTGATGATGCCAAGAAAGCTTTTGATTATTTTAAGGGTGACAATTTAATGTTGGAAAAATTTATTCCTTTTAAAATGGAAGTATCTGTAATCGCTGCAAGAAATACGCAAGGTCAAATCAAAACATATCCTTTAGTTGAAAATATTCATGAAAACAACATCCTAAAAGAAACAATAGCCCCAGCTAGAGTTCCCAAAGAAATTTCCAAAAAAGCTGATGAGATTGCAAAAAATACAATGAAAGTCCTAAAAGGTGCTGGAGTTTTTGGGATTGAAATGTTTGTGACGAGGAATGACAACATATTGATAAATGAAATCGCTCCAAGAGTTCACAATTCAGGTCATCATACATTAAATTCGAGCGAGACATCGCAATTTGACCAACACCTAAGGGCAATATTGGGTTTAGAATTGGGTAGCGTAAAACTTGTACATCCAACAATAATGTATAATATTTTGGGACCAAAGGATTTTGAAGGCGAATATAAGACCATTGAAATTTCAGAACCAAACATATACCTCAAAATGTATGGAAAAAAAATATCAAAACCGCAAAGAAAGTTAGGGCATGTTAATTTGGTTGCAACTGAAAAAGAATCAATAGAGGATCTTTTACAAAAGCTGAAAATAATTAAAAATAAATTACAAATTAAAGCCTTAACTTAGATTGGAAAATCAATTTTTTCTCTATTAGATAAATCATCCTTTTAATAAATAATTAATATTTTGTTACTTCTGTTAATTTTTCATCAGAGTTCAATAAAAAAAGTATAGCCATTTTATATTCATAGGTCTTATAAAAAATTTGGATTTCTAACTCATCCATGAATTTTAATTAATCAATTAAAAATAAAATAAAGGCTGCTAAGACTCCAATCAATCCTATAAACACAAGAAGATTTCGAATAAAATTATTGGATGCAACTTCACTTAACATGTTTCAATTTATGGTTTATAAAAAATAAAGCTGGGGTAAAAAACCTTAATAAATTTTTAAATTTTAAAACCTAATCAAATAAATTTAATTTGTCAAAAAAAATAATTGTAATTAATCTAAAACTTTTAGGGATTATTTATTTTCAATTAATTGTAGTATTTTCTTAATGATGATATCATGATCTACTTCTACAGCAGTTGACACTATTAGTAAAACCGATTCATTTAAAGGAAAAGAAATTCGTTTAATTTTTTCATATTCAGTAAAAGAATATCGTCCAAATCCTAAAAATGGATAATGCAATTCTTTTGATTTCCACTCTAACATGGTATTAATTGTGGATTTTGTTATTTCTTCAGGAGGTAAGTAAGATTCCAAACCCGTTCGCATTCCACCTCCCAATAATTCTCCATTAAAATGATATGCAAAAACGCCTCTAATTTGAGGTTCAAGACCTAAAATAATAGAACAAATCTTGGCATAGTTCATTGTATCTTGTTAGCTAAAATGAAATGTAAATTTTTCATTTCACCTCAAAAAATAAGTTCAAATTAAAATTTTCACTAAACATTAAACCTTTCAGGTCTAATTCAATCATAGATTTATTAATAAAAGCAAAAGAATTTCAATATTGACATCAATACCCCATGTATTATCTGGAATTTCAATAATTCTTTTAGTAATTTATGGAATTGATGTTATAGTTGGGGCCGGGAGTGCAGGAGAAGGCTTTTTACCTTTTGATGCTATGACACGAGGAATTGGATTTGGATTACCACCAATTATCTTGTCGTTTATAGCTTTTTTCATGTCCAAAAATCCTCCTTACAAAGGGTTAGGAATAATGTTGGCAATTACTGGAATTTTGATCATTATTGGTGGCGTAATTTCAATTTCAGCCTCATCAGAGTCAGAAAATGCTTCAAGAATGTTGGGCGAGGGAGGGAGTCTAATTGCAATTGGGGCAATCATTATAGCATTAGGAGCAATAAAGATAAAAAAATCATAACCCAAGGTATCTAAATGCCAATTTGTCAAAAATGCAGCAACGATGTTTCAAAGGTGTATGATTGTGTTCACACAAAAGATCTAGAATTTTGTAAAGAATGCTATACTGAACTTCATTATTATTTGACTGAACAAAACTAGTCTAGATCTTTTTCATGAGTGCTGGATTTTTTAGATTAAGGTTATATCGGTAAATATTAAAGAAAAAAAATGCAAGCAATCATCTTAGCTGGTGGAAGAGGGAAACGCCTTAGACCAATAACAGATTATGTCCCAAAACCGCTGATTCCAATAGATAACATTCCAATCATTGATTGGCAAATAAACTATTTAAAAAATTTCAATGTTAATGAAATTATAATTTGTACTGGGTATAAAACTGAAATGATACAACACTTTCTAGGGGTAAAAGATAATTTTAAAATAAAAATAAATTTTTCTGTTGAAAAAACTCCATTGGGGACCGGTGGGGCAATTAAACAAGCAGGAAAATTAATCAAAGATGAATCGTTTTTTGTAATAAATGGAGATGTTCTAACAAATATTAATCTAAATAAAATGTTAAACAAACCCAACTCTATTGCAGCAATAGAGCTAAGGACAAAGTTTGGAATTATGGATACAAAAAATGATAAGATAACACGATTTAGAGAAAAAAAGGAAATTTCAGACGTATGGATGAACGCAGGACTTTATCATTTGCAAAAAGATATTCTAAAGGATTTACCCAAAAAAGGGGATATTGAAAAAACTCTATTTCCGGATTATGCAAAAAAAGGATTGCTAAATACAGTAAAATTTAAAAAAATAAAGTGGTACTCTGTAGACTCTTTCAAAGATATTGAAAATTGTTCAGTTGAGATAAATAAAATAATAAGATAAACTTTGGAGTTTAGGCCCCAGTTCTATGCAATGTTACCATCATATAGGCAATTTCACTTACGAACTTCTCATCTTTATTTTCAGATGCAGTATAGCATGTGGCATTCTTCCAAAAGTTACTTTTTTGGTCAGGATTTTTTACGAATGTTTGCTCGCTCAATATTGATAATTAAAAAAATCACAACATAATATTCAACCTCAATGATATTTTACCTAATGCTAAAAGAGTTACACTGAATTGACCTTCAAAATAAAATACCCTTCACTCTGTAATATAACAAACCAAAGGAAACACTAGAATATCTATTTAAAATAAATATTCTATGAGAATAGCTTGTAGTTTAGGTTCACTATTGTCAGTTAAACAAGTTATGGAATGCGCCCATGCCTTATCCAAAACCTCCATTGAGACAATATGGATTCCTGAAACGTGGGGAATGGAAAATTTTTCAATGCTTAGTTTGATTTCACAAAAAGCCAGCAAACAACAAATTGGATCCTCGATTATTAACGTGTTTTCACGAAGTCCAGCATCTATTGCCATGGGAGCAGCCACTGTGGATATAATTTCAAATGGCCGTTTTATTTTAGGTCTGGGAACAAGTAGCTCCGTAATTGTTGAAAATTTTCATGGCTATGAGTTCAAAAATCCAATGGGTAGGATTAGAGAATACGTTGAAATTATAAAATTAATTTTATCTGGAAACTCTGTTGATTACAAAGGTAAAATTTTTAATTTAAAAAATTTTTCTTTGTTAATTAAACCACCTAGAAAAAAAATTCCAATTTATCTTGCCGCCATAAATTCAAAAATGGTGGATCTTACATGGGAAATAGCCGATGGGACCATTTTTTATTTGCGTCCCATGGATGAAATGAAAAAAACAATTCATATGATGCAAGCAAAAAGAAAAATTGATGTAACAAGCCAATTCATTACAAGTGTTTCCAACGATTCTGAACTTGCAATAAATAAATGTAAAAAAACCTTGGCCTTTTATGTGTCGGTTGGAAAAATCTACAGAGAGTTTTTATCTAAAAATGGTTTTGAAACCGAAACAAGAAATATTTTTGAGGAATTTAAAAAATCTGGGTTTGAATCAAATCATGAATTAGTAACTTCTCAAATGATAGACTGCCTAACCATAGCAGGCGATCCTGACGCATGCCAAAAACAACTAAAAAAATTTAGAGAAACAGGCATAGATCTTCCCATTATTCAATTTAATCCAATTGGAAATGTAATGGAATCACTACAATTATTTTCAAAAACTTTTTTTGAGGAATAATATGCCAAAAGTTGCAATTGTTGGATATGGGCAAACAAAATTCTCAACTGAGAATTCCAAAATAGAATCTGTACTGTTACAATGTACAAAAAACTTGTTTGACTCAACTTCCAAATTAAATCAAAAAAACATTGATGCGGTTTTAATCTCTACAAATAATAATTCAAAGTATTTGTCTGCAATTTTATCTGAAATGACTGGTATTCAACCTAAAATATCCCATTCTATTGAGAGTCTATGTAATTCTGGAACAAATGCAATTGTTGCCGCATATTCCTATATAGTTTCTGGTTTGGCAGAGGTGGTTTTAATTTCTGGGGCAGAAAGATATGATAGTCCAGGACAAATATTGGAATGGGATAATCTTAGAGGTGAATTTAAACATCCAATTTTTTGGGCCTCGATATTTTCAAAATCGTATAAAAGGAAATATGCTCTGACAGATGAGGATTTAGCTTTGGTATCTGTAAAAAATCATAAACAATCAACACACAACCCTTTTGCAATTTCCCAAAAGGCAATAACCATTGAGGATGTTTTAAGATCTAAAAAATTAACAGAAGATTTGAGATTACTTGAGTGTTCAAGACCTTGTACTGGTGGTGCATCAATTTTATTGGCATCCGAAAATATTTGCAAAACCTTTACAGATCATCCCATTTGGATTACCGGGATTGGACAAAAAACAACATCTGCAAGTTTTACAAAAACTTCCACCTTTTACGATATGGAGTCTACAAAACAAGCTGCCCATAGTGCATTTCAAATGTCAAAACAAAAACCATCAGATGTGGATGTAATGGAGATCCATGATGCCTTTTCAGTTTGTGAACCAATGGCTTTAGATTCAATGAAATTTGCCTCCCCGGGAAAAGGGATAGATTTGGTAAAGGAGGCATATTCTTCAGAAAATTTCAAGATTAATCCTAGGGGGGGTTTAATTGGTTCTGGTCATCCACTGGGTGCAACAGGCATAGCCCAAACAATTGAAATTACTAAACAACTTCAGTCATGTGCAGAGAAAAGACAGGTTGATAATGCAAGCCTTGGACTTGTTCATAATATGTCGGCAGGAGCTACCTCATCTACTGTATTGGTTTTGGAAAATTGAGTTTTGAATCTGAATTAAAAAAAGGTAATTTTCTAATATCAGAATGTGCGCGTTGTAAAAAAATTGTATGGCCGCCCTCAGAATGGTGTGATCAATGTTTAGATAAAAATTCATGGAGAAAATGTACGGGCAAAGGGAAAATTATTGAATTTTCTAAAAAAGAAAATACCTATTTCTGTGTTGCAGAAATTGAAAATTCAGTAAAAATACTAGGGGAACTTATTTCAGATGGCCCTAAAATTGGAAAATCAGTAATAATAATTGATTGTGGAATACACGATAATAATTATTTTTTCAAAATGAAGATGCTAGATTGATCAAACAATTATAATTTAAGAAAAATTTACAGTGTCAGGTAATGTCATTATTACCTACTTTACTATATCCTAGACTGATCAATAGATTTTATGGGATTTAATTCAAAAACTATTGCAGTTTTAAAATCTAAACAAAATAAAAAATCAAAAAATCACAGAAACGCAGCCCGGACTAGAAGACAGAGGGGATATCAATGGGAAGAGACCATTGTCAAACGGTTCAATTCTGCTGAAAATTGGAATGCATTTAGATTAGGATCTCCAAGTATTGCTCTTCCTGATGTGCTAGCTGTAAACACAAAAGAAAAATCTATTTTCACAATCGAAGCCAAATCTGGTACTTGCGATTCTCTTCCTGTACCTTTTGATCAAATTGAAAGATGCCTAAAATGGGTTGAAACCTTTGATCTTTACAAGAAAAGAGAGGTGATTCTTGCCTTCAAATTTCTTTCAAAAAAACGTATAGGTTTAGGGATTTATGAAAATAGAGAATTAAGAGAATTCTTCAAAGTATGGGATACATCTCTTCCCATCACAAATTGTCTCTGTACATATGAAGGAAAGATATTTGCAAAAATAAATGGAGAGCGAAAAGAAATTAAATTAAAAGATCATAAAATGCCCTTTAAAACAAAATTTAGAAATCGTTCCTAGTTGTTTAAATGCTAATCAGATCATTTTTTAATGATAATTAGGGTATTGATTTCATGCCAGAAGAGAAAGGGACATCTGAACCCGAAGCCACCAAAAATGAATCCATATTTGATTTAGTTTCTGAGGCAGACGAGGAGGTAAATTCCAGAATAAGTTTTGAGGAATTTACGGATGAACGCCTTTTGATAAGCCATGATGCTACAGGAAATAAACAAATGAAAATCAAAGTATTGGAAGTTTCTGATGAAAACACTCCTTCAAAATGGAAATTTGGTGATCGTGTTAAAATAAATAAGATTTTAATCACAATAAAGCATCTTTCTACCCAAGAAGTAGAAGAAGCAGAATTTGATATAGAAGAAATAGAGCGAGAACTTGCCGAAAAAAGACACTACTCATCAACTAACAGATGGGTCCCTGCAAATGATATCAAAAATGGATATGTGACAAGAACATTCCATACAAGATTGATAAGTGATGCAGCCGCTTTGGATCATATTATTTTTTAATTTATAAAAAATAGACATAGAAAGTGGGCTCAATACAACTAAAAACATTTAAGCACCAAATTGAAAATTTGAATTATGAGTGCAAAACAGGTGGAAGTTAATGGTACTGAGTATAGAGTTGTTCTAACTGATCAAGTTATTGGTCAGGTGAACAATCTAAAAAATCTCTATAATGCAGCATATGAAGATCCTGAAAGCTTTGAGGATGTAAGTTCCGAGATTTCAAACACTATTAATGAAATTGCGGGGATGGTAGAACCTGAAGCCGAGGATAGCGACCTGGATGGGCTTATTCAAAAAATTATTGAGGCCGTAGATAACAAAGCCGAAGAGATAGAAAAGGAATTAGAGGCTAAACCAAACAAGAAGGCTACAAAAAAATCAAAATCAAGATAGAACCATTTGACCTTAAAATCATAAAAAATCGCAGTATTATTTTTATTTGAAATTATTCAAATAATTACGAATGACTAAGAGTTGTGAATGTGGAATATGTGATCATTACACAGAACAAGAATGCCTTAAAAAAGAATGTAAATGTTGTTTAAACTTCCATGAAAGGTCCGGTCCAAAACAAAAATAATCCAAAAAATGGTTTAGTTTTGATAACATTTGCATTTTTTTGCCATATGTCTTGAACAACCAATTAATCTATGATGTTTACATCCGCATAAAATACATTTTTTTTCTTTTTCAAACATGACTACAATTTTTCCATAAATTCTTGTAAAGTATCAATAAGTTTTCTATCTTGAAAGGCTTCAAGAATTTTTAATCTCATACTTCTTATCCTGTCTCGATCACTTGAATACAATGAGGACATTGTATCTATTTCTTGTACAAAATAATAATTGCGTATGTAATTTGTTATCTTCGATTTTATTTCAATTAAATCACGTGATTGAAAATCTTTTCTTTCCAATTTTCTTAATAATACATTAAAAAAGCCATTGATTTTTAATAATTCTTTTTTAATAACCTCAAGGTCTCCAGTCTGGTCTTTTAGATTTTGTATAATCAAATGAGAATTTAAAATCTGTCGTAGTATTTTTTTTATATAATCATGATTTGACAACATGTTAAAATTGAATAATTATCATCCAATCTAATAAGTTTGGTAAAAAGAAACAATTCGACATATTAAAACTCATTATTAATTCTAAATTTGAATTAGCAACTGATTAAAAAAATTCACTTATAGATAAAAAGAAATTTTATTTTAATATTTAACAACTTCAAAAATATATTTAAAATTTTTTAAATTCAGATTTGATAATCATATAAATCCATTAAGTATTACCATAACTTTGTACAATTATGGCTTTTGAGCAACTCTTACAAAGAATAATGGAATCAGACGTAAATATTAGGCACAGTATAGTTGCAGATGATAAGGGAGTTATTATTGCAGTTAATCATCGTCAGGGAATTGACAATTATTTGTCTGAAGAGGAAACAGCATCTTCCCTTAAACGTGCAGCCAGTGCATGGAAAGCCAGAAAAGAATTAAGTCCAAAGATAGGAAGTGGATTATACGCGGTTGCAGCTTTTGAAAAGATCACCAGAATTACATTTCCTTTAGGGGAAAATAATCTCCTTTTTGTAAGTATGGGCTCAGAAAAAATTAGAAAAGATCTACGCCAAGGAGGGCAAAAACAAATTGTAGAGCATGTCTTGAATATTTTAGACGGAGATCCAACTACTGCTTAACCCTTTTACAAGAAAAAATATTTTAATTCTAGTTTAAAAAGCCAATTTTTCTTAAAAAAATTAGATTTTCCTCTGAAAGGGAATACTAAACTACTTTCATTTATTTGATCGATATCAAATTAACCGGCCTTGGTTTTTTAAAAAATTTAAAATTTAATGCATGCTGCAGGTTAACCAAGATTGAACCTTTAGATTAAATTATCATTATTGTTTCAGAGTGACATTGCAAGGCGACGCATATCTAAAATGTATTGATCCCCAATGTGGTTTAGAATATCCAATAAAATACACAAATGTACAATGTAAAAACGGACATCTTTTGGATGTAAAATATAAGAATACACCATCTGAAAAATTAAAAGAAGTTTTTGCACATAGAGGAATAATGGATGAGGGGATAATTTTTAATGAAAGCGGAGTATGGAGATTCAGAGAATTATTAAATTTCTGTGAAATTGATACCGAAAATATTGATGATTGCTCAAAATTTTTAGTTTCCCTTGATGGGGCAGAGGGAAGACAATCAAAACCATATCATATGACTAGAGCATCGGCATTTATTGGAATTTCAAGTGATAGTTTATGGTTACAACCCGAAGGGTACAATCCAAGTGGGTCATTCAAAGATAATGGAATGGCAAGTGCTATCACCCATGCCAAAATGGTTGGAGCTAAGAAAATTGTTTGTGCATCGACTGGAAATACATCTGCATCTGCGGGAATGTTTGCTGCAAATGAAGGCATTCAATGTGATGTTTACATACCAGCAGGACAAATTGCCCCCGGTAAACTTAGTCAAGCGTATCAATTTGGAGCACAAATTGTTGAGGTTAATGGAAATTTTGATGATGCATTAAAACAATCTTTAGATGATGCAAAAAATTATTCAGGATATACCGTAAATTCCTTAAATCCATTTAGAATTGAGGGTCAAAAAACAATTCCATATAGAGCATTAGAATATCTAAAATGGAAATCTCCTGATTGGATTGTTTATCCAGGGGGAGCTTTAGGAAACACATCGAGTTGTGGGAAAGCTCTAATGGAATTGTATGAATGGGGGTGGATTAAAAAAATCCCGAGGATTGCCGTGATAAACTCAGAAGGTGCAAGTACTTTATCTGACTTGTACAATGGTAAATTTCAAGGAGAGGAATTACGTTGGAACCAAGGGAATCCCAATACAGAATTAATTGAAGAGTACTATCGTTATTTAGATAGAGAGGACATAAGACCAAAAACCAAGGCAACAGCAATTCAGATTGGAAGACCTGTGAATATACTTAAGGGCCTTAGAGCTTTGGAATTCTCTGATGGTGTGGTCACCACAGTTTCAGATGCAGAAATGCTTGATGGAATGTCGGTTGTAGGTCTAAATGGATTTGATTGTGAAATGGCATCAGGAGCATCCGTAGTTGGAATTAAAAAATTATTAGAAGATGAAGTAATCAAAAAGGATGACGTAATTGTAGGGATTTTAACTGGTCGACAAAAAGATGCAATGCTACCAGTCGAATACCATAACAATCCGGAAAATAAATTTGCCAAACCACCCAAAATTTAGCCGTGAGTTAATGTAGTGTCAGAAAAAATTGTAAGTTAAAAATATTAAGCCTTAATAATGTGTTTTGCAAAAATATAACAACCAAGAGATGGTGTATAAACAATAAAATGAATAACCAACGTTGTTGTTCAAAAAAGATTTTTTGGAGGTATTATGGCAGAATTATGGGTTGAGGTATTAGTATTAGCTATCCTTATCGGGCTATCTGGATTTTTCAGCGGTTTAGAAGTGGCGCTAGTTGGAGTAAGGAAATCCAAAGTAATACAAATGCTAAATGAAGGAAGGAAAGGTTCAAAGGCACTTCATAAACTAAAAACTAATCCAAGTTGGATGATGTCAAGTGTAAATCTTGGTAATAATTTAGTGAATGTAGGTGCTTCTGCATTTGCAACAAGTGTATCTATTCGTATTTTTGGAAATGATGGGTTAGGAATTGCTATTGGAATTATGACCTTTTTAATTTTGGTATTTGGCGAAATTACTCCTAAAACATATTGCAATGCAAATTCAACTAAAATTGCATTAAGATATGCACCAATACTATTAGGATTTAGTTACGCTTTTTATCCAATTGTAAAATTTTTTGAAATTATTACAAAAGGTGTTGTAAAAATAACTGGAAGTAGTTATGTCCCGCCCCCGATAACAGAAGAAGAAATCAAAGGAGTTATTGATCAAGGATTAGCAGAAAAGGCTCTAGAAAAAGATGAAATGGAGTTGGTTCATGGTGCCTTGAAATTTGATGACACTGTAATCCGTTCCGTAATGACTCCTAGAACAAAGATGTTTACTCTAAATTCCAAAACCATACTTTTTGAAGCGTTACCTCAAATTAACCAAAATGGATATTCAAGAATTCCAATTTACGGAATAAGCAGAGATGACATAGTGGGAATTGTACATGTAAGAGACGTACTTAAAGAATTAGAAAAGGACAACAAAATGAAAAGTTTGGAACAAATCGCAAGGAAACCTTTTTTTGTATCTCAAGAAAAGATGGTGAGCTCCTTACTAAAGGAGATGAAAGGGCGAAAGACACACATGGCTATTGTTGTTGATGAACATGGAGGAGTTGAAGGTCTTGTCTCTTTAGAGGATTTACTTGAAGAGATTGTTGGAGAAATTGAAGATGAGACAGATAATTTAAAATCCACAGAATATGAAAGAGTTGATCAAGATACAATCATTGCAAATGGCGATATCGAAATTGATAGAATCAATGAAATTTTCAAAACAAAAATCCCAGCAGGAGATGATTACGCCTCATTGAGCGGATTACTTCATGAAAAATTACAAGACATACCACAAGCTGGAGATAAAATTGAGGTGGCAAATCTAAGAATAATTGTAGATAAAGTATTCAAAAATATTCCTCAAAAAATTCGCATTGAGAAAATAAAATATTAGATAGCTAAAAAAATTATACAGTAATTATTTCTTGCTCAATCAAAAATTTTATTCCCTTTACAAAATCATCATCTGTAATT
>Ga0102947_1000509_pt1 | contig 13864 bp, 20 predicted proteins | sample SalPon2A_A_D2_MG_FD_78210 | JGI IMG/M metagenome (GOLD analysis project Ga0102947, IMG submission 78210) | Soil microbial communities from South San Francisco under conditions of wetland restoration - Salt Pond MetaG R2A_A_D2_MG | ecosystem: Environmental > Terrestrial > Soil > Wetlands | place... | reverse complement strand
TCGACCTTTTTTAGAATTTCTAGTGGTAAATCAAATTTTTTGTCTTTTCCTTTTTATGTAAAATTTCTAAATTTTTTAAAGTGAGCAAAAAACAAAATTATCTAGATAAAAAAAATCAAAGAGTTTCTGAAGAGGAGATAATACAATATCTGATTGAGAGATTTAATGATGTAAAAACCACAGGTAAGATAAAAAATCTGATATCCTTTCATTCTGCAAACAAGTTTATGATAATGGCCCACGACCAAGAAGCACTCAAAAAGCTTGGAAATATTGTGGCAAGCTTTAAGAAAATTCCTCTTGAAGAAATTTTAACAATTTATGAGATTTATCTGAGAAAATCTTTAGAAAAACAACCTACAAGAAAAAAACATACAAATGTCATTTTGCATATTTTTGGATTTTTCTCAATAAACTTTAATCAATATGAAAAAAAAATATTTTTGGATTTATTGGAAAAATATAAAACTGAATTTATTTCTCTGGGAGAAATACTTTTAGAAATCCATCCAATAATTTTTAAATTTAACAAAACCTATCTAGCTACCCAAACCTACTTTTTGCTTTATGCAGATACTCATAAAGAAATCCTCTTTGAATCTCTTTTAGATGAAAATAATTAAAATTAACAAAATAATTTTAAGAAATTACTTTGCCTGATCTTCGTCCATGTTGAATATCAATTACCTTGTGGAATGTGTTATGAGATGCAATTATTGCAAAAACTGCAATGATTGTTCCAATAAAATTTCTCCAAGTTATCATTTCATTTGGCTGTTGCGATATCAAAGAAGTATCAAATACAACATAAAAATTATCAAATAACCAAAAGATCAAGGTTATCCAAGAGACAATTCCTGCAATAAGAAAGCCTAGTTTAGTATTATTTTTTACAAAAATTAGAGCTGCAAATATTGCTGTATACCAAACTATACTTGCAGTCATCCAAGCAATGTCATAAACTTCTGGTCTGTCATCAAGCCAATAATATGTTGAACCAATTAGAGCCATTGCCATCAGGGATCCGAGCAATAATTTCTGGTTAATTACAAAACCTGTCTTCTCCTGTCTTTTTTCTTCCTCTAGAGGATTCTTTTGAATCTCTTTTGTCGCCATGTCTATTGACTCACGAACTGATTTTAATCGAATAGGGATAATTTTCGTTATTGAATCATCTTTGACTATAGTATCATGAACCAAACTATCAATTAATGGCCTAGCAAGGGCTGCCTTTACGGGAGTAATAAGATCAACCCAGTACGAAGAAAGCCTGGTCGTTAGAAATGGAATCTGGATTACAAATAGATTTTTGTTCAAATAGGCTGAATAAATTCTCATTAGTTCTTCATAGGTTAATTTTTCAGGACCACCAATTTCATAAATTTTCCCCCTTGTTTCTGGTTTTTCCATACATCCCACCAAGTAGGAAACTACATCCTCAACGGAAATTGGTTGAGCCAAAGATTTTACCCAAGATGGAGTTACCATGATTCTCAGTCGTTCTACCAAATAACGCAACATTGCATATGATCCTCCTTTTGCGCCAATAATTATTGATGCCCGTAATTCAGTTACAGGGATATTTCCAGAAGCTAAAATCTCTCCAACCTCTTTTCTACTTCTCATATGCGGAGATAGGTCTATACTGTCATTTACTAACCCTCCCAGATAGATTATTCTTTTAACACCTGCTTTAGTTGCAGCTTTTAGAAAATTTTTTGCTTGGGATTTTTCACGTAAAGCGAATTTTTTCCATTCTTCTTTATCTCCCTCCCTAGAATGCATTAAATAATAAGCAACATCAATTCCTGACATTGCTTTTTCTAATTGTTTTTTTTCAAAAACATCTGCCTGAATATATTTTACTTTGCTTGAATTTAATTTCTTTTTTCTACTCATTCCCTTTACAGAATAACCTGATGAGGTTAATTTTGAAATTAACTTTGAACCAATAAAACCAGTTGCGCCTGTAACTAAAATAGAAAAAGGGATCATTTGAGGATGAGAATTTTTAATTATTTGTTGTTTCATTTCTCTACCTCAAAGCACTCATTTGTTGTTTTTTTGATTGTTTTACCTTGAGACCTAATCCCAAAGTAATACCTCCAATCACAGACCAAAGAATTCCGCCAGTAGTATAAGCACTGCTTAAGGAATAATCAATTGATCCCACAGCTAAAAATCCAATTCCAAGAGCAATTAAAACAATTCCTGCAGAAAAAATCATATTATCCATCCTTTTTCTCTCCTCTTGTAAACGAATTTTTCTTCTTTTATACTTCTCATGCTATTTTTTTCTTTTTAATTTATTTAAACTGGTGGTAAATGAATTATCTAGTGCCAATTTTGTACTGAATTAGGCATAAATTTAGTTTTTATAGTCGTTTTTGGCACTAATAATTAAAGTTAGCATTAGTTAAATATTTCAAAGAATTATAATTTTTATGGTGTATCTTCGAGCAAAGAAGGTAAAATCGGATCAATATCTCTATCTTGTAAAAAGCGAATGGGATTCAAAAAAAAATACTTCAAAACAAAAAATTGTAAAATATCTAGGTAAGGCAATTGATGTTGTAAGAGATGACATACCTTTGGATTATCGAAATGATCCTAAAATACTCTCAGTGTTGGCCAAATATAATCCTCAAGATATCAAAAAAAGAGAGGATGCATCAAAAAAATCAAAAAATCAATTATACAAAACTCTAACAGAAGGAAACCTTCAATCCACGTTAAGGATTTATCAAGATTATGTTAAAATTTTTAATATTACAGATTTTTTAGACAAAATTCTTAGACCTGTTATGTACAAGGTCGGAGATGAATGGGAATCTGGTACAATCAGTATTGCAACTGAACATGTTGCAAGCAACGTTGCACAAACACTTGTTAAAATAATAATGGATGATGTAATTGGAAAGGAAAATAAAAAGAAAATATTGCTCTGTGTACCGGTGGGAGAAGAACATCATTTAGGATGCGATGTATTGGAAACTTTTCTGTCAATAAAGGGTTTTAAGGTATTTAATATGGGAACATCGGCTCCTACTGAATCAATATTGAGTTTTGTAAGCGATAACAAACCAGATGTGATATTTCTATCAATTACTCTACCTGATAATTTACTAGCTGGACTAAGACTCGTAAGGAAAATACGAGATCAATTTGATATTCCAATTTTAGTAGGAGGTCTGGCAACCCAACAAGAAAAAATCCCCAAATTTAATGCCGAAATTGTTCCTAAAATTAACCTGGATGAAATTCCTAAGATTCTCAGAAACATATAATTTCTTTGGCACTAGAAAAAAATATTTCATTTGTTCAAATATCATTATTTCATATTTTACTCAAAGTGATTTATTATGGGAAGAACATGTAGAAACATTTGCCTAATACACAAAGCAGATCCAGTTCCAAATAAATTTCGATATGAAATGGGTCAGAAAAGATGTACATTTTGTGGAATTTTCTTATCTGTTGTTGATGCCAGATGTATTTGCTGCAAGGCCGTTTTAAGAACAAAGGCTAGAGGTAAGAAAGTGTGATGGGTTAGATGAGAATTTGGGATATTTCTCCACAAAATTTGTGCAGAAATCACCTATTAGGAGAACATCGAGAACTCCATGCTATTTGGATAATTATTACAGAAAAGAAAAAAGGATATTCTAATCATCCTGAGACAAAAAGGTGGAAAGGAAAGTTAGGTGCATTGTACCGAAGACATGCTGCTTTGGTAAAAGAAATGGATAAGAGAGGTTTTTCCCACCAAAGCCCCCTTGATCAAAGAAAAGCAACTGGTAAATTAAAACAAGACATTTTCGTTGATCTTCCTTCAAAACAAATTCACATTTTAAAACAAAAGGCTTGTGACTGTCAAATTTGAAAAAACTTTATCTTTAAAATTTTGAGTCATTTTCCAACAGTGATATCGTTGGCACTAGAGCCAAAAACAATTTGTATCTTATATTGTTCGAATCCCAATATAAAATGAGGAAAGATGCAACAAACAAAAATAAAAAAATCCCCCCAGCTAAAGTTTATAGTAATTTTGGCTGCTGCTATTTCAGTAACATTGGTTTTTACAATAACTCCATGGAATATTGTACCTACACTGGTTACTGAAAAAGTAGTTGTAATTGCTGTAACTGAAAATGGGTGTGTTGGAGAATCAATTTTAGGCCATTCTGTGGTAGTTACATCTTGTAATTCATCAGTTGGTGATGTAATTTCAGCAACATTTTACGTTCCAGCAATGGAGCAAAACGGTTACTATGATAGAATTCAAGAAAAACTAGATTTGATTAATCCTTAACCTCTTTTTTTAAAAAATAATTTTAATAGTCACCATCAAGTTTATGGTTCTACAGTAATTGTTCCTCTCATTTCAGGGTGAATAGAACAATAGTAATTAAACGTGCCAATTTTATCAGCAAGAAAGGTAATTGATTTTGTTTGGAAATATCCAAGGTCTCCAGTGTGTACATTAAATTCATCAATGTTGAGATTATGACTTGATTTACTTGATGCATCATTTTTTTCTTCATTGATGAGGTGAATCTGTATTAGATTTCCATTTTCAACAGTTAAGGAGGGTGAATTGCCAACTGTTGTTGGGACCATCTTGCCTCCCTTTGAGGATTGGGTGGAAAAATGATAGCCCTCCGATGACTTGACTGCCTTGAGCAAGATGTTTGTAGAAGATTCAAAAATAAACCCATCATAATTTACCGGGATAAAGGAGTTTAAGACTAAAAATCCAATCAGTATTACAACACCTCCCATAGTAGCAAGAGAAATTAAGTATCCTCTAGAAAATCGAGATACTTTCTTTTTCTTGTGCATGAAAAATTTTCTATGGTTGATTATTTAGAGGATGATTAACAATGTTAGCTTCTTTTAGAATAGAAAAATAATGCAGAAGCAAATTCTAGGAAATATGGTTATGTCTAAGGCAGAAAATGAGAACTTGTAAAGGATGTTTAGACATCCAAGTTTTTCATTATTTTCCCTTTTGGAGTAGATTGCTTCTGCATCAAAAGTTTTTGCGGTTCGAGATATTTAGGGTGTGCTTAACAATGTTAACCTATGATTCAATGATAATACAAATCTTTTTTGTTTTTTCTTGATTTTGATCTTAGCATAGAATTACAACAAGGACATCTAAGATTCAGAGTAGCAAGAAAAACCTCACAAAGCGAACATCTTTTTTGGCCATTTTCATATTTTTTTGAAGTAGGTATTTTTCTAGTCTTGTAAAATTCACATACCCCATGGCAATTATAGGTCATTTTAGGGAAATTTCCTTCTACCTATTTGAAATTTTTCCAAGCGCCACCAATCATCATCTTTTTTAGCTACAAGATCTTCTTCTTCCTTTTTTTCCTTTTTTTCCACAATCAATAATCTACTTTACCACTAAAAAGAATGAATTAACAATGTTAAGCATCAAGTAAATACCTGAATATCAAATTCCCATGCAGAATGCAAAAAGTAAGGAAAACTAAATTTTCACTTGATTTTTCGAATATAAAGGGAACTGATTTTATAGTGCCTCAAAAAAGGGTAAGATATGGCTGATCAAGAATCAAAAGACATTCTCAGTTCCATGGATAGTTTTATTGAAAAAATTCAACACATTAAAGGAATAATGTTAGGGGTTTCATTATCTGCCCTGGTTTTAGCTCCATTTGCGATAGGAATTTCAGCCTACCTAATCACACATCCAAAATTCCTGGCTTTCATTGAGAATGAAAATGAATTTGGTTTTATGCTTATTGTCCTCCTATCAATGGTCTTAATCACTTCTGGAATCTGGTTAATTGCTGGATTAAGACAATTCAGATCGTTGAGTTCATGGAATAAACGATATTGTAATTATTTGAATAAGAGAGAGAGTCTAGACGAAACAATTGCCAAAAAATTTCATCTAGATGACCAATAGACATTTAAAGTTAAAAGAATCTGGAGATTTTTCAGTCCTAGGAAACAACTTTTCATAAGGTTCAATTATCTCCCGACAAAAATTCATTCCCTTTTGAGTTGGCTTGAATAATGTTATCTTTCTTTTTCCTTCCATAATTTCTTCACTTTGGATCATCTCATTTTCTTCAAGACTATCTAAGATTCCTTTGTGTTTTGAGATGTTTAGTCCGCAAAAACTAAACAGAGAGGTTTGATTGAGTTTACCATACTCAGACAAAGTAAGAATAATATCCTTTACGATGTATATCCTATCCCTGTATTTCCTAAAATCAGCCAACAAAAATCCTTATCATGGTGCTCCTTTAACTATTCTGACTGTAAATTTTTAATCATTTAACATTGTTAAGTAATGCCTTATAATCAAAGATTTGATGGTATCATATGAAACAAAGAATATCTTCAACAAAAAGTATTGTAAAAAATATCTTTAAAAGGGAACAAAAATTCTCCAATGAATGCAAAATCTGTCAAATGAAATTTGCAAATCCTGAAAGAACAAAAAAACACATGATAAGGGCTCATTCAAAACCAAAACGAGAAAGTTGATTGAATTACACATTCAACCCATATTCCTGACCACATAACAAAGTTAAGCATTTTCTAAATATCGAAAAACAAAGTAGTCTATGCAGGAGCATTTCATACGTCTTGAGAAAGAGGTTTTTGTTCATCCCTTCCAAGTTTCAGAAAAGTTGGAAGAATAGCCTCAAATTTCTTTAATTGCTTCTGCATTAATTTTTAATTTTTTTTCCAAGAGTTAACAAAGTTAATCGAAGTATAATAGGTGTAACCTACCGAAAATCAATATTGGCAAAATTGACTTGCAGTAACTATGGTTATGATTGCGATTTTGTAACTGAAGGTGAAATAGAACAAGTAATTGAGAAGTTTAAAGACCATACTGAAAATGAACACGGAATAGATTATTCAAAAGAAGCATTGATGCATTTTATTTTAAGGAAAACCACATGATTCCCCACAAGAGAGGATCTTTTCATGATAGAATTTTTTGATACAAATTTTCTATTTCTATTCTTAGATTCCATTTTTCTTCAGGCTGATAATGGCGGAATCTTTGCAGTCTTTTCTAATGGTAGGGGATCTTTGGGAAGTGATGATCCTATTGTAACAGGAGTAATCCCAACCTTATTTGCAGTTACTGGATTTGGGATTATGTTAAATTTCTTCAATTCTGTAATTCGGAGAAAAGTTGTTGATCAAACAAAGCTGAAGCATATCATGAAGGAAACCAAGACATGGCAAAAAGAAAGAATGTCTGCGTTTAGATCAAAAGACCAAGAAAAAATTTTGGAATTAAACAAAAAATCCAGTTACATGAACAGGATGTCAATGGAGATGATGCAAATGAACATGAAACCTATGATTTTTACATTTATTCCATTAATTTTGATATTTTATTTTGTATTGCCTGAACTTTTCACTTATACCGTGGCCTTGTCTCCAGTTTCCCTAAATATTTTGCCTGGGAATTTTTTTCATCTTACATGTACTGCTGAGCAAGCAATAGATCCAAACAATGTTTGTACTCAAGAAAATGCACTTTATCTTTGGGCCTGGTATTTTCTTTCATCGATTGCATTTAGCGGAATAATTATGAAGGTGACCAAAACCACAATGGGGTTAAGCTGAAAATGTTCTTGGGAAAGAGGCGAGTTTAACTAAATTGAAAACAACCTCATTTATCATGCAAAGTCTCCTTTCTAACGACGCTTCAAAACCATTTCTCATTTGTAAAAGGAGGAATCCATAAAGATGGCAAAAGCCTATGTTTTGATGAACTGTGATCTAGGTTCAGAAAAAGAAGTAATTGCAACTCTGAAAAAAATTGATGGTGTTAAAGAGTCTCATGGCATACTAGGTCTTTATGATATTATTGTTCAAATGGAATTAGATTCTGAAGAGAAAATAAAAGAAATTGTTACTGGAACTATTCGCAAAATGCCAAAAATTCACTCTACAATGACTTTGACGCGTTCCGAATCAGAAGAACTATTTCAATCATCTGAGAAACTAATTGGAGCGATGCTTGGGAGGAATTTTGTTCAAGCATACGTCCTAATTCATTGCGTTAGGGGAGAAGAATATGCCCTATTGAAAAATATTTGCCAAATACCAGAGGTAAAAGAGGCAGACGTTATTTTTGGATTTTATGATATCATTTGTAAAATTGAATCAACTGATCATAAATCATTAGAGAAAGTCATTACCAAAGCGATAAGATCTTTGCCAAAAATTCACTCCAGTATGACCTTGAATATTGTAGAAGAACAGGGATCTTAATTATGACCACTCTAGGTTAGAGACATGAAATTTGGACACAAAATTGTAATTTTTGTAATAGTTGCAATTCTAGTACAAATTTTTGGAATCCTGTTATTATAAGGGATTAATTCAATTTTTAAAAATTAGTTTACTTCTTCCATGAGAATTTCTGGGTTTTGATCTAAGAGGGCAACCACAACATGGGCAAGACCTTCCTTGCCAGACCATGAATAATTCACAATTGACACATCGTTTTTGTCCAGATTCATATCTGCCCATTTTATTCTCTTTGGGTTTTTTTGCTTTGAAAAGTATACATTTTCCATTACACGGCATTATCATTTGAAAACTGGTTTTTTCAGTAATAACTTGTTCTACTCTTTATACTTATGAATAATGATATTATTCATCTCCAGTTTCTGATTTGATGTTTTTTGAATTATTTGAATTTCTTCTGCCACCACAATACACACAAGGTAAATTGATATGACATTCGGGTCTATAACATGTCAAAGCCCTGACCTCTTTAAAAGAAAACCAATCTGGAACATAGTTAAAACTAAAACTAATTTTAGTAAAACTTATTTTCATTAAGGGTAGTTTGCCCTACCAACTTTCCATTTCTCCAATCGTATTTGTTCTTCCTCTATCTTTTTCTTTTCTGGCATGTATTAGAATACTCAAAATATTATTTAATTTTTCATCAACAAATTTGTTGAAAATACAAAATTTAGCTTATTTTTTTATTCCATAAAAAGAAAAAAAGGAAAGTAAAATTCTAGTCATCTGAGTCTTTTTTCATGCAATTGAAATCACCCAAAAAATATTTTTAAAATTAATTGGTTTTAATCTGGCCATTTTTCATTCCAGGTTTCGTAAAAAGCATGCATGACAAAGTTGTGTGCATCTAGCCGTTTTATTGATTCCAAATGAAGGGTTTGTAATAAGGACAATTCAAATTCATGAAAATCAGTCTTGGAGGGATTTTTTTTACCCATTAATTTCTCATAATCATCCCGTAAAGAAGATAATGAGGGATTTTTTTCGATATTTACTTTTTTTAACCAGGATTTTGCAAAATCTTCCATAGTCTCAGCCGGCGAATCTCTACTTTTATCCATAATCTGAGAAAAAATCTTATCCATCTCAATTGATGAACTATGAGCGTTTTTGATTGAATTTTCAAATGTCTTGAGATTATGATAAAATTTACTTTTTAGTTCAGGCCAGGACATTTCTGGATTTGTTTGCATGAATTTATTACCGGATAATGTTACTTAGGTGCTTGTAAGCTATTTTTTTAAAATTAAGCTAGAAATTTTGAAAGGAAAATTTGGTCTTTTTCTATTTATTGCTGAAATATTAAATTAAGTTGTTTTGAAACCTTTATTGTGATAAAATCTATTATAGGAATTCTAATTTCAATAATTGTTTTGTTAATTGGAATAATCATTAACATTACTGAAAATTTTTCAACGGATGCTTATTGGGTTGGAATAGTTTTAATGTTTTTGGGGGCAATAAGCACAGTAATTTTTATTATTGGAAAATTAAAAAATTGGTTTTAAATTTTTAAAACTTATTATCAATGAAAAAAATCTAAAACTATATTCTTAGACAAAAATAACTCTTACTTTTTTTCTAAATTTGTTTTACTAGCTTTTACCTGCAATTGTTTCAATGTATTTTGCTCCAAATGGCCTCAACATTTGGGTAATTTTTCTTATAGTTACAATACTGATATTACTTTTCCTTGCAATCTTTCTCATGGAGATATTTTTCCCTGTTCCTATTCCTGATAGATAAACAGCTCCTGCAGCCAAACCAATAGGATTTTTCCCAACATGGATTTTTTCTTTTTTTGCATCCTCTAAAATTTGACTTGAAAGACGTTTTGTCTTCTCATCTGCACCAACTGAATTTGCAACTTTTGAGACATAATCTACTTTTTGTGAATATACATCTAAATTTAATTTCCAGAAAAGGCGTTTATAGGTGTGAGAAAGAGTTTTTCGTCTAATGTTTACAGTTTTAGCTATTTCATAAAGACTTCTTGGAATTCCTAATTCCTTGCATGATGCATATACTGTAGCCGCGATAGTAGAAGTAACAGAGTTTCCCTGGATAATGTTATTTTTGGAGGCTTTTCGGAAAATTTGTGCGGAATGCTCTCTTACATTTTCGGGTAGAGATAATTTGGTTATTATTGAATCAAGAATAGTAAAAGCCTTATCTAGACTTTTTTCTTTTGAGGTTTTTTTACTCCTAGAATCCCAAACCCTTAGCCGTGAAAAATGAAATTTAGATGCGGGGGAAATTTCCTTTCCAGAAGAATCTTTGTTAGTTCCTATCACCGAAGACAGTCCTTTATCAAACATAGAATCTTTTAAGGGAGCACCAGTTCTTGTTTTGGTAAAAAATTCTTCTTTAGAAAATAATTTCAATTCGTTGGTCCTATCTACTATTTTATCCTTCAAAATTACTCCACACCTGCCACAGAATATTTCCCCCTTAAGGTCATCTGTTACTAGAATCGAATTATTTTTCCCCGTGCAATCATGCGCCACTATTGGATTCATTTCAAATCACTTTAAATGAATAAATGAACAAGGAGATTCTTTGAAGACCATTTCTACTGTGCTCTGGCTATACATTTTCTCAGCTGCTGTTCCTCGTTTTGTTTTACTCATGGCTATAGTATCGACTTCCTCTTTTTTTGCTTGTTCTATTATTTTTTTGGAAATTATTTCACAGTTTACAATTTTTGATTTTATTGAAACTCCTAATTTTTCTGCTTGTTTTTGTAACCTTTCAATTTTTTTTTCAGCATTTTTTTTCTGTCTCGTCATTAATTTTCGATCTGAATTTAGTTTGAAAAATCCTAAGGTGGTTTTATCTCTAATGCAAGTTAGAACAAAAATTTCTGCTTTTAAATTTTTAGCTATGGTCAAAATATTTTTAAAGGCAAATTCACTACTTGCTGTTCCATCATAAGGACATAAAATTTTTTTAATCATTTGTTTCATATTAGTTACATTACATATACATGAAAAATAATTAACTTGATTTAAAACAACAAGCTGAAAATAATAATTACAGCTTATAACATGATATACACTTCTAAATCAATTAACATTGTGAAAAGTCTACTAGATCCTGGGCATGATTATTTAAAAACTGAAAAGAATGTTTCTAAATATCTTCACTCTTTATCTGATTCACAAATAAAATCATATTATGAAGCAATAGAATTCACTTCGTTTCCAATCTTATTATCTCAAGAATATTCTAGACGATTCAAAAAAAAATTTTATTCTAATAAAAAAAGATAATGATATTAAGACCTTAACACAATTGCCTGATTGTTAAGATGAATAATTCCATTTAATAGGTTGAAAAGGATTTAAACTGCATTTTTTATTAGTGTTATAACCTTGGACAAGTATGAAATAGTATCCTCAAATTTTTTAGAACTGGCAAGTGAACAACGTCTAAAAATTTTATCAAGCTTAGACTCCAAGCCAAATCGAGTTTCAAAACTTGCAAAAAAACTTAATGTGACTTCTCAAGAGATACATCGAAACCTTGAAAGACTATCAAATTCTGGCTTTGTAAAAAAGAAATCAGATGAACATTATCATATAACCACAATAGGTAAGCTGATGCTTAGCCAGATGCCATTGATGTTTTTCATTTCCATGAATCAAAAATACTTTTCTAGTCATGATATGGGGATTTTGCCTAGTAAATTTAGTCGAAGATTGGGTGTTCTTGAAAATTGTGACCACATCAAGGGAGTTACAAAGGTATTAGATGTATGGAAAAAAATTTATCGCAATTCCGAGGAATATCTGTGTGACATCATAAATGAATCTCCACCTGGAATGGATGAAATTTTAGTAAAGAGGATAAAAAATGGTGTAACCTATAGGCATATTATTAGCAGCAATCTCGAAGAACATGAAACTCGATCCGGGGATTTGGCAAAGCTAGGGTATTTTGAATTGATACAGCAAAAAAAAATTATTCGAAGAGAAATAAAATCAACTGGAATCGTTTTAATTCTAAATGAACAAGAAGCTGGGATTATTTTTCCAACTGAAGATGGAATTCCAGATCTTAGACATATGTTTTATGGAAATAGTATGCTCTTTCAAGATTGGTGTTTGGATTATTTCGAATATTTTTGGAAAAAGGGAAAAAACATATCTAGAATTCAACCTCATTCAAATTAATTTCTCAAGTGTTGCTTTACAAATACTCGTCTAACAACTGGAGCTTAATTTCAAAAATTTTGTTTATGCTATGTCATATATCATTAAAACCAATAATAATTAATGAGTAATCAAACAGACAAATTTGGAATAATTACATCCGTTGTGGTAACAGCAATTGCCCTTAGTCTTGTGATCAGTATTGGTTCAATCCAAGAAAGATCAATTCAACCCCAAGGCCAAGCTCTGCTAGAAGGTGCAACAGAAGAAATCCAAGAAATTCCAGAAACAGTGCAAGAAGTGACAACAAAAACCTTGGATCGTGCTGAAAATTTTGCAGTTGAGGTTCCTAATGTAGTTGATGAAATTATCGAAGAATCAACAACGGCTTCTGAGGTTATTGATAAATCCTATGAGGTGGTAGAAGAGACATTACCTGATGTTCCAGTAGTCGTAAAACAAAAAGACGGAAAATTGCTAGAATTGATTAGTATCCCATACGATACAGGTGTTCCAGGATGTGAGAAAACAAACAATTGTTTCACTCCCGTTAAATCCACGATTTCTCCCGGTGGTGAGGTAATCTGGACTAATAATGACGAGGTGACGCACACAATCACCTCCGGAAATCCAAGAGATGGACCAGATGGACTTTTTGATAGCGGATTGATCATACCTGGCGATACATATTCGTTAGAATTTGACATTGCCTTTGAATACGATTACTTTTGTCTTGTACACCCTTGGATGGAAGGTAAAATTGTGGTTGGATAATCCCATATTTTTTTATCAATTATAACACAATTAATGGAATTTACTAATATGCCAAATCCAGAATTAAACCTTTTATTTTTTAATTGAAATTTTAAAAAAAGTGGTTATAGGGTTTGTGTTGCCCGTTTCAAAGCCTTTTGATAATCTGTTTTTTTTCTCCTTGCAGATTTTTCTGCTGTTCTAAGTGCCTTTTTTAAACTTTTTATTTTGTTATTGGCTTTTGCCATGTCTTTTTTCCTATTGTTTGCAACCTTTTCTGCTCTTCTTTTTGCTTTGCTGATTACTTTTTTGGCTCTTCTAACAGTTTTTTTTGTTCTAGGAACCACTCTCTTTGCTTTGCTTTTGGCTTTTCTTGCACCTCGTTTGACTTTTCTAATTGATTTTTTTCTGCTAGTGCTTCGTCTTGCACTCATAATTATTTTGAGCTTTTGTAAATTAAAAATATTGCACATCAGGAAAATTAAAGATTAGCTCAAATTCTCCTACCCATAGGTATTGATAATTTTTAATTGCGTAAATTTTTTTGGCTGTATATAATTAATTTTAAAAATTTTTTAAAAAATATTTTCTAAAGAAAACTAAACATATGATTAAATTTGTAAAATTATATT
>Ga0102947_1000508_pt1 | contig 13878 bp, 14 predicted proteins | sample SalPon2A_A_D2_MG_FD_78210 | JGI IMG/M metagenome (GOLD analysis project Ga0102947, IMG submission 78210) | Soil microbial communities from South San Francisco under conditions of wetland restoration - Salt Pond MetaG R2A_A_D2_MG | ecosystem: Environmental > Terrestrial > Soil > Wetlands | place... | reverse complement strand
GTTGAACCGCTCCATGATCTCGCGGATCGTCTGCTCGACGAACTGCCAGCCGTAGGAGGCCGCCACCGTCGTGCCGTCTGCCGTGGACGCATGGGGCAGGATATCGAAGGTGCCTTTTATGTTCTGAAAAGAGGTGCTCACGGTGTGTTGTGTCTATGAGTCTGAGAGGCTAGAATCTTGATGGATATAGAAGTCCAAAGAAAACGGAAACCATCATAGGCCCATAGTCTCTCAGATTCCTAGGCTCCTATAGAATCACCCGCCGACCAACTCCGACTCGACGTCTGCAAAAGCCTTCTGCACTTCTTCGGCAGACGTGGCTTTCAGCAGGCGCTGCCGAAACGGATCACGGTTGAGCAGACGGGAGATGCGGCTGAGGATTTTGATGTGTTGCGACCGGGCAGCCTCCGTGCCTACCAATAGGAAGATCAGCCGCACCGGCTCGTTGTCTATCGCCCCGAAATCGACGGGCGTGTCCGTGATCGCTAGCGCCGCCACTGTGGAACGCACCGCCGGGGTTTTGGCATGAGGCAGCCCCAATCCTTTTCCTACCCCGGTAGACATCACCTTTTCCCGCTCCAGAACAGCCGCACGGACGGCCTCCACATCGCGCACCGATGGGTGTTCAGCGATCAGATCTACTACCGCATCGATAACCTCCCGTTTCGTCCCCCCCGGCATGCCTACCCGGATTGTCTCCGGTTTGAGCAACGCATGGATGTGTGGGATGGTGTTGACGGACATAGCGATGGAGCATATGAGAGGGCCAGTGCCGACTGCGACAAAGCCTTCCGATGAGCAAAGCGTGGAGCCAGAAATTCGGTCGAACCAAGAGACAATAACATCCTGACTAGCTTCCAAGATACAGTCTCAACAGGCCGCTGTCAGGTTTCGTTCGCTCAAAAAGCGTGAAATGTTGATCCGGTCAGATTGTATCGGCCTGTAGACCCTCCAGCGCGCGGCGCTGGGCCTTCAGGGTGTGGTCGAGTTCCGCCTCGCCGTGCCGGGTCGAGAAGAAAAAGGCTTCAAATTGCGAGGGGGCGAGGTAGACGCCTTGCTCCAGCATCGCGTGGAAGTAGCGAGCGTAAGCGGCCGTATCACACAGGCTAGCTGTGTCATAATCGACGACGCGCTCCGCTGTAAAGAAGAGGCAGCCCATTGATCCAACACGTGTGGTGTAGAAAGGCAAATTGAGGGCCTCCAGGTTTACTCTCGTTCCCTCTTCTAACCGCTGGCCGAACTGCTCTAGCCGGTCGTAGAGATCGGGCATGTCAGCAATTTTGCGCAGCACAGCATAGCCTGCCTGCATCGCCAGGGGATTGCCGGAGAGGGTGCCTGCCTGATACACGGGTCCGACGGGCGAGACGTAATCCATGATATCCTGTCGTCCGCCGTAGGCCCCTACTGGAAGCCCACCGCCGATGATCTTACCCAGCGTCGTGAGATCGGGCAGCACGCCGTAGCGCTCCTGAGCCCCTCCACGGGCCACGCGAAACCCTGTCATCACCTCATCGAAGACGAGCACGACATCGTGCTCGTCGCACAGCGCCCGCAGACCTTCCAGAAAACCCGGTTCGGGCGGAATACAGCCCATATTCCCCGCCACGGGCTCTACGATGATGCAGGCAACGTTGCCCCGATTCGCATCGATCAGAACACGCACGCTCTCCAGATCATTGTATCGGGCAATGAGCGTGTCCTGCGCGTTGCCCGTTGTGACACCGGGCGAATTGGGTTCACCGAAGGTCATCGCGCCACTGCCTGCGGCGATCAGAAAGAAATCGGCGTGACCGTGGTAGTTGCCCTCAAACTTGATGATCTTCTCCCGCCCGGTGAAGCCTCGCGCCAGCCGCGCCGCGCTCATCGTGGCCTCGGTGCCGGAATTGACCATGCGCACCTTTTCGACAGAGGGCACCAATTCGCAGATCAGTTCGGCCACCTGGACTTCGATCTGCGTGGGCGCGCCGAATGACGTGGAATGCGCTGCTGCCTCCTGTACCGCCTGCACGACATCTGGATCAGCATGGCCAAACAACATCGGCCCCCACGAGCCGACGTAGTCTACATAGCGATGACCGTCGGCATCTTCGAGGTAGGCCCCTTCGGCGTGACAGATGAACAGCGGCGTCCCTCCTACGCTCTTGAATGCCCGCACTGGCGAGTTGACCCCACCGGGAATGACCTGCAGCGCCGCTTCGTAGTGGGCTTTGCTCTGAGAATGATCGAGCGGGATTTGATCAGGCATGAAGGGCTATCGTACTGGGTAACTTACAACGGCGTATCGGCCTCAACGCGGCGGAAGATGCCTCGCACAATGGGGCAGCCGGCTTCATCGGCCACGACTGGCTCTTCGGCCACCGCAAAGTCGGCAGCCGTCAGCATGGCCTGCATGAGTTCCGGTGTCACCTCTTCTTCGTCTTCTTCCAGCGTATGGGCGACGTAGATCCAACCTCCGGGTTTCAGCACGCGGCGCGCTTCGGTGAGGATGGCAATCACCTCGTCCTTTTCTGCATCCGCGTCAAATACGTCGAACGCGATGATCCAGTCGAAGAACGCGTCAGGGTAGCCGAGAGCCTCGCGGCGGGCTACATGAATGATTTGCTGTTCGGCCTCCAGTTGATCCGCCAATTCAGTGCGGGCGGCGACCACCTTGCCCAGGTCCGTATCACAGGCTTGGATATCGAAACCCAGCCGCATCAGGGGTTCAGTATACCGATCGCAGCATAGGTTCAGCACGCGGTTTGTGTACGGCACCGAGGCAAAAGTCCTCAGCACATGGTCAGACGGCTGCTGCATGACCTTACGCTCGTTGTTGCGGGCGGTGGCGTATGGGTTTCGCTACCTCGTCGTCTACCATCCAGCGCCGCGCCTCGGTGATGTGTCCACATTGATGGCAGCGCGTACACCGCTCTGATGGATGAAACTGCGGCATCTCGTCCAGCGGACGCAACGGATAGGACGGCGCAACGCTGTTCGACATACGCACCGGCGGATACGGCAAATCGAACTGCGCGATGGTTGCCTCTGCCAGGGCTTCGATAAACAGGGGATGGCAATTGAGCGCCGGCATCACCTCGAAGTAGCGAATGCCTGCCGCCTGTGCCTCTTCGCGCACCTCAATATCGAGTTCGTAAGATGTTTCGATATGATCAGTCACGAAGGCAACGGGAATGATCAGCACGGCTTCGTGGCCTTCTACCGCGAGGGCTTCCAGCTTTTCGGGGGTGCTGGGGGTCAGCCATTCCGAAGGACCTACCTTGCTCTGAAAAGCAACATGATAGGGCCGCTCCCGGTCACGCAAGGCCATGACCTGATCGACCGTCGAATGGATCAGGCAGCAGTAGGGATCACGGCGCTCCTTCATCTCCTTCAGCGGCGTGCCATGGGCACTGAAAACCAGGTGCACCTCGTCACGGACCCGTCGAGGAAACCGCTGAAGGGCTTCGTCGATTCGCTCGCTGAGAGCCTGGACGTACTTAGGGTTGGCAGCGTACTCTTTGACATAAGTCGTAGGCCAGTGCGGCATTTCGCCTTCCTGCTCCAGCGTCCACCAGTACATCAGCGCAGAGCCCGTGGTGGTCTTGGAATACTGTGGAAAAAGCGGTAGCAGCAATACTTTGTTGACCCCATCCTGCTGCATCTGGGCCACCGCGTCTTCGCTGAAAGGACCCCAGTAGCGATTCGCCATGTACGTCCGAAAGGTGACGTCCGCAACATCGCCAAACTTGCGGTTGAGCAATTCTTCCAGGCTGTCGGCCTGCTCCCGCGTCAGCCGATTGATGGGTGAGCCACCACCGATCACTTCGTAATCCTGCCCGACAGACTTGCTGCGAAGCGAGGCAATCGCTTTGCAGAGCCAGTGTCGAAAGATCCCTTTTACAGGAATATCGATGATGGCGGGATCCATGAAAAGGTTGTAGAGGAACGGGGCTACATCGTCCGTCTTTTCTGGTCCGCCTAGATTAAACAGTACGACCCCCACGGTATCGCCTTCCTCCACCTTTACCGGTGCTGACGGATAGAACGCGCCTGTGACCAGACGCCGATCGTACCGGTATTTTTTGAGAAACGTACGCGGAGTCATAAACTACGAATTGTGAAGAAGTTGCTATGGAGGGCAGCATCGATACTACTGGGAATGTCAGGCATTGCTCCGGCTTCGTCATTGAACTTTTAGCTAATCCCCGGTGGAGGGTTTTTGGAGGCAGGAAAAAACGGCTTCATGTACCTCCCCATATCACAACTCTTCGTCGGTGAGATCGAGCCAGTTATGAGGATGAAAAAAACGGGCGGCCCCGGCTTCGGGCGAGGCGGGCTCCGGCTGCCAGTCGTAGTTCCAGCACACGACGGGCGGGAGACTCATCAAGATGCTCTCCGTGCGTCCCTCTGTCTCGATCCCAAAGCGGGTGCCCCGGTCGAAAAGAAGGTTGAACTCGGCGTAGCGTCCCCGCCGAAGCCGCTGATAAGCTTGCTCCCGCTTGCCATAGGCCTGATCCTTTCGGCGCTCGACGATGGGCAGATACGATTCGAGAAAGGCGTGCCCGGCCTGCTTGCTAAAAGCCAGTGTCGCCTCTGGATCATCGCGGAGGTAGTCATAAAAAATCCCGCCCACGCCACGTGTTTCGCCGCGGTGGGGCAGGTAGAAATAGACATCGCAGTGCTGCTTAAAAGCGGCGTAATCTGCCACCGCCGGATGCTGATCACAGACTGCTTTCCAGACACGGTGAAAATGCTGGGCATCTTCCAGGTACGGATAGTACGGCGTCAGATCGGCCCCGCCGCCAAACCACTGATCATCGGGGGCGTGCCGGTTTTGGCCCAGCGCAAAATAGCGGAAGTTGGCATGGACGGTAGGCACAAATGGTGAACGCGGATGAATGACAAGCGAGAGGCCCGTTGCAAAAAAGGGCATGGCGGCAACATCGAACGCCTTCGCCATCCGTTCGGGTAGCGTGCCGTGCACTGCCGAGGTGTTCACCCCGGCTTTCTCGAACACAGCGCCTCCCTCCATCACCCGCGTCAGCCCACCGCCGCCACCAGCTCGCTCCCATCGGTCTTTGCGAAAAAGAGCGTCTGGTTCAAAGGCTTCGAGGGCCCTACAAATATCGGCCTGTAGTTCCTCGACGAACCGTTGCATGCGGTCCGCAATGGGCTCTTTTTCTTGTTGCTTTCTCAGATCAGGCATGAACCCTTACGTTGTTTAATGGTCAATATTAGCCGAACTGTGCCCAGCATCCCTTTTTCGATATGACGATTCTCGAACACACGCCCACCCGCGAGGAGATTCTTCCTTTTATCAACGACTGCATTCGTCAGTTGCGCGAAGCTGACGTTGAAGCCCGCTACATTGTGGTGGGTACGACGGCCTACGAAGACCTGCGCAAAGCGATCGGCACCGAATTCCAGCGGGGCGCAGGCCAGTTTGAAACGTACCATCACATCCCCATCGTGCTCGATCCATTTCGTGATGCAGCAGTGTGCGTGTTGCCTGCCCCGGCCGAATGCGCCAAAGGCGTCTATGCCTATCGCATGGAAGAATGACTTCATGCCGCCAGTAATTGGGCCACCTCCGCGTCGAAAAATCCGTTCCACGTTGCGGGCGGAGCGGCCTGCCAGGTCATCCGCTCTCGTCGGGTGGGATGCTCAATGGTGAGACGATAGCAATGGAGCGCAAGGTTGCGCCCGTCCAGTTCGCGCCGGGCTCCGTAGCGAAAATCGCCCAGAAGCGGCCAGCCTCGATGCGCCATCTGCACGCGAATCTGATGCGGTCGGCCTGTTTTCAGGTGGATGGCAATCAGGCTCAACCCATCGTGCGAAGCCAGCGAGCGCCATTGCAACGCGGCCCGCTTGGCTTTCGGGTAATCCGGTTCCACGACGCGCACTTCCCGGTTTTCCTTCACCAGATAATCCTCGCACAACCCGGCCCCCTGACAAGTCCCTTCGACGATGGCGAGGTAGCGTTTGTCCGGCGTGCGGCGTTTGAATTGATCGGTGAGCCGCGCCGCCGCCTTTGAGGTCCGTGCCAACACCATCACGCCCGAGGCCGGACGATCCAGGCGGTGGACGAGGCCCAGAAACACGTTTCCAGGTTTATCGAATTGCTCTTTGAGATATGCCTTGCCTGCATCCAACAACGTGGCGTCGCCCGTCTCATCCCCCTGCGCCAGCACACCTGCCGCCTTGTTGACGACGAGCAGATGGTTGTCGAGATAGAGAATGCCGAGGGACATAATGGGTTGCTGGTTTGTGGCTGCTGGTTCTCTCTTCCTCAGCTTGTAGATAATGTCTGTACGGCTTCGATGAAGACCCGAGCGTGCTCGGGATCGTGGGTCGGGTGCATGCCGTGGCCAAGGTTGGCGATGTGACCTGTGGGGCCGAAGGCATCGAGCATCTTTTGCACTTCAGAGCGGATAGAGGCTGGCTCGGCGTAGAGCACGCACGGATCCAGGTTGCCCTGCAAGGCCACGCCGGGACCAATCTGCTGGCGAGCCTGTCGTGGATCCATCGTCCAATCCAATCCGACAACTTCATAGCCACTCTGCCCCAGTGCCTCCAGGGCATAGTGTGCTCCTTTGGCAAAAACAATCTTGGGCACCTCAGGATGCACTGCCGCAACACCTGTAGCAATCTGTTGCAAATACGGCAGGCAGAACGTCTCAAAGGCCACTGGCCCCAACAATCCGGCCCAGCTATCGAAAACCTGCACGAGTTGCGCACCGGCAGTGATCTGCGCGTTGAGATATTTGATGAGCACGTCCGTGATGCGTTGCAGTAGCTGGTGGCTGGCCTCTGGGTAGCGAAAGAGCCAGGCTTTCGATTTCTGAAAGGTCTTGCTGCCGCCGCCTTCGACCATATAGGCCATCAACGTCCACGGAGCACCGCAAAAGCCGATGAGTGGCACACGCCCGGCCAGTCGATGCCGCGTAAGTGTCAGCGCTTCCAGCACATAGCCAAGATCCGCTGCAACATCCGGCTCGCGTAACGCACGCAGGTCGTCCGGCGTGTTCAGCGGATCGGGAAAGTGGGGGCCTTTTCCTTTGACCATCTCGACCTCAAGCCCCAACACCTGCGGCACCACGAGAATATCGGAGAAGATGATGGCAGCGTCGAGCGGGAAGCGTTCGAGCGGTTGCAGAGTGACTTCGGCAGCCAGTTCGGGGGTGCGTACAACCGTAAAGAATTCATCTTCGGCCCGAAGGGCCCGGTATTCGGGCAGATAGCGCCCCGCCTGCCGCATGATCCAGATAGGGGTGCGCTCTGTTGGTTCGCACCGGGCGGCACGGAGGATTAAATCGTTTTGCAGCGGTGGAAACGCAGACATGTAAGGCTCTTCTCTAACGAATCATAAGCAAAGGGCAAAGCCGAGCCGCAGCCCCGCTTCGCCCTTATTTCTTCAGCGGGAGTCCAGAAACCCCGGCTGTCGTTTCAGTGATCCGTCTTTGCAGCAACCTCACATTGGCTCAGCGCCATCGTCGTGCAGGTATTCTGCCAGGAAATCGAGCGTCTTGCTCCACGCATCCGTCGCGGCGTCTTCCACATAGTTTTGGCCTGTGGGGTTGGCAAAAGCATGCCCGGCTTCATCGTAGACATACACCGAGGCATCTTTGCCTGCTTCTTCCAGGGTCGTCTCGAAAGCGCGCACATCACTGACGGGGATGCTCTGGTCTTGCCCGCCGAAGAATGCCAGCATGGGCATCTGCAAGCTCTGCAACTCCTCATCGGTGGTCGATTCGAGCCGACCGTAGTAAATGACCGTGGCGTCGATTCGCTGCGGGAGAGCCACCGCAGTACGCAAGGAAACCAGGCCGCCGAAGCACCAGCCCATGACCCCCACCTTCGGTGCGTTGTAGCGGTCCGTGAGGAACTGGTAGGCACTCTGGAGATTGCCCTGCATCTGATCCATGTCATTGAGCGCCTGTCCCATCAGCGCCTGGGCCTCATCGGGTGTATTCCCAACCTCACCGCCATACAAATCGACCGCCAGCACACGGTACCCCTCGCCTGCAAGGAGACGAGCCATGGTTTGAATGTTATCATTGAGCCCCCACCATTCATGAATGAGGATGACGGCAGGCAGTGTCGTATCGCCCGCTGCGCCCATCTCGTCGGCGACGGAGTCGGGCCGCGCAGGCTCTGCCATGTAGCCGATATATGCAGTCTCGCCATCCGGGTTGTAGCGAATGGGCTGGGCGTTGACGGGGACGTTGGGCTCCCGGACCAGCGTAGAGGCGGTTGTTGTATCGTCCTCATGTTGCGCAGCCATGTCTTCGGCCATCGTCTCGCTATCGGAAGTTTCCTCGGTGGCACAGCCCGTCAGCATGAAGAGGAGCAGTAGCGGCAGGGTGATCCAGCGGAATAGGTGTCGCATAGAGAATGGGACTTTCTGGGATGAGGTCATCGACGTATCTTGTAAAAAAGGCGTACAGGCTCGTTCCGATGCCGCGCACGGCAAACAACATTATTACGACGCCCGTTGTCTCAACCCGCGCTTCCTTCTACCTACCATCCGCATAGGCATGGAATCCCTCGAAACGGCACCTCCTCCCCCGACCCCCATTCCATACCGGGAGGAAGTGAAGCGCAAAGCAATACATCTGTTGGCGCTCGTGGTGCCGCTGGGCATGGCGCTCCTGGGCAAGCTCTGGTCAATCTATTTGCTCGTGCCAATGGCGCTATTGGCCATCTCGGCCGACTACCTGCGCGTGCGCTCCGCACCGTTTGCCCGGTTTATTTATCTGATTTTCGGGTCGATGATGCGCACGGAAGAACGACCTCCGATGGGCGGACCAGTGACCATCAACGGGGCTACCTGGGTACTGCTCTCAGCGGCTTTGTTGGCCCTGACCTTCCCGATCCGCATCGGTGTGCCTGCCTTCACCATGTTCATGCTCAGCGACGCGGCGGCAGCCCTCGTGGGACGCCGATTTGGACGCCTGCACTGGGGCAAAAACCCGCGCACGGTGGAAGGCTCCCTCGCCTTTCTGGTCACCGGCCTTGCAGTGATGGCGTTCTTTCCGAATATTGTATTTTGGATCGGCGCTGTCAGTGTAGGTGCCGCTGCCCTTGCAGAGGCGCTCCCCCGCCCGTTCAACGACAACCTGCGCGTTCCACTGGTCGCAGCCACGGTCATTCTCCTGCTTGAACATTTCGTCTTGAATGCGGATGCCGTGCTCGCTCTTCATATTTTCAACCTGTAAACCTTCAACCTGAAACCCCGCTGTTCATGCCTGGACTTCGAGAAAGTGCCATCCGGCGGTTGATGGGCCTGGAAGAGTTTCCGCAGCCGCCGCTGATCCGCACGCGCTATCCGGTGCTGCTGATGCACGGCTTTGGCATCCTGGGTGGGCTTCGCCGAGGCGGACACCTCCACGAGGAGGCGATGCATCTGCGCCTGCACGGCGTGCTGGCCTATGCACCCAATGTTGCCTCGTACAACACGGTGGCGGTGCGGGCGGCGATGTGGAAGAACCGCATCGCGCACATCCTCGACGAGACCGGGGCCGACAAAATCAACCTCGTCGCGCAGTCGATGGGGGGGCTGGATGCCCGGTATCTCATCAGCGAATTAGGCTATCATGAGGTCGTGGCGTCGCTCGTCACCATCTCGACGCCACACAGGGGCACAGCGATTGCCGAGATCATGCTCAAGCAACCGGAACGCCTTCGCAAATGGGCCTTCGACTTCGCCAACTGGATGGGTACCCAGTCTCTCGAAGACGCCGACGCCGACACGTTCCAGGCGCTGACAGAACTCTCGCCTGCGTATGTACAGGAGACGTTCAATGCCCAGATCCTGAATCATCCTTCGGTGCGCTACTGGTCGTATGCCGGCGCGGCGGGCAAAGATACCGACATCCCGATTAACCCTTTTCTAAAGCTCCCTAACACCCTCCTCTACGCCCGCGAAGGTCGCAACGATGGGCTGGTCTCCGTGCAAAGCGCTAAGTGGGGCACCTTCGTAGAGGTCATCGACGCGGACCATGCCCAGCAGGTCGGCATCCCCGGTCTGACCACGCATGCGTTCGACGCCAATGCTTTCTACTGCACCGTCGCCGACCACCTGCGCAACGAAGGATTCTAAACACGTTCTACCGCACCAGCTTTAGCAATTCCGGCCAGAAATTGTCCGGTGATGCTTCGAGGGGCACGCGGGCTGTGAGCCGCCAGAAGGCATGATCCCGGAAAGTCGGGTCGTAGGTCGTGGTGATGGAATAGTCGAGGGCGAGGTAATAGAGGTCTATGCCCCAACCCCGCGTGGCGTACTGGCGGTCCCCAATATACTTGTCTTCGTTGAACCGCCCCCAGCGCAGGTAGAAAATCTCCATCAGCGACAGTTCGAGCCCGCGATGTCTGATAAGCTGATCGAATACACTGACCGTCTCAAACTCACCCTCTTCCCCACTGAGTGGATTGGTACGTACCTTTACCGACGTCCATGTATTGACCAGGGCCCTGAACGGCCCAGCCGGTCGGAAATGATTGCCCCCCTGCTCGGATGCCACAATGATCTTGGAGAGGCCACCATGCAAACCAACCGTTGCAAGAGGCCGATTCAACCAGCTTTCCTTCACCTCAGCTTGCAGCGACAAACCACCCCGCATCATCATCGTGAGCGGGTCCTCCTGATCCATCTCATCATGCGAAAGCATGGGACCAAAATCAGTCAACGACCAGCCCACAGCGGGTTTCAGGATGGCGTGGGACACCTCAAAGGCACGGTCGTACACCACACCAACGTCAAAGGAAAAACCGGTGCGTTTTGCATTGATTGAAGTTCCTAGCGGCCCCGTCCTACTCTGGATCAGATTTACTCCTGCACCGACCGTCAGGTTGGACGTCACATCGTACGCCACGGCAAGTTTGTGCGCGTCATCGTAGATCTCCACGGTGCCCAGCGAGTTATTCTGGGCATCGCGAACCTCAATTTCTCCAAAACTGAAATTTTTGTATTGATAGCCCGCGGCCCAGCCGACCATCCAGCGTGGGATTGGAGATGCCAAGATCCACAGGCGAATGAGGCAGCCATGCTGATTCTATAATGCCAGGATCAGCAGCGCGCAAACCTACATTGGTGCTGAGTTGTACCACCCCGCTCCGCCCAATGGTAGCCGGATTGATGGAAAGCGCCCCTGCATAACCGCGAAGCGCCACGGTGGCCTCCCCGAGCGCCTGCGTTCTCGGATCGGGCACAAAGGTCTGAAAAAAGGCCGCTCCATACTGTGCCTTGCAGATTTGCACAGGCCCGATCAGGCTCAACACAAGTAGGAGGAATGCAGCAACAGTCAAGCGAAATGATGGCATCGTAAATCACAGTCGGGTGCATAAATATTCGAATTACTTGTATTACACCGTCTACCCGAGCAACATGCTGTCCCGTTCTCAGTGCCCTAAAATAGCTGAGAGAGGCCAAAACCTATGAAAAACCCTGGCTCGTCGAGGCGGTAGGTAAAATCGAGGCGGAAGGGCGAGCCGCCGATGTTGGTAAGGGAAAGGCCGAGTTCGTGATGAACATGCTGTGGCACCTTGGGCGTGAAAGCGAGGTCGGTCACCCGGTCGTCATCAAGCCAGCTTCGCGCATGTCCTCCGAAGAGCCGGACCCCCATGTTGCGATCTACCAGTGCGTCTAAGCCAAGGCCTTCAAAGGGTATGGTTTTGAAGTCGTGCTCCCAGAAAACACCCAGGTAGCGGTTGCCCTCATACGGTCGCTCGCCGAGGCTACGCAAGGCCCCAAAGGTGCTCAGTGGTCCCAGCCGTCCTTCCACCACACCGAGCCGCTGCGCTGGTAGCGTACCACTCGACGTACCCCCCAGTACCCGCAGCATCAAAGCATTGGGGCGCGGGCGGTTACGGAAGAGTGTCTCAACATGTCCATCAAGAGAAAACTGGTAGCGGGTAAAATCAAAATCACCACCGAGGACCGCGCTGTCGCTGTGTTCGATGTGCACCTCGGCGCGGCGGAGGGCACCGGTGCGAAAGGGCTGGTAGCCATCGCCCAGGGCCAACGACAGCGCCAGGGTGTGCAGCCTGCCCTCGTCAACGGGCGGATTGGAACGAAAGGTGGTGGAGAACGGCCAGGGCTGCTCTTGTTGCCGCTCTACGGATTCGTGCTCTTCAACCCGCGCCTCGGCAGCTAAACGAAACAGCGGAAACGCATAGCCGCCTTTCAGCCAACCACCCTCCCGCCAGTAATAGTCAAAGTGGTCGCCCTGATCGAGCCGTGCGGGAAGCGAGTTGAGCGCTACAGGAAAGAGCGGCGAGGCGTTGCGCGGTGTGGTATCGCGGGTATATCCTATCTCAGCACTACCCCCTCTGCCCCACCGATACATCCCGCGCCCCAGAAACCGAATGCGCCGATACCCGCTCGCCTGCCCGATGCGCAATTCTACAGCCCGATTCGCGCTGAACGGAAGCACCTTGCCGACCCCGGAGAAATAACCATCCACGCGATTGTAGCGCAGCCATGGTTCGTAGCCGTAGATCTCCGGCCACACAAACTGCGGCCCATCCACCTCATAACGCCGCGCCTCGAAGGCAGCAAAAAGGCCTTTGCGTGATTGGGGCGGAAAAGCCCGTTCGAGCGTCATGCCCGCAAACCGCAGCCGCTCCAAAGCAACGGTTTCACGCGGCGTCAGCGGCAAGATGTTGCGCCCGAGCAGAAAGAGATCGTCCTTAAAAACGGAGAGCGAATCGACGATTAGCCGATCATCCTGAGCATAGGGCGCGTCCGGCAGCGGCTCATTCGCCGTATACCCTGAAAACCGCGACACTTGATACAGCGTGGCAGGTGGATAGCCCAACGCCCCTGGATCAACGTGGATGCGCCCTTCCAGCCGCAAATCGACAGGTAGCCAGAACGTGTCGGCGACGGGCACGAATTGCTGACGGTAGAACACGTCCCACGCCTCTATTGACTCAGGAAACACGACATGGCGCGCCGGGCGCACATCGGCTTCGAGCATGGCATACACGCTGTCCAGCACCGAAACGCGCCCGACGAAGGTAGCCTCTAGCCCGGTCTTCGGCGCAAAGTAAATGTCATAGACGACCTGCCCATCCAGCGCCCGGCGTTCGGCGAGGGAGAAGGTGTAGTGATCAAGCGCGTCAGGGTGTGTCGGGCCGATGAAACGAAGCCCCTGAATGTCGATGACGTCATCGTAGAGGTTGGCGACGTACCCTGCCGCGTGGCGACCGAGCCGCCGGTAAAAGTCAGCCGTCTCGCGACGGGACCGCACAACCTCACGCGGGCCGCGCTGAGAATCCCAGTAGCTATCGAAAACTGATTCGGCAAGCAGCTTGATTGCACCCTCGTTTTCGAGTCGCAGGCGGGTATAGCCTCGGGCCTCTGTCGTATGAAGTTGACGACGCCAGTTCTGTTTATGCTCGATGACCTTACGCATTACATTAGCTGCAAAATCATCCCCCGTCACGAAGAGTTCTTCGAGTTCGTAGACCGCTGGCTCCAGCAGAATTTCCAGTTGGCGTGGATCATTCGGCTCCACTGTCAGGCGTTGCGTATTGTAGCCGATATGCCGGACACGTAGTTCGACGGGCAGCGCCGGGACAACCATTTCAAACCGCCCTTCCTGGTTCGTGATGGTTCCCTGCCCCGTGGCCTCCACCACCAGATGTGCTGCCGTCAGCGTCACGCCCGTCTCTGCATCGCGTACGCTGCCCTGTAATACAACCTGCGCCTGTGCCAGGCCGGGCACAAGCACACCGAAAAACATCAACCAGATCCAGCGCACAGGGGATAGGGATTCTTGGAAAGGCTTGTGTGACCCAACAACGAAGCAGCCCTAGGTTTTCTTATCACACTGACAATCAATCTGTCAAAAAATGCGGGCTGCTGATACGCCCACGGCGAACCCAGGTTCATCC
>Ga0102947_1000506_pt1 | contig 13907 bp, 16 predicted proteins | sample SalPon2A_A_D2_MG_FD_78210 | JGI IMG/M metagenome (GOLD analysis project Ga0102947, IMG submission 78210) | Soil microbial communities from South San Francisco under conditions of wetland restoration - Salt Pond MetaG R2A_A_D2_MG | ecosystem: Environmental > Terrestrial > Soil > Wetlands | place... | reverse complement strand
GGACAGCCGGGCCACAGCCAGTCAAGCGAGCGGTTTTCGATCGGTGAGATCATGCTCCGCCCGCACAGATTGGCCAGGAAGCGCTCGTGCCGGCGGCCGAGCCCTTCCAGCGGCAGGACGTGGACCGGATGTCCGGTGGCAAGCGCTTCCGAAACCATGGATACCGATTCGCCGGTGACCACCAGCCGGTCTGCGAGCGCCAGGATGCCCGCATAGGGATTCTCTGTGCTGCCATCCCACAGGCTGAACCAGCTTTCATCGGAAAATTCCCTTTGCAGCCGATCCGTTACGGCGGCTTCCGTGCGCCGCGACGGCGTGACGATAACGTCGCTGCCGTTGCCGTGGGCGTCCTGGATTATGCCGACCAGCCGGTCGATCGTCTGTTCGGCGAACCGGTAGTGCCGGTTGGCACCGCCCAGGATGATGCCGAGCAGCGTCTTGCCGCCGGGCTTCAGGCGTTCGCGCCAGAGGCGTTTGCCCTCGGCCAGTTTGGCGGGTGACATCCGGTGCAGCGCAGTATCGACGGGAAATACATTCTCGCCCGTCAGCCCGTCGTGGCGCATGGGGATGACCAGGTCGAAGGCGGACGGCGGCGCCTGCGGGTCCTGGACATGCACGGTCCGGGTCCGGCCGGCCGAAAGGCGGCGTACGGCGATCGAGGCGGCGGTTGACCGCCTGCCGCAACTGATCAGCAGGCGCGGCCAGGGCGGTGCAAGCCGATCATGGGCGGGATCGAGCCCGGAGAGCGCATACGGGCAAAGATGTCCCGGCAGCCAGGACCATGGCGCGCGCAGGCTGATCTGCTTTTCGGTAAACGGCATCCCGGTCGCTTCGGCAAGTCCGATCACCTGGGAGCGCATGCCGGTCTCGCCGGTGGTCAGGACCCAGCAGTCGTCAGGCGTTGGATCGCTCATTGCCACAATCCCGAGCTGTGCGGGCTTGTGCCGGCAACCGGCGCTTGGCAATCTCGGGTTTCGGGGCATTTTGGCATGGCATGCTCTGGCATGGGGTGCTTTGAAATGGAAATTGCCTGAAAACGCAATCGAAACCCGATTCGGATCCGGCATGCGGGTCAAGGAGACGGGAAACGGAAGACGGCAAACAGACGACAGGAAACAGAAGACGGGGACGAGGGACCGGCGATGATATCACAGCAGGATGACATCGACTGGCGAATCCTGCGTGAATTGCAGGACGATGCCCGCATCACAAATATTGAATTGTCGCGGCGCGTCGGCCTTTCGGCGCCCTCGTGCCTGCGCCGGGTGCGGGCGCTGGAAGAGGCCGGAATCATCCGGGGCTACCGGGCACTCCTGGATATTCATGCGCTGGGATACGAGGTCGTGGCGTTTGCCTTTGTCGGGCTGGTGCGCCAGAGCGAGGAGGAACTCATGGCCTTCGGGCAGCGGGCTGCGGAATGGCCGATCGTGCGGGAGTGCCATATTCTGTCCGGTGACATCGATTTTCTGCTGAAATGCGTGACGCGGGATCTGGCGGCTTTCCAATCCTTCATCGTCGACGAACTGACGGCGGCGGACAATGTCGACCATGTGCGCACGGCGCTGACCATCCGCAGTCTCAAGGATGATGCCGATTTGCCGCCCCTTGAGCAACCTGGTGAGCCGTAAACCAGGACCCGCCCGATCTGCATAGCTGGCATGCACGGACGATGGTTGTCTTTGCGGTACGAAATTCCGATATTTGGTTCAGCTGTAGTTTCCGGCCTGAAATATGGTTTCCTCCCGACCCAGTTTCTGGCCGGAGCAGCTGTTCCCCTCTTGGAAGGCTGAACAGAGTAATCGTTCGGTCACCTTCAGCCGGACCTGCTTGCAGGTCCGGCTTTTTCTTTGGTTTTCCACGAGTTTGCCGGCCGGGATATCGTCATCCGGCCGACCATTAACGGCAAATTGATCTGTATTTGATTTGTTTCCCCGGGAAAATTGTTCCATCTCGGTGGGCGATCAGGAGGATTTTGCATGTTAATCAAACGGCAACGTGGATTTGATTTGCCCGAAAGCAGCGCAACGGCGGAGTCGCTGTTTCTGGAGCGGCGTTCGCTTCTGAAAGCGGCCGGGTTCGGTGCGCTGAGTGCTGGCGCCGGTCTGCTGATGGGCCGAGCGCACGCTGCCGACGGCGACCCGACGGCGGACCTTTATCCGGTCAAGCGCAATGAGGCCTACAAGTTACAGCGTCCGCTGACCGACGAAAAGCTGACGTCGACCTACAACAATTTCTACGAATTCGGCTCCCACAAGCAGATTTCCAAGCGCGCCCAGGACCTTCCGACCCGGCCCTGGACCGTCATGTTCGACGGCATGGTGGAAGAAAAGCGCGAAGTCGATATCGACACCCTGATCCGCGCCATGCCGCTGGAGGAAAGGCTCTATCGGCACCGGTGTGTGGAGGCTTGGTCGATGACAATTCCCTGGTCAGGGTTCGCCATGAAGGCGCTGGTCGATTATGCCAAACCGCTCGGTTCGGCCAAATATGTCGAGATGCAGACCTTCATGGACCCGTCGGTGGCACCCGGTCAGAAGCAGGTCTGGTATCCGTGGCCCTATCGCGAGGGTCTGACGATCGAGGAAGCCACCAACGACCTGGCGTTTCTGGTTACCGGCGCTTACGGCAAACCGATGGCAAACCAGTACGGAGCGCCGCTCCGGCTGGCTGTGCCCTGGAAATACGGCTTCAAATCGATCAAGTCGATCGTGCGCTTCACCTTCACCGATACGCGCCCGGCGACATTCTGGGAAACGATCAACAAGCAGGAATACGGTTTCTGGGCCAATGTGAACCCGGAAATCGCCCATCCGCGCTGGAGCCAGGCGAGCGAACAGCCGCTGGGCGGCAGCGAGCGCATTCCGACCCAGCTTTACAACGGTTACGGTGAACAGGTTGCAGGCCTGTATGCCGGTATGGAAGGCGAGGGCGACCGGCTCTTCCGCTGATCCGTCGGCGGTCAGGCGGCGGGCAATGTCAGTTTGACGTTCAGCCCGCCCTGGTCTGCCTCAAGCAGCTGGATGCGGCCGCTATAGGCGCTGACCAGTTCTGAAACGATGTCGAGACCCAGGCCCGAACCGGGTGTGCGCATGTCCAGCCGGACGCCGCGCTGCAGAACCTGTTCGCGCTTTTCTTCCGGAATTCCCGGTCCGTCGTCGCTGACATTGACGATGATCTCCGAACCTTCGCGGTGTACGTTCACGCTGACGGCGGACTCCGCCCATTTCATGGCGTTTTCCAGGACATTGCCCAGCACTTCCAGGAAGTCCTGCTGATCCATTGCCACGTTCAGGCGGGCCGGTGAATCGATGCTCATCTTGACCGATTCACCGCGCGGCGTGCGCGCCAGGGTAGCGCACAGTTTCTCGATGATCGGCTTGATATTGGTGCGCAGATTGCGCGACAGCGCCAGGGCATTGGCGCGCGCGCGGGTGACTTCGCGTTCCACCTGGCGCTGCATTGTGTCGGCGACGCTCTCGATGCGCTCGGCGGCTTCCCGGTCTCCGGAATCCTGCAGCGAGCGGATCTCGGAACCGAGCACCGCGAGCTGGGTCTTGAAGCCGTGCGCCAGGTCGCCGGCACGGGAACGGGCGCGGCTGAGGTTGCGGTCCTGCGCGTCGAGCATGTCGTTGAGCTCGTCGGCAAGCGGCTGCAGTTCCTCCGGATAATTGTCGCTCAGCCTTTCACGTTCGCCGGAGCGGATGTTCGCCAGCTCGCTGCGGACGCGCATGACCGGTTTCAGGCCGAATGCTACCTGCAGATATCCGCCGACGATCAGGACAAGGGCGAGGATTCCGAGATATTTCAGCACCTCACTGACAAAGACGCTGATGCGCGCATTGATCCAGGTCCGGTCGAACCCGATGGCGATCCGCACGATCTGAGGATTGAAACCTTGCGGAAGCTCGATCATGCCTTCCAGCACCAGGAGTTCGTTGTTGCGCGGTCCCCCGATCAATTCCCGGTGGACGACAAGGCCTTCACCACTGCTTTCCGGCAGCCGGATTTCATCCGTCCACAAGGATCGCGAACGCAACAGCACATCGTCCTGCGTGTCGGTGATTTGCCAGTACAGGCCGGTATAGGGCTGGAAGAAGCGCGGATCGGTAGGCTGCACCCGCATCTGCAGATTGCCGTCCTTGCCGTTTTCAAGCCCGGCGACGATCTGGTTGATGTGAACTTCCATATCGTCGACGACCTGGCGCTCCAGCTGCCACTCGAACAGGAGAACGATGCCGAGCGCGGCGATGGCCAGCGTGATGACGATCAGGTAACCGCCCGCAATCCAGAGACGGAGTTTGAGAGAGCCCATTTCTCAGGCTGCCGGGGCGCTGATCAGGTATCCGAAGCCCCGTTTGGTCTCAATCAGTCCTTCGCCGAGCTTGCGCCGGACCCGGCCGATCAGGACCTCCACGGCGTTGGAATCCTTTTCGCCGTCATAGGCGTAAAGATGTTCGCTGAGCTCCGTTTGCGTGATGACCCGATCCTGATTGTGGGCAAGATAGGCGACCAGACGATATTCCAGCGGGGAAAGGGAAATCGGTTTTTCATTGACGGAAACCGACATCATGCGGGTGTCTACCGCCAGCGGACCGACCTCGATGGTCGTGGAGGCATGGCCGGAAGCGCGGCGCACGATGGCGCGCAGTCGGGCGACCAGTTCCTGGATCTGGAAGGGCTTGACGAGATAGTCGTCGGCGCCGGCATCGATGCCGTCGACGCGTTCCTGCCAGGCACTGCGTGCCGTCAGGATGAGCACGGGAAAACCGTGGCCTTCGGAGCGCCAGCGTTTGAGGATGGTCAGCCCGTCTATGCCGGGTAGACCGAGATCGAGAATAACCGCATCATAGGGTTCAGTGCCGCCGACGAACCAGGCTTCTTCGCCGTCATGAACGATATCGGCGACAAATCCGGCTGCTTCAACGGCGTCCTTGACGTCTTCTGCGATGCGCAGGTCGTCTTCGACGATCAGAATGCGCATCGCTGTCCACCGCTACAGAGGCGCGCCCGTCCTTGCATTGACATAGAGATCAACCACCCCGCCTGTTTCCTTCAGGATGCGCAACCGGTAAACATCGAGGCTCCGGTGCTGCATCAGCCGAACACCGACGAGCGAACCGCGCTCATCGGGCTTGAATTCGGCCAGAACATCATCCAGCGGTATGATGTCACGCGGCGGTTGAGAAAAGGTTAGTTGGCGTTCGGCACGGCCAGTGCGGCGTTCGGTCAGGACGACCGGTATGCCTGGACCGGTGAAATTACCGGCAAACCCGCCGATTACGCCGTTGCTGCCGCCCATTTCGGCGTACGAAACATCGGCCATGACGCCAATCAGGGCACAGGCTGCAATTCGGAAACTGGTTGTGCAACGTCGCGTCATGCCCCATTTCAACACGATTCAACCTGACAAAACGCTGACAACGGTGCTCAGGTTGCTGTCATAGCATATCGGCTAGGGTGATCTTCATCGGACGCTCCTCCGATGCCGAAAGAACGAATTTGAAAGGCCGAAATGTCGCTGTACTTCATCGCAATTGCCGTGATCGGCATCATGTCGGTCCAGCTCCGGGCATTCAGGCCGCCCCTGCTGGACCGACTGCCGAACTTCTCACGCAGCAGCGACAAGGAAGCCTTTCACATACTCCCGGGCCAGCGCGGTACTGCTCGCCGCGATGGCTTCGGCCCGAACAGATGGACCTGATGGACGCAGAAATCTAGCCAATCCCCAAGGCTCTTGTTTGCTCCAGTGAGCCGGGGAGATGCTAGCACCGATCATCTGAGTTACGGGCCCGGGACATTAATATGCCCGGCTGCGGTATCCGCAGCCGGGCATTTTACTTTTAAAATCAGGATATTCCGGTCAGACTTTGCAATCCCGGTCAAACCCGGACTTGCGGTGGGGCGCCGGGTGAGCGCGCCGAAGGATCAGCCCTCGGCTTTGATCGCCGCGTCGAGTTCGCGGTATTCCCTGCAGTCCTGGCCGCAGCGGTCGGCAATTTCCCGAAGCAGTGTGCGCGCCTTGGCGACATCGCCCTTTTTCAGGTAGGCCTGGCCGAGGTAGCTGCGTACGAGAACGTTTTCAGAATCGAGCGCAAGTGCCTGATGATAATACTTTATTCCCTCGTCAATGCGACCCAGATTGCGGGTCGCGTAGCCGCGATAATTCAGAACCTTGGCATTGTTCTGATCCTGCACGAGCGCCAGGACGTCGAGGGCTTCCTGGAACCGTTCTTCGCGGGCGAGCCCATAGGCATAATCGGCAAGAGCGTCATCGGATATGACGCCGGCCTTTGCCGGAATGCACATCTGCTTTTTCTTGTCCCAGACAAGGCCCTTGCGGCAGGTCGGCTCGGCGTCGTCGTCGCCGGCTGCAAATGCGTTCATGGACGTGGGAACGCCCACCAGGGCCATGGCCAATGCGGAGGGAAGCACCGCGCGCCGGGCGTTTGAAACGATCGTCAAAAGCAATTCTGACATTGTCAGTCTCCAAATCAACCAAATGACCCCTAACACGGGCCTACTTAGTGCTTGATTATGATATTGCCAAAAAAATTATGATCGCTTTTGTTCACATCAGCGTAAACGCCTGATTGCATCGGAAAATACATCGCCGGATGTCGCCGCATGGGCGAGAATGCGGGAATTCATCCGCGCCTCCTGACGGATTTCGGTGAAATCTGCGGCCGCCGGCGCGATATATCCCAGCCTGTGGAGGTAACGGTCGGCGTAGCCGGTCAGATAATAGGAAAAATGCCAGGGAATTTCGCCACCGGTCCTGCGGATTGTCCGGGCCAGTTCGCTGGTGCAGTTGCCAAGCAGCGTATTATAGAAGCGCGGCTGCCGGCTCAGATCCTGTGTCTGCTCAACGAAAGCCCGGAAAACCGCCTGAATTTGAGCGTCTGTGAGATCGAGACGGTACTGGTAGACGCTTTCGCCCAGATAGAGCCCGCGGCGTTTCACGAGATCGGATTCGCTGGCCCAGACATGCAACAGTTCATATTGCCGGAACAGGCCCTTGAGGCCGGAATAAGCCTGGCCGCGCTGTTTTCGCGCTTCAACGGAGACGCCGAGATAGCGCTGCGGCGCATCCGGGCCGAATTCGAAGGTCAGAAAGGTATGGGCCACACCGTCCCAGGCGGGAAACGGGTCCAGGTTGAACCACAAGGCCGTCAATTGGCGCGGATCGTACGTCCTGTTGCGCCAGATGCGCTGAATTGGGCCGTTTTCGTCGTAGTCCCACTCTCGCACATCGTTGAGCGCGACGGTGCCATCGACCATGGTCCGGGCCGTGGGCTGCCGGGAGACCTCTTCAGCCCAGTCGCGGTCCGTGCGCGCGGTGCGGGCTGCAAGCGCGAGAGCGGCCAGGCAAGCGGCTGCAACAAGGAACAGCAGGACGCGGCGCAGGATCCGGCCCGCTCGGCGTCCGTTTCGGGGGCCTGACGGGGCTGGGGCGGTCGGTGGGGCCATATTCGAACCCTGCTTCGATTTTCCCGTTTCGGTTCCTGCGCAGGCCGATACCGGACTACATTTCCCGCCGGCATTAACCATTATCGCGATCCGGTTGCGGATTTGTGCTTGCGGCGCTTGGGAATCGCAATAGTTAACGATAAGTTAACGGCTAGGAGGCTTCCGGACGAGCGGCAGGAGGTGAAAATGACGAAATATCGCAAGCAAGCCGGCTTTGCCGCATTGGGTCTGGCCATGGCCATGGGCGTTTCCGCCGGTCATGCGCTCGAAGGCGTCATGATGGCGAACGCAGAAATGCATGTCGGTCCGGCTGAGACCTTTCCGGTCGTGGGCCATGCGGCTGCCGATGCCGAGGTCAAGATCAATGGATGCAAACAAGCGCCGAACTGGTGCGTCGTGCGCTCCGGTGGCCGGGTGGGCTGGGTCCCTGTGGAAAAACTGCAGATTACCGGCATCAGCCGCAAGCGGAACAAGTTCGACAATGTGATTGTTGTGATCAATGTCGACGAACAGCTCGGCGCGAGGGATTTCCGCCGCTCCCGCGGAAGGACCTTCCGCGGTGCTGGCGCTGCTGCCGTTCCGGTGATCGTTGAACAAGAACGCGCGGCCGGCGGGAACGGACGGCGCGTCTATCGAAGTGGTGTCGGTTCCTCGGGCGTCGTGCCCAATAGCGTGCCGGATTTCACGACGGTGATCCAGGTCGATTGATCATCTGCTGACCGATTGAGGCAGATCAAGGCCGGCGAATGACGGCCGATGGACATACATGTCAACTTGCCCGACAATTGTCGGGCAGGGTGGCATGATGTTCTTGGAGTCATTTATGACGTTGAAGCAAATGAAGTTTGTGCTTGTCCTGTTTGCAGGGCTGGTGCTGCCCGCTGCTGCTCAGGCTGCCAACGGCGTTACCACCGGTAACGTCAATATGCGCACCGGACCAAGCACGGGCTACCCCGTTATCGTGACGATTCCCTACCGCTCAAGAGTGACCATTTACGGTTGCGTACGCGCCTTTCGCTGGTGCGATGTCCGGTGGGCCGGCTGGCGCGGCTGGGTATCGTCGCGCTATCTTTCCTCTGCCCGCTATTATGGCCGTCCCGCCTATGTCTGGGGCCCGATCATCGGCGTGCCGGTCATCCGTTTCCATTTCGACAATTATCACGACCGGCATTATCGCGGCAAAAAATGGTACAAGAAGCCGCGCCGGCGGTACCCGCGCAGGCGCTATTGAGGCACTGAAGCCGCGGTTCGCCTGAACGGACGGCAGAATCCTGCGCTCCGGTTCTCCCGGGGCGCAGATACGCCCGGTGCAGATACGCCCGGTAACGGGCTAGGCCGACAAATGTCAGCATGATTGTGTTCTGGCACTCCCGCACTCTTCCCCTTTTGCCCTCCGGCGCCCATATTCCCCTCCATGGCGCAGAAGAAGATCAAGACCGAGAAAACTGCTGACGCAACGCCCGGACTGGGCGAGGCGTCGCAGACTGAATTCGAGGGCAAACCGGCGGACCTCAAAGGTCCGGTCGGCGCTTGGGCGGAGGGAATTTCACGCTCCATCGGACCGAAAGGCAAGGCCCCGGAAACCGGGCGGCAGGCGGTGGATCAGTCCATTCCGCTGCCGCAGACAGCACGGCCGGACGAGGCGGCCCCGTCAAACGTCGGCAAGGCCAAACTCCCCGCCAAGCGTTCAAGAGGCAAATCCGCCGATAAGCCCCAGAAGACAGCACGCGGAACATCCATGGGCGGCAAGGGCACGGCCAAAGAGCGGGCCGGCGCGGGCCTGATGCCGGTGGCCGGGCTGGACATTGCGCTGGAGGATGCGGACCAGCTTCCGGGATCCGGTGTCACCGCCACCGTGGAAGCACTGTCGCGGCTGATCGAGGAGGGGCGGGAGGAATTCCAGGCCGGAACCTGGATGCCGCACCGGCCCGACCGGCCGGCGAAGTCGGAAGGCGGAATCGAGCTTAAATTCGTGTCGCCGTACGAGCCGAAGGGAGACCAGCCGCAGGCGATTGCCGAACTGGTGGAAGGTGTGCGCGATAGCGGCGAGGTAACACAGGTTCTGCTGGGCGTGACGGGCTCGGGCAAGACCTACACCATGGCGAAGGTGATTGCCGAAACCCAGCGACCGGCGCTTATCCTTGCACCGAACAAGACGCTGGCGGCCCAGCTCTACGGCGAGTTCAAGAATTTCTTCCCCGACAATGCGGTGGAATATTTCGTTTCCTATTACGACTATTACCAGCCGGAAGCCTATGTACCGCGCAGCGACACCTTCATCGAGAAGGAAAGCTCCATCAACGAGCAGATCGACCGGATGCGTCATTCGGCGACCCGTGCGCTGCTGGAGCGGGACGACGTGGTCATCGTCGCCTCGGTCTCGTGTATCTACGGCATCGGTTCGGTGGAAACCTATACGGCGATGACCTTCGGGCTGGAGATTGGCCAGCGCGCCGATCTCAGGCAGATCATGGCCGACATGGTGGCGCTGCAATACAAGCGGGCCGACGCCAATTTCGTGCGCGGAACCTTCCGGGTGCGCGGCGATACGCTGGAAGTCTTTCCTGCGCATCTTGAAAACCGCGGCTGGCGGCTGTCGTTCTTCGGCGACGAGATCGAATCCATCGCTGAATTTGATCCGCTGACCGGGCAGAAATCGGGCGATCTGCAATCGGTCAAGATCTACGCCAATTCCCACTATGTGACGCCGAAGCCGACCCTTCAACAGGCGATGAAATCGATCAAGGAAGAGCTGGTCTGGCGGCTTGAGGAACTCAACAAGGCCGGCCGGCTGCTGGAAGCCCAGCGGCTGGAGCAGCGCACTCAGTTCGACCTGGAAATGATGGGGGCGACGGGATCGTGCGCCGGCATCGAGAACTATTCGCGCTATCTGACCGGACGAAAGCCAGGTGAACCGCCACCGACCCTGTTTGAATATCTGCCCGACAATGCATTGGTCTTCGTCGATGAAAGCCATGTGACGATCCCGCAGATCGGCGGCATGTATCGTGGTGACTTCCGCCGCAAGGCGACCCTGGCGGAGTATGGTTTCCGGCTGCCGTCATGCATGGACAACCGTCCGCTGCGGTTTGAGGAATGGGACGCGATGCGCCCGCAGAGCATCTGCGTTTCGGCTACGCCCGGCGGATGGGAGTTGGAGCAGACCGGCGGTGCGTTCGCCGAACAGGTGATCCGCCCGACCGGGCTGATCGACCCGCCGGTGGAAGTGCGCCCGGCCGGCAACCAGGTCGACGACCTGCTCGGCGCGGTGCGCGAAACGACCGATATGGGCTACCGTGCGCTGGTCACCACGCTGACCAAGCGGATGGCAGAGGATCTGACGGAATATCTGCACGAGCACGGTGTTCAGGTGCGCTACCTGCACTCCGATATCGATACGCTGGAACGCATCGATATCATCCGCGATCTCAGGCTTGGCGCCTTCGACGTGCTGGTGGGCATCAACCTGTTGCGCGAGGGGCTGGACATTCCCGAATGTGCGCTGGTGGCGATCCTCGACGCCGACAAGGAAGGCTTCCTGCGATCAGAAACCTCGCTCGTCCAGACCATCGGACGCGCCGCGCGCAATGTCGACGGCAAGGTCATCCTTTATGCCGACCAGATTACCGGTTCGATGGAACGGGCGATGGCGGAAACCAGCCGGCGCCGGGAAAAGCAAACGGCCTACAACGACGCCAACGGCATTACGCCTGAATCGGTGAAGAAGGATATCGCCGACATCATGAACAGCGTGTACGAACGCGACCATGTGCGTGTCGGCAAGGGTGCCGCCGGCGAGCGCGGCGCGGACGGTGAGCCGCTGATCGGCCATAACCTGAAGGCTCATATCGCCGATATGGAAAAGCGCATGCGCGACGCGGCGGCCGATCTCGATTTCGAAGAGGCGGCAAGGTTGCGCGACGAGGTCCGGCGGCTGCAGGCGAAGGAACTGGAAATCGCCGAAGACCCGCTTTCACGTGATCCGGCGCCCAGAGGGCCGGGAGGCGGCAAAGCTCAATCGGGAAGGCGGCGGCGGCGCTGAACGGCAAAGGCGACCAGTGCCGCCGGTACGCCGACAAACTGCGTGATTGCGGTGGCCGGCAACGCCCACAGGAAATGTTCGGGGAAATTCGCCCAGACTTCCACGCCGTTGGTAACCCAAATCGGCCTGACGGTAACCAAGATCAGCGCCAGAACGTAGGACACGCCATAACCGGCAAGAACCGCCAGCGCCCAGGGACTTGCCGCGCGAATCCGCGGGCTGGCGGACACCGCGCTCGTCAGCAAAATGGCCAATGACAGGCCGAGGCCGGCCAGCAGGATCCAAAGCAGGAATTTCATCCGTTCATCCGCCGTTCAGTTAGCCCGTTCTACAGCATAGTTCAGGTTTGATCACCGGAAATCGGGATCAGCGAGGAAAGTGAGGGTTCATGTCTATCAAATCCGTTCTTGCCGTGACACTGGCTGCATCCACCATCGCATTGTCGCTGCCGGGCGTTGCCGATGCCAGCCATCGCCATCACCACCGGCACCGGACGGCAGAAGCCGCCATTATCGGCTTCGGCGTCGGCGCACTCTTCGGTGGCGCCGTTGCGCAACGCCACCGCAACTATTACGACGAGCCGGTCCGGTATCGCTACGGCCCGCGCCCCTGGACCCGGGAATGGCACTATCGCTGCGGCATCAAATACCGCTCCTTCGACCATCGCACGGGCTACTATTTCGGCTTCGACGGCCGGCATCACTTCTGCCGCCTGCATTAATCAATCCTCCAAGCCCGCCGGCCCGCTGCGGGACGGCCATTCGATCCCCGGCTTCGGCCGGGGATTTTTTATGCGCGAAGGGCGGCGTTTCCGGTTTTTTCACGAATTTCGAAATTTCTGATTTTTTCTTGAACCTTTTTCTTTGCTGTCGCGTCTGACCATACATAGCGCCTGTATTGGCCAGAGTTTCTCAAAGAGGACGAGATCATGAACTTCAAGACTGTTGCCATCGCTTCCATCGCCGCCGCTGTTTCGATTGCGGCAATCATCCCCGTTTCCCAGGCCGAAGCCGGACATCGCCATCACCGCGATGCGCTTTATGCGGCAGGCGGTTTCTTCGGCGGACTGATTGTCGGCAATGTCCTGGCGGAACGTGACCACTATCATGGCCGTCGCTACGGCGCACTGCCGGCTGCCCATGTCCAGTCCTGTTTCGACCGCTACAACAGCTACCACGTGGAGACCAATACCTGGACCGATTACAATTATCGCACCCGGGTCTGCTACTCGCCTTATTTCTACTGATCGGCTGATCCCCACAGACGATCCCGCTAACGGCCGGTCCTCCAGTTCTGTCGCTATCGACAAATCCGGCCTTGGTGCGGCTCCGCCCCTCTCGCCGCACCTTACCGGCTCCGTGCATTGCACGGGGCCGGTTTCCTTTCTCAAAGGCCCGGAAACCGGGCTTAAGTCTTACCTATTGGCAAGGTTATGGTACTTGCGTTTCTTGTAAATCCGGTCCAAAAGCAAAATGTTGATGGGTCGAAATGTTGGATCGACCCATCCTCGGACATTCGGTTAAGACTGCCGCCGGATCATCCGTACGGGCGATTTTGGCAAAACTGCCTTTCCCGACTTTCGAGGACAGGATCTGGAGACCGGTCCCGTCTTTTCTTCCGACGTACGGGAAAGGAATATCCCTATGCGCCAGACCGGCACCGTTAAATTTTTCGATACGACCCGTGGTTTCGGGTTCATCACGCCTGAATCGGGCGGCAAGGACGTTTTCGTTCACATTTCCGCAATCGAGCGCTCCGGCCTGCCGCCGCTTGAAGAAGGCACGAAGGTGACTTTCGATGTTGAGCAGGATCGCCGCGGCCCGCAGGCTGTGGATCTGCAGCTCGCCTGAAAGCACGGCAAGGACAGACAAGGAAGCCGCCGGATGGAAATCCGGCGGCTTTTTTCGTTTGGGGCTGCCGCAATTCTGCCGGTTTTGACGCGCATGCGGCCCGCCAACCATCCATACGGGAATTCCAGAATGACGACGATTGATAAAGGCCGTGCCGGCATCGGCATGGCTGTTTTGTGCCTTGGCCTTCTGCCGGTCCTGTTGCCGGCCGGGCAGGCGGCTGCTGCCGGCCAGTGCGGCAAGGCATCCTGGTACGGCCTGACCGGCATGACGGCATCGGGCGAGAGGGCAAACCCCGGCGGCTTGACGGCAGCCCACCCGTTCCTGCCCTTCGGGACCATGATCAAGGTGGAAAATCTGAAGAACGGCCGCTCCGTTATGGTGCGCATCAATGACCGCGGACCCTTCAGCAAGGGGCGGATTGTCGACGTGACGAGGGGCGCTGCCGAGCGGCTCGGATTCATCCGTTCCGGTATTGCGCGGGTGCGCATCAGCGTGCCGAAGAAGGCCGGTATGCTGCGGAATAACTGCTGATGAGGTGGATGCCG
>Ga0102947_1000505_pt1 | contig 13920 bp, 14 predicted proteins | sample SalPon2A_A_D2_MG_FD_78210 | JGI IMG/M metagenome (GOLD analysis project Ga0102947, IMG submission 78210) | Soil microbial communities from South San Francisco under conditions of wetland restoration - Salt Pond MetaG R2A_A_D2_MG | ecosystem: Environmental > Terrestrial > Soil > Wetlands | place... | reverse complement strand
TATTTCTTTTTCTCAAGCCAATAAGTTTTTAAGAAAAGCTATGAGAACCGACAGTCTCAATGAAAAAATTGAACTTCTCTCAAAAGTCATTGAACTGGAGCCAAAAAATTTTGATGCCTACTTTTATCGCGCCAATGCAAAAAATGATTTGGGTGATTATCATGATGCCATTATGGACTATACCAAAATAATCATTTACAAACCCAGTGCAGAGATTTATTACAATAGAGGGAATTCAAAATTTAATCTTCAAGACTTTTATGGTGCTAAAGAAGATTATGAAGAAGCTCTTAAACTTGAGCCTGAATTTATTGACGCCCGTTTTAATCTTGCCAGTGCAAAATATTATTTAAATGATTTTAAAGGATCTATTTTAGATTTAACAAAAATTATTGAAGTAGCACCAAACCACTCTAGTGTTTACTTGCAAAGAGCAGATGCTTTTTTAGCTATAGAAGAACCTTTATTTGCATTGAAAGATTTAACATTAGCCATTTTGGTTAATCCCAGCGCAGAAATTTATTTTAGAAGAGGTTTAGTTTATTTAAGTATTAATTATTACAGAAATGCTAAAAACGATTTTTATAGTTCCATTAATATTGATCCTAATAACACGCCAGTATATTTCTATCGTGGAACATCATATTTGTTATTAGGAAAATATAAGAAAGCGCTTTCAGATTTCTCTGAACCACTAAAATATTATTCTTTGGATTATGAAGCTTTGCTTGGTCTTGCATTAACCTATTACAAAATGAATGATATGGAAAATGCCAAAATAAACTTTGATAAAGCAATTCGGATAATTGATCCAAAAAACATAAATGATATAAATATTGAACTGTTTTCAGAAACGTATTGGTACAAAGAACAGTTATTCTTTTTTAGAGATAATTTTGAAGGATTAAGCAAACTTTAATTTAAACTTCCAACTCTATTGTTTATTAACCTCAATTTTATAAACAAGCTCCCAAGTTTTAAGATCATCATAAGAGTAATAGACATTCTTTAAATATTTAAGGTCAGAAATTATTGTATCAACAACTTTGATATCAAATTCTTCTTTTCCACTATAACCTCCAATGACTATAGTAGTCATTCTATCATCTACCAAACTTGATGTAAATTCATGCCATCTTTGTGATTTTGAATTAAGAAATAATGCTTTCCATTTTTTAATTTCAATATTAAATGTTCTTATATCTGTAGAAAAAAAACCATTTGGAGTTGTAAATTGAGTTTGAAAAGTTCTATGATCTTCCAAAAACTTTCCTTTGATAGTAGCAACAACATCTAGTTTTTTAAACGTTCCATCATCTTGTCTCATTTCTAATGTTGATTTCCATACACCTCGGTAATATTCAAATTGTGAAAGTTCTGGGATTTCAGGGTCTGCATAACCAAAATCTATGCTCGTTTGAGAGAAAGCATGAAAACCTATTAGAAATGCCATTATAAACTTTAATATATCCATAGTTATTTTTTCTATTATTTGAATTTTAATGGTAAATGCACAAGTTTTTTAGTTTCAAAGAAATCTTCATTATAATAATCACATAAATTATAAATGGTAGCTTTCGGAAAATCTTGAAGTTCTTCGCCTAAATCTCCACCTTTTAAATATAAAATTCCGTTTTTTAATTCATGTTTTTGCTTTTTTGAGATTTTTCCTTTTACCCAAAGCACAAAAGTTGGCATTGCTGCTACTGCACGACTTACAATAAAATCGTAAGTTTCGTTAATGTCTTCAACACGACTATGTGTAGTTTTAACATTAGTCAAACCAAGTCCATCTACAACTTCATCAACTACTTTAAGTTTTTTGGCTATACTATCAACCAAATGAAATTGACATTCTGGAAACATGATAGCCAATGGAATACCTGGAAATCCACCACCTGTTCCCACATCCATGATTTGGCTCCCATTTTTAAACTGAATTATTTTCGCAATAGCTAGTGAATGCAACACATGACGCAAATAAAGCTCATCAATATCTTTGCGAGAAACCACATTTATTTTGAGATTCCAGTCTTGATAAAGTGCTTCAAGATGCCTAAATTTATTTATCTGATCTTCCGTAAGATTCGGAAAATATTTTAAAATAAGTTGCATTTCTTTAATTTTTCAACAAAAATAACACATTTTTTGTGTGCATTTTTATGAAAACTTTATTAAGATACCTCCTTTTATTATTTATCTTTGCGCCCAAATACGATACATTTATTTAAATCGTTTTTTATTAAAGCTAAACTTATGACGAAACAGATGCTATCTTTCTCAAGAGCAGATTCTGCAAAATTTTTCAGAACCCTGAATAAACGTGTGAATGATTACTTTAAAGATAACAATGTAAAACGTACAGGAAATTGGAAGCTTTGGTTAAAGACCATTGTCATGTTTTCTATTTTTCTTGCACCATATTTTTTAATTCTTACTTTAAATATACCAGGTTGGGCCCAATTTCTTTTAACCATTACAATGGGAATCGGTATGGCTGGTGTTGGTATGAATGTTATGCATGATGGTAATCATGGTTCATATTCTAACAAAGAATGGATTAATAGATTAATGGGAAGTAGTATTTATATTCTTGCTGGAAATGCTTACAATTGGAAAGTACAACATAATGTTTTGCATCATACCTACACAAATGTTCATGGACATGATGAAGATTTAGATGCTGGACGGATTTTACGCTTCACAGAACATGCAGAATGGAAATGGTATCATAAGTTTCAACATTATTATTCAATTATCTTGTATGGATTATTAACCATTAACTGGGCCATTACAACAGATTTCCAACAGATGAGTCGATATATGAAGCGTAAATTATCATACGGAAAATTTCCTAATCCTGTTTGGAACTGGAGTAAACTGGTTATATCTAAATTAATTTATATTGGAATCTGGATTGTCTTGCCAATGTTGATTTTGGATATTGCCTGGTGGAAAATCTTAATCGGTTTTTTTGTCATGCACTATACTGCTGGTTTAATTTTAAGTGTTGTGTTTCAATTAGCACATGTTATGGAAGAAGCAGAAATGCCATTACCAGAAAAGGATGGTACCATGAAAAACACTTGGGCTATTCACCAACTAAAGACAACTATAAATTTCTCTACTAAAAACAGAATTGTTAACTGGTTTACAGGTGGTTTGAATCATCAAGTGGAACACCATATATTTCCTCATATCAGTCATATTCATTACACCAAAATCTCTAAAATAGTTAGAGAGACTGCTAAAGAATTTAATCTTCCATACAACGAATACAAAACAACAAGAAAGGCTGTAATTGCTCATTTCAAATACTTACGTGAAATGGGTATGAAACCTGCCTTACAAATCTAATTTCAAATTTTTCGATGAACTTACTTTCGGATAGAATTTTAAACATGTCTACCTCTGCAACTCTTGCAATGGCAGCAAAGGCAAGAGAACTGCGTGCTGAGGGAAAGGATATTATAGGTTTAAGTCTTGGAGAACCAGACTTTAATATACCAGAATTTATTAAAGATGCTGCCATTCAGGCTATCAATGATGGTTATAACTCTTACACTCCAGTTGATGGTTATGTAGAGTTAAAAGAAGCAATCATTACCAAGTTTAAACGGGATAACAACTTATCATATACGCTACCACAAATTGTGGTTTCTACAGGTGCAAAACAAGCTTTAGCAAATGTAGCTGCAGTGATGCTAAATAAAGGAGACGAAGTTATTTTACCTTGCCCTTATTGGGTAAGCTATAGCGACATTGTAAAGCTTAACGATGGCGTTCCGGTTGAAGTTAAAACAACTATAGATACTGATTTTAAAATGACAGCATCTCGACTTGAAGCTGCCATTACATCTAAAACAAAAATGATTTGGTTTAGCTCACCTTGTAACCCTAGCGGTTCGGTTTACAGTAAAGAGGAATTACGTGCTTTAGCAGATGTATTACAGAGACATCCAAATATTTATGTTGTGTCTGACGAAATTTATGAACATATAAATTTTATAGGCTCCCATGCAAGTATGGCTCAATTTGACGATATGTACAATCGTACAATTACGGTTAATGGCGTTTCTAAAGCCTTCGCCATGACTGGCTGGAGAATAGGTTTTATTGGTGCTCCAACTGAAATTGCAAGAGCTTGTAACAAAATGCAAGGACAAACCACAAGTGGTGCAAATTGTATTGCTCAACGTGCTGTAATAACTGCTATGTTGGCTTCACCAGAAAAAGTCAAATATATGATTGACGAGTTTAAGAACAGACGTGACTTGATACTTGACTTATTAAATGATATTGAAGGATTTAAAACAAATACTCCTGAAGGTGCTTTTTATGTGTTTCCTAATATATCATACTACTTCGGAAAAACCTTGCGAGGAACTCCCATAAACAATGCCACCGATTTTTCATTGTATTTACTTGAGCATGCATTGGTTGCTACGGTTACTGGAGATGCATTTGGAAACTCTGATTGTATAAGGATTTCTTATGCGGCCTCTCAAGATCAAATTGTAGAGGCCATGAAGCGGATTAAAGAAGCTGTGAGTTAAATAAACAAGAAAAGCCAGAAAGTAAAACTTTCTGGCTTTTTGCATTCTGTTAAAAGGTGTCTTAATATACATATACACTAAAACTGATACCTAATACCTAATGCAATATCTAAATCCAAATCGTTATTATCATAGAGTTCATCACCAAAACCTATTTCTGGTCTAAAATCTAAAGAGATTAATAATGGAATGTTGAAGTTATATTCAATACCAATGTCTCCAGCTGCAAATACAAAAGTATCTGTATAGTCATTCCCATTGTCATTATCGAAACTGTAAGATCCTAAACCACCTCCAAGACCTGCATACCAATTAAAGCCTTTGTCAATGTTCCAAACCCATTGATGTAATGCAGCTAATTTAAATCCATCGTGGTTTTTACCATCCCTCCAGCCTAAATCAAATTCTAACCTACGATCTGGTGCCAAACGTGCCTGATAAGATATTTCTCCTCCAAAACCATCATCATCTCCTACTCTAATACCTAAAGCATTTTTTGATATGTCTTGTGCGTTCATTGATATACTTCCAAAAAGGAAGATTATACCTACTATAAAAATATGTCTCATGTTATTAATTTTAAATTATTGTTTAGTTTATATTAAGATTGTTCTTTAGCTTCTGCATTTTCATCAGATTTTGCTCCTATTCTGTTGACTGTATACATTGATGAAAATTTAACCTTTAAACCTGCTATTTTTCTATTATCTTCACTTGTCAAACCTTCATTTTCAACCGTATTCTTTCTGGTGTCTATAGCCTCATATATTAACTTGATTTCATCCCAATCTTCACGCGAATAAGAGTCTTTGTTTTTATCTACAGTATCAACAAAGTTTTGATAAACACTTAATATATTGTCTTTGTTGATCCATGTAAATTTCATATCATCTCCTGTATAACCTTTCCCCAATAAAGACTTACGCAGTTCTGTTTTTAATCTTTCAGACTCCATACGCTCATGTTCTTCCATCACCTCTGCTTTGTAAGCTTCATATTTTACGGCTGACTCATCAATAGAATTCTGTAATTCGGTATTATTTTCAAGTTCAACAACCGTTTTACTTGCTTCAGATTCCATTTCTCTGTAATCATTTTCAATGGTTTCCCAGTTTTTAACTGCCTCATCGGTTTCTACATTGCTAACAGAATCTACATAAGCTGTATAAGCATCTACCTTTTTTTGTGCTATGTCCTTTTTGCTTTTGTTACATGACATAACCGTTACCACAAGTGCGACACTAACTAATATTAATTTCATTGTTTTCATTGTTTTTATTTTTAAATTGTTATTTGTTTTAACTATATATTTATTATTATATCTTCTGGTTTTTTAGGACAATCCTTTTTGTTTTTAGTAAAGTACCTTAAACGCCTTTGCCTCCAATTAGCCTTAATAAAATGGCTATTATTGCAATTACCAATAAGATGTGGATTAAACCACCTGCACTGTAAACAAAGAATCCAAGAGCCCATCCGATTACTAATATGACTGCGATTAAATACAATAAACTTCTCATGACTTTTAATTTTAAATGGTTAATATTTATACTATTTTAAAGTTTCTATTTGATCTAAATTTGATTTTAACATTGGTATTATTTTTACTGCCATAATTTTTAAATCTGTATCGTTTGTAACTGTTTCCAAATCTCTCAAAAAACTTATTTCTTCTTCTATTAGTAAAGAAACTTTCTCTAGGTAGGCCTCTTTAAACACTACATCATTCCCAATCATGTTTTGGTACATTATATTATTCTTTACGCTTGGAATCAATATCAATTTATCTTTTGCTGTTTTGTTTAAAAGGTTTTCAATTTCTCGGTGAGATTCTTCTAAATCTCTCACTAACAGTATAATTCTCAATTCTCTGTTTGTCTCAATAATGTCTTTATTTATGGCCAATATTTTTAAGTTTGTCTTTGCGACATCAGAGAACAATTCGGCCTCTTTTACATTTAATGCTACATTATCACTTTCAATCATATCATTTAAAGAATAAATAAATCCCTTATTTTCATCAAAATCACAAGAACCCAAGCTTATCATTATGATAACTAACATACACAAGTACAGATATTTTTTGAGGTTTTTATTACCAGTTCCCTTTTCCATTCACTCTTTCAACTTATATAACTACAAAGTTGCAACCATTCATTACTTTTTTCATTACAGCATTTTAAACGATTGTTATAGAATTTCTATGTAAAATTTATTTGGCTGCTTGTTTAGAAGGCTTCATGAGAGTTAAAATAGAAGCACAAGGCCAAAAATTAATGTTCCAGATCTTAAATTGTAATTGTTGCTAAATTTTTTAGTTTGCTGGAAGATATACTGTAAAGACAGCACCTTGGTTTAGTTTGCCTTCGGCAAGAATAAATCCGTTATGGTTATCGGTTATTTTTTTACAGATGGCAAGACCAACACCTGTACCTGAATAATTGCTTTTATTATGTAATCTGCTAAAAAGGTCAAAAATTTTGTTGGCATATTTTTGCTCAAAACCTATACCATTATCTGTAAAAACAATTTTATGGTAGTAGATTTTCGTTATGTCTTTAAAACGTTGATCATCATCAAGTTTCACCTTTGAATAGGTTATGGTAATGATAGGCGAAACACCCTCACGTGAATACTTAAGCGAATTACTCAATAAATTAAGAAACAATTGTTGAATTTGAAATGGTATTGCTTGTATAGACGGAAGCACATCACTGGTTATTGTTGCTTTTTTATCTAGAATGGTTTCGGCAACATCTTGTTTTGCGTTTTCTAATAATTCATTCAAATCTGAAAATACAAAGGCCTTATCTGGTTTATTGGTTCTAGAAAACTGGAGTAAATCGTCAATTAAAGAGCGCATTCTATCTGCTGCTGTTTTAATGCGTTCAAGATATTGAAATCCTTTATTTGAAAAACTTTCTGCTTCTTTTTCCTCCAATCTTGATATAAAGGTTTGTATCTTTCGTAAAGGTTCTTGTAGGTCGTGGCTAGCAACATAGTTAAATTCTGAAAGTTCTTTATTATTCCTTTCCAGTTCCAAATTACGCTCTTCAAGTGTAATAAGGTTTTCAATTTCATTTGTTACATCTGTAGTTATACCAAGTACTTTTTTTTGTCCATCACTACCATAAAAAGACTTTCCATAGGTTTTAAAATGCTTAATATTTCCGTTTTTTTGAATGATTCGATAATTAATAAACGGCAAATCTTTATCCTTCATCATGTTGCCCAGATCTTCTTTGAACATGTCTAAATCTTCTGGATGAACAAATTTTAAGAAATTATTGATAGTTGGATTGAAAGACTGTGGTTCTTCACCTAACAATCTGTATAAATTGTCTGAATATGTAAAACTATTGGCCTCGCTGTGCCAAATCCAGTTGCCCTGTTTACTGATTATTTCAGATTGGCTTGTTGATTCTTTAAAAATTAACAGCTCTTCATTGAATTTTTTTATTCTCGTGAAGTCGTTGATAATTTTGAAATATGCAATAATGATCAAAACTATGGTTGTTAAGATAACCAAATAAAAAAACAAGGGTGTAAATTTAACGTTGTCACGATATTCCTTTTGGCGCTCTTTCAGCAAAACTTCTTCAAGACGAATCATTTCCGCAACCTTCTTCTTTAGGCTATCCATGATTATTTTTTCTTCAAAAAACAGGGTTTTAAACCCTTCCGATTTTGTACTGTCATTCTCAACAAAATCATAGGTTTCAGAAAAATTAGTTAATAGCTTGTCAGTTAATTGGTTTAGTTCTGTCAGATTCTGTTTTTGTTTTTCGTTTTGTTTGGTTAACTCTTTAAGTATTGCAAAAGAGTTATTTACATTTTCCCTAGCATTGAAATAGGGCTCTAAATACTGATTGTCTTTTGTAACAATATAATTTCTGTGTCCAATTTCTGCATCTTTTAAGTAAGAAGTTACTTGTTCTAATTCTACATTGATTCTATAAGTAGTAATGAGAACGTTTGTAGAATCTGTTAAACCAGAAATCTGTTTATAGGCAAAGCCTCCTATGACAATAATGATAAAAACACTTGTGAAGAAAATGATTTTTAATAGTATACCTGAATGTTTTAACAATCGCCTTGGCATTATATTCTTAATAAAAAGTTGTCTTTGTTCAGCCCATTGGTATGGTATTGCCAGTTTATAGAAACCACGTCTGAAAGAACTTTTTTGAGCTTATTAAAATCGTTTGGCTTTTTAATATAGATATTTGCACCAAGCACAAAGGTTTCTTCAATGTCTTCTTCTGATGCAGATGTGGAGTAAATAGCTATTGCTATGTCTGACAGTTTTTGGTTTGACTTCATTTCTTTTAAACACACAATACCATTCTTTTTAGGCATGTTTAAATCTAAAAAAAGCACGTTTGGCAAAATAACATCTTCAGTGTTCAAATAATCCATAAGCTCAACACCATCATTAAAAGTTCTCACTTTGGTGTTCATTTTTAGTTCTTCAAAGGCATCGGTAAAAAACAGTCTGTCGTCTTCATCATCATCGGCCAGCATAATGTATATATAATTGCTTTGCATAAAATTTAGTTATTGGCCTTTTGGGCTTTTTCTCTTCTTTTTGAAATAATACGTTGAAATGCCGAAGGTGTAATGCCTGTTGTATTCTTAAACTGGTTACTTAAATGTGCCACACTCGAATAATTAAGTCTAAAAGCAATTTCTGTTAGACTGAAATCTGTAGTGATTATAAGCTGTTTTGCAAATTCTATTTTTTGTAGTATAATGAAATTTTCTATGGAAGTATATGTTATTTCTGAAAACAAGTTGGACAAGTAACCATAACTGTGGCCTAGTTTTTCTGAAAGATATACCGAGCTTTTCACATTTACATTGGTATCTTCATTAAAAACCATATCTATTATGGCATCTTTTATTTTTTGAACCAAAACACTTTTCTGGTTCTCCACAATTTCAATTCCATATTTGTTTAAAGATTCTTGTAGTTCATGGTATTTATCAGACGATAATTTACCAACGATCTCAACCTCTCCAAAACCCAAAACCCTGTACTTTAAATTGAGTTCGTATAGTTTTTCTTCCAAAACCTTTTTGCAAATGGTATTAAAATCGAACTTAAGAAACAACTTCATATAATAATTAATTCTAGTAAAGTTAAGAAAGGATTTTGTTTAATTCTATTTGTTCTTTTAAAAACTTAAACAGTCTTTCTTATTTTTCGCCATTTCATTTTCTAGAATAATTAAAAACAACTGCCCAAAGAGATATATAATCCACATAATTTCCTAACCAACCATCTTAATTATGTTTCGTATTACTCTCCGGACAGTATGATGTTTTTGTTCTTATTCTACAATTTAAATAAAAGGGAATGGATTATTGTTTAGTCTTTCCTAAAAACCCAATCAATAAAGATGCTAGACCTAGACCAATTGTTATGTAAGCATTTTGGTTGTCTTGTGCATCTATATCTACTACTCCTTCAATTTCAAATGATGCTTCTGGAATTATTAGTATATAAATACCATATACCAATAGTCCGACTCCTACAATTAATAAAATTGATTTAATACTCTTATTCATGTTTTCTGATTTTAATTAGTTAGTATTTATGAGCACTTTACTCAATGTAGCAAAGATATAATGACATCAAAGGTTCTGTGTTACAGAATTCTACATGATCTTTATAAAATTATAATGAATGTTTTTATCTATTTCTCCAGAAGAATGGTGTAAATAATATCAAAACCGTAAAGAGTTCAAGTCTACCAATAAGCATTAAAAAGCTACTCCACCATTTTCCTAAACTTGGTAAGGCAGAATAATTATTTACGGGACCAAAATCACCTAAAGCAGGACCAACATTACCTAAACTTGATGCCGAAAGTCCTATTGAAGATTCAAAGTCAATATTAAACATTGAGAATACTAATGCACCAATAATGAAAGAAAGCATATAAAGTATAAAAAAGGCTAAAATATTGAACACAATATCACCAGAAACAGATCTGGTATTATACCTTACTGGCAAAACTGCATTAGGATGAAGTGCGCGCTTAAATTCTAAAAAACCATTTTTAATTAAAATTAAATGCCTTACAACTTTCACACTACCAGAGGTACTTCCAGAAGATCCACCTAAAAACATAAGTCCAAAAAAGAAAACTACTAAAAATGGTGTCCACATTGTATAATCTGCCGAAACAAACCCAGTTGTCGTAACAATAGCCAATACTTGAAACAATGCATGTCTGAATGCACTTTCTGCTCGTCCCCAAACCATTGGATGGTCTACTGTTGAAGCTTCTACATTAGCATTAAAATAAATAATTAGAGCTGCTATAATTGTAAAAATGACTATAAACTTAAAATAGAGTTTAATCTCATCATCTTTAATTATTTTTTGAACTCTTCCTTTAAAAGCAAAATAACTCAATACAAAATTTGTTCCCGCCAAAAACATAAAAACAATAACAATATATTGAATCATGGGTTGTGCATTCCAATGTGCCAGACTTGCATTTTTGGTTGAAAATCCACCAGTAGACAGAGTACACATGGCATGATTTATAGCATCAAAGAAAGACATACCAGCTATGTTGAGTAAAATAGTTTCGGCAGCAGTATATCCAAAATAAATTAGCCATAAACGTTTTGCTGTATCTGTAATTCTTGGATGTAACTTATCTGCACTAGGACCAGGAGCTTCAGCAGCAAATAACTGCATTCCTCCAATTCCTAGTAAAGGAAGTATTGCGATTGCCAGTACTATAATTCCCATACCACCAATCCAATGTGTAAGACTTCTCCAGAACAAAACGCCTTTAGGAATTGCTTCAATATCATTTAATATTGATGCTCCTGTGGTCGTGTAACCAGACATGGTTTCAAAAAAGGCATTTGTAAAACTAGGTATTGTTTCTGTTAAAATATAAGGCAAAGTGCCTGATAATGCCATAATAATCCAACCAAAGGTTACTACAATATAGCCTTCGCGTTTATTCATTTCCTTTTTAGGCTTTCTAGTAAATAACATAACAAGTGAACCACCAAAAAGCACAAATATCCCGGAAAGAAACAGCTGAAATGTTGCACCGTCCTTATAAATAAGGCTCATAAGAGATGACAAAAGCATAAATCCACCATTGAACAATAAAAGGAGCCCTAAAAAGTGAAAAATAATTTTATAGTTGAGTTTCATCTGATAAAAAAATATTTCTTTTTATTAGACAGATGTAATTCGTCACTTGGTTTTTTGATTGAGATCATCTTCATTTCTTGACTCATTTCATGAATTATAGGAATAGCTTTTCAACTTTCTTAATGGATCTTGGCAAACAACAAACCACAACACGATCGCCTTTCTGGATTTTAAAATCTCCAAGTGCAATAAAGCCTTCGCCATTTCTAATAACACCACCTATAATAGCCGAACGCGGAAAATCTACTTCCTTAATAATTTCATTACAAATATTAGAAGTTGGTTTTACAATAAATTCTAATAATTCTGCATTCATATTATTAAGTTTTGTCATAGCAACTACTTCGCCTTTTCGTATGTATCTAAAAATATTATTTGCAGCCAGTAGCTTTTTATTGATTAAGGTATCTATACCTATTGAATGGCTCAATTCAAAATAATCCATGTTCTCCACCAATGCAATTGTTTTACCTACATTTTTAGACTTTGCTACCAAGCAAGACATAATATTGGTTTCAGAATTGCCTGTAACAGATATGAATGCATCCATTTCCTCTATACTCTCTTCATCAAGTAAATCTACATTTCTACCATCACCATTTATAACCAAAGCTTGTGGTAATAAATCTGCCAACTCTAAAGATCGTTCTTTATCCTTTTCAATGAGTTTAACATTAAAGCCTCTATTACTTAAATCTCTAGTCGCCTTAAAACCAATTTTACTTCCTCCAAGAATCATTACATTTTTGATGACTTTATTTGTCTTTCCTGTTACTTTACAAAGTTCTTCTGCACCTCCTTCTGATGTTATAAACACAACATTATCTCCTCTTTCTAATTTAGTGTCACCTCGGGGAATAATAGTAAATTGTGTCCCAAAACGCTGAATAGCAATTGGAACAAAATGAATTTCTGAAAAAATTTGTGCTGCTTCTTTTACGGTCTTGCCAACAAATGAAGCTGTTGAAGATAGATTTAACGCCACCATTGTTAGGGCTCCATCTTCAAATTCATAACTGTCATTAAAAGCAGATTGGTCTAACAGAAGTTCTATCTCTGCCGCCGCAAGGGCTTCAGGTGAAATTAATTCATCTATACCTAATTTAGTAAACGCAATTTCATCCTTGTAAGTTATAAACTCTGTGTTAGAAATTCTTGCAATGGTACGTTTTGCTCCCAATTGCTTGGCCAAAACACTAACGGTAATATTTGTAGTTTCGGAAGATGTTACAGCTATAAATAAATCGCTGGTATGTACACGAGCTTCTTTAAGAATAGAAATTGAAGTTGCGTCCCCTTTAATAACTCTTATATCAAGATGGTTATCAGCATAATTGAGACTTTCTTTGTTTGGGTCTATTAACGTAATTTCTTGAGATTCGTACGATAATAATTTTGCTAAATGAAATCCTACTTCACCAGCACCTGCAATGATTATTTTCATTTGTGGTAAATCATAAAAAGTAGTACAAATATACTGTAAAAATAAATATTGTTATAGAAATTGGTCCTAATATCATGGTTTGTCATTAAGTTACTTAATATATCACTTGACACATTGGAAATAAATTAAAATGAAAAAAAATATGTAGGTTTGCCAAAATTTATTTGCTTTGGCTAAAGTAACTCCATACAAAAACAGTGATTTAGGAAAAAAAGAACAAGTCACTAAAATGTTTGATAACATATCTAAAGATTACGATGGTTTAAACCGTGTTATTTCTTTTGGTATTGATGTGAACTGGAGAAAAAAGGTGGTCAAGATTGTAAAAGAATCTAACCCTGAATCTATTCTTGATATTGCTACTGGAACTGGCGATTTAGCCATTCAGTTTGCAGAAACTAAAGCTTCAAAAATTGTTGGTTTGGATATTAGCAATGGTATGCTAGAAATAGGAAAGTCCAAAGTAAAAAAAAGAGGGCTTCAAGATAGAATTGAACTTGTATTAGGAGATTCTGAAAATATGACCTATCAAGATAATTCTTTTGATGCTATAACGGTTGCTTTTGGTGTCCGAAATTTTGAAAACCTACAAAAAGGATTGAAAGAAATATATCGTGTGCTTAAGCCCAGTGGTATATTTGTAATTTTGGAAACATCTGTGCCAACAAAAACACCATATAAACAAGGTTATAAGACATACACAAAGTACATTTTGCCATTAATTGGTAAAG
>Ga0102947_1000504_pt1 | contig 13947 bp, 14 predicted proteins | sample SalPon2A_A_D2_MG_FD_78210 | JGI IMG/M metagenome (GOLD analysis project Ga0102947, IMG submission 78210) | Soil microbial communities from South San Francisco under conditions of wetland restoration - Salt Pond MetaG R2A_A_D2_MG | ecosystem: Environmental > Terrestrial > Soil > Wetlands | place... | reverse complement strand
GTTTATAATTAATATAGGTGCCTATATAAAAATTATTAAACTTTTCTGTAGGCTCGAAGATTTGATACCAGGCATCTGCACCAAAGTTATTATAATTGTTCCTCAAGATCAATCCAAGGTCGTTGATATCGTATTTATCATCTGCAAGACTATGGTCAATGCTGTACCTGAAGTTTCCATGGGTTTTTCTTATTCTGAAAAAAGAACTAAAGCCTGTTTCTGTTCCAGTATCTTTATTGACATTACTCATTTTTAGTTGTCCTCTAACATTATAAGTATTTCTTTTATTTGAGATGTCCGCCAAAAGCCCTGTTACATTGGCATCCCTAAAATGGCCATCTCTTGTGACATTAGTATTGATAAGACTTACTGAAGAGTTCCCATGAAATTGTTGATCCACCACTAAAATATTGTAATTGGCAAGCGGCTCAACAACATCCTTCCGGGTTTGCCCTGTAATAGTATCTTTTATTGTTGCTCTAGTAACTTCGGTAATTGCATTAAAAAATCCCACACCAAGACCTTTTTTAGTCCTTCCGGATACTTTTACGGCATTTAATGTTTTAACTTCATTAGGAATATTAACTTCTTCATTATCGCCTAATTCTGGTGTTCCAGTAGGCGCATTGCCAATTCGCCTGGAAAAAAAGAGATCTCCTTTATTAAAGAGATCAACGCCTTCTTTAAAAAATTGACGTTGCTCGCTATAGGTCTGTTCAAATGGACCAAGGTTTAGGGTGACATTATCAAAAGCAGCTTGACTAAAATCCGGTATAAGCGTAGCGTCAAGTGTAAAGTTTTCGGTAATACCATATTTTAAATCCAAACCAACATTTAAATCTGTGTTTGTTTCACCTTCATAAGTTGTTGCTATACCAGACACAAATGGGTAGAAGCTCAATCTTGTTGGAGGTTCAATATTTTTTATGCCCTTTAACTCACCATGATATAGACCAATGTTGCCTTTTGATCTGTCAATTGGATTCCAAGTATATTGTGATTCGTTCAATCTAAATCTTCTATGGAATTGTAAGCCCCAAGTTTGTACTTCTTGATTGGAAAAACGAAGTGATCTATATGGTATTTTCATTTCAACTATCCAGCCATCATCTACAATTGTCACGGCACTTTCCCAAACAGCATTCCAACCAAAATCCTCACCATTGCTAGGAGAAGCTACAGCATCTGCTTGATTTCCCGAAGGAAACACAAAAAATTCGGTATCGTTCTGGGCATCATTATTTGGGTTTAGAACCACTCCAAAAAAGTCTTGTTGTCCAAAGTTATCTCTTTGATTAAATTGCTTTTTAATGTTTTCTGGCTTATCCTTGAGATAGGCTGCAACGTAAATAGCCTTATCATCATAGGTCATTTTGACTGAAGTCTTCTGAAAAGGTTCTAAAACCACTCCCATATCTGGTCTAAACTCTATAAAATCTGTTGCGATGTCAGCATCTTGCCATGCAGTATCATCCATTACACCATCTATTTTTGGAGGAATTTCTGTTCTTTTTATCTGTAAAACTTTTTTTTCTTGTGTTGAAGAAGAAAGGGAAATGGTGAAAAATAGAATAACGCAAAAAAGACGTTTCATTGTTTTGTTAGTTGATAGATGCTATTGTAAACGAGTACTTTTTTTAAAAACTGTGACACTTTACAATAACAAATCTAACTTTACAATAGTATGATTCGTATTAATAAAAAGTTAAAAAAGAATTTTTAGTAAGTTTTTAACATTTATTAGAACTAAATATTTTCTTACTTTAACCAAAGAAAATTTACAGATATGTCAAACAAACCATTTGAAGAATACAATATTATTGTAAGTGAGGAAGCTAAAGAGCAGTACAAGAGCATTATAACAGATTTGGGAGAAGATGCATCTCGTGATGGACTTAAGAAAACACCGGAACGTGCTGCCAAAGCCATGCAATTTTTGACACAAGGATATGCTCAAGATCCAGCAGAGATTTTAAGAAGCGCTATGTTTGAAGAATCCTATGACGAAATGGTCATTGTTAAGGATATTGAGTTGTATTCGTTATGCGAACATCATATTTTACCATTCTTTGGTAAGGCACACATTGCATATATACCAAATGGACACATTGTTGGCTTAAGTAAAATTCCCAGAATTGTTGATATTTTTGCTCGAAGGCTCCAAGTACAGGAACGTCTCACAGAACAAATATTAGACTGTATAAATGATACATTAAAGCCACAAGGTGTGGCTGTAGTTATTGAAGCTTCTCACATGTGCATGATGATGCGAGGTGTACAAAAACAAAATTCGGTGACAACGACTTCTGGATTTAGAGGACAGTTTGAAAAGATTGAAACAAGAAATGAATTCTTGAAATTAATAAGTAACAGTTTTTCATAATATTCTGGTATATTTCTTGTTGTAATATTATAAAACGATTTACTATGAATTTAAATAACTTATCTAAAAATAAAAAACTAGGCTTAAGCTTACTCTTTGACGCTATTGGTTTTGTTCCTTTTATTGATTTGGTATGGGCACCAACTTCTGGTTACCTGATGACCAAAATGTACAAAGGCAAAAAAGGGAAAATAGCTGGAGTCATTACATTTATTGAAGAAATTTTCCCTGGACTGGATTTTATTCCAACATTTACATTAATGTGGCTGGTTACTTATGTTTTCAGCACAAATGAAAAAACCGTTGTAGAAGTTAATTAGTTAGAGCTCCTTCTCGAAACATAAACTATTATCTATACCAATATATGGTCCGAAATTAGGAATTAAACCATAGTTGTTTTTTTTGTAGAAAGCTACAGCTTCAATTTGCCTTTTACCAGTTTCTAACTTGCATTTTTTGTAATTAAGCTCTTTTGCCCAAAGTTCTAATTCAGTTAAGATTTTTTTAGCAATACCTGTTCCTCTAAAATCTGGAGCAAGATACATGCGTTTTATTTCTACAGCTTCATTATTAAATGCTTTAAAAGAACCACAACCTACTGGTAAATCGTCCGAATATGCAACAATGACCTGTTTTAAACGATCCAAGGTATTATATTGCATATAGAACGCATGATCTTCTCCATCTACTACAGAGAGATAAGCATTTAATGATTTTACCAGATTTATAAAATCTGAGTCTTCAGAGTTTGTTCTTTTTAATTTTAACACTAACTAAACAATGGCTTATATTTTTCCTTTTCACCAAACAATAAAATGATATTTAACACAGCGACAACAAGTGCCGGCCACATATCTCCTAAATCTTGATTAAAGGTTGTAAAAATAAGAAATGAAATACTTAAAGGAAACAAAACTATATAAATAAATGCAGTCCATTTATTAAGAATGAGTATAATGCCTAATAGTATTTCAAAAATGTAAAGATAAGGCAATAAAAAAGCAGTTGAATCCAGAAAATCTTGAGCTCTTTCAGTCATTTGTCCATAACTGGACGGAATGAAATGAAAAAACTTATTTAGTGCGTATACAATCAAAAATAGACCTAAAATGTATCTAAACCATTGTGAAGTTTTAGTTTTTGTGTTCATTGTGCAGAGAGTTTTTAGTTCAAAAAATATCCAATAATAAAATTAATGATATTGAACTAAATGAAATATGATAAAAATCATATTGAATAACAATTTATTCACTTTGTTAACTACAATTTATTCAAAGGTTCAGGGCTTATCTTTATTTTTATGATTTTTTTCATTTAAGGTAAAACCAACTCCAGCACCTATTGCAATTCCTAATGGTAGCCATAAGCCTAGATTGCCAGTTGCTACTCCAATTGCAGTTCCAATGGCAACACCAATGGCAATTCCAAAAGCAAATTTGTTCTCTTTTTTCATATATTTTTTAATCTTAATTTCAATTATAAGTAGTTTAAAGTGAAGGTTTGTTACAAATGTAGAATTTTAAAAACCTAAAACCTCATGGTTGCCCTAACATTAAAAACACGAGGTGTCAAGTAATTTGGTATGGCATATTGGCGTTTGCTGTAGACATCGCGTACCCAAGTATTGGTAATGGAGTTTTGCACATCAAACACATTAAAGATTTCAAAACCAAACGACAAATACTTGAAGGGTTTTTTCCAACCACTGTTAAAGTTGTCTTTATCATCCACAATAACGTATTGTAAACCTAAATCTGCTCGTTTGTAATCTGGTAACCTGTTTTGGTATTCGTAAGGGTCTGCATAACTTGGCGAGCCTCCAGGTAAGCCTGTATTGTAAACCAGGTTGAGATACATTTTCATTTTAGGAATGTTGGGCACATAATCTTGAAACAAGGCTGCAAACTTTAAACGTTGGTCTGTTGGTCGTGGAATATCACCTCTATTGTCAATGTTTTCTTCGGTCTTTAAATAGCCAAAACTAAACCACGATTCTGTTCCTGGTACAAACTCGCCATTCAAACGCATATCCAAACCATATGCATAGGCTGTGGCATTATTATCAGCTCGATATCGAATCCTAACGTTTTCTAACGTGTATGGATTGACATCTGTCATTTTTTTGTAGTATGCTTCTGTGGTCAATTTAAAAGGTCTATTCCACATTTTAAAGCTATAATCGTTACCCAACACCACATGAAATGATTTTTGGGCTTTCACATCTGGATTTACAGTTCCTAAAGAATCCCGAAGCTCTTTATAAAATGGTGGTTGGTAATATAAACCACCACTAATCCTGAATAACATGTCTGTTAGCCAAACTGGCTTGATTGCAAATTGCGCTCTTGGACTAAAAACTGTTTGCGAAGTACTTTCTATGCCTTTACCTTGTACGTTCCAATTATGTGCTCTTACACCAACGTTATACCAAACATCGTTTATACCCAAAATTGAGCGTTTGCTCCATTGCACATAACCTTGAATTCTATCTATTTGTGTATTGTTGGTGGCTCTAACATTTTGATAAGCTACTAATGGTCCTTCGTAAGGTTGGTAAGGTTGCTCATTGAAAAAATCCAAATTAGGTGGATTGATAGAAAATCCAGCAGAGTCGATAACTTCCCATTCTACAAGTCTGTCTTTAATATCTTCATGCGTGTACTTTACAGACCATTCAAAATTATGATCATCTATAGTGTAATTTCCTTTATGCTGTATATTGGTAATAAGTGCATCCAGATCGTTTCTTCCATGATTTAATTGACCACCAATACCTTCACTAAATTCCACTTCGCCTAAATCTTCATCACCAATACTGGTATTTACTTCTCCTAATCTGTATTGTGCAAGGATATCAAAATATTCTTCTTCAGTAGTATGATAGGTTGAAGCAATCAGTTTTAAAGTCAGATTATCATTGGCGAAATATGTTCCATTTAAAGCACCAAAAATAGTTTGGTATTTATCTTTTTCTTCACCTTCATAAAACACCAATAAAGCCAAAGGATTCTCTAGAGTACCAAAATTGGTTTGGCGTGTTTCAGGCTCATAGTTGTATTTATTTACAGATGCATTTCCAAGAAAACTTAAATGAAACTTATCGGTAAACTTGTAGGTCAAATACGTTTGTACGTCTGCAAATTTAGGATCGTAGTTGGTTTCTGTCTCTTTGGCATTAACCAACAAACTATTATCTCTATATCTTAAACCAACAATGCCAGTAAGTTTAGAATCTTTACTGATAGCACCAACAGCAACGCTGGCACCTAGTAAACTTAAATCTGCATCAACGCTAAATTCATACGGAACTTTATAAGTAATATCAAGAACAGAAGATAGCTTATCACCATATTTTGCTTGAAATCCTCCAGCGGAAAATTCAACATTCTGTACCAAATCTGTATTTACAAAGCTTAATCCTTCCTGTTGCCCTGAACGTACCAAAAAAGGTCTGTACACTTCAATATCGTTTACATAGACAAGGTTTTCATCGTAATTTCCACCACGAACGGAGTATTGAGTACTTAATTCGTTGTTATTGCTAACTCCAGGAAGTGTGAGTAACAAATTTTCTACACCTGCATTGGCTCCAGGTATTTTTCTGATGGTTGCAGGCTCGAGGGTTACAATACCTTCTACATCTTTACGTTTTTTTCCGGAAATGACCACTGTTGCAATCTGTTCAACTGTTGTATTCAAAACTGGATTGAACTCCAACTCTTCGCCATTTTTCAGATTGAAGGTTGCAGTGACTTTTTTATGTGATAGGTGAGTAAATTCTACAGTAACGTCCTGATTTGAAAGAATCTTTAAAATATAAAAACCATTACTGTTGGTTTGTGTTCCAGAATCGTCTGCTTTAATATTAACACCTTCAACAGGATTATTGTTTTCGTCAAGAATAATACCTTTTATGGTTGCTGATTGGGAAATACCTTTAAAGGGTAATAAAAAAATCAATAAGGCAAAAGGAAAAAATGTATTCTTCAACGTAAAAATCTATTTTCTATAAAACACTGCTTCAAATGTAGAATTATTTCCAACATTATCAGTAACAATTATCTTTAAATTATTCTCTGTATCTGTGATAACATCATCATTAAAGTCATGTGTTAATGTTTTTGTTTTGTAATCGTATTCCATTAAAATCCAATTTCCGTTCACCGTTGCTCTGTAATTTGAAATACCAGAAAGTTTATCATCAATTTTAACTTTTAAAAACCTGTATTTACTTAACCATTTTTTATTCTGAAAATTAATGGGCCTGATGGTTGGAGCTATGGTATCCAAAGTTAAGGCATAAGTACCTAAATACTTGGTCAATGTAGTTAGTTTATTGCCTTTTCTTGTTGTTCTTGAGTATGAAGGATACTTATAATAGCCAACCAGTTCTGCAATGTAAAGCTTGCTTTTATCTTCGTCAGCATAATTACTTATATCATAATTAATGGCAAAAGATTTCCTTACAGGAATAACATCTTCACCCAAAGTAAGCGTATCGTTTTGTACATTAAAATCTACATAAAAGTCGTCGTAAAATGTATCTTTAAACAATTCAACAGTTACGTTTTCTTCTTTTAAAGTAGTTGCCTGATCATGATAAATGTAATAAGGCGTTGTATATTTTTCATGAGGTTTTACATCTTGGGCTTTTACACCTTTTATAGTTACAGTTAGCCAGGCATCATTGTTCTTATAATCTTTAACTCTAACTTTGTAAACCGTATTGGTGCTGTCTTCAACGGTTATGTAACCATTATATTCAATGTTTTTATACATTGAAAGCGGGTTGTTAGGTTCTACAAACAGCTTTTGAATACGTTGTTTATTGGTTTTATATTCTCCATAGTCAATTAGACGATTTAAATGTTTTGTTTCTGAAAATGAAAATACAGAGAAATCTATTTCAAAAATTTGACTACCGTTATAAAATGATTGTATGTTAGCCACACCATTTCTATCTGCTGCAAGATCTTGTCTATCTTTAGTAATAATACCAAAACCTATTTTACCATAGGCTTCAATATTTTCGATTGAATAGTCACCTGTGCTTAAAGGTATTAAGCGTAATTTCTGTCTTTGTGTTGAGTTATTAACATATGAACTGTCATTTGCAGGATACACATAAACGGAAGATATATTAGGTCTTCTGGTGTCTTTTATATCAATTCCAAATAACATTGGATTCATGGGTCTTTCTGCTTTGTCTCTAATTTCAAAATGCAAGTGAGGTCCAGATGAACCACCAGAACTACCACTATATGCAACAACCTCTCCTTTTTCCACCAACAAATCTTGAATATTTGGGAATAGCTCTATTTCATAGGTTTCTTTTTGATACTGTTGCTTTTTAACATAAGCTTCTATTTCTGGCGTAAACTTTTGTAGATGTGCATATACTGTGGTATACCCATTTGGATGTGTAATGTAAAGTGCTTTTCCATATCCAAAATGTGAAACTTTTATTCTGCTTACATAGCCATCAGCACAGGCATAAACATTGAGACCAACTCTTTGTTGTGTTTTAATATCAAGACCAGAATGAAAATGGTTGGCCCTTAACTCAGCAAATGTTCCGGACAGTACTAAAGTTACGTCGAGTGGATTTTGAAAATAGTCTTGAGGGTAAACATTTTGGGCATTTATAAAGAATGGAGCCAAAAAAAACAGGAAAAAGAATAATCGCATAAAATTGTTGTTCGTGCTAATTTATTAATTTGATTGTAATATCCAAAAGCTAACGTAAAATGATAGTTCATTGTTTTAGTGTTTCTTAGTATTTAATAATTTTTATGTAAAAACAATTGCTATTTATAACTAGGTATGTTAACTTTGTAAAGTAAGTATTGAATTTCGTAAATGAGTAATATTGAAGATATTGTTGATTCTCTTGAGAATAAAATTAGCAAAGTATTACACAAGCTAGAAAGTTTAAAGCAAGCTAACACAAAATTAAAAGAGGCGTTACAAGAATCTGAAATGAAGCTTCAAGAACAAGATAAAGAAATGGAATCTTGGGAAGAAAAATATGAAGCACTCAAAATGGCGAAGACAATATTAGGCAGTGACGATAATAAAAGAGAAACAAAGCTTAAAATAAATACATTAATCAGAGATATAGATCATTGCATATCGCAATTTTCTGAATAATGTTACAGAGTATTCAATGTCAGAAAAGCTTAAAATAAAGCTATCAATAGCTAATAGAGTATATCCATTAACAATTGAAGCTAGTCAAGAAGAAGGTTTACGAAAAGCAGCTAAAAACATTGAAGCTATGATCAAGCAATTTGAGCAAAGTTATTCTGTTAGAGATAAGCAAGATGTTCTAGCTATGTGTGCTTTACAATTTGCTTCCCAAACAGAGCAAAAAACAATAGATAAGCAAAATGTTAACGAGCATGTAGAAACAAAGCTCAATGACATTAACGAATTATTACAATCTTATCTAAACTCTTAACGTTCTTTAAAATACATAAGGTACTGCCTACATTGGTTATTTTTTTTGATAAACTCAACGTTAATTCTTTAAAAAGGGTGAGTTTAAGCTGTAAAAGCGAGCTGTCCAGAACAGATACTTGATCAGTTTGTTAGCCCTAAACTTGTTTTTAAGGAGTTTATACAAAACTTTATACTGGTGTAGGCTTTTTTTATATATAAACTAACTATTAAACATGAATGACCCAATTATATTAAGCGTAGGAGGAATAATTATAGGAGCAATTATAGGATATATAATTGCCAAAGTAATTGAAAAGAATAATGCTTCTAAACTCATTAAATCTGCAAAGAAAAATGCAATTTCAATAATCAAAGAAGCAAATGTAGAAGGAGAGTCTATAAAAAAAGACAAAATACTTCAAGCCAAAGAAAAATTCATTGAGTTAAAGGCAGAGCATGAAAAAGTTATTTTAGCTCGTGATAGAAAAATGGCTGAATCAGAAAAAAGAACTCGTGATAAAGAATCACAAGTTTCTAGTGAATTGGCTAAACATAAAAAAAATAATGATATAGCTGAAGGCAAGATTAAAGACTACAATCACAGACTAGATGTGCTTAACAAAAAGCAAGATGAACTTGATAAACTCCATAAAAGTCAAGTTCAACAACTAGAGGTTATATCAAGTCTTTCAGCAGAAGAAGCCAAAGCGCAATTGGTAGAATCCTTAAAAGGCGAAGCAAAAAATGAAGCAATGGCATACATTCAAAGTTCACTTGAAGAGGCCAAACTTACCGTAGAACAAGACGCTAAAAAAATCATAATTAATACCATACAACGCATAGGTACAGAAGAAGCAATAGATAATTGTGTGTCTGTTTTTAATATAGAATCTGATGATGTAAAAGGTAGAATTATTGGTAGGGAAGGAAGAAATATTAGAGCTATAGAAGCTGCCACAGGTGTAGAGATAATTGTTGACGATACACCTGAAGCTATTATACTTTCATGTTTTGATTCTGTGCGTCGTGAAATAGCGCGTTTATCATTACATAAATTGGTAACAGATGGTAGAATACATCCAGCACGTATAGAAGAAATTGTAAAGAAAACTAGAAAGCAAATAGACCAGGAAATAATTGAAGTTGGAAAAAGAACAGTCATCGATTTAGGCATCCATAATCTTCATCCAGAGTTAATTAAAATGGTTGGTAGAATGAAATACCGTTCATCTTATGGTCAAAACCTTTTACAACACTCTCGCGAAGTAGCCAAGCTTTGTGGTGTTATGGCTGCCGAGTTAGGATTGAATCCTAAACTGGCAAAACGAGCAGGTTTATTGCACGATATAGGTAAAGTGCCAGATGCAGAAGCAGACATGGAGACTCCTCATGCCATTCTAGGAATGCAATGGGCTGAAAAATTTGGTGAAAAAGATGAGGTTTGCAATGCTATTGGAGCACATCATGATGAAATAGAAATGAAATTTTTATTATCTCCAATTATTCAAGTATGTGATGCTATTTCTGGTGCAAGGCCTGGAGCCAGACGTCAGGTATTGGATAGCTATATTCAAAGATTGAGAGATATGGAAGATATTGCTTTTGGTTTTAATGGTGTTAAAAAAGCGTATGCCATACAAGCAGGTCGAGAATTAAGAGTTATTGTAGAAAGTGAAAAAGTAGATGACCAAACGGCTGCAGATTTGTCGTTTAACATTTCACAAAAAATCCAAACAGACATGACTTATCCGGGTCAGGTTAAGATAACTGTTATTAGAGAGACAAGAGCAGTAAATATTGCTAAATAAAATCATAGTTATTTTGTTGAAAGCATCTGGTAAAGTTTTGTTGGATACTTTCTTATTTTCTTGGATGATATTTGTTTATAACTTCGGATAAATGACTTTTATCCATATGAACATAAATTTCTGTTGTAGTAATACTTTCATGACCTAGCATAAGTTGTATGGATCGTAAATCGGCATTATTTTGAAGCAGGTGAGTGGCAAATGAATGCCTGAAAGTATGAGGAGATATACTTTTTTTAAGTCCAATTTTTTCAGCAAGTTGCTTTATGATGGTGAAAATCATAGCTCTTGTCAATTGTTTTCCGCGTCTATTTAAGAACAAAATGTCCTCATGCCCTTTTTGAATGGTCATATGAGATCTGATTTGGTCTTTATAAATATTGATAAACTTTTGCGTTGAAGAAATAATAGGAACAAAACGTTGCTTATCTCCTTTTCCAGTAACCTTGATGAAACCTTCATCAAAAAAAAGATCTGAAATATTAAGATTAATCAATTCACTTACTCGCAAGCCACAACCATAAAGTGTTTCCAGTATGGCACGATTACGTTCGCCTTCAGGTTTGCTCAAATCTATAGCGCCAATTAAATTATTGATTTCTTCCTCGCTCAATGTGTCAGGTAGTTTTCTTCCAATTTTCGGAGATTCAATAAGATCTAGAGGATTAAAATTTATATAATCTTCAAAAACCAAATAACTAAAAAAACTCCTCAAACCTGAAATAATACGAGATTGGGATCTTGTATTTACTTCTTTGGAAATTTCATATACAAATTGCTGAATAATTTCTGAAGTGATGGTAATTGGTGACTCTGCAATGGATTTGTTTTCAAGATAATTTATAAGTTTATGAACATCTAAAGCATAATTATCAATGGTGTTTTGAGATAATCCACGCTCTATTTTTAAAAACAATTGATAATCTTTAAGTGCTTGTTCCCATTTCATTTGAGTAAAAGTATAACAAATCGTTTAAACTTAATAATAGAAACGATCTTGAAAAGAACTGAAAGTCTCATACTGTTATTTTTTTGGTTATTTCCTAAATTAATACTATTTTTAATCTTATTAACCTACTTAAAATTAATACGTTATGAGAAATATAGCTTTATTTCTACTGTTCTTACCACTATTTATTTTAACAAGTTGCGGTTGTCATAGTTATGGCTTAAAAGCAGGTTTAAATGCATCAACCATTAGAGGCGATGATACAGATAATTTAGATCCTAGAATTGGATTTCAATTTGGTGGTTTTGCCGAATTCTGTTTTGATGAGGTTGTCGCCATACAACCGGAAGTATTGTATTCACAACAAGGCGCAAAGTATTCTGATAGTGATGGGTATGATGGTACATTCAAACTTGATTATATTAATGTACCTGTAATGGCAAAATTTAATTTAGGCGAAAAATTTGCAATTGAAGCCGGCCCGCAAGCAGGTATTTTAATTTCTGCAAAAGATGATTACAAATCTTCTGACGATTCTGGAGTTGATAATATTAAGGATGACATTAAAAATATTGATTATGGTGCCAGTTTTGGGTTAAGCTACGATTTTGATAGTGGCTATGTCCTAGGCGCTAGATATAATCTTGGCTTTGCAGATATAAATGACTCTCCAGAGACTGCAAGTTTAAAAAATCAAAATGGAGTTTTCCAACTGTTTGTTGGGTTTAAGTTCTAAAAGTTGTTAACTATTTGGTTAATAAGTTTTTAATTACGTTTAAAAGTAATTTAAATAATAAATACTTTTAAACGTATTAATCATAAAATCAACTAATTATGAAAAAATTATTTTTATTTATTGCTTTGGTATTTTTTGTTTTTAGTACAAATGCACAAGACAATTCTGATAACAATTCTGATAATGGTTTTAGAGTAGGTCTAAATCTTGGTATTCCAATGGGAGATGCATCTGACTATTCATCTTTTGCTGGCAATATTGATGTAGATTATGACTGGAGTGTTTCAAATGGTATTGATATTGGATTAACATCTGGATTGACGTACTATTTTGGTAAAGACAATTTTGATGATTTCAAATACATGCCAATTGCAGGATCTGTAGATTTTGAGATTACTGAAGATTTAGAGGCTGGAGGTGATATAGGTTATGCCATTTCTCTCGAATCAGGCGGAACAGGTGATTTTCTTTACCGCTTTCAATTAAGATATGCTGCATCAGACGATGTTGACATTTCTGCTAGATTTAATTCGGTATCTGGTGATGGTTCAACACTGTCTTTTTTGAGTTTAGGAGTAGGATACAGCTTTTAAAAAAAATTAAAGAGTTGTTAAAAACCGAAGTATTTACTTCGGTTTTTTTATGAGTATATTTTTAATACATTTACTACATGAAGAAACTTATCATCATAAATGGACCAAATTTAAATTTGCTTGGCAAAAGAGAACCTGCTATTTATGGTAGTTTATCTTTCACCGAGTTTTTAGAAAAATTAAAAGAGAAATATCCTAATATTAATATTGACTATTTTCAATCTAACATAGAAGGTGAATTAATAGATAAGCTTCATGAAACAGGTTTTTCCTATGATGGAATTATTTTAAATGCAGCTGCCTACACGCATACTTCAGTTGGAATTGGTGATGCAGTTAAAGCAATTAAAACTCCTGTTGTTGAAGTCCATATTTCTAATACCTTTTCTCGTGAAGATTTCCGCCATGTTTCCTATATTTCCCCAAATACAAAAGGTGTAATCCTTGGCTTTGGCTTACAAAGCTATGAGTTAGCTTTGCAAAGCTTTAATTTCTAAAATTGCTTTTTGTTTAATAATTGTTATAGTGATAAATTACTTGTTAAAATATGTTAAGATTTAATCTCTAAATTATTTTGGATCGTATTTATATTGTATTATCCAAGAACATATTTATAATGAGAAATTTATTTTTATCAGTATTATTAGTTTTTACTTCAATTATAACAATTAATGCACAATCCAATTCTTCAGAGACTGAATTTGGAATTAAAGGTGGTCTTAACTCAGCCTCAATACAAGGAGATGATATAGGAGATACAGAATCAAGAACTAGTTTTAATCTTGGTTTTTTAGTGGAGATTCCTATTTCCGAGAAATTTTCTTTTCAACCCGAATTGTTATATTCAGGACAAGGATTTGATATTGCTGAAAGAGATCAAGACAACATATTTGATACCGATGATAATATTGAATACCAATTAAGCTATATTAATATTCCCTTACTCTTTAAAGCTTATTTAGTCGATGGATTAAGTATTGAAGCAGGACCACAATTTGGGTTTAAACTTCATGAAGAGATTGATTTTGAACCAACTT
>Ga0102947_1000503_pt1 | contig 13955 bp, 14 predicted proteins | sample SalPon2A_A_D2_MG_FD_78210 | JGI IMG/M metagenome (GOLD analysis project Ga0102947, IMG submission 78210) | Soil microbial communities from South San Francisco under conditions of wetland restoration - Salt Pond MetaG R2A_A_D2_MG | ecosystem: Environmental > Terrestrial > Soil > Wetlands | place... | reverse complement strand
TCCTTTCTCGCCAGAAAACGTTGTGTCCGTGAATCTTTTTGCTTGGCCTCGCTGATTAAGGCTTTGGAAACATTAATGATGGAATCTATCTGTCCGGCATCAGGGATGTTATTGGCATCTTTGGGAACATTCTTATTGAGATAGGCTGCTATATCCCTGATTACACTTTGTGCTTTTGGTGACAGCTCATTGATATTCGGGGCCAGTGCTTCCGGCGTTATTTTGCCCAGTGAGACTTCCATTTTCTTAAATTCTTCGAGGGCTTTATCCAATGAATTATTGGCTTCAGTCCGCACCTTTAGCTTTCGCAATTCATTGCTGTTCGCGACTTTCTGGCGTAGTAATAAATTTACACTATCCAAAAGGCTTTGCTGATAAGCACTTGCCGTCAAAAGCTTTAACGAATCAATTTCAATGGAGATCGTATCTATTTTCTGGGCGTAGGCGTTGAAATTGCTTTTGGTTTTAAGAGCAGATTTGGAAAGACTTTCCGCTTCGTACAATTGGGTTAATAAGGAACTGGTTTTGAGTAATTTGGCATCATTTTGATCCGATGCTTCATTGGAGAGATATACTTTTATTTCAGAAAAAATAAAAAACCCCACGACCAGGGCCAATGTCGCCAATACCAGATAGCTCAGGACAATTTTAAGGGTAAATTTATTTTTGGTTTCGTCCCCCATGAGGGTTCTCAGTTTTTGGTTTACTATAAATACGTATTTAACCGTGGATTGGGTTATACAAGCCAATGAATTATTTGGACAAATATCTATGAAAAATTTAGGTTTCGTCTTATATTTGCCATATCTCAAAGGGGTGCTTTATTAGTTAGGCGTACCCGGTGAAGAGGAATTGGCCTTTTCAGGAACGTACGCCGTAGCTTTAAAAAGGCTGAGATCATACCCAATGAACCTGGGCGGGTAATGCCGCCAAGGGACCGATAGTGCCGGCAGGTAGGCAGGCATTACAAAATGTCAGGTGGTTCCTGAGTAGATCCAGGGAGGGACATTTTGGCGAAGGGACCGGCTGATAGCTGGTCAATAAACTTCCCGGCAATGCTTCATTAAGTTAATTACCGAATAACAACCCCTTTTATTCGAAACTAATTATAGTTCGAATGAAAACGATATTAGTATCTCTGGCCCTGATGGGAATTTTGTCAAGTGCCCGGGCTCAGCATCAAACGGTGGATTCTCTGGAAGGGAAAAAAATTATCCTTGATGAAGTGCTGGTCTCTGCTGTCCGTGTTAGCGCGGCGTCCCCGGTTACATTTTCCAATATAAGTAAGGAACAGTTCGCTCCCAGGAACCTTGGTCAGGATATTCCCGTTCTTATGAATTTTTTACCGGCCGTGGTAACCACTTCAGATGCCGGAGCGGGTGTGGGTTATACGGGCATTCGCGTGAGGGGCAGTGATGCCACTCGTGTCAATGTTACCATAAATGGGATCCCTTACAATGATTCTGAATCACACGGAACCTTTTGGGTAAATATGCCCGACTTTGCCTCCTCCACAGAGAGTCTGCAACTTCAGCGTGGCGTTGGCACATCCACAAATGGTGCCGGTGCCTTCGGGGCCAGTCTCAATATCCTGACCGATGGAATATCCGCTGAGCCCTACGGGCAAATTTCGTCTTCCGTTGGAAGTTTCAATACGCTGCGCAATACGATTAAGTTCAGTTCAGGCCTTTTAAAGGATCGGATGGAATTTGCGGGGAGGCTATCCAAAATTACTTCCGATGGCTACGTCGACCGGGCGGCATCGGAACTGGAATCATATTTTCTGCAGGCATCTTTTGCAAATAAGCACAGGTTGATCAAAGCCCTGGTTTTCGGAGGCCATGAGATCACATATCAGTCCTGGTTTGGAATAGATGCAGCTACCCTGGCCACGGACCGTACCTATAATCCTGCCGGCCGTTATACCGATGAGAATGGCGAAGTACAATTCTATGAAAATGAAGTGGATAATTACAAACAGGATCATGTGCAATTGCATTGGAACGAAAATATTTCCCAGGGATGGAGCACCAATTTGGGGTTACATTATACCAAAGGCAGCGGGTATTTTGAACAATACAGAGAAGATGATGATTTTAATACCTACGGGTTTGATCCGATTACCGTGAATGGAGAAGAAGTCACAATAACGGATCTGATCAGAAGAAGGTGGCTCGACAATGATTTTTACGGGGCAATTTATTCAATTCACCATACACGGGACGATGCACAATTTATTTTTGGGGGTGCCTATAATGTCTATAATGGCAGCCATTATGGCGAAGTGATCTGGACCCCATTACCTGGGGATGATCATATTATGGATCGGTATTACGACAATGATTCAAGAAAAACCGACTTTAACGTATTTTCCAAGATCCATTATACGATCAACCGGCGTTGGAAATTGTTCGGAGACCTGCAGTACCGCTCTGTCGCCTATATTGCCAATGGGGAGGATACTGGTTTGGTGGATGATTCCTTCAAATTTTTCAATCCGAAGGCCGGGTTTACCTTTAACATTGATCCTCACAATAATTTATATACCTCCTATGCCAGGGCCAACAGGGAACCCAATAGGAATGATTACGAAAACGGAAGCCCAAAACCCGAAAAACTAAACGACTTTGAGCTGGGATGGCGACATATTACCCCTTCGTTCCAGATCAATACCAATGTTTACTATATGAAGTACAAGGATCAATTGGTTCTTACCGGCGAACTCAATGACGTTGGCGCCCCGCTTCGGGCAAATGTGGGGGATAGTTTTCGACTGGGGCTGGAAATAGATGTCCACCTCACCTTAGGGGACCATTTTCGTTGGGAACCCAACGTCGCGCTCAGCAGCAATAAAAATATTGACTTCGTCTTTCAACGGGATGGTATTTTACAGGAATTGGGTAACACCCGCATTGCGTATTCCCCCAATTTAATTATTGGGAATGGTTTGACATACCTCCCTAAAGACAACCTTCAAATATCTCTTCTGACCAAATATGTAGGCAAACAATATATGGGAAATATTGATGCCAAAGGATCGATTTTGGAAAGTTACACCCAGACCGATCTCAACTTCCAATACGAGATCAGACCAAACCGTCTGGTGAAGAGCATTGTCTTTACCGGGTTGGTCAACAATATTTTTGACGCAACCTACGCCTCTAACGGATACTTCTATACATTTGATGACGATTTTTCGAATCCCGGAACGATCACTACCGTAGAGGGTGCCGGTTATTACCCTCAGGCGGGAATTAACTTTTTACTGGGAGCTAAAATCAATTTTTAGTAGGGAGGGCAACTCCTCCGGGCCAAGGAATTATTTGTCCTGATTTCACTGGCAACGGGATGTTAGATAACCGGATCAGGCGAAAATTAGATTGGGCCGGAAATCACTACCTTTCAACTAGTTGGAGATCACCACCGAATTTCCGCTTTGTGTTGCCCTGTACTCCAGCATATCGTAATACCGCTTCCCATCATCCGGCCTGTTCAATTGCTGGCCTGTAAATAGGCTATACTCATAATCCTCACAGGAACAGATGGCATTTTGACCATCGAGGATCATAGTAGAACAGGAATTAGGAGCATGGTTGGGGCAATTAGCTTCAAAGGCCCTGAAGATATCAAATCCCGTATTCATGACGAAGACCCCCCTTGTGCCCACGCCCTGGGTCCCTATATAAATAGCGTTGCCAGGATTGGTAAGCGGGCTGTAAAGTGGAAGGTTTAGGTTGACGTCAAAACGAAAACCGATCTCCTGTAAAAAAGGATTACGCGTACCCCTGTCATTGCTGCAATTAAGCATCGATGCCATTAAGAAAAGGAACCATAAACGTCGCATTGGCAAGGGTTATTTAAGAATACTTGAACAAAATTGAACAAAAATTCTGTATCTTTGCGTTAAATCCTCTTTAATTAGCCGATGCATGCATGGGTGACGTAGAGGATTTTCCTGTTTATAACGTAAACCCCGCCCGGATACTCATTAACTGTTTCCGGAACGCGTTATTAATTAAACGATAAAGTTATGGGCAACGTATCTTATTACACCGCAGAAGGATTAAAAAACCTTAGGGAAGAACTCAACCATTTAAGGGATGTGGAGCGTCCAAAGGCCTCCCAGGCAATAGCAGATGCCAGGGATAAAGGAGATCTGTCTGAAAATGCGGAGTATGATGCCGCTAAAGAGGCGCAGGGTCTCCTCGAATTAAAAATAGCCAAGCTGGAAGAGCTTTTGGCCAATGCAAGGCTTATCGATGAATCGCAACTAGACACCTCAAAAGTTCTGGTATTGTCAACTGTGAAGCTCAAGAACAGGCAGAATGGGAAGGAGATGAAGTACACCCTGGTGGCTGAAAGTGAAGCAGACTTGAAATCGGGAAAAATTTCGGTTACATCACCCATAGGAAAGGGACTTCTTGGAAAGAAAGTGGGCGATATGGCTGAGATAACCGTACCCAACGGGACGCTGAAGTTCGATATTCTGGAAATTACCCGTGCCTAAATCTGATTACAATGGGAAGTATTTTTTCTAAAATTATTAAAGGTGAAATCCCTTGTTACAAAATCGCCGAGGATGAAAACTTCCTTGCTTTTTTAGACATCAACCCTAACGCCAGGGGTCATACCCTATGCGTTCCGAAGAAAGAAGTTGATAAAATCATGGATTTGGATGAGGAAACCTATATGGGTCTTATGGCATTTTCCCGAAAAGTTGGCCGAGCAATCGAAACGGCCGTACCATGCAAAAGGGTCGGCCTCACGGTGATCGGCCTGGAAGTTCCACACGTGCACGTCCATCTCATTCCCCTGAATAGTATGAAGGAAGCCGTTTTTTTACACAAGGTTTCCCTGACTGCAGATGAGTTTAAGGCCATAGCCGAGAACATTCGGTCTAAAATTGAATAACTCCCTGCAGGACTAAATACACGGCTGCCCCCACAAGTACAATCAACAACAGGACAAGAATATAGAATAAGGAGGTGAAGCTTATGGAAGAACGTTCAGGGTGCACCATCTTTTGATAGTATTCAAAGCTTCTTTCAATATCCTCTGTCCAGTTTACAGGATAAATCAACGATTGGCATTTGTTGCATTTAATCTGATGGGTCACTTCGTTGGTCGTCCTATGGAAAAGCCTGCCATAGGTGTGTTTTTGGTAAAAGGATAGTTTCATATCCTGATTGAAGCATTCAGGGCAGTTATTGGTGATGTCAGCTTCCTTGATTACGTTTAACTTTTCCTTGGCCATTGTGCTGTATTAATTTCCTGATAATTCCTTGTTCTCCTTATCCATATGAATTCATTGGTCCCGGGACCTTAAACGTGAACCCGCAATGAAATTTGCATGATGGTCCCTTCCTTGCTGGAGGAGAGCACTTTTATTTTTCCCTTGTGATACTCTTCCACGATTCTTTTGACCAGGGATAGTCCAAGGCCCCATCCCCTTTTTTTGGAGGTGAAACCTGGATTGAAAATAGTATTGAAATCACTTTTGGCAATCCCATGGCCGGTGTCCGTTACCAAAACATGTACGAATCTGCCATCCGGGACGATCTCGATGGCAATGTTTCCTTTTCCTTTCATCGCATCTATGCCGTTTTTGACAAGGTTCTCAATGGTCCAGTTATATAATGAACTATTGAGGAGCACGGGCAACGTTACCACCCTGGATTCAAAGGAGAAATGGATCAGCTTTGAACTTCTTAAACGAAGGTATTCGTAGGCATTTTTTGTTTCCTGTACTATATCATGTTCCTGAAGTTTGGGCAAAGAGCCAATTTTTGAGAAGCGATCAGTGATGGTTTGTAGCCTGCCAATATCTTTTTCAATCTCCCTGGTGATATCGGGGTTAATGCTTTCCGTCTTTAAAATTTCATTCCACCCCAAAAGTGATGTCAGGGGTGTTCCTATCTGGTGCGCGGTTTCCTTTGCCATCCCTGCCCACAGCTTATTTTGCTCAGATGCCTTATTGGTTTTAAAGAAAAAGAAAATGACCGTTCCAAATAAAAAAATGATGAGCAAAAGGGCAATGGGATAATATTTTAGTTTATTTAACACCTCGGAGTTGCCATAGTAAAGGGTGGCCAGGTGTTCCCCCTTGTAATCTATGGCTATGGGGGTGTTTTCCTTTTCGAACTGCCGGATCCTTGTTTTTACATACATGGAATCCCTGGCCAACTCATCGGGCATATTGTTCGTCTTTACAGAACCGTCTTTGTTTACCAAAATCATCGGTGTGGAAGTGTTGTTCTGGAAAATTTTGACATGCAGGTTACCTAAATCCCGATCTTCGGAAGATTGCAACAGCTCGGACTGGGCAGTGGCCCAAATCTCCATTTTATACCGTTCTTCCTCCTTGAATTTCCTAAAAAAACTATTGGTGTTCCAAAGGATGAGACTTACGATAACAAAGGATGCTATCAGTAAAATAATGTTGGAAGTTTTTCTTTTTGGATTAAAATTCATCCAGCTGTTTAATTGCCCTTAAAGATAACTCAATTTGCCTTAAAATGTTGTATTTGCCGGCATGATTGCAGTTTTAAATAGGGGGTATTTTATGTACCTTTGTCCCCTATGGAAAACACCATTTCTATCCTCCCGTCTGAGGTTTCAACGGTAACATTGCACAGCTATTTGTTAGGTTCCGTAGGACCGCGCCCAATAGCCTTTGCAAGTACGGTGGATGAAAGGGGGAGGCCCAACCTGGCGCCCTTTAGTTTCTTCAATGCCTTTAGTGCCAATCCGGCTGTTCTTATTTTTTCACCGGCCAGGCGCGTGCGGGACAATACCACAAAACACACCCTTGAAAATATCCTGAAGACCAGAGAGGTGGTGATCAATATTGTGAATTACACTATGGTACAACAAATGTCTCTGGCCAGCACGGAATATCCTGAGGGTGAGAATGAATTTAAGAAGGCCGGACTTACCATGGTAAAGTCAGATTTGATTCGCCCTTTTCGAGTAGGAGAGTCCCCCGTGCAATTTGAATGTAAGGTGACCAAAGTGGAAGCTTTAGGCCCGGAAGGGGGGGCCGGGAACCTGGTTTTTGCGGAGGTGCTTAAAATGCATATTGACAAGGCGATCCTCGATGAAACTGGGACAATAGATCAGCGTAAAATTGATCAGGTGGCACGTATGGGAGGAAATTGGTATACCCGTGCCAACAAGGGGCTTTTTGAAATCCCAAAACCGCTTGCCACCCTCGGTATCGGGGTCGACAATATTCCTGAAGAGATCAGGTATAGTAAAGTTTTATCCGGGAATGACCTGGGAATGCTCGGGAATATTGAAAAATTGCCAACCCGGGATGAGGTGAACCATTTTGTGAGCGCCAATATTGAAATCAAATCCATAATAAGTGCAGACGATAATGACCTGAAGCATCGGAAGGCTAAAGATTATTTAGGAATTAACGATATACTTTCTGCATGGAAAGTGTTGCTTGCAAGCTACAATGGCAGGGGACCGGGATCGTGAAAAGTATACAATTATTTGAATTTGAGGATTTCAGATGGTTCCCGGGTTGGTTGCGAAGCCTGATGGCCAGGCTTCATTGCCGCGGATATACAGCCCGGATGATATTGAAGAGCTCCTACGGGGACTGGACGCCAAAAATTACACATGGAAAATGGATCATTCACTCAAGGAAAATAACAGGAAACGGGGCATTTATGTCCCGGGAATGCCCGATTGATGAATTAAATTAATAATTTGCACTAATTAATAGAAAAATGGAAATACAGGGAACAATTAAAATGATTGATGAAACCAAAACTTTTGGCAATAACGGTTTCAGGAAAAGAGAGGTGGTGATTACCACAGAAGAACAATATCCCCAGCATATTTTGGTAGAGTTTGTGCAGGACAAAACCGAATTATTGAACAATTACAGTGTGGGTCAGCCTGTAAAGATCAGTATCAATATCAGGGGCAGAGAATGGACCAATCCACAGGGAGAAGTCAAATATTTTAATTCCATTCAAGGTTGGCGTATAGAGAGTTTACAAAATGACACGCAGGGGGATGAGATACCGCCTGTGCCTCCCATGGAGGCTTTTGAGCCTGCGGATAACCTGAATGAGGAAGATCATGACGACCTGCCTTTTTAAGGTTCATCCTAATGATTAGGAAAGTCCCCAAAGGTTTCGGAAATCTTTGGGGATTTATTTATACTCGCTGAATTTCTTCTGTATTCTTTCTGTTAAAATGCATCCGAATTGAAGAAGAAAAAAACCACCATAGCATTTCTGACCGACAGGCTGGAATTTCCGCCACTGGAGCACGCAAGTTCCGAAGGTCTTCTGGCCGTTGGGGGAGACCTTTCCCCGGAACGGCTTAGAATGGCCTATGAAAACGGTATTTTTCCCTGGTTCAACGAAGACTCCTTAATACTTTGGTGGAGTCCGGACCCCAGGATGGTCCTCTTCCCTGAGGAATTGAAGATTTCTAAAAGCATGCGCAGGGTCTATGAATCTAATCGATTTCGTTTTACCAGGAACCACAATTTCAAGGGAGTTATAGACCAGTGCGCCTCGGTGGAAAGGAAGGGGCAACCGGGCACCTGGATCACGGCAACCATGAAACAGGCCTATTTGAAACTACACGAGCTTGGAATGGCCATATCCTATGAAGTGTGGGAAGGGAAGGAACTCGTCGGAGGTTTATACGGAATAGACCTGGGCCATGTATTTTGTGGGGAAAGCATGTTCAGTTTAAAAAGTAATGCCTCCAAATGTGCATTTATTTGCCTGGTTAAGAACCTTCGGGAAAAGCACTATAAACTGATAGATTGTCAGATGTACACCCCTCATCTGGAAAGCCTGGGGGCCCGTGAAATCCCGAGGGACAATTTTCTCAAAATCCTAAGGGAAAACCGGGACTAATACAGGATATGATCGTAATTTGCCGGCAGCAGTTGGCGGCTCTTTTCAAAAGTTCCGCCTGCATCGAAATACAATTCATATACTGCCCGTTTTTCCTCTTTCTTTGCCACGATGACCAGGCGGTACTTATTGCCGGGCAATAACATATTCTGAAAGGCATCCTCAACCGTTTTTTTACGGTCATTGTTACTCGTTACCGGGTATTCCTGGAACATACGTCGAATATTGATCTTGCTGAAATTGGCTGACAAATACGATTGAATATTGGTATATGAATCTGAAGGGAAGTCGATTTCCCTGATTCTAAATCCCATTTTTTGCAGGGTGCCCTCCGGATCAAAGGACATAAAGTAGTGGAGTTTGTCTTGTTTAAATTTCATGATGTAAACCGGGCGGGAACGGTCAACTTCCTTATAGTACCGTTCTTGTTTTACGCCCTCTCTACCCGATAAAAACGTTTGTTCAATGATGGGGAAATGTGATTTCTTAATACGGTGCTCCCGTTCATTTACCTCCTGGGCTTCAGAAACGGAACAGAACAAGATCAGGATTACCAGGGAATTAATAAAATGTTTCACGATACCGAGTTTATGGTTTTAAGGGAGAAGAGTTCTTATATAGTTTGTACCTGTCCGGCATTTTACATTAAACTTCATTATATCTGAAGCAGTTTGTTTCATGGTCATTTACCATCCCTGTAGCCTGCATATGTGCATAGACAACCGTACTTCCTACGAATTTAAAACCGCGTTTTTTTAAATCTATGCTCAGGGCATCGGAAATTTTACTAGTCGCAGGGATCTCCTGATGGTTTTTAAAGGTATTTTTTATGGGCGTATGGTTTACAAACCCCCAGATATAAGTACTAAAACTTCCAAATTCCTCCTGAACCCTCATAAAGGCCAGTGCATTCGACACCGTGGCGCGGATCTTGAGTTTATTTCGTATGATGCCCGCATCCTGAAGTAATGAAGCGATCTTTTCCTCCCCATATGTGGCAATTTTCCGGTAATTGAAATTATCAAAGGCTTCTCTGAAATTTTCTCGTTTACGCAGGATCGTGATCCAGCTCAGACCAGCCTGAAATGTTTCCAGAATAAGGAACTCAAATATCGTGGCGTCGTCCTTTACCGGTTTGCCCCATTCCTCATCGTGGTAGGCTTCATACAGGGTGTCACCAAGACACCATTCACATTTCTCTTTATCCATATAGAAAAGAATACAGACATTAAATATATGGATTAAAAAGAGAAAAACTTGAGCCAACGAACAAGCAGAACACTTTTTGTTAACAGAATAAAATAGTAATACTATCGTTAAACAAAAGTTAAACTATTATCTAATGAAAGTAAAACTATGATATTTGTATCAAAATTTATATTGTGACACATGAAGCATCTGTTTCAAAACATTAAAATAGGCGTCAATAAAAAACTTTTTGTAAAAGATCCGGACTCGACTGATCTTGGTAAGAGGATCGTTGAGAACAGTATCCTTTTGATTCATGAAATGGGATTTGAGCAATTTACCTTTAAAAAGTTAGGGGCCCGGATCGGCTCAAACGAAAGTTCGGTATATCGTTATTTTGAGAATAAACACAAATTATTGCTCTATTTAACCTCCTGGTATTGGGGTTGGTTGGAATATCAATTAGTGTTAACCACAAACGGTATTCCCAATCCTGAAGATAAACTAAAATCGGCGATCGAGGTATTAACCCAACCGGTTTCCATTGATACTTCTTTCACGCACATAAATGAGGTGTTGCTAAGCAAAATTGTCATCAATGAATACTCTAAATCCTACCTGATCAAGGAAGTCGATAAAGAAAACAAAGAAGGATATTTTGAGATTTACAAGCGTTTGATCCTGAGGATGGGGGAAATGATTATTGCAGTTAACCCTGATTATGCATATCCACATAGCCTGTCGAGTACGATTCTGGAAGGGTCACTTCACCAGTACTTTTTGCAAGAGCATTTTCCGTCGCTTACGGATTGTGATCAACACATTACCCCAACAGATTATCTTATGGACCTTGCATTTCACTCATTAAGCACCGGCGGTAATGGCTAAGACAATATTGACTGCATGGCAGCGGTTGCTCGGACTTCTGAAATTGGATAAAAGAGACGTGTTACAGATTTTTTACTACGCCATTTTTGCCGGACTGGTAAATCTTTCTTTACCATTGGGGATACAGGCCATTATTAACCTTCTGCAAGGGGCACAAATTAGCACTTCCTGGATTGTGCTGGTCATACTTGTAACCATAGGGGTTGCTTTTGGTGGGATATTGCAGTTAATGCAATTCAGGATTATAGAAAATATGCAGCAAAAGATATTTACCAGGGCTTCCTTTGAGTTTGCTTATCGCTTTCCTAAAATAAAGATGAGTGAACTCCGGAATTATTATCCGCCTGAATTAGCCAACAGATTCTTTGATACCCTTACTGTCCAGAAGGGCCTTGCTAAAATTTTAGTGGATTTTCCGGCCGCTTTACTCCAGATTATTTTTGGTCTTATTTTACTATCGTTCTATCATCCTTTCTTTATTATATACGGACTGTTGCTGCTTGCGCTTATTTATCTTGTTTTTAAGGTAACGGCTCAAAGAGGTCTGTTGACGAGCCTGGAGGAATCGAAAAGTAAGTATAAGGTTGCCCACTGGATTCAGGAAGTGGCCAGATCTATTATAAGCTTTAAGCTTTCGGGGAAAACGAGATTGGCTATGGATAAAAACGACGCACTTGTTGTGGACTATCTGGATTCACGGGAAAGTCATTTCAGAGTACTTGTGCTTCAGTTCATACAAATGATAGGGTTTAAGGTATTAGTTACCCTGGGCTTATTGCTTATTGGAGGCCTCTTGGTACTGAATCAGGAAATGAATATCGGTCAGTTTGTTGCGGCAGAGATCATTATTCTACTGGTCATAACTTCAGTTGAAAAACTCATTCTGGGATTAGAAACTTTTTACGACCTGCTTACCTCTATCGAGAAGCTTGGCCAGGTAGTAGACAAAGAATTAGAGCCGCAACAAGGGGAAACACCATTTAAAGGGCAACAGGGATTTGCAATTGAATTGGCCAATGTCAGCTATTCGGTCCCGGGACGAGATAAGCCGATTGTCGATGACGTTTCACTTAAAATAACTCCAGACTGTGCTATTTTACTAGATGGAGGTTCTGGTTCCGGCAAATCTACATTGTTAAGTTTAATAGCTGGAATTCTTGAACCGGATTCGGGAAATATTTTTGTAAACAACGTATCCCTTAAATCCATACATCTCAATAAATACAGGGCAGAATTAGGACAGTCACTAACTGAGGAATCTCCATTTGAAGGAAGTATCCTGGATAACATCACATTTGGGGACAAAAGTCTTTCCGACGAGCAGGTGTATTGGGCAATTGAGAAAGTTAAACTCAACAATTTTGTTAAGGAACAGGCTAATGGATTACAGACCACATTGTATCCTGAAGGGAAACAGATCCCTTATGTAGTTTCAAAGAAAATTGTATTAGCCAGAAGCCTGGTAAGGAAACCAAAATTACTGATCCTTAAAGATCCCTTAGACCAGTTCGATGCTGATGAATCCAAGGAAATCATGGAATTCCTAACCGACAAGTCGAATCCATGGGCGCTGATTGTAGTTAGCCAGAATGATTCATGGAAAACCGGATGTACACGAATTATTACCATGAAGGACGGCAGGATTGTAAATGAAAGATAATTACTATGTTGAACATATCTCATAACAGACTTAATAAAAGTGTTGACCTTTCTAAATTTAATTCCGGAAAGAAAATTTTCAACTCTGGGCATTACGATCATTTTAACAGGTTTTTGCTCGCATTCGCTATTATTGGAATTATTATACTTTTTCTTCCCTGGACCCAAACCGTGTCCGGTAAAGGTAGTCTTACGACTTTAAAACCGGATCAAAGACCACAGAGTATACAATCGCCAATTCCGGGCAGGATTGAAAAATGGTTTGTTACTGAGGGGGATTACGTAGAGAAAGGAGATACCATCATCCATATTTCCGAGGTTAAGAATGAATATTTTGACCCCGCGCTGGTGGAGAGAACCGGAGATCAGATTAATGCTAAATCCAAAGCGGTATCCTCCTATGAAAGCAAAGTGACTGCCCTGAATAACCAAATTTCCGCCCTGTCCACAGAGCGGAAACTGAAGTTGCAACAGGCAAATAATAAATTGATGCAGTCAAAATTAAAAGTACAAAGTGACAGTATTGACCTGGAAGCGGCTAAAACCAATATTCAGATTGCGAACAGGCAATATAACAGAACTGCTCAATTGCAAAAAGAAGGGCTAAAAGCAATGACAGATGTGGAAGAAAAACACCTTAAACTTCAGGAAACAGAGGCCAAATTAATATCACAAATGAATAAACTTCTGGCAACAAAAAATGACGTTATCAATGCTGAGGTAGAGATCAACAGGTTGAAAGCGGAGTATGAAGACAAGATTTCAAAGGCCAGTAGTGACATGTTTACGGCCCAGTCAAGCCAGTTCGATTCTGAAGCACAGGTTACAAAACTGAAGAATGATTATACCAATTATGAGATGCGCAAAGCCCTCTATTACGTTCGTTCACCCCAAAGTGGTTTTATCAATAAAGCAATGCGTGCCGGGGTTGGACAAACGTTTAAGGAAGGAGAGCAATTGGTAGGGATAATGCCCTCTGATTATGAGATGGCCGTTGAAACATTTGTAGCTCCAATAGATCTTCCTTTGATTCGCCCCGGAGAAAAAGTAAGGATACAGTTTGATGGCTGGCCGGCGATTGTTTTTAGCGGATGGCCCAATGTTTCCTATGGTACTTATGGCGGCATTGTAGTAGCAAAGGAAACTTTTATCAGTGATAATGGGAAATTTCGCGTGCTTTTGGCTCCTGACCCTGAGGAACATCCATGGCCAAAAGAAATTCGTGTAGGATCAGGTGCTATGACACTCGCACTTTTAGATGCTGTACCAATATGGTTCGAGCGGTGGAGGCAGCTCAATGGGTTCCCGCCAAACTATTATCAACCGGAG
>Ga0102947_1000502_pt1 | contig 13979 bp, 12 predicted proteins | sample SalPon2A_A_D2_MG_FD_78210 | JGI IMG/M metagenome (GOLD analysis project Ga0102947, IMG submission 78210) | Soil microbial communities from South San Francisco under conditions of wetland restoration - Salt Pond MetaG R2A_A_D2_MG | ecosystem: Environmental > Terrestrial > Soil > Wetlands | place... | reverse complement strand
TTCTGGAGTAATCGGGTACCACATTTACCACCTGCCCGCCATCCTGAATGTGATAATGGATACGCACCGTGGGTTTTATGTGCTCCCGGTAATAGTTGATCCCTGTGGTGTACAATTCCAGGGCGTCCGAGGCGCTGCGCCCGTTCCATGGATCGGCCGAGGCGTGTGCCGCCTGCCCGAAAAATTCCACCTTAAAGTCGACAAGCGCCAGCGAACTTTGTACATCGGCTTTTGTTGCCGCCCCTGGATGCCAGCTTAGATTTACGTCGACCCCGTCCCATAGGCCTTCCCGGACCATCCAGATTTTGCCAAAGAATTTCTCCTCTGCCGGCGTCCCTAAAAATTTAATCGTTCCCTTTATTTTGCCCTGCTCCATAAGTTCTTTCACCGCGATGGCGGCTCCCAGGCTTGCGGTACCGAAAAGATTGTGACCACATCCGTGACCGGCAGCCCCTTCATTCAGGGGATCTTTGGTTGGTTGGGCTTTTTGCGAGATGCCCGGTAGTGCATCAAATTCTCCCAGGATACTGATCACCGGTTTACCAGACCCATAGGTGGCCACGAAAGCCGTTGGCATGCCGGCAACACCCCTTGTAACGTTAAAGCCATTTTTCTCGGCATAATCAGCCAATATTTTGGAAGACTGATCCTCCCTGAAAGCTTCCTCTGCCGATGCCCAGATGGAATCGCTGATGGCGATCAGCGCCTGCTCGTGTTTTTCCACGGATGCTATGATCTCCTTTTTATCATTGTTTATTTTTTGTGCGGTAAGTACCGGACCTATCAATAGAAAGATCCACAAAATATTGAGTTTTCTCATGGGATGGTGATTGAATTAACTAGTGTTTTTTTACTTTAATACTCATAGGACAAGGTAATGATATCATTGAGCACATCCATATTGATATCCGCCAATTTTTTAATATACAGGCAGGATTTTCCGGTGCTGTGCTTCCCCAATTTATTCAACAGGGACTCATAGCGACTAAAACCGGCCATAATGTATAAGGTAAGATTTTGCTTGCGTGGGGAAAATCCGGTGAGCAGCATTTTACCCTCACGCCCCGAATCGTATTTGTAATGGTATTGCCCAAAGCCAACGATACTGGCTCCCCACATCACGGGAGGTTCTCCTGTGATCTTTTTCATTAACTCCAATAAAACATGGGAATCTGCCCGTTTTTGATCATTTCGCACGGCATCCAGGAAATCTGCGACCGATTTTGAAGTAGGGATGGTTTTGTTTCCGGACATGAATACTGAAAGCGGGCTGTTATAGTTAGTCAGGGCAAGTGGATTTTTCTTTCCTTTTTCATTGCCTTACTAAATATACTAAAAAAAAGAGCGAAACAGCACGACATACTTTTTTTGAGGTTGTCAGCAAAATTTTAGGGCCTTATACAATTTTTTGAGCTCCTATCTGTTTAATACTAAGGAAATTATTCCAATCTTAAAGTCCCAATGCACCTTTAAAATTCTATGTCCCATGAAAAAGCTTAACCTGTTATTACCCTGTTTAGGATTCTGTATGCTAATTGCCGGTTGCAGCAGCACAAGTCGGCTTACCATGAATGCAATGGAACCGGCCGAGGTTTTTGTCGGCCCGGATATTCAGCGTATCGGAATTATAAATCGCAGTATCCCTTCGGAATCGAATAAAACCATAGATAAGATCGACCAGGTTCTTTCTCTGGAAGGCCTGCGGTTAGACAAAGAAGGCGCGGAGCGGGCGGTCAATGGTTTGTTTGATGAATTGTCTGTGGATAACCGGTTTGAAACCGTTGTGATCATAGACGAACTCGATCAGGAACGTAAAGGGCTGGGCGTATTCCCGGCATCCATCAGTTGGCAGGCTGTTGAAAATTTGTGTGAGTTACATAAAGTGGATGCAATTTTTTCATTGGAATTTTATGATACGGATACGAAGGCAAATTATAAGATAACCACCATGGAGCTGCCCAATAATTTGGGTATCAAGACATCGGTACCCGCCCACAGCCTGACACTGCACACGCTGATAAAAAATGGTTGGCGTATTTACGACCCGCAGAATAAAGTACTGCTCGATGAGTTTGAGACCTACAGGGAGGTCACTCTGAATGGTGCGGGTTTAAATCCGGTACGGGCCCTGGAGGCCATTGTCGGTAGAAAAGAAGCTGTCCTTGAACATAGTAAGGTATTGGGTGAAACGTATGCATACAGGATTCGCCCGTTCAGAAAGCGAATTGCGCGGGATTATTATGTGCGCGGCACGGACAATTTTAAAATTGCACAGCGCAGGGCCCAGACCGGGGATTGGGACGGGGCGGCAGAACTCTGGGAAGCAGAGCTGAACCATCCGAAACGGAAAATAGCCGGCCGTGCCTGTTATAACATGGCCATTATCAATGAGATCAACGGGGACCTGGAGGCAGCAATGGACTGGGCCTCCAAATCCTATTCCGATTATGACGACAAAAATGCCTTGCGTTATTTAAACACCTTAAAATACAGAAGGGCCGAAAAGCGGGAACTGGAGCAACAATTATCCCGATGATGCACCGGACCTGCCGGGATTCGTTGATTCCCGCTTATTTCAGGGCTTCCCCGTAGGCGTCCAGGCAGCGCTTCCGGGCCAATGCATGATCCACCATTTTTTCGGGATATCCGGGTTTCATGAACTCGGGAACCCAACGCTTGATATATTCCTGGTGACGGTCAAATTTATCCACCTGGGTCATGGGGTTAAAAATCCTGAAATAGGGGGCGGCATCTACGCCACTGCCTGCGGCCCACTGCCAGTTCCCCACATTGCTCGCCAAGTCATAATCCAATAATTTTTCGGCGAAATATGCCTCTCCCCAGCGCCAGTCGATCAACAGGTGCTTGCACAGAAAACTGGCTACCAGCATCCTTACGCGGTTGTGCATATAACCGGTGGAATTTAATTCACGCATACCGGCATCTACCAGCAGGTATCCTGTTTGCCCATGTTTCCATTTTTCAAATTCATCTTCCCGGTTCCGCCATTTAATCCGGTCGTATTTAGGTTTAAAGGCCTGCCGTATGGTTTGCGGATAATGCCATAGGATTTGCATAAAAAATTCGCGCCAGATCAACTCATTCCAAAACACCTCATTTTTTTCCGCGACAGCCTTTTTAATCAATTTACGGACAGACACGGTCCCGAATCGCAGGTGCGGCCCGAGCCTGGAAGTACCTGAATTTTTGGCCGGGAAATTACGGGTAGCCTCATAGTGCTGAATAAGGCCGGGGCTGATATCATAGTCGGGTACCCGGATGGAGGACTTTTTAAAACCCAATCCGGAGAGGGATACATAGGGCAGGTCCTTTCCCTTCAGTAAATTGTCTGGATAATTCCTGGTAGAGTGAATCTTGAGCAGTTCCCCTGAGTTATATTTTGCTTTCCATGTACGCATATAAGGAGTATACACCACATAAGGATCGCCATTTTCCTTGACGACTTCGCTTTTTTCAAAAATTACCTGGTCTTTAAAGGTTCGGAAGGGAATTTTATTCTGCATGAGGAGGCCCTGGATTTCCGCATCCCGTTTCTTCGCATAAGGTTCGTAATCCCGGTTGGTATATACGCCCTGGACGGCGTATTCCTGCAATAGTTTCCGGAAGATATCCACCGGGTTCCCATGGTAAATACCGATAGCACTTTGATGTGAATTTATGAGGGAGGTTCTCAACTGCCCCAGGGTTTCATAAATAAAAGTCACCCGGGCGTCATCTTTGGGAAGCCCCCCGAGGATTTCGGGATCGAAAATAAATACCGGCAGTACCGGGTATTCCCCTTTTAAGGCTTCCAGAAAGCCCACATTGTCCTCGAACCGCAAATCCCTTCGAAACCAGAAAACAGAAACTTTATTCATTGCATTCACATATACGGAAGGTACAAATACCTAATTTCAGGGCTTGTCCCGCCTGATCCGGCGGGTCAATGTACGTCCAGCGTAGAAATCCCCCGTCTACCCCTATCACCTGGCCTGTCATCCAATTGCTGTCATCACTGAGCAGGAAACAGGCCATATTGGCCATGTCCTCTGCGGTCCCAATACGTTTCATTGGGTGACGGGCAGCCATCATTTCCCTTTTCTTATCGTTATTCAGGAGCCGTTTCGCCAGGGAGGTATCTACGAGGGAGGGCGCTAGGACATTTATCCTGATTTTCGGTGCTACCTCTGCCGCCAGTGCCCTGGCAAATCCTTCTATGGCTCCCTTTGCCGCTGCCACGCTTGTGTGATAAGGCATCCCTTTACCAACGGCCACAGTACTGAAAAGTACGACACTTGACTCCCCCGTCAATTTTGGCAATATAGTCCGGAGGACCCGGGTCATGCTGAAAAAATTCAGGTGCATATCTTCTTCTAAAACCTCCTGGGGAATCATTTCAAAGGGCTTTAAATGAATACTCCCGGGGCAATAGACAAAACCGTGCAACTGGTCGGGCAGTTCCGCCGGATCCAGGGAATCCGTTGTTGCATCAAAGGCAATGTGTCTTACAGGTAAACCGGTTAGTGAATCCTGTGTTCTGGAAGCGACCAGGATGTTGTGATCCCTGTATAATTTATGTGCAATGGATAGCCTAATCCCCCGGGAACCACCTATCATGAGGATATTCTTTTTCATTTTTTACGAGAATGTAAGGTCTGTTTTCCCCGGGAAAGCGTCCATACTGCCAAATAAGTCCTTTAGTTTTTGTTCCCTGTAGGTAAATATAATTTGTAATTGTTTTTTAATGAGGAAGGTATGCGCCCATTGCCCAAAAAGCCCAAAGGGGACTTTATAGTCTATGATGTCTTCCATTTCTGTGCCACCGTGAACTGGCCTTAGAAAATGTTTATGGTGCCAAAGGGCATAGGGCCCGGACCGTTGCTCATCCACAAAATAGCTCCCTTCTCTGAGGTGTGTTATTTCGGTAACCCATTTGGTGGAATACCCGGGAAAAGGGGATACCCGATATTGAATTATTTGTCCCGGGAACATGGGGCGGTCCCCACCGGACAGGATATGAAATCCCATATGGGCCGGGGTGATCACTTTCAGATTGGCAGGATGAGACAAAAATTCCCAGACCTGGGGTTGTGGGGCCGGCAATGTCTGGGTGGCATGGAGCTGATAGAGTCTCACATTGAGATATTTCTGCAAAAATAAAAACTTTTATGTTTAATAAAAAATAAATAAAGTTAAACAAATAGTAAATTTTTTAAAGCCTGGGGCTTGCCCCCATATCGTTCAATCCCGCGCATATAATCTATCACTTTGAAGGAAGGCAAAACCCATTTATCTATAATTTTAGTGTAATGAGTAACATTTTTGTATTTTACCACTAAGAATGCTATGAATATGGACGCAAGGCAGTTATGCATTTTATTTTTCCTCTCCGTGGCATTTCTTTCTGGGCAACAGAATGCTGAAAACATTGGCAATCTACCATCTGTTGTGACTGAAAGCTCCGGATTGATCTTTTATAATGGTAAACTTGTTACCCTGAATGATTCCGGAAATACCCCTCAACTATTTGAAATAGATACGGTAAGCCTGGCCATTACAAGGACCATTACCCTTGAAAATGCTGAAAATGTGGACTGGGAGGATCTTACCCAGGATGCAGGGTTTATATATATAGGTGATTTTGGAAATAACCTGGGCAACCGTACCGATCTGGCAGTTTATAAGATTTCTAAAGCTGCCTTTGACGCCTCGGATAGTGTGACGGCTGAAAAAATAGCATTTTCCTATGAGGATCAAACCGATTTTTCCGGTGGGCAGACCAGTGATTGGGATGCCGAGGCGTTTGTGGTTTACCAGGGTCAGTTGCTCATATTCACCAAACAGTGGCAGAGCAATGGCACCGTGGCTTATGAGATCCCCCTTACGCCCGGCACCTATAGTGCAAAAAACCTGGGTAGTTTTCCGGTTGGCGGCCTGGTTACGGGGGCTACCTTTAACGATATATCTCAGGCACTCTTTTTGATCGGCTATTCCCCCCAACTCTCCCCATTTGTGTTAAGGATGGATGGTCCTCCGAGTCCTTTTGCCTTTAACGGTACAGAACAGAAAATGAATTTGCCTATAGGTTTTGCCCAGGTGGAAGGAATCACCCACGTTGATATAAACACATACTACGTTACATCGGAACAGTTTATCAATAATAATCCGCCGGTAGCCCTGGAGGCAGGCCTGTTCAGGTTTACCACAGACGATGCACCGGAGGAAGAGGAGAACCCTGAAGAGCCCCCTGCAGAGGAAGAACCTGAGGAAAATCCCGCAGGAGAAGATATCACGGACAGGCTCATCATCTTCAGGCAACAAGGTTCCAGGGTGGTACAATACGAATTAATTTCGGACAGGGAATTATTTGGCCGGGCCATCTTTGACGCAGCGGGCAGAATCCTCAGCCATAGTCATGCCAGTGAAATAGAGAACAGTAGTATGGATCTGTCCACCTATGGAACTGCCGTCTATTACCTTACCTTTTACCTTCAGGGACGCACCATTTCAAAACCCTTTATTCTGAATTGATCTTTGGGACTAATCAGGATTTATTTAAGGATTTGTTAACAAATCGGATTGGGCAATATGCCTAGTTTTGCTAGAACATAAAAACCATTATAAGATGAAAAAATTTACAATGTTATGCTGTGTAGCCCTGGTATCATTCGCCATGCACGCACAGATCACTACCCCGGCACCAAGCCCGTTTGCAAAAGTTAAGCAAACCGTAGGGCTGACCGATGTTACCCTGGAATATTCCCGGCCCTCGATGAGAGGAAGAACTATTTTTGGGGACCTTGTCCCTTTTGATCAGTTGTGGCGGACCGGCGCGAATGCGACCACCAAAATAACATTCAGCGATAATGTTACGGTTGCAGGACAGGAATTGAAAGCTGGAACCTATGCGATTTTTACAAAACCGGGTACCGCTTCATGGGAGGTTATCTTTTATACCGAGGCGGGCGGAGGCGGAACTCCTGAAGAATGGGATGAGACTAAGGTGGCTGCTAAAACCACCGCGGAAGTGTATGCCCTGCCCATGGATGTACAGACCTTTACAATTACTTTTGATGACCTTCACAATAACGGAGCCACCCTTGGATTGCTTTGGGAGAAAACCTATGTGGGAGTTCCTTTCACCGTACCCACTGCCGAGATAGCCGTGGCGAGTATCGAGGCTGTTATGAACGGACCTTCGGGCAACGATTATTTTGCCGCTGCCATGTATTATTTTCAGGAGGGCAAAGATCTCAGTAAAGCCAAAGAATGGATAGATAAGGCGGTTGCAATGAATGATGAAGCATATTGGGTAATGAGGCAGCAATCATTGATCTACGCCAAAATGGGAGACAAAAAAGGCGCCATCGAGGCTGCTAAAAAATCCCTTGAAGTTGCCGAAGCGGCCGGGAATGCCGATTATGTAAAAATGAACAAGGATTCCCTTAAAGAATGGGGCGCCCTGTAAATAGTACCCTTATTAATTGAGGAACCGGAAAGTCCTGTTTTCATCCTGATTCAGGACTTTTTTTATGTCCTGGCCACAGGGTTTTTCAGCATCCGGTCAAAAACTTCGAGCAGACACGATAGGATAATCACCAGGGAACAGCCAAAAGCATTTAACCACAGGTAAGACATCCAATCGTAGCTATATCCGATGATGACCACAACCTGAGTAATGACGGCGGCAACAAATACGGCGTTCCCCCTGCAGAATTTAAAAAAGAAGGCAAGAAGAAATATCCCTAGGACATTGCCGTAAAAAATGGATCCGATGATGTTCACCAGTTGAATGAGGTTATCGAACAAACTAGCCACACAGGCAATAATAATTGCAATGATACCCCATAGCAATGTGAATCCCTTTGAAGCCTTCACGTAGTGTTGCTGGGTAAATTCCCCCTTTTTATTCCTTTTGTAGAGGTCCAGTGCCGATATGACGCCAAGCGCATTGAGCTCAGAGGCTGTCGAGGACATTGCTGCTGACAGGATGACTGCCAGGAGAAGGCCTACCAGTCCTTTGGGGAGATAATTCAGGATAAAATGGATAAAGACATAATCCTTGTCGTTGGTTTCAACCGCGCTATCCGCCCTTGATATAAGCGTTTTAGCTGCATCCCTGTTGCTTCGGTCACGTACATTGATTGCGATGATCTGTTTTTTGGCCTCCATGATCGCGGCGTACTCCTTTAGTTCCAGGGCTGCGGAAAACCTGTCCTGGGCTATCTGTTTTTCCGATTCCAACTCCAGATGGCCTTTCTCAAGTAATTGGTAGTCTTCGGAATATTCAGATTCCATCACTGCGTTGGTCGCTGCCGGATTAAAATTGAGAGGGGAGGGGTTATACTGGTAGAATACAAAAACCATCACCCCAACCAGGAGGATAAAAAATTGCATGGGTATCTTCAACATCCCGTTGAAAATAAGCCCTAACTGACTTTCTCTTACTGATTTACCGGACAGATAGCGTTGAACCTGGCTTTGGTCGGTCCCAAAATAGGCCAGGGCGAGAAACATCCCCCCGGTGATACCGCTCCAAAAAGTATACCTGCTGCTGGTATTCAGCTCAAAATCCAGAATATTTAATTTTTCACTGGCCCCTGCAATTTTAAGCGCCTTGCTCATCGTAATATCTGCCGGTAAATAACCAAGGATAAAGAAGAAAGCCACAAACATTCCGGTCATGATGATGAACATCTGCTGCTTCTGGGTAACGCTTACGGCCATGGTTCCGCCAGAGACGGTATAGATAATTACCAAAGTGCCAATAATGATATTAAGTGTTCTCAGATCCCATCCCAAAACCGCGGAAAGAATAATCGAAGGGGCAAAGATGGTAATCCCAGCCGAAAGTCCCCGATGAATTAAAAAAAGTACGGCAGCCAGTGAACGTGTCTTCAGATCAAATCGGTTCTCAAGGAATTCATAGGCTGTATAGACTTTAAGCCGGTGGTATATTGGGACGAAGACCAGGCAGATGATCACCATGGCCAGGGGCAGGCCAAAATAGAATTGAACAAAACCCATCCCGTCATGGAAGGCCTGTCCCGGTGTGGAGAGAAAAGTAATGGCGCTCGCCTGGGTGGCCATTACCGAGAGACCGATGGTCCACCATTTTGCATTATTCCCTCCGCGCACATAGTCATCAACGTCCCTGCTTCCCCGGGTCCTCCAGACCCCGTAACCCACAATAAAGAGTAAGGTGCCTGCAAGTATGATCCAATCAAGTGTTCCCATACTATGCGTTTGCTGTCATTATGAAGTAAAAAACTAGAATATAGATCGCATTGAGGACCAATACCAGGGTATATTCTCTTTTCCAAACGAATTTAACTTCCATACTATCCTTTAATGTCGGTTACTTTATCTACTTTCTCTTTGCCAAGAGACAGCATATTGGCAAAAAGCTTATAGGCGCCCGGGACCCCGGCAGGTAATTCCCTGAAAAAACTGAGCCCGGTATATATGTAGTTGCCCTTGCCATGGGGGGCTACCAACAGGCTGCCCTTCATTGGGGTATCCCCTTTATCGTTCATGGAAAGCAAGGGGGTGAAGGCAGGATCCCACTCATTTGGAAAATACAGGCCCCTTTCCTGAACCCAGCCATCAAAATCTTCCGGGACGATGGTATTTGGAAAATTGATAAGTGCGTGATTTTTAGCCAGTATTTCCACCGGGGAATTCTCATCCGTGACCCTGTCACTGGATAATTTTAAAGGGTAGGGAGCAATGTCTTCATAGGCAGCATTCCACCTTCCTGCCGTATTGTACTGGACGATCAGATTACCCCCGTCATTCACATAATCAAACAAGAGCTGTTGTTTAAATTTTAATTCGGGAACTACGTTATAGGCCCGGATTCCCACGACCACCGCATCGTATTTGTCCAGACTTCCCGCCTGGATATCAGCCGGATTTACAATATGGACCGTGTACCCAATTTGCTCAAGGCTTTGGGGTACCTGGTCCCCGGCCCCCTCAATATAGGCAATATGTTCGCCAGCTTTATCAATATTCAATCGGACAACCTTGGCTTCAGAGGAAAGCAATACGGATTGGGTTGGAATATGATCATATGCAATGGTAATGAGTTCCTTCGTCAGTTCTTTTCCATCGACACGGATCATTGGTGTAATATAATTTTCATCCTCGTTTTCGGGTGGAGTGAGGATAAATACAATGGTTTGTTCCTCTCCCATATTGGCAATTTCAAACGGCCTTACCTCCTGATCTACCTTCCATCCCTTTGGAAAACACAGTTGTACTTCACCTTTCAGGTTATTTTTGTGCGCCTTCACGGTAACGGGAACTTTTCTCGGGCTTCCATCCGCAAAAATAAACACCTTGTCATCCAGTCTGGAAGTTGCCTCCGGCAATATTTCGAAGGGCTGATAAAGTTCTCCCTTGTCCGGTTCGGAAAATCTGTGTACTACGGGTTTTTCAACGACTATTACTGTCCCGTTAAAATCCAGCTCAAATTTTGCATTAAATAACGTGGGTGTTTCCGGTTGCCCGATTAATCCGGTGTCAGCCACCTTATACATCCCCAAACTGCCCTTTTCCGTTAACCAGTACGGGCTGCTGTATGCAGCATCATCGGGCACTGTAAGTTCCAGTTCCAAATCCTGCTTTTGGTTTGCAGACAACAGTATATCACGATCCCCGTAGACGGATTTAGCGACGGATACCGATTTCAATACGATCTTTTCATTGCTCCGGTTCAATGCCTCAATCTGAATATTAACAGTGTTTCCGGGGTTGGTGTAGGGGACTTCTGCCGATGCTTCAAGATAAAGTCCGGCCACTGCTGAAATAAGCTCCCGCAATTCTTCGGATTTAATCTTTTTCCAATGTTCATCTTTGATATTTTGAAGCAGTTTATAAGCTTCCACGAGTTGTGGCAAATGCTCCGACGGGTTTGTAAAATTAAAATCCGCAGCCACGGCATACAGCAGTTTTCCGATGGCTTCACCACCCTCAACCCGTGACCAGCTGGTATCGATGCCATCGAAGACATCATTTTCTGTTGATGGCATTTCCCCCTGGAGCAGTTCAATATATTCCTTTTCACTCCCTCGTGCCGTAACCCGTCCAAATCCCTGGCAGCGATGCTGGCTGCTGGCCATGGAGGCTATCTCATTGTTGGAAAGTCCTTTCAACGGGAAATACACCCCCGTATCAAGGCTGATCATTTTCGATTTATCGGCCTTCTCAAAATTCTCCTGACTTCCGTAGAACCACCAGGAGGTGTTAAAAAAAAGGCGTTGTGGCTGCCAGGGTTCTGTATTTGCAAGTTGCCCCGGGTACGAGGCCCTGTCTGCAGCCAGTCCGAAAGCTTCCTCACTCAGCAAGGCAGAAGAGGTATGGTGCCCGTGCGTAGAACCGGGGGTCCTGTGATCAAACCTGTTGATGATAACGTCTGGTTTAAAATTTCGGATGACCCAAACCACATCCCCAAGGACCGCTTCCTTATCCCAGAGCCTCAGGGTTTCTTCAGGGTGCTTTGAATAACCAAAATCATTGGCCCGCGTAAAAAATTGTTCCCCCCCATCAATTCGTCTGGCTGCCAAAAGTTCCTGCGTACGTAACACCCCTAAAAGCTCTCGCAATTCCGGGCCTATCAGGTTTTGGCCCCCATCCCCGCGTGTAATGGACAGATAACCGGTCCTCGCTTTTAACTCGTTCGAAAAATAGGAGATAAGTCGTGTGTTTTCATCATCCGGATGCGCTGCAATATATAAGGCAGTACCGAGGAAGTTTAGTTTTTGAAGCGAGTGGTATGCTTCTGATGAAGATAGTTTTTTGGGGGCTTGTGCCCTGATAGTAGGTACGGACAAAAGTATTCCTAGGCAGAATACCAATATTTTACGCATAACAGGGATGTTTTGTTGGTGCTCAAATATAGCAAGATTAAGGCCATAGCCATCATTTTTACGACTTCTTTAACAACCTATAGCGCCTCGCTTCCTTCTTCAGAATTGAGTTTGTCGTAGATGATGGTAACCGCCTTCTGCATCATTAGATTATTGGGATAAGTTAACAATTCTCCGTTATTTTTTCTTAAATAGACATTGAATGCTTTGATGTCCTCAATGACATATGGTTCTTCAGATTCTATTTCTTTATCCCATATCTTTATGGTATCTCCGATCTTAAACGGAAAAGAAAAGAACAGGATGACACCGGCAGTGATGTTGCTCAAAATGGACCAGGATGCAAAGAGTGCCACCCCAATCACTGCAAATACGGATGAAAAAAGCAAACCGAGGTTTCTGAAATCGACCCCCCAAATAAAGGTAAGGACCCCAATGCCAAGCATCGTGAGGGCAATGGATACGTACTTGTTGATGAGCCGTGTTCTCGCTTCGACAATGTCACTTATCTTCCCCACTTTCCGGACGGTCTTTGCGCCCAAAAACCGGAGGATTAACAGGGTAATCAGTGTTATGGCGGTCCATAGCAGTTCGCCCTGGTTTGCGAGAATAAATTTTTCCATATGTTATATACCTAAACTATCGCGCAAAAATACGTCCTTATTTCCATTTTGCTGCCAGTAGGGGGTCTTTAATGTCTTAAATTTAGTTGCGGTAGAGGTCAGTACTTTGGCCTCGGCGCCAAAACCACCTTTAAAGGATTCTGACCATCCCTCGATCGTATGTGGAAAGGCATTGGTAAAATGAATAGTCAGGGTTCGCTCCAGTTCAGGGTAATGAATGGTGTAGCTGCTTGTTGACCCCTCTTCCGTAAGGGTGGCGGTGGCCTTGTATATTTTTATTTCCTTATGGGCAATTCTGTTGTACTCCAGGGAGGGTATTATGTTTACATCCCCGACAGGCAAGCCAGCGGGGTCGATGCGGATCTTGTTCCAGAGTTCATTCTCCAGGATGGTTTTTTCCAGGGTGAGGCGCTGGTCTGCTTCTCCTTCAAAATAGGAATGGGATAAGACTTCAAATTGATCCCTGTTGTTTAATTGGGTATACACATGCCCACACCATTCCTGGACGGATAAAGACACCTTGATCGCATGCTGATCGTCATAGACGGGATAGAAGGTACTACTCATAATGGAATACGGATAGATCCCTGTGAGAAACTTTTTGGTGCTGTTTAATTTAAGCACCGGAATATTTTCCGGATGGTCGCGTTCCGCTTTCACCTGCTTGTCTGCTAAAAAAGGTTCGGTTACGTAGATCAACACCGCGTGGCCGTCACGCAACTCGCCATAACGGGCCTGCTCCAGCTTATAGGAAGTGATCTCAGCATTGCCGGCATACCAATATTTTTTAAACGCTTCGGATAGCTTTTTAGGGGTATTTTTTGTCGGCGGATTTTCTACAGTCGCTATCAGCGTGGCATCCTGGTCCTTTTTTGAAGTGCTCTCCTCACAGGAGGCGATGACATAGGTAAAAGTGATCAATGCAAACAGCGCCAATTCTAGTCGGACGATCTTTTTCATGGGTTTCGTTTTGGTCAAAATTACCCAATTTCTGTCAGCCTGCAATATCCATTAACGTTTTGTAGACTACATGCGTGGGCAGGCCCATGACATTAAAATAGGAACCCTTTATTTCTTTAATACCAATTAGCCCGATCCAGTCCTGGATCCCGTACCCGCCTGCCTTGTCAAAAGGATGGAAATGATCAATATAGTACAGGATTTCGTCATCGGTCAGGATTTTAAACGCCACCTGTGTAACCTGATGAATGGTCCTTTGCCTTGTCGTTGTTGTAAAACTGACGGCTGTAATAACCTCATGTACGTCCCCGGATAGCCTTTGCAGCATTGCCAATGCTTCTTCCCGGTTGCCCGGTTTTGCCAAAGCTTCTTTTTGGTGCCAGACCACGGTATCCGAAGTGATCAGGATTTCATCTGCATGTAGGGTGTCTCTAAGTGCCGAGGCTTTTAATTCTGCCAGATACACTGCAATTTCGGCCGCCTTAAGCGCAGCAGGATAGTCTTCATTTATAGGGTTTAACCT
>Ga0102947_1000501_pt1 | contig 13981 bp, 17 predicted proteins | sample SalPon2A_A_D2_MG_FD_78210 | JGI IMG/M metagenome (GOLD analysis project Ga0102947, IMG submission 78210) | Soil microbial communities from South San Francisco under conditions of wetland restoration - Salt Pond MetaG R2A_A_D2_MG | ecosystem: Environmental > Terrestrial > Soil > Wetlands | place... | reverse complement strand
CTATCTATGAAGGGAAAAGCAAGGTAAGGACCAAGTAAGGAAGTTTTTACATGAGAATTACCATTCCCATCATGACACATGCAGTAATCACAGAAGAAGAATAAATTTTTTCATGTTTTATGTTTAATTTTTTCATTTAAAAGGATCATTGATTATCAAAATTGATTTCATTAAAAGGAAAAGGGATGAGGTTAGGAAACATTTGGTACTACTTCAATCTCTACATTGCTACCATTAAAAGAGGTGGCAATAGCTTTTACCTTGCTCTTGTAGAGGAAATATTTTTTGCCATCATCACTGATGGAACCAGATATTCCTAAGAGTTTGTTGTCATGAAGAGTTTGTAATCTTCGGTATACTGTACTGATGGGGATCTTAGTTTCAGCACTTATCTCCATAGCAGATTTTGGTTTTTCCATTGCAATTTCCAAAATTGCACGGCAATACTTGTCTGACATTACCTCAAGAATAGCATCTTTTCTCGAGTCATCCTCAATTTTTCTTCCAGAAATTAACGCTTGCATAACTATTTTAGGTGAAATTTAGATTTAATGGATCAGTATACTTTGCAATGCACTGCAATCCTCCTGTTATTTTACGCCTAGGAAGTCTTGTATGACCTTTAAATTGGACTTTGCAATCATTTTCAATAATGTTATTCAAAAATATTCTGGTGCCTTTTGATTTGTCTAGTCCTTCTCATCATGCCTTCAAAATAGCATTAGATATTGCACAAAAATATGATTCAAAAATCACGCTTCTAACTTGTGTAGAAGGAGACGCTTGGCATCATAAATTTTATGATGCTCGTGCAGACTCGGGGGTATTAAAAAAACAGACTAAAGTTGCAAAAAACCAAATGGAAAAACTTGAGACATCAGCTAACAAAGTTGGTGTTCAAATAAAATTGCAAATTCTAAAATCTAATTCTGTAGTAAAAGACATTACCACATTTGCAAAATCCAGAAAAATGGATCTTATTGTTATTAGCTCTCATAGTAAATCAGGTCTTGATAAACTAATTTTAGGTAGCGTAGCTAACGGTGTGATTCAAAGAACACGTACTCCAGTTCTTTTAATCAAATAAATGAGATGAGATTTAACTGATCTCAATTATAGGAAGTGGTTTAGTTGGTTCTTCGATTGCTTTTTTATGCGCAGCTAACGCTTTAGATGACATTGTCCTATTAAATCGTACAAAAAGTAAAGCTCTAGGTGAGGCATTAGATATTTCAAATGCAATTCCAAAAAATTCTGACATTACAATAAAAGGATCTGATGATTATTCAGAAATTAAAAATTCTAAAATTATTGTAATAACAGCAAGTATTGGGGTCTATTTAAAAAACCGAAATGAAATGATAGAAGCTCAAGTAAAGATGATTAAAAATATTGCCAGTGAAATTAAAAAAAATTGTAACTCATCAAATGTTCTAATAATCTCAAATCCCGTAGATGTATTGACTTATTATTTCATTAAAGAAACTAATTTTTCACGAAATAATGTGATGGGGATAGCATCAAGTTTAGATTCTAGTCGATTCAGGTATTTACTTTCAAAAAAAATTGGGGTTAAACAATCTCAAATTTCTGATGCCTACGTTTTGGGAGAACATGGAGATTCTATGGTTCCGATTTTTTCCCACACAAAAATCGATGGAAAAAACGCTCTTAAAATAATTAATCACACACAAAAAATGGAAATCACGAAAGAAATTAGAGATTATTGGAAATCTTTGAGAAATTTTAAAAGTAGATCACAATTTGGAATTGCAAAAAACACCTTTGATGTTATTGTTTCAATTCTTAATAACAATCCCCTACTTAGTCCAACTTCAGTATTACTAAATGGTGAATATAATCAAAAAAATGTCTGCATGGGAGTGCTTACTACAATTGAATCTAAAGGAATTTCAAAAATTCATAGTATGGATTTAGATGAATCAGAAAAAAAATCATTTGATTTGTCTGCTCAAACCATTCGTGAAAACATTCAATCGGTTTAAACTAAAAAATTTAATCCATATCCGATCAAATATGCAACAGTAGCTGCAATTCCACCAATGATTAGAGTATAGACACCTGATCTTATTTTGGATTTTTTTACAATTTTCCCCTTGATTACCCCAACTATGAAAAAAGCAGACACAACAAAAATTATTGAATAAAAAAACGCTTCAGAATTGGGATCAACTCCTATTGCCATAAACACCATAAAAGGAATTAAAGGAATTAATCCAATCAAATTAAACCCAACAAAAGTGCTAATCGAACTGTCTAAGGGTTTTTTCTCATCTTCTATTAATCCTAATTCTTCTTTCATCATTGTGTCTACCCAAACTTTTCGTCTGGAAGTAATTATTCGAACAATTTCTTCCAGTAATTCATCTTTGAATCCTTTTTTACTGTAAATGTCTCTAATCTCATCTTTTTCTTGTTCTTCCAAATTATCGATTTCCCATTCTTCTTGCTTTCTTTTCATTTCGATATACTCATTACGGGTCTTTGAAGCTTGATAGTTGGCAGCTGCCATGGAGAACCCATCTGCAAATAAATTTGCAAATCCCAAAATCAAAATTATTCCAGGAGATAAAGATGCTCCAACTACACCTGCAACGATTGCAAAAGTAGTGACTGCTCCATCAATAGAGCCATAAATAAAATCATCAAAATGCCAATTCATACCTAAAATTTAGAACTTTTCATTCTTTAATGTATTTTCAAAGCTTTTTCAATCCGCAATTGCTTTAGTAATGTCTGTCTTACTGATAATTCCTGCAATAGAACCATTCCCATCGAGAACTACCAGACCACTAACATTATTTTCAAGAATTAATTTACATGCACTTGATAAATCTTCATTAAATTTTATTGAAAAAATACCCTTAGTCATAACTTCTCTGGCAAGAGAGATGTTTCCGAACCCTTCCTCAGACAAAAATCCCTTTCTAATTTGATCAGAAATAGTAAAACCAGAATCATCTTCTTCACTTCCCAATTCAATTGAAATTCTGAACAAATCTCTGAACGAAATTATTCCTATGGGTTCTTCATTTTGATTTTTTACAATAATTCTAGAAACTCCATTTTCCAACATTTTCTTTACAACTTTGAATAATGGTGCTGCAGAATGTGTATACACATAATCATGAGTCATATAATCAACAATTTTTTTATCCAAAGGATTTTCCAAATAAAATTTCACAAGATCTGTTTTGGTAAAAATACTTTTTACATTGCCCTCAGATCCAATTGTTAATGAACTGACTCCTTTCTCTATCATTATTTTTGCTGATTCACGAGGAGTTAGATTCTCCTTAACGAATAAAATTGGTTTCATTATTTTGCTAATAGGAATATCATCTAATCCTTGCTTTGAGGTCTCTGAGAAGAGAAACAATCCTATATCCTTTTCAGTGATAATGCCCACCGGTTTGCCTTCCTCTACAACGATTAACCTACTTAATTTAGACTCTAATAATTTTTTGATAACGTCTGATATTGTTGAATTTTTTAGAATTGTAATTGGTTTGTTACCTAATTCATTAATTGACAATAATTATTACCTATTTGATTTCTATAAATAGTTCAACATAATTTTCATTTTTGAATGTCAATGAAATTTGATTGGAATTTAAAATTTCAATAGTGGAAATCATAGTCTTTTTATATATTTGAAGAATTAAAAGAGCAATTATGGCAAAATTCAAAAAAATCCTTGTTCCGATTGATGGATCTAAAAATGCAACAAGAGGCTTGGATAGAGCTATCGAGATTGCAAAAGAAAGTAATGCCGAAATAACTGGATTTTATGTATTTCATTTGCCACTCTTAGCAGGAGTAAAGTATACCCAAAAAATGAAAGATGAAGCACAAGAAAAAGCCGTAAAGGCGATTGGGCCAGCAATGAAACGTGCCCAACAAGCAGGTGCTTCTTTTAAGTACAAAACTGGAGGTGGCCATACAGGCTCAGAAATTGTCAAGTTTGCTCAAAAAGGAAAATATGACATGGTTGTGATAGGAGCTAGAGGAATGGGTGGAGCAAAAGAAACATTCCTTGGAAGCACCTCTAATTATGTAATGCATAAAACAAAAATTCCTGTTTTAGTGGTAAAATAAACACATGTGGGATATCCCACCATTTTTCTAAAATTTCATTATTGATCACTAATCTTAAAATAAAAATTCTTTTTATTGGATATCTTTCATATTTCGTATAACGATAAGATAGTAGAGATTATGATTAGACCAAATAAAAATTTGTGATAGAGATGGTAGAAAGCAATTACGATATACTTGGAATTGTGGAAGGATCCACAGAAAAAGAAATCCGTGATGGCTTTAGGAGACTTGCTCTCCAATTTCATTCTGATAAAGGAGGAGATAATGAACAATTTATTAAAATAAAACAGGCCTATGAGGATCTAAAAATTGGTAAAAAATATCCTGACACTGATATTGAAAAATTAAGAAAGTCAAGAGTATTTTCAGGAGATTCTGAAGAAGATATAAAGAGAAAAAATCAAATTTTAGGTCAAGAATTATCTAAAGAAATGAAAATAGCTCAAGAATGGGCTTCAGCTTTGAATAGATCCAATTCTACTGGTTCTAGACTATTTGGCTCTAAAACTTTAGGCGAAATTGAATTAGAAAGAAAAGCAAACAATGCTCTTTCAATTAAAGGAAATTTTATGGCCGGAGATTTGACATATGATGGACCTATAATTATGCAGGGAAACATTACAAGTCCTTCATGGACAGAAGAATTTAGAACAAACATCCATCTTACCAAAGGTGATTTTAAATTTGTAGATCCTATTGAAAATAAATACCGAATTGAAAATGGTGCTATACTACAAATAGATAATGGGAATGCTGTAGTAGGAAATATTTTTGGTAGGAAATACAAAGTTCAAGACTCTGATGGCAGAGTGGGAGTATATCAAACTCTAGAGCATAGAACTCAAATCTCAGCTCCAAAAGGTAAAATTATTGCTGAAAATGTGGTAAATACAGTATATCTTGAGGCCGATACAATTATCGCGTTAAACCTTGAAGATGATGTACATTTGAAGGCAAGAGAAATTTTGCTATATGGTAGTAAGGTAACATATGATGTAATTTTAGAATTAAAAAGAGATGGGATTCTTAGGTTCTTTGAAAATTTTTCTGTACAAGGAATTAGTAATGATATAAAAATTAGATTAGAGGATGGAAAAGAGATTAGATTATTTGACATTAAAACCAAAAAGATAAAAGATCTGGCTGACGAGTTTGTTCCAAATAAAACCAATTACAATAAAGATGATACCATGGTTGGAAAAGGATTTATCATTACTTACCAAATGCTTGAAAATTTAGATAAAAAATCCTCCAAATCTAGATGGAAGTTAGGTTTCTAAACTTACAATTAAAAATTATGCCTAGATTTCAACAAAAATTCCCGATAAATCAAGTATTTCTGAAATCAAAGACTTGATATTCATATAAAATACTATAAGAAATGAATTGGCATTTTCTTTTGCTATAGATAAAAAATTAATTATTTTGGTAATGATTGTTTCAATTACTGCATTATCAATTACGGCTTTTCTGAGTTTTAATTACGCTGAACAGATTTTAAAAGAAAGAACAGGAGAACAACTGTTTGGCGAATCATCTATTCGAGGAGATACAATAAAGTTGCTATTTGATTCTCGCATAGAACAAAATCAAATCATCTCTACAGATCCTATGATACAAATTCTGGTCAATGAATTAAATCAAACACCAGAAGAACAAATTGAAGAAAAAGTAGAAGAAAAAAGACGAGACTTCCTTACTCAAATTCAAGCATTTCAAACTCTTATTGGATTTTCCATAGGTTTTGAGGATGTAAAAATAATTGGAAAAAATGGAGAGGTCTTCTTTTCTCTTGGAAGAATTGAAAAAAATAATTTCATCAATGATCCTTTATTTGAAAAAGGACTAAAATCATCATTTGTTGAATTTGAGCCTTTTCAAAATAACAAAAAAATGATTGTCGTATCTCCTATTTTTGCTGAGGATAGCAAATTTGGAGATAAAGCAATTGGAGTTGTCATTTCCAGGATGAGAACAGCAGCCATTGATAGCATTTTATTAAATAGAAGTGGACTTGGAGAATCAGGGGAAATCTATATTGTAAATAGAGATTTCTTGATGTTATCTGAATCTAGATTTATCGAAAATACCATCTTTAAACAAAAGGTAGATACTTTAGGTGTTCAAAAATGTTTTAACGAAGGAATAAACTACGAGGGATCTTATCTAGATTATAGAGGAGCTACCATTTACGGTTCTTCTTATTGTGCAGATGACTTAGGTTTTGTACTTCTTGCAGAAATTGATGAGTCTGAAACAATTCAACCAATTCTAATTCTTCAAGAAAGAATCTTCGAGACAGGTCTTTTAATTACCACTGGTATGGCTATTATTGCTTTTATTATCGCAAGAACTCTCTCAAAGCCATTAATCAAACTAAAAAATGCAGCTAATACCATTGCAGATGGCAATTTTGAAGTTAGAACAAAAATTAATACTAGCGATGAAATAGGAGAACTCTCTCACGCATTTGATTCAATGGCCCAAAAATTACAAGAATCCTTGATTGAGATTAAAGAAAAAGAAGATGTAATCAAACAACAAGAAGATATTTTGCTTCAGTTTTCAGATTATAGCGAAAAATATTGTGTTTGTATGGTGGATATAATGAATTCTACGAAAATAACATCTCAATTATCTGATTCTCAAACTAGTGAGTTTTACAGAATTTTCCTTAATTCTGCTGCATTAACTGTAAGAAATTTTGGTGGAATTGTTGTAAAAAATATCGGTGATGCTTTACTATTTTATTTTCCAGTTCTTCATTCAGAAAATGAATTAACAATGAAAAAGTGCCTTAATTGTTGCTTAACGTTAGGAGAATCACATAAAGATATAGTAAAAAAATTAAACGAAGAAGGCCTTCCTTCAATTAATTTTAGAACTAGTGCGACTTTTGGACAAGTAAGAATAGCAAGAACTTCCACCTCTTCAGTTAATGATATTTTTGGAACCACTGTTAATAGATGTGCAAAAATAAATCGAACCGCACCTGCAAATGGACTAATAATTGGGGAAGAATTTTATGAAAATGCAAAAAATCTTGAAAATTATAATTTTAAAAAAATTGAAAGTGATATAGTTTCTTCAGAACATGGCTATATAGGATATCTTGTTACAAGAAAATTTAAGAAGAAAGATGAAACTTGATAAAAAAACTAAATTTTATCAGTTGATTTTTGTTTTGTAGAAATATCAAATGATTCTTCAATGTTAGTGACAAATATCTTACCATCGCCTTTTTGGCCTGTGTGAGCTGTGTCCATAATAGCTGAAACTACAGAATCTACCTCAGAGTCATTAACCACTGTAAGGATTACATCTGTCGAATTAAATTCAATTTGCCTTCCTGCAATTTCAGGTCTGTCTCCTGCCCCCTGACCTAATGATTCCATCAGAGTGACCCCACCCACACCAGTATCTCTAATTGCTTTTACAACTTTTCTTGATACCTCGCTTTGGACAATAGTTTCTATTCGTTTCATGTAAACTTTAAGGAAAATTATGATTTAAAAATATCTTTAGACCAATTCTAATTATCATTTCTGAAAATCATTTAAGAAAATCTGGCTATCCTTATATGAGATCATAAGGTAACTTTCCAACATATTGTATCAATGGGCTTTGATTTTTTCACTAGGAATACTTTCTTTAATTTCAACAGCTTACGCAGAAGATTACGTGATAGATATCCCATATGGGGCGTTTAATCCTGAATTGAATACACCTGCAGAGGTTTGGTATAACCCACCTGTCATCTCTATCACTGTTGGAGATTCAGTCACTTGGTATAATGATGACAGAGAAGGTCATACAGTCACAAGTGGTGAAGGGTCTGGGAGATTTGGTTGGATGAGTGATAATTTTGGAACTCCAGATAGTTACTTTGATAGTGACCGATTCATGCCTGGAGACTCTTGGTCTTTTACTTTTGAAGAGTCTGGAACCTTCTCATATTTCTGTACGATTCATCCATGGATGGAAGGAGTAGTGATTGTTGAATCCGAAATACCAGATTATCCCCATGATGCAACAGGACAAAAATTAGAGTTCCCACTTATGCAATATTCTCCAGATAGGCAAATAGAAGTTAATCTTTCTTGGGATCCACCGGTGATTAAAACTCACGAAAAAATTCAATTTGTTTATCAATTCTATGATCCTCAAACAAATTCAAATTTGGCAAAAATGAAGTATAACTTTGTAATTTTTCAAAATGGTAAAGAAATCTTCCGGGATGAGGGTTTAAACCAAATTGGTGGAGATTATCGTAATTTTGTTTTTGATGAATCAGGTTCAATAATAGTTAGGATAGAAGGAATTCAATCTTCTTCAATTTTATCCGAAGAAAGCGTTACCGTATCTGGAACAGTTGAGGATAAAGCTCAAAGATCGGTTGATTTTACTGGTGTTGTTTATGACAATCCAGAGAAAACAACTCATGAAGCTTACCATACAAAACCAGCCCAACGACTTTCATTTTATTATGAATTGGCTATGGCCATTATTTTGATTCCTGCAGCTATGTTTGTTGGAATAATTATTTGGTTGAAACGGTCACCTAAAATTCGTGAAAGAAAATCAAGTGCAGTTTAACTAAAAAATATAAAAATAAATTGAAAATGATTGAATTCGACTAGTCTACTAGTTCGGTCCAACCTTTTACGAAGACTGAATCTTTGTGGAGTGGAACTGGTTGTCCAACAGTAAAGTCCATTGGTCTCATCCAAAAGATTGCTTTTGTTGGGCATACACCAATGCATGCACCATCAGAAATACATCTTTCTGGGTAAAAGACAAATGCTTTACCTCTCTTCCAGCCTTCAACTGGTTTTACTCTAAGGACATCTGGACCAAGAGTTGTACAGATTTCTACACATAGTGCACATCCGATACATCTCTGCTCATCGATGTCTGGAAGTATTGCGATTGGCATTTTATTCATTAACTTTTTGCTCTGTTGCTATTTAAACCATGATTGAAAATCATAACCCTGTTATGGAAATGATCGACCAGAAAATACCCATGCGGGTTCTTTGATTAAAAATTTGAAAAAACAAAAAGATAACGTGATACGCACGTTTATTTTCTCATTGCATCGATTTGTCCAGAAGTTACCCAATCGAGTAATTCTGCAGAAGTTGGATTAAGGTCTGCTTTCTTGTTCATAAGATTGTGAACCCAAATCCAGTTTATTTGGTTAAGAAGTACTTTATTTCCTTCGTCGCCTGCACGAGTTTTTGCAACAAGAGCTTGGTCTTGTTGAGCTATCCACTCATCATAGGATCTTCCCATGTGGATCGGATCTTAGCTTGCACTAATTAAAGCTTTTGTAGATTCTATATTGTACATAATGATCGGATCCGTCTTGGCAAGGTATTAACATAGATTTGAATTCAGGATATTCCTTGGATGTAAAAGTTTTGGGAGCAGCAAACGAAGTTGGTCGTTCAGGCTTTTTAGTTAATTGTAATGGAACGAATCTTTTATTGGATTACGGGGTTTTATTTGGAAAGCGTGGATCTCCTCCAGAATATCCCGTACATGTAAAACCAAAAGATTTGGATGCAATAATTATCACGCATGCCCATTTGGATCACTCAGGAAACGTTCCCTCATTGTTTGTTAGCGGTAATACCGATGTCTATGCAACCCCACCAACTATGGATTTATCACAACTGCTCATTGAAGATATGCTAAAAATTACAAAAGATGCCCAACCTTTTGGTTTGCCTGAATTAAACAATATGATGAGAAATGCAAAGGAAATAGGATACAAACAAAAGATAACCAAGGGAAATGCCACCTTTGAATTTAGAGAAACTGGTCACGTTATTGGTGGAAGTAGCGTTTTAGTGGAATGTGAAAAAAAGAAAATGTTCTACACAGGAGACATTAAGACCCGTGGTTCTAGAATGTTACGTGAGGCAGATCTAGATATTGGAGACATTGATCTTTTAATTATTGAAAGTACATATTCACAGACAGAACAGATTCCAAGAAAAGAATCAGAAAAGCAATTAATTGAATTTGCAAATGAAGTGATGGATAGAAAAGGAGTGTTGTTTATACCATCATTTTCAGTAGAACGCTCCCAAGAGATTGCTTGTATTTTGCGAAGTTCCAACTTTAAACATAAAATAATCATGGATGGAATGGCACTAAAAGTAAACGACATTATGTTCAAACACCCTAATTATCTAAGAGATTCGGAAGTTTTTGCAGATGCAATTAATGAGGCTATCCCAGTAAAAGATCATGAAAAAAGAAAAAGAGCCATAGAAGAGCCATGTGTAGTTATCTCTCCGGCAGGAATGTTAGTGGGAGGAAATGCAACGTACTATCTTCAACAGTTGTCATTTGATAGCAAAAATGGGATTGCTCTTGTTTCATACCAAGGAGAAGGGACTCCTGGTAAGAAGTTATTGGATACTGGCAAAGTAACCACACGAGGAAAAGATCTTAATGTGGCCGCAGAGGTAAAACAGTTTCAGTTTTCAGGACATGCAGATAGAAGAGAATTGTTTGAAGTTGTTGAAAGAATTAGAGGAAATCCCAAAGTCCTCACAGTACATGGAGATACAGAATCTTGCGAAAAGTTTGCCCAAGAAATACATGAAAAGTTTGGATTGGAGGCTCATGCCCCAGCAGTAAATGAAATTATTTCTATTTGAAATGAGTAAATTTTACAAAATTGATTTAGAAAACTCAATAAATAGTGGCCAGGTTTTTCTTTGGAAAAAATGGCAGGATAATTGGTATGGGATTAATGGGAAAGATGTTTTACGAGTAAACAAGTATAGCAAAATTAAATCATATTCAAAACAAAAAATTGATTTTTTCAGAGAAAAAGATGATATTGAAAAAATAATCCAATTAATTTGCAAAGACAAAACAACCAATAATGCAGTAAAAAAATATCCGGGACTCCGATTGTTGAGACAAGATCCATTTCAATGTTTTATTTCGTTTATAGTTTCTTCAAACTCTAATATTCAAAAAATCAAATTCACTTTGGAAAATATTTGTAAAAAATTTGGAGATAGAGTTCTCTATGATGGAAAGGAATTTTTTTTATTTCCAGAACCCAAAAAACTTGCTTCTGCATCATTAGAAGAAATTAAAAATTGTGGCGCAGGGTATAGGTCAAAACATATCATAGAGGCCTCAAAGAAAGTAGTTTCAGGGGAAGTGAATTTCAAATATTTAAAAAAAATGAATTATGAACAAGCAAAAAAAACTCTTTGCAGCGTTCCTGGGATTGGAAACAAGGTTGCAGATTGTATTTTATTATTCTCATTGGAAAAACCAGAAGCATTTCCTTTAGATAGATGGATGATTCGAATCTTGGAAAAATATTATCCAGATATTTTTGATCTTGAAACTAAAAGCATAACCGAAAAACAATACAGAATTTTACAAGAAAAAACTAGGAAACATTTTGGACCATATGCAGGGTATGCCCAACAATTTTTGTTTAAAATGGAAAGAGAAAGTCACAAAAAAAAGTGGTTGTAAACCCTTAAAATAGTAATTACTTTGCTGATTTTTGGGCCCATAGCTCAGCATGGATAGAGTGTTGGACTTCTAATCCAATGGTCAAGGGATCGAAGCCCTTTGGGCCCGCTCTAACAAATTTATTCAGATTAAATCAAAAATATTCATGAAAGATATTGAATTTAGTCTAAATTCCAAAGAAATTCACCCCAATTCTGAGATAAAGGGAACAATTTCCGTTTCATATCCAGGAAGATATGATGGAGTGGTAATCAATACAACTATTTTGGATTCAAATGAGCATGTTATTTACAAATCATATAATGGGAAAAAAATATCTCAAAATGTTTCAAGACTTTTTATCAACAGAAATGTTATGCCAGATAACAAAGCAGATTTTACTGCAATTATTTCATTTGAGCCAATTCAAGAGCATGAAATAAAATTCAGAGCATCAATTATTGAACAGCATAAAGAAATTGAAAGTCAGATAATTTTTGCAAAATATTCCTAGAATTTACCAATCTCTACTGTAATTGTTCCAGTCATCCATGGATGTGGTGAGCAATGGTATGGAACTTCTTGAGGTTCAGTGAAAAGAAATTCATATTCTTCACCAGGTAAAATGACTCCTGGAGAACCAAATTCACCACTGTATGAATCATCAGCTCTATGATCCGGAGTTACAGTATGTGCAGTATCATCCTGATTTATCCATTTTACAAGATTATTTGTTTCAAGGGTAATGATTGGTTTGTTTGGAACATAATTATCATTTCCTTCAATCACCGCTCCCAATACAATGTTAATGACAAAAGTCTCTTCAGGATCAAGGATGTGTTCCGATACTGATGGCTTTGCCAAAGATTCAGGAAGATAAAAACCAGTATAGAAAACTGTGCTAGCTCCTACTGCAACAAGTAATGCAATTAATCCTATACCGTAAGCATGACTTGTTGTTGAAGAACTCATAATTTTTTTCCTTCCAGAGTTCTTATAAAGTTTTTAGAATTTGTTAAACAGTTATTTTGCATCATCATTTGATCCTGAACTTGCTTCCTTAGATGAAGAACTAGACTCGGTTTGTTTTTTTGGAGTTTGTATTTCTAGAGCTAATTCTTTTTTGACTTCTGGTTTTTCAGAGGTCTCTGGAATTGGAGTAGCTTCGTCTGATTTTTGTGGTTCTTGTAGTTTTGGTTTTTCTTCAGGTTCCGGAACCGGAGGTGGTGGTGGTGGATTTTTTGCTTGAGCTAATCCATATCTGTAGATATGGAAGAATCCAGCAAATACCAACAGTATCAAACCAACAAAGAACAGAGAGATGTTCTTCATTCCGGTTAGCGCCGCATTATAGGCTGCAATGTTTAGCAAAACTTGGAATGCAAGTAATGCCACAAGTAACCAGTTTATCCATTTTTCTGAAAGATTGATTGGGGCCACCTTTTGTGGTGCGTTTTCTTTGTGAAGCTTTGCTTTTCGTTCTGACTCGTTTGCAAGTTTTATCATCATATATGTAAAACCAAATCCAAGTGGAACAAGCAATATCATAGTAGAGTAGAAGAATATTGGATCAATAACTAGACGCTCTACAAGTGGAGTCTTAACATCTGGCGATATGTAGAATCCCCAGTAAGTAGTAACCATGATTTGGGCAAGTCCGGTAATTCCAAAGGCTGTAATCATTGGTCTATCCCTCCAAGAGAATTTCTTGTATCGGTCTAAGAACGGAATTAGAGCTAACGATATTATGAAGATTAACGGCCACAAAAGTCCCGTTACAAACTTGTCATATTGGGTCCTCATGAATGCATAAATTCCCGTGAGGTACCATTCTGGAACAGTTACTCCGGGCGGTTGTGTCGGTACAAATTTGAACCCTAAGTCAATTGGAAATACGCCTCCTGTAATTAAAATCGCACCAGCAATTGCCATAACCATAGGTACATCAAATACGAGGAATCTTGGAAAGTGAACTGCCATTAATCCAAGCATAACAATTGGCAAAAGGAACACGTGTTGTGCATAGAACCTTAAAACAAAATCAGAGAATCCACTGCCAAGCGCCGCATCACGAATTACAGGCCCAGCTACCGGTATAGATGTAGTAAGCGACGCTGCAATACTAATTGCAAGCTCTGCTCTTTCACTAAATATAACATCATAACCAGTAAATGCTTCAAGAATTGTAACTACACCAAGAATAACACCTGTAACCCATAAAACTTCATTTCTAATTTTGTATCGTCCACTAAAGTATTGATAATACATGTGAAGAACTGCCATGAGAACCATGGCATTGGAACCATGATAGTGAATATTTCTAATGTGGAATCCAAATGGTACCTCGTCGTTGATAAATTGT
>Ga0102947_1000500_pt1 | contig 13984 bp, 10 predicted proteins | sample SalPon2A_A_D2_MG_FD_78210 | JGI IMG/M metagenome (GOLD analysis project Ga0102947, IMG submission 78210) | Soil microbial communities from South San Francisco under conditions of wetland restoration - Salt Pond MetaG R2A_A_D2_MG | ecosystem: Environmental > Terrestrial > Soil > Wetlands | place... | reverse complement strand
TGTTGATCGGGTGGCTTGGATGGTGGCGCCCCGCGGAAGCCGAAGCGAGCCCCCCTTCATCCACCTCTAAAAGCTCGCGGTCCCCCTGCGGAGAGCCTCCATCCCCGGCCCGTAGAAAGACCCCCCGTTCGGTCACCACCCCGCTCCGCCCCATCTCCGCCACCCTCTAGCCACACTCCCCGCGCTACAATCCGACCCACGCCATGCTCCAAGCCCTAGATCCCCCCAAGAGCCTCCCCCACAGCGAAGAGTCCGAGCGCGCCGTCCTGGCCGCCGTTCTCCTCGACCCCCGGGTGCTCCCCACCATCTCCGGCCGCCTGCGCGCCGAGGACTTCTACCTCGACAAGCACCGCATCCTCTACGACGCGATGCTGGAGATCCAGGAGACCGACCAGGAGATCGACCTGCGCACGCTGCAGGCGAAGCTGGAGCACCAGCAGAACCTGGACAAAGTCGGTGGCATGGCCTACCTGGCCAGCCTGGACCTGGACCTTCCGGACCTCGGGCGCGTCGAGACCTACGTCGAGCTGGTCAAGGAGCGCTCGGTGCGCCGCCGCCTCATCGAAGCCTCCGGCGAGATCGTCCGCGACTGCCTGGACGGCGGGGTCAACGCCGACGAGGCGCTGGCCCGGGCGGAGCAGAAGGTCTTCTCCCTCGGCGAGGAGGCGGTGCAGAAGGGCTTCGCCGCCATCGGCCCCATCCTCCACGACACCCTGGAGGATCTGGAGGAGCGCCCCGGCGCCACCCTGATCGGCGTCCCCACCGGCTTCATCGACTTCGACCGCATGACCCACGGCCTGAACCGGGGCAACCTGATCATCATCGCCGGCCGCCCCGGCATGGGCAAGACCAGCCTGGCCTTGAACATGGCGGCCCACGTCGCCTTGCGGGAAAAACGCGGCGCCGCCATCTACTCCCTGGAGATGTCGCAGCAGGAGCTGGCGCTGCGCGTCCTGTGCTCGGAATCCAACGTCCCCTTCGGCGCCCTGCGCAAGGGCCATCTCTCCGGCAACCAGTGGCAGCGCATCATCCAGGCGGCCAAGAGCGCCTCCGACGCGCCGCTCTACATCGACGACTCGCCCAACCCGAGCCTGCTGGAGGTGGCCTCCAAGGCGCGGCGGTTGAAGGCGGAGAAGGGGATCGAGCTGGTGATCCTCGACTACCTCCAGCTCATGCAGGCCGGCGGCAAGTACGAGAACCGCAACCTGGAGATCGCCGCCATCAGCCGCGGCATGAAGCAGCTCGCCAAGGAGCTGGACCTGCCGGTCATCGCCCTGTCCCAGCTCTCCCGCGCGCCGGAGCGCCGGGGCAGCGACCACCGCCCCCAGCTCTCCGATCTCCGCGAGTCCGGCTCCATCGAGCAGGACGCCGACCTGGTGGCCTTCGTCTACCGGGACGAGATCTACAACCCTGACGACGAAGAGGCCAAAAACATGGCCGAGTTGATCGTCGCCAAGCACAGAAACGGCTCCACCGGCACCGTCGAGCTGGTGTTCCTGGGCGAGATCACCACCTTCAAGAACCTGGACCGCCACGGCTTCGACTCCGCGGCGCCGCCGTCGTGAGGCCGGGCTCCCTGGCCGCCGGTCGCCCCACGCCGCCCCTGCCCACCCCTCACCCCGCCCGCCATGACATCCACCGCCACCGCTGAGCGCTCCCTGCTGCGCGAGACCGCCGAGGCCCTGGGCTCGTCCCGGGTGGAGGTGGATCTCGACGCCCTGGTGCGCAACTACCGCCGGCTGGCCGAGCGGGTGGCCCCCGCCGGCTGCGGCGTGGTGGTCAAGGCCGACGCCTACGGCCACGGCGTGCGCCGGGTGGTGCTGACCCTGGAGGAGGAGGGGGCGACCCTGGCCGCCGTCGCCCGGGTGGAGGAGGGGGTGCAACTGCGCCGCGCCGGCGCCGAGCTGCCGGTGCTGGTCCTCGGCTTCGTGGAGCCGCCCCAGGTCTCCCTCTTCGCCCACCACCGCCTGACGCCCTCGATCTACAGTCGCCAGCAGCTCGACCTGTGGCGCGGGTCGCTGGCGGGCGAAGGGGACGTGCAGCCGGTGCACCTCACCGTCGACACCGGCATGAGCCGCCTCGGCTTCACCCTGGAGGAACTGCCGGCGGCGCTGGCCGACGTCCGGGCCCACCCGCGGCTGGAGCTGGCCGGCTTCTTCTCCCACTTCGGCGACGCCGAGCTGGAGGACAGCCCCAGAAACGCCCTCCAGGAGGAACGCTTCGCCGAGGCGCTGGCCCTGCTCACCGGCGACGAGCGGCAGCGGGTGCTGCTCCACTTCGCCAACTCCGCCGCCGGCCTCCACCGGCCCGACACCCGCCTCGGCCTGGTGCGTTTCGGCATCGCCCTCTACGGCATCGACCCGGCGGGCAAGGAGGAGCTGGAGCCGGTGATGTCGCTGCACGCGCCCGTGTGCCAGGTGCGCGACGTGCCGGTGGGGCGGGCGGCGGGCTACGGCTCGCGCTGGGTGGCCGGTCGGCCGAGCCGGCTGGCCGTGGTGCCGGTGGGCTACGGCGACGGCTACCCCTGGCGCCTGACCAACAACGCCGAGGTGCTTCTGCGTGGCCGCCGGGTGCCGGTGGCCGGCGCGGTGAGCATGGACCTGACGCTCCTCGACGTCACCGACCTCGAAGCCGACACCGGGCGCCCGGTGTCGGTGGGGGAGGGGGTGACCCTTCTCGGCCGCCAGGGCGACGAGGTGATCACCGCGGTGGAGCTGGCGGAGCACGCCGGCACCATCCCCTGGGAGGTCACCTGCGCCCTCGGCCTGCGCCTGCCCCGGCGTTTCGTCCGCCGCGGCGAGCTGGTGGGGGTGACCTCGCGGCACCGCGGGAGCCAGCCGTGAGCCCGGGACCCGTCGTCGAGGACGCCCGGGAGGAGCAGGCGGAGGCCGCCGCCGAGGGTTTCCGCCTGCCCGGCCCGGTGGAGGACTTCCTGACCGAGGTGGGGCGCTTCTTCCTGGTCTTCTGGCGCACCCTGTACTGGACCGTGCGGCCGCCCTACGACGTCAAGGAGTTCTTCCGCCAGATGGTCAAGGTGGGGGTCGAGTCCATCCCGGTGATCACGCTGACCACGCTCTTCACCGGCGCCGTCCTCGCCTTGCAGACCTTCACCACCCTGGAGCGCTTCCACGCCGAGAGCTACGTCGGCTCCCTGGTGGCGCTGTCCATGGTGCGCGAGCTGTCGGCGGTGCTCTCCGGCCTGGTGGTGGCGGGGCGCTCCGGCTCGGCCATGGGGGCGGAGCTGGGCACCATGCGGGTCACCGAGCAGATCGACGCCCTGGAGGTCATGGCCACCGACCCGATCCACTACCTCTTCGTCCCCCGGGTGTGGGCCACCACCCTCATGCTGCCGGCCCTGGTCATGTTGGGCAACGCCCTGGGGATCTTCGGCGGCTACCTGGTGTCGGTGGTGCTGATGGGCGCCAACCCGGTGGCCTACAGTCACAACACCTTCCAGTTCCTGGAGCTGAGCGACCTGACCTCGGGGCTGATCAAGGCGGCGGTGTTCGGCCTGCTCATCGCGGTGATCGGATGCCAGAAGGGTTTCTACACCACCGGTGGTGCCGAGGGGGTGGGCCGTTCCACCACCAGCGCCGTGGTCACCGCCTCCATCGCCATCCTGATCTCCGACTTCTTTCTCACCAAGCTGCTCTTCTGACCATGCCCACCAAGATCCGTCTGCGAGACATCCACAAGTCCTTCGGCCCGAAGCAGGTGCTCAACGGCATCGACCTGGACGTCGAGACCGGCGAGTCGCTGGTCGTCATCGGCGGTTCCGGCACCGGCAAGAGCGTCCTGTTGAAGCACATCATCGGCCTGTTGCAGCCGGACCGGGGGACGGTGGAGGTGGACGGGGTGGACCTCTCCACCCTGAACCACCGGGAGATCGTCGGGTTCCGCCGGCGCTACGGGATGGCGTTTCAGGAGGGGGCGCTTTTCGACTCCATGGACGTGCGGGGGAACATCGCCTTCCCGCTGAAGCGCCAGACCGACCGCCCGGACGAGGAGATCAACGAGCGGGTCGACCGCTGCCTCAGGTTGGTCAACCTGGAGGGGGTGGGGGAGAAGTTGCCGTCGGAGCTTTCCGGTGGCATGCGCCGCCGGGTCGGCTTCGCCCGGGCCATCGCCCTGGAGCCCGACATCGTGCTCTTCGACGAGCCCACCACCGGCCTCGACCCGGTGACCACCGCCCAGATCGACGAGGTGATCCTGAACCTGCTGGACCGCCTCGACTCCACCGCCATCACCATCACCCATGACATGACCAGCGCTTTCCGGGTGGCCGACCGCATCGCCATGCTCCACGGCGGTAAGATCATCGCCCTGGCCCCGCCGGAGGAGTTCAAGCAGCTCGACGACCGCCGGGTGCAGCAGTTCATCCACGGCGAGACCGACGGGCCGCTGATCCAGGACCGCGCCAGCCGGCGCCGCGCCGGCTCAGCCGACGCGGAAGCCGGCCCCCCCCACGAGGAAATGGAACAGGTATGAGCCAAGTCGTCAAAGTAGGGATCTTCGCTCTCATCGCCCTCGGCCTCGCCGGGTACTTCGTCCTGCGCATCGAGGACTTCAACCCCTTCGCTGAGGACGGCACCAACATCGACGCCCTCTTCGACTCGGTGGCCGGTCTCGATGATAAATCGACGATCCGGGTGGCCGGGGTGCGGGTGGGCCGCGTCGATGGTGTCAGCCTGGACGGCCGCCAGGCGCGGGTCCACCTGCTGCTGGAGGAGGACCTGGGGCTGACCGAGGGCTCCTTCGCCCGCATCTCCAACATGGGGCTTTTGGGCGACAAGTACATCGAGTTGGTGCCCGGGCCGCAGGAGGCGCCGCCGCTGCCCGACGGCGCCACCATCCCCGGGGTGACCAGCCCGAGCTTCGACGACGCCATGGCGAAGCTCAACGACGTCGCCGACTCGATCCAGGGTCTTGCCAACCCGCTGGCCGACAGCATCACCGGTGAGGGCCAGGAGACGTCGCTCTCCCGTCTCATCGACAACCTGGAGGCCACCACCGAGCAGATCCGCCTGCTGGTGGAGACCAACCGCGAGCAGGTCGGCCGCACCATCGGCAACTTCGAGGTGGCCAGCGCGGCGTTGGCCCGGGAGCTGCCGCGGCTGTCGTCTCAGATGGAGGCGGTGCTGGCGGAGATCCACGGCGTGGTGTCTGAAAACCGCGACGAGGTGGGCACCAGCGCCGAGAACCTCGCCGAGCTGACCGAGGCGTTGAAGACCTCGGTGGACGACCTCAACCAGATCTCCGGCAAGATGGCCCGGGGCGAGGGCACCATCGGCAAGCTGCTGAACTCGGAGGAGGCCCACGACGAGTTGGTGGGGACGCTGGACTCGATCCAGGGCGGGGTGGACCAGCTTTCAGACACCCTGGGGCGGGTGGGGAAGTTGCGGATGGACGTGGATCTGGAAGGTTGGGTGCCGGCGGCGTCGGAGCAGGACAGTTACGGCGGCGTGGGCCTGACCCTGATCCCCAACGAGGATTCCCGCCGCATGTACCGGGTCGGCCTGGCTTCGACGCCCCAGGGGGACGAGCGGATGAAGACCCAGGTCATCACCGAGACCTTCCCCGACGGCACCACCGAGACGACCCGCATCGAGACGTTGACCCGGGAGGACGAGCCGGTGATCTCGGCCCTGGTGGGGTACCGCTGGGACAGTGGGTTGCGGTTGTGGACCGGCCTGGTGGAGGAGGACTTCGGCGTCCAGGCCGAGTACCCGCTCTTCGACCGCCGCTTCTGGCTCGACTTCAAGGCGTTCAGTTTCGACCGCGACGATGACCTGGACCCCCACCTGCGGCTGACCGGGAAGTGGTACGTCAACGACAACGTCTACATCCAGGGGGGCTACGACGACCCCCTGGCGGACGAGTTCGACTCGCTGTTCGTCGGCGGCGGCGTGCGCTGGACGGACGACGACCTGAAGTACCTGCTGGGGAGCGTGCCGGCGGGCGGGTTCTGAGTTAGAACCGGACAGTTTCGCGCAGAGACCGACCGGCCGGCTGCGGGGAGAGCGCCGGCGGTAGCGGAGACGGGCCGGGGCGGGAAGGACGACTGGATTCTGGAAAGGAAGACTGCTGTGCCGAAGCATGAGAAGAGTGGACGGTCGGAAAATCAGAACGAGTCTCGTCCTTCAGAGAAGGACTTCAAGAAGTTGCTCTTGGAGATGCCTGACGTTGGAGATGAGTCGGTTTTCAGGCGGATTCGAGATTTTCCCAAACCCATCGAGTTCGACTGATCAGAGGTCGGGGTCTTTTCCGGTGATTCTCTGGAAGGCTTCGATGTAGCGGGAGCGGGTGCCTTGGACGACTTCGGGGGGGAGGGTTGGGGGAGGGGACTCGTGGTCCCAGCCGGAGGCGTCGAGCCAGTTGCGGACGTATTGTTTGTCGAAGGAGTCGGGTTCTTCGCCGGGGGTCCAGAGCTCGGCGTCCCAGTAGCGGGAGGAGTCGGGGGTGAGGACTTCGTCCACCAGGATCAGGTTGCCGTTGTGGAAGCCCATCTCGAACTTGGTGTCGGCGAGGATCAGTCTGCGGGACGCGGCGTGGATGGAGCCCTGGCGGTAGAGGCTCAAGGTCAGGTGCTGCAGCCGCTCGGTCAAGTCCTCGCCTACGATCAGGGACAGGGCGGCCACCGAGACGTTCTCGTCATGCCCTTCCTCGGCCTTGGTGGCCGGGGTGAAGAGGGGGCGGGGGAGTCGGGCGGCTCGCTCGAGGCCGGGGGGGAGCTGGTAGCCGCACGCCGTGCCCCCGGAGTCGGTTTCACTCGCCCTGTACTCGCGGAACGCGCTTCCCGCCAGGTATCCCCGTGCGACGCACTCGAACGGCACCACCTCCGCCTTTCGCACCAGCACGGATCGTCCCTCGAGCACCGCCCGGTGCCGCTGTAGCTCCTCCGGGAACCGTGCCGCGTCCGTTTCCAGCAGGTGGTTCCCCACCAGGTTTTCCAGTTCGGCGAACCAGAAGTTCGAGAGCTGGGTGAGGATCTTCCCCTTGTCCGGGATGGCCGGGCTCAGCACATGGTCGTAGGCCGAAAGCCGATCCGTCGCCACCAGCAGCAGGGTGTCCCCCAGGTCATACACATCCCGCACCTTCCCCCGCCGCGGAGCCGGCAACCCCGCCAACCGCGATTCCACCAGAGCCTCACTCATCAAGCGTCTCCCAGGTCATTTCCCCAAAGCATACCTGCCCGACACGGCCTCGCCCCCACCCGAACTTCAAAGGCTCAGCAAAAGGGGGGATTCACCCGACGCCCATCGCCAATCGCCCGCTCCCCCCGTTCCAAACGCCCCACCACCAACGCCAATTTGGGCGGCCAGCCCGCCTCTGCCTGCCCTCATCGTTTCAACCGCCCCACCACCAACGCCAATTTGGGCGGCCAGCCCGCCTCTGCCCGCCCTCATCGTTTCAACCGCCCCTACCCACCATCCCTTGGGGCGGAGCCCCTGGTTCTGTTCCCTCCGCCGTGTCGGCCACCACGTCCCAAGCCCCGGTTTGCGTTGGCCACCTGGTGCCAGGGGTGTGTCGGTCCTCTCCCAGGAGCGTGTCTGTGAGCTCCAGGGAGAGGACTGACACACCCCGCCGACCCCCCGCTCCGCGCCACTTCCGCCTGGGCTCATCCTGCGACCCCCTCAGCCCAAAACCCCCGGTAACGTCCCCGCATCATCCGGATCCACCGCCACCCGCAAGGTCCCCATCTCATTCCTCTCCACCGCCTCCACCAGATCCACCGTGGTCACCGGCTCAATGTCCTCCGCCCCCCACCCCTCCCCATCGACGATCTCGTACACCGGCATCTTCTCCAGCCCCTTCAAGCTGGCCTGCCCCAGACTCCTCACCCCCACCACCAGCGGCGCCGTCCCCACCCCTTCGTCCACCTCCAACACCACGTACGACCGCTCCCCCTCCACCACCCGCCCCAACGACACCCCGGCCAGCTCCCGCCGCAACGCCCGCACCAACGGCTCCGTCGCCACGATCCCCTCGTTGACCAGGTGGCCGTTCTTGTTGATGTAGGCGTAGAAGCGGCGCGCCGGGTCCACTTTCTCCACCAGGTCGACGTCGCGGTGGAGCAGGGGGGAGAAGAAGCGCTGCACCGTGTGCTCCGGGTAGCCCTGGGTGATCAGCATGGTCTTCAGGTCCTCGATCTCGCGCTTCGCCTTGCCGGTGGTCAGGCGCGACAGCTCGATCACCCCGTGGCCGAAGAACTCGTAGCGCTCCGGCTCGCCGCGGCGCGCCGTGGCGATGGGGATCAGGCGGTACTGGCTGAAGTTCAACGCCACCCGCATGCCGCGGTCGAAGGGGAAGTCCTCGTCCAGGGCGTCGCGGTAGATGCGCTGCACGTGGATGGCGCTGGAGAGGACACCCACCGCCTGGCGGGAGGAGTAGAAGGCGCCGTCGCCGAGGTACTTCTCCAGCCGCAGGCGGCGGGCCTGGGCGACGTGGTGGATGCGCCGCTGGAGGCGGAACATCTGGCGGAACGAGCCGTCCTGGGCCTCGCTGCCGGCCCGCCGCAGGAGGGTTACGATCTCGGAGAAGTCGGTGATGTCGTAGATCAAGCCGAAGCGCGAGACCTGGGGATCCACCACCCAGGGGGCGAGGAAGTCCAGGGGGCGGGTGGCGGGGGAGAGGATCAGCTCGCTGGCGCCGACGGCCCGCGCCGCCGGCCCCCGGTGCACCAAGGCCCCCGGCGTCACCGGCCCCGCTGGCACCGGCCGCCCCGGGTTGGTGCCGAGGCTGTGGGACTCGGGCTCCCGCAGCGGCTCGGCCACCGGCTCGCCGGCCTGGGCCGGGACGATCATGCGGCGCAGGCCGTGGATCAGCTCGAACTCCTTCAGCTTGAGCAGCAGCCCCTCCCACACGCCCACCTGGTCGTCGTCCAGCAGGTCGGTGTTGCGCAGGGCGGCCCGGTAGTCCTCGCGCCGGGCCAGGTAACGCACGTAGCCGCGGCGGACGAGGAGGCGGCGGGCGATGTCGCCGTGGACCTCGGCGACGCCGTTTTCGGGCAGCAGGTGCTCCACCATGGCGGCCAACTCGCCGTCGGTGCGCAGCCGCTCCCGGTGCCACTCCTCGAGGTTCGCCAAGCGCTGGCGGAGGTCCCGGCCGTCGATCCCCAGGTAGCCCTGGAAGTAGCCGGCCAACTCCCCCAGGTCGTGGCTGACGTGGTCCTCGGTGAGCAGCAGGACGTTGTCCTTCAAGCGGGTCAGGAGGCGGGGAAACAGCTCTTCTTCCACCTCCTCCGTCTCTTGGGACAGGCGGCTCACCAGGTCGTAGGTCTCGGCGAAGACCCGGTCCAGGTAGCGCTCCAGCAGCCGGTAGCGCACCGTCTCGCCGTGGCGCCGGCCGGTCTCCAGATCGATGCGCCGCACCCGCCGCGGGGTGTCCTTGAGCAACCGCGCCACCTCCAGGGAGTGGTGCAGCCAGAAGATGGCCGGGAAGTTCCGTCCGTAGCTCGACAGGGTGACGTTCTCCACCGCCCGCATCAGCAGGCGGCGGTAGCGTTCCCACGCCTGGGTCAGCCGCGGGCGGTCGGAGGGCTCCCGGCGCAGCACCGACACCTGCACCGCCTCCTCCGCCTCGACGTACTCCGCCAGGGCGTCGCCGAGGCCGGCCAGGGCGGGGGAGGCGAGGATGGGGAAGCCGTGGATCGGCGTCGCGGCCTCGTCGTCCAGGTAGATGAGCAGCGGGGCCGGTAAGGTGCGGTAGACGTCCGGGAACAGGGAGTCCACCTCGTCCTGGGCAAGACGGAGGAAATTGAACGGGCCGCGGATCAGGTGCAGGGGGAAGACTGGAGCCATAAAGCGGGGTCTGAAGTTCCGTTGAAAGCGGCGAGGGGTCGAAGGACGGGGCCAATACCGTATAGCATATGCTGGAAAAGCACATCCCCAGGGCTGATGTCGATACGGCTGCCGGTCTGCTGTCCCCTACCGACCCTCCATCCCCTCGAATCTAGGAGAACTCCATGAAGTCAATCCCCTCGCTGTCCCTGGTCATTCCCGGGGAGGTCACCGCAGGCGCCGCCGACGTCGTGATCCTCGCCTCTTTCTCGGGAACCACCGCGTCGTCGGAATCCCTGGGCGAGGGCCTGCCGGCGGCGGTGCGGCGGGCCGTGGGCCGGCTGCTGGGGCGGGCGGGTTGGACGGGGCGTCGGGGTCAGCGCTTCGCTTCCGAGGCCCGGGAGCCGGGAAGTCAGGAAGGCGCCTTGGTGGAGTTGGAGGGTCTCGGCGAAGCGGAGGACTTCAACCTGCGCAAGCTGGACCGCTGGCTGCGGGAGGCGGTGGAGCGGGCACGGTGCAACCGGTTCGAGCGGGTCTACCTGGTGCTGCCGGATCACGAGGTGGTGCGCCACGCCGGCGCCGGCGCCTGGCTGGGGCGCAGCCTGGTCGCCGCCGCCTACCGCTTCGACCGCTACCTGGATCCGTCCGAGGAGCGCCACCAGATCGGCGAGCTGCGGGTGGTGGCGCCGGCGGGCTCGCCGGCGGCGGAGTCGGAGAACCTGGTGCGCGCCGTGGCCAACGGTGTCGTCCAGTGCCGCGAGCTGGGCAACACCCCGGGCAACGAGGCGACGCCGGAGTGGATGGCGGATCAGGCGCGCCAAATGGCCGAGGAGCTGGGCATGGAGGCCACCGTCTTCGGCCCGGAGGAGCTGGAGAGCCGCGGCATGGGGGGCATCCTGGCGGTGGGCGCCGGCTCCGCCAACCCGCCCCGCCTGGTGCGCCTGGACTGGGGCAGCGAGGGCCCGGTGGTGGCGCTGGTGGGCAAGGGGGTGACGTTTGACACCGGCGGCATCTCCATCAAGCCGGCCAAGGACATGGACGAGATGAAGTACGACAAGTGCGGCGCTTGCACCGTCCTCGGCGTCGCCCGGGCGGTGGTGGAGCTGGACCTGCCGTTGCGCCTGCGGGTCTACGTGCCGCTGGCGGAGAACATGCCCGACGGCAATTCCTACCGCCCCGGGGACATCGTGCGCTGCTACAACGGCAAGACGGTGGAGATCTTGAACACCGACGCCGAGGGGCGGATGCTGCTGGCCGACTCCCTGGCCTGGGCCAGCGAGGAGGACCCGGACCTGCTGCTGGAGTACTCGACCCTGACCGGCGCGTCCGTGGTGGCGCTGTCCCAGGACGCCGCCAGCCTCTACACCCCGGACGACGAGATGGCCGCCGGCGTCCTGACCGCCGCCGAGCACACCGGCGAACGGTTGTGGCGCATGCCGCTGTGGGACGAGTTCGTGGACCGCATGAAGGGCAACCACGCCGACCTGAAGAACTCTGGCCCGCGCTGGGGCGGCGCCAACACCGCCGCCGCCTTCCTCTCCCAGTTCATCGACGGCGTCAAGAGCTGGGCCCATCTGGACATCGCCGGCGGCGCCTACGTCGGCCGGGACTCGGACGAGGAGCCCGGGGCCACCGGCTACGGCGTCGCTTTCACCGTCGAATGGCTGCGCGGGAAGGCGAGCTGATCCGGCCAGCGCAGCCCCGGGACGATGAGGGCGCGGCGCTGCTGCGCATCGAGGGCCTGAGCGTCTCCTTCCCGGGCCGACGGGGGGCGGACACGGGCGAGCGCAACGTCGTCCGCGGCCTCGACCTGGAGCTCCACCGCGGCGAGTTGCTGGGCGTGGTGGGGGAGTCGGGTTGCGGCAAGACCATGGCGGCCCTGTCGGTGATGGGCCTGCTGCCGCCGCCGGGCCGGGTCACCGCCGGACGTGTCCTCCTCGCCGGCGAGGAGCTGACCTCGCTGTCGGAAGGCGAGATGCGCCGCCGCCGCGGCAGCCGGGTGGCGATGGTCTTCCAGGAGCCGATGAGCGCCCTGAACCCGGTCTTCACCGTCGGCTTCCAGGTGGCCGAGGCGGTGCGCGCCCACCGCGACCTCAGCCGCGCCGAGGCGAAGTCCGAAGCGGTGGAGCTTCTGCGCCGGGTGTCGCTTCCCGACCCCGGCCGCCGGGCCCGCGCCTACCCCCACGAGCTTTCCGGCGGCCAGCGCCAGCGGGTGATGATCGCCATCGCCCTGGCCGGCGGCCCCGAGGTGCTGCTGGCGGATGAGCCCACCACCGCCTTGGACGTCACCGTCCAGGCCGAGATCCTGGAGCTTCTGGACGGCCTGCGCCGGGACCTGGGGCTGGCGGTGCTGCTCATCACCCACGACCTGGCGGTGGTCGGCCAGACCTGCGACCGGGTGGTGGTGATGTACGCCGGCCAGGCCGTCGAGGAGGCGCCGGCGGCGGCGCTCTTCGAGGCCCCGGCCCACCCCTACTCGCAGGCGCTCCTCGCCTCCCTGCCGCGCCTCGGGCGGCCGGTGCCCCGGGGCGAGCTGCCGGTGATCGCCGGTCGGGTGCCGGAGCCGGGCGGCCTGCCGCCGGGATGCGCCTTTCACCCGCGTTGCCCCCAGGTCATGGAGGTCTGCCCGCAGCGTCCACCGGAGACGTACGACCCCGGAACGGGGCGGGCGGAGGGGCCGGCGCCGAGGGTGCGGTGGGCGCGCTGCTTCCTCCACGCCCCGGGTCTCTCGGCCGCTGAGCGTTCGCCCCTGGTCGCGGCCCCCGCCGGCCCCGCAACGGCCGCCGATTCCACCGACACCGCCGCCCCGGACGAGCCGCGATGAGCGCCCTGTTGGAGATCCGGGGACTGCGCAAGGACTTCCCCGCCCGCCGCCGAAGCTGGTGGTCCCGGGGCGGCGAGGTGGTGCACGCCGTCGATGGGGTGGACCTGGACGTAAACCGCGGCGAGTGCGTCGCCCTGGTGGGGGAGTCGGGCTCGGGCAAGACCACCCTCGGCCGCTGCGCCTTGCGCCTGCTGGAGCCCACCGCCGGCAGTGTCCGCTTCTCCGGCCGCAACCTGCTCCGCCTGTCGCCGAAGGAGTTGCGCGATTGGCGGCGCCATTTCCAGATGGTCTTCCAGGACCCCTTCGCCTCGCTGGACCCGCGCCTGCGGGTCGGACGCTCCCTGGAGGAGCCGTTGCGCGCCCACCGCATGGGGGACCGGGCCGAGCGCCGGCGCCGGGTGGCCGAGCTGCTGGAGCTGGTGGACCTGCCGGCCGAGGCGGCCGAGCGCTACCCCCACGAGTTCTCCGGCGGCCAGCGCCAGCGGGTGGCCATCGCCAGGGCACTGGCCACCGAGCCCGAGCTGGTGGTGGCCGACGAGCCGGTCTCCGCCCTCGACGTCTCGGTGCGGGCCCAGGTGATCAACCTGCTGGCCCGGCTCCAGGAGCGCCTCGGCCTGGGGCTGCTGTTCATCGCCCACGACCTGGCGCTGGTGGAGCACGTGGCCCACCGGGTGGCGGTGATGTACCTGGGGGAGATCGTGGAGATCGGTCCCACGGAGCGGTTGTTCGCCGATCCCCGCCACCCGTACACGGTCAGCCTGCTGTCCGCCCTGCCCCGGGCCGCTGGCGAGCCTGGCGGAGGCGGCCGGGTGGTCCTCCGCGGCGAGCCTCCGAGCCCGACTTCGCCGCCGCCGGGATGCTCCTTTCACCCCCGTTGCCCCATCGCCCGGCCGCGTTGCGCCGAGGACCCCCCGCCCCTCGAAGAGGAGGCGGCGGATGCAAGTCACGCCGTGGCGTGTCACTATTCAGGAGAACTGAAACACCCTGGATAGGGCAGGCCCCCGAAACGCGGCCCGCCGTCCGCCAGCAAAAGTATGCCGACATCATGACGAACTGGAACAATTCAACTCCGAAACTCGTAGCATTGAAAGATCGCGGTACCGACGCGCCGCGGCCCTTCACCAACACGCATCTCGACACGCTTCCCGCCGGGCAGCGTCTCCGACAGAGGGATATCGATGACCATTCGCGCACCTGAAGCTCGCCCATTTCATTCCTGGCTACCGTGGGGCTCAGCCGCCCTCGGCGGCCTGACCGTCGCCCTCCTGCTGACGCTGGCCATCGCGCCGGCCGCCCTGGCACAAGACGACATGGCCCAGAACGACGCGGCCCAGAACGACACGATGCAGGACGACATGCCGGCCCCCGCCGGCGAGGACGC
>Ga0102947_1000499_pt1 | contig 13994 bp, 16 predicted proteins | sample SalPon2A_A_D2_MG_FD_78210 | JGI IMG/M metagenome (GOLD analysis project Ga0102947, IMG submission 78210) | Soil microbial communities from South San Francisco under conditions of wetland restoration - Salt Pond MetaG R2A_A_D2_MG | ecosystem: Environmental > Terrestrial > Soil > Wetlands | place... | reverse complement strand
GTTATTTCAAGCCAATGCAGGCATCAGACAGGATGTGTCACGAATGTTTCCGAAAGTTTTCAGGGAACCAGGGGCAAGATCTATACAGATTCGCAGAATAAGGGTATTATTACGGGCTATGATGGCGGTACTATTTATGACCATCAGGGAGAAAATGATCCCAATCCATATCAGACAGAACACGATAAACTGTTCGCTTCAATAAAGGCCGGCAATGTTATCAGTGATGCCGAACATGCCGCAAAGACCACTATGACAGCCATTTTGGGAAGAATGGCCACTTATAGCGGCCAGTTGATCACCTTCGAAGACGCGTTGAACAAGGGAAGGAGTATTATGCCCGACAAATACAGCTGGGATGCAGAACCTCCTGTTTTGCCTGATGCCAACGGATATTATCCGGTTCCTGTCCCGGGGATTACCCAGGTATTGGAACTGGAATCTTAGCAAAAGGCATCATCCCTCTTCCGGGGGAAAAAGGCCTGCAGGGTTTTCCATATTAAGCTAAGCATGCGAAGGCGAAGACCGGGTCAACTTGCAGGCATTCATTGTACGACCCCCCGGGCCTCTTTTAGTTTAAGAGCAGCTCATCCGTTACACTTTTACCCCTTGGAATCCTATGGTCCCGGACATCAACGGTATTATTATCATAGGACTTGATATGTTGCTTGTTTACGATAAAGGACTTGTGTACCCGTACAAAGTTTTCCGGTAGTATGGTAAGGGTATCCTTGATGGTGCCATAGGCTGTTAACCTGGAATTATCCGATAAATGGTAGACCACGTAATTTCCAAGACCTTCGACCAGGAGAATATTGCTGATTTCCACCCGATGGATCCTTCGGTTCGATTTGATCTCCAGGATTTCATTCCCGCTGACAAGATTTTTTTCCCGTTCCAGCAACCATAGTTGAAAGAGTTTTATCCCCAATACAAACAGGACCGTAGTATTGATCAATACCATGGCCCTTATCAGCATATTGATACTGAACAGGCCTTTAGCAGTGTCATTTAACAGCAGGTTTTCGTAAAATAAATGGGTAAATATTCGCTGCAATAATCCTGCTGAAAGCAAGGTGATGCCATACCCTAAAATAAAGGAGCCGTATTTTCTGTTCAGCAGGAATTTAGGCAATAAGAAATACAGGGTCACATACACGGACAGAAGCCTTGTGGGAAGGAGCACAAATTCCAGGTAATAGGAGGCAAGATAACCCTTGTCTTCTGCCCAGATAAAGCCAAAGAGCATAAAATAGGCGATCCAGAACAGAAGATGGGTGGCTACGCGGGAATTAAATAGGTAATAATGATGCTCCAGTCTCATGATTCCAAAAATACACGTCATGGGGAGGGCCTGCTTCGTATAAAAAACAGGCACTCTCATATAAATGATGTCCAGGCTAAAAATAGGCAATCTAACTTTAAGGAAAACATAAAAGTCAGGACCATGAAAATTGTGCCCCCCTCATTTAACCCAGGCCTATTGCTTCTTTTCCTTTGCGGTCAGTGCATTCTGGGACAGACTTTGGAAAGGAGAGCCGCCTGGGAGGCGAACATCTCTCCTCCCGGTTCCGGACGGGCAGGAGCGACCATTACAGCCATAGAAAAAAACAGTCCTTTAGAAAAGGCTGGGTTTCAAGTTGATGATATCGTCGTACGTGTTGATAATGTCCGTATCTCCGATGAAGAAATCTGGAGTGATGTCACTTACGGCCTAAGAGGCGGCAAACCGACAATGATCGAGGCGATCAGGCAGGGTATGCTTATCCAAAAGGCGGTTCAGTTGAATCCCGTTCACAGAGAACGTCATCCCGGACTTGACACCTATTATGAAGAGGTGACAACCCCCTATGGTATTACCCAGCGAACCATCATCACCAAACCGGACAAAGCAAAGCCTCAACCGGCAATCGTTTTGATAGGTGGATTGAGTTGTACCAGTATTGAAACCTATCCCGGCAGGTCAGGTAACTGGGTACAGACGCTTAAAGATTTAGTAGAAACATCCGGTATGGTAGTGATGCGGGTGGAAAAGCCGGGGGTAGGCGACAGTGAAGGTGACTGCAGCAAGTCGGACTTCCTCATGGACCTTGCAGGGTACCGGGCTGCCATCCGGAGTTTAAAAGCGAAAACGTATGTAGACCCCGAAAGAATTATTGTATATGGTTCAAGCATGGGGAGTGCAATAGCACCCTTGCTGGCCAACGAATTTAATCTTGCCGGGGTGATTTCAGATGGTACTTTCTTTAAAACCTGGTATGAGCACATGTTGGAAATTGAAAGGAGAATCCGGGTATTTCAGGGGGATACCGAAGCAGAAATTGTTGAAAAGATGAACAATTTTTACATTCCCCTTTACTACGGCATGCTTATCCGGAAAAAGACCTACCGCGAAGTTGTTGATGAATATCCTGCACTTGGGGAATATAACTATCACGGTCCCGCCCATATGTATGGAAGACCTGTCAGCTACTACCACCAACTCCAGGAATTTAACCTGGCCGGTGAATGGGAAAAACTAAAAGTGCCCGTCAGGATCCTGAGGGGCACCAATGACTGGATCATGTCTTCCTATGACAATTATATGATCATAGAGGTATTGAAAAGAAATGGCCACAAGGACCATCTTCTTTATGAATATCCGGGATTGGATCATTGGAATACCATTCACAACACTCCTAAAGACTCCTTTGATGGAAAAGAAGGTGAATGGGACGAGGGAACGATTCAGAAAATTCTGGATTGGGCACAGGAAATCACGGGATTTCAGGATTAGATCCGCTCAAGGGAATACTTAGAATGCTCATCGATTGCCGCCACCAGGGCATCCTTCCATTTTTGGATCTGGGCATTGTCCGATTTATACATTGATTTAAATTCATCAAGGACGGGGTCCATCATGGTCCGAACGCTGTTAATATCAAAATAAAGGCGCCCGGTTCTCCTGATAAAGAAGTCCATCGGCGTTTGTACCATTTCATATCGGATCCCAAAGCGCAATTCTGCCCTGATCATTCGAACGTGCACATCCTCACCTTTGAGGGAGGCATAAGTGGCCAGGATAGCCTCCGTTTGTTTTCCGTAATTCGTTACTAAAAACCAGGCGTCGTGTTTGGTGAACCCATCCGGACTGATCCTTTCAAACACTTCCGCTATGTATTTTTTTACTGCCTTATATTTTTTAAAATCGTTGCCGCACAAAGGGATTTCCGCCGTACTGCATTCGGGTATTTTGCGCCCTTCATCTTCCTCAATTTTCTTTGCCAACCTGTTCACGACCCGTTCAGCCATTTTCCGATATCCCGTAAGCTTTCCCCCTGCCATGCTGATCAGTCCTGTATCGGATGTAAATATCTCGTCTTTGCGTGAAAGTTCAGAGGCCGATTTTCCCTCTTCGTGAACGAGCGGCCGCAGGCCCGCCCAGGAAGACTCAATGTCTTCCATATCCAACTCAATGTCCGGGAACATATTATTTACGGCAGAAACCAGATAAAGGGCATCGGCCAGGTCAATCCCGACATTGTCCTTGTCGTTATTGAAATTGGTATCCGTTGTACCTACGTATGTCACCTTCCCCCTGGGGATGGCAAACATCATCCGGCCGTCTGGGACATCAAAATATACGGATTGTTTCACAGGTAATTTTTCATGAGGGAACACCAAATGGACCCCTTTGGTCAAATGCAGCCTCTTTCCTTTTTTGGAGTTGTTTAAACTTCTCAATTCATCCACCCAGGGACCGGCAGCGCTTATTACATATTTGGAATGAACAAGGAACTCCTGGCCGGAAACCACATCCCTGACTTTTACCCCCGCAACCCGCTCATCGGTATACAGAAAATCGATGACTTCGGTATAATTTATAGCCTGCGCGCCATAGTGCCGGCTCGTTTTAATATTTTCCAGTGTCAACCGTGCATCGTCTGTTCTGTATTCAGCGTAGTAGCCCGCACCTTTCAGGATCTTTTTTGGCAGCAATGGTTCCAGGGCTAGGGCTTCTTTCTTTTCCAGCATCTTCCGTTTGTCTTTTCCTTCTACCTGGGCCAGGATATCATATACTTTCAACCCTATGGAGGTGAGCCATTTCCCATAGGAACCTCCTTCAATAAGGGGAAGCAGCATCTTTTCCGGGATGACCAGATGAGGGGCCAGGTTGTGGACAATGGCCCGCTCTGACCCAACTTCTTTAACCAGCCAAAAATCAAATTGTTTCAGATACCGCAATCCACCATGGATAAGTTTAGTAGACTTGCTGCTCGTCCCTGAAGCAAAGTCACCCTTTTCAACCAACGCAACTTTTAATCCTCTGGAAGCCGCGTCCAGGGCAATTCCGCCACCTGTTATCCCTCCACCGATAACGACGAGATCATACGTTTCCTCCGAGAGTTCCTGAATTAGCCCTGCTCTTTTAAGATTTGAAAATTCGATGTTTTTCTTCATGCTGTGTTTGTGCTACCCGATTCACCTGGGAAGTGGTCAAAGGTAAACGATTGATCCCCTAATTCAAAGTTGTCCGGCGCTTCAATCGATATTGTCATGGACGATTCAATGTAGAGCGAAACCAGCGCCTTATTTTGCGGGTCCCTCCCCCGGTTTTCCATCGGCAATCAAGGATGTTGAAAGACTGAAAAAGGATTCCGGCAGACGGAAATATAACGCACTTGGTATGGCGGCTGTACGATGATATTCATTCGGGTGCATTTTGGGTCTATGAGCCGGATCGGCCGGGTCCGTATTTCCAAAGGGGATCGTCCTTCCCGTTATTTTGTGAACTCGTACTCCCGTTCCACCAGACAGATCCTTACCTTGTACCAGGCGTACCATTTCTTTATGCCTTCCTGCTGGGCAAATGTGTGGTCTGCCTGTTCCTTCCAATCCGCAATGGCCTTCAAACTATCCCAATAGCTCACCGATATTCCAAGTCCGTCCCGGGCACTTTCAAACCCCAGATATCCTGGTTGTTCACTGGCCAGCGACTCCATCTTTTCAGCCATATCTGCGTAGCCATGGTCGCCCTCCGTTCGTGTATTTGTAAATATTACGGCATAGTAGGGTTTTGTGTGATTCATGATTATGAATTATTTTATATATTTTTTTTCCAGGAAATAACTTACCACCGCCTCTTTCATCAGCACGGCCTGTTCCCCTGCTTTTAGTGGCGGCAGCTCTTCCCTGACGATATAGTGCGGCCACCCGTCCTCGTCAAAAAAATCGAATTCATAATATCCATACGGCTCAAGGAGCCTGCAAATGGCAATATGCATCAGGTTTACCTTTTCATCTTTCTTATAGCTCCGGTGATACTGCCCCAATTCCTGGACGCCGACCAGATAAATGATTGCATCCAGCTCAAGCGGGTCCCCGTCGGAGAATTGGAGGGACAGTTTTTTCACCAGGAGGTCCCATCGTTCCTTAAGTTGAATATCTCGTGACACAATTTATATCTATTGTCGTATTGACCCCCCTGAGGCGAGGAGTCATCAAAGGTACAAATCAAAGTTCTATATTTGTGCAAAGAGTTGGCATGGGATTTTTGGATATTGTTCTGGGATTATTGCTGGTATACGGGCTTTACAAGGGTTTAAAGAACGGATTATTTGTTGAAATAGCCTCCATTGTTGCGTTAATAGCAGGGCTGTACGGCGCTATACATTTTTCGTATATCACCGGCAATTATCTCTCCCGATATATGCAATGGGACGAGCGCTTTATAAACCTTACTGCCTTTATGATCACCTTCAGCATCATCGTTATTGCCGTACATTTAGCTGGCAAATTCTTTACTAAAATTGCCGACTTTGCCATGCTTGGCCTCCTGAATAAAATCGCCGGCGGCCTGTTCGGGGTCCTAAAGGTGGCGGTTATACTCGGGGCGCTACTGGTTTTTTTCGACCATATAAATATTACCGCGGGGCTTATCCGGAATGAAACCGTCCAACAATCCATGTTATATGAACCCATCAGGGAGATAGGAGCGTTTGTATTTAGCAAAGTGCTAAAAGAGTAGCGATCATGCAACATAGAAACTGATTATGCCGGTTTATCGTCCGCTTGGAATAATGTACCGATCTGCTGATATTAAATGATGAAGTATCCCTCTTCAAAATAATAAGGTTATATGCTGCCCAAAGAGAAGACCCATAGGAATTACCTGCATATTTTCAGATTAATCCGTCCAAAGCATTATATAAAGAACCTGTTTATCTTTATGCCTTTGTTTTTTGCGGGAGAATTTTATAATACACAACAACTCATTCAAGTTTTCCTGGCTTTTGTTTCATTTTCCATATCCGCAAGCGCTATCTATATTTTCAATGATTTCCGGGATGTGGAGGAAGATCGTCTGCACCCTACAAAAAAATTCAGACCGCTCGCCGCGGAGACAATTTCCCTGAATACTGCTATTATCCTGATGGTTATATTATTGGTGGCCGGGCTTGCATTAATGGCTTCCCTGTCTTTAAATGCCCTGGCAGTACTGGGGATTTACCTCATTCTGAACATATTTTACAGTCTCTTTCTAAAACATATTTCAATTCTCGATGTCACCATCATCGCCGTTGGTTTTGTATTGCGGATTTTTGTTGGGGCAATTATTACGGACATCCCGCTTTCACAATGGATTGTAATTATGGCATTTCTTCTTGCGTTGTTTTTGGCATTTGCCAAACGCAGGGATGGTGTGTTGCTCCATTTAGAGACCAAAAAGAAAATGCGTAAAGTCATAAAGGATTATAACCTGAAGTTCGCCGAAGGTGCAATGATGACCATGGCATCCGTGACCATTGTGGCATATATTTTATATACGACTTCCACTGAAGTGGTCCTGAGACTCCAAAATGAATACGTTTATCTCACAGCGATCTATGTTATTTTAGGAATTTTAAGGTACATGCAACTGAGTTTGCTGGAAAATAATAGCGGATCCCCCACCGAGTTGGTATTTAAGGATCTATTTTTAGCCCTGGTAATGATCGCATGGATTATTCATTTTGCGGTTTTACTATATGTTTAATCCCTGGAAGAAGTACGGAATATATTTTCCAAATTTTAATTGTTAAAGGGTATCCTATAGAAAATAAGTGTAAATGGATCATATGAAAAGTTGGGGAAACTATCCCAAAGTTGCTTCTACTTCATTTATCATTTCTGAAACTGAAAAATTAAGATCGTTTTTGAATGAAATAGACGAAGTAATTACTTATGGGAATGGCAGAAGTTATGGGGATAGTGCACTAAATACCAATATGGTATGCATTAAACCAAAGAACTATTTCCTCAACTTTGATGAAACCAGTGGGTTACTCCATATTCAGGCGGGGGCTTTACTTTCTGAAATTCTGGAATTTTTTGTGCCCCGTGGCTGGTTTTTAAGAGTAAGTCCGGGAACAAAATTTATTACCGTTGGGGGTGCCATTGCAAGTGATATCCATGGAAAAAACCATCATATAGAGGGGTGTTTCAGCGAAAGCCTGGTTATGTTCAGGCTCATGCTCCCAAATGGAGAAATTGTTGCATGCAGCAAAACTGAAAATGTGGAACTTTTTAGAGCTACCTGTGGTGGAATGGGACTTACCGGAATCATCCTTGATGCTAAATTATACCTGAAGAGAATTGGGTCCAGGTATATTCAACAGAAAACCATAAAAACCAGGAATTTAAGAGAAACTTTTGAGGCCTTTGAAATGTATAGCAAGCAACCCTATTCGGTGGCATGGATAGATTGCCTGACAAAAGGTAAGGGGATGGGTAAATCGCTCCTGATGGTCGGGGATTTTTGTGACGATGGCCGTTTGGATTTTAAACAAAAAAAGAAGGTCAATATCCCTTTCTATTTTCCTTCCTTTGTCCTGAATTCCTTTAGCGTTAAAATTTTCAATACCCTCTATTACAACAAGGCGGGGAATGGTGTTACCGAACAAAAGATCGATTTTGAATCGTTCTTTTATCCCCTCGACAGTTTAGGGCATTGGAATCGGATCTACGGAAAAAACGGGTTTACGCAATATCAGTTCATTCTGCCAAAGGAAAACAGTTATGAGGGCCTGGAGGAGATATTGCATACCATAGCCGCCTCGGGAAAAGGTTCCTTTTTATCCGTTTTAAAATTATACGGCAAGGAGAATGAAAACTACCTCTCCTTTCCGATGGAAGGTTATAGCCTGGCACTTGATTTTAAAATTGAAAAAGGGCTATTTAAGTTATTGGATACTATTGACGGGATCGTTATAAAAAAAGGGGGGCGCATCTATTTGGCTAAGGATGCGAGAATTCCCAGGGAAAATTTTGTCCGGGGATACCCAAAGGTTGAAAATTTCCGGACCCTGAGAAAACGGTACGGCATGCATGAAAAATTTAACTCCATACAATCAAAACGACTTGGGATCTAAAGAAGAATACATATTAATTATTGGCGCAAAAAGTGATATCGCCAGGGCAGTTGCAAGGAAATATGCTAAAGAGGGATACCAGCTATATCTCATGGCCAGGGATTCAGGGTCTCTTGGCGAGTTTTCCAGTGATTTGAGAATTCGGTTTGAGGTGAAAGTGGAATGCCTTGATCTGGATATTTTAGATTACAATTCGCACCGTAACTGCTATGATTCATTAAAACAAAAGCCCTATGGTGTATTTACGGCAGTGGGCTATCTTGGAGAACAGGAAAAAGCCGAAAAAGATATTGGAGAATCTGTTCGGATTATCAATACCAATTTCACCGGACTGGTAAGTTTCCTGAATGTGGTAGCCAATGATTTTGAAAAGAGAAAATCGGGCTTTATCTGCGGGATAAGTTCCGTTGCCGGTGACCGGGGACGAAAAGGAAACTTTATTTATGGATCAGCAAAGGCAGCCTTTACAACCTACCTTTCGGGATTGAGAAACAGGCTTTATGAATCGGGGGTACACGTCATGACTGTTAAGCCGGGATTTGTGGCTACTAAAATGACGGAAGGACTGGATCTGCCCAAAAAATTAACGGCCACCCCGCAACAGGTTGCGAATGACATATACAAGGCCCAGAAAAAAAGGAAAAATGTGGTCTATACACTTTGGTTATGGCGTTGGATAATGCTTCTTGTTCGCAACATACCTGAATGGCAATTTAAAAAAATGAATATTTGATGTTCTTTTAAACGAGCCGAATGACATTGACGAATATCCTTCAAATTCTCACAAAACACCGGTGGTTACCCTATGTATTCTTCGGCCTGTTGCTATTATTAAACCTGTCTTATGGGTACTATCGGTTAATGTATTTGAACTCAGGTGGTGATTCCCAATGGTATGGTACAAAATTGCTATGGGAAGGAACTGACCCGTTTACAGCAGCGCTCCAGTCCCCGGAGTGGTTTATGACAGCGTACCCGAACTATGCACATATCCTCTATTATGTCCTGTATCCCCTGAGCTTTTTTGAATGGGAACAGTACAAAATTATCTGGTTCCTGGTCAATATCGCTTGTTTTCTGTTTACGCTTTACGCATTTGTGCGCTGGGAAAAGGTTCCCAGATCAAATGTGCTTATTTTAGCCTCTGTCATGTTGCTGGGGAGCACGTTTACAAATACGCTTTACCAGGGTCAGATTTCAATTCTTATTTTCTGCTGGGCCTCCCTGGCCTGGATCTTCAGAAATCATAGCGGTTTATTGCTTATTTTCCTGTCGCTTATTATTTCGAAATATTCGTTTGGGTTGCCGATAATATTGGGGTTTTTCCTTGCCGGTTATTACAGGGAATCCATTGGGGCCTTTGCAGTCAACGTTGGTTTTGCCCTGGTTTTTGCATTAAAATTCGACCTGAGCTTACTGGATTCCCTCCGACTCCCTTTTGAGGTAGCTTCCCAATTCACAAGCGGTCATGGCCATTCTGACCTTCTAACCATCTACAGGCTCCATCATGGGCAGGAATCTTTTTTTGGTTTTAATTATTTCTCAGTTGGTGCCGCCCTTCTATATGCTCTTTTTGCATTGTATTGTCTTGTATATAATCCAGGCAGGCGACGAATCATCATTGCGACCCTGATATTGTCGTTCCCCATTTTGTTTCATTTGACCTATGATTATGTTGTACTTCTGGCCCCAATGCTTATCGCCTGTTCTCCCCGGGGATTATCAAAAAAATACATCCTGATCTTAGCCGCCTTCAGTGCCTATTTCTGGATCTATCCAATGATTCCAAAATTTCTGAGAATCGTTTTTGATGTGGATATAGGGATACATCCAATCGATTACTTCGGAAACCTGTATGGCAAAGTTTTTATCATATTGAATTTGACCTTGTTTATCATTGTAGCTTTCGCAATACTTCAGGAGAAGGCATCGAATAAAACCGCTGTAAATTACAATAATGGCAAAGGAGAATGACCTTTATATTTTTGATTTTGACGGGACCATTACGTCCAGGGATAGCCTGCTTCATTTTCTGGCATTTTCAAAAAAGCGTTCCGAATTATTCATTGGTTATATGATGATCCTGCCCTTTGTCATCCTCATGAAATTAAAGTTGTATTCAAATGAAAAAGCAAAAATAAAACTGTTTTCTTTCCATTTTAAAGGAACGCCTAAGGATGAATTTGTCGAACTGTGTAAGGATTTTGGCAAAAATGAACTCCCTAAAATAATTAAACCGAGCTTCCTGGAATATGTAGATCGGTTAAGGCAAGAAAATGCAAAGGCAGAAATGGTTATAGTATCTGCTTCCCTGAACAGCTACTTAAGGTATTGGTGTGAAGAAATGCGGTTTAATTTACTGGCTACGGTCCCGGAATTCGAAAACTCATTTGTGAGCGGGAGATTTGCAACCAATAATTGCCATGGAGGCGAGAAAGTGATCAGGATAATAGAGGAATACACGCTTTCGGATTACAAAACCATTTATGTCTTCGGAGATACAGCAGGCGATCTGCCTATGATGAAACTCGGTGATAAAAGTTATTACAAATACTTTAAGTAATCCCCCGGGGAATTGCATTTTTCCAGGAATACGTTTGTCTGGGATGCCACAAGGCTGCTCCTGAATCTGAAGTCCGGAAGGCAGGCATCAATTACCATCAACCAGCACCTTGCGGCATTATTATCCCCTGCATTTTCAACAACTCATATCGGCAATAATTTTCCATTCACCATCAATCTTTTTAAAAATGATCATAAAAACCCCATTTGCATCACCCACTTCACGGGTTAAATAAAACTCCCCCATCACAAAATAGGCATTACCATCAATTTTTGAGATATCACGGATACTGAACTTTAAGGTGCCCGAATGCGCTTTTGTAGGGTACCCTTTTTTATAATTTTCCAGGGTCTTTTGCCAGCCGTATGTAATCCCCCGGCTGCTGTAAAATTTTAGGGAATCGCTCTTCCAATATCCCCTCATAAAGCCTTCGAGATCCCCATTGGACCAATCTTCCTGCTGGGCATCCATAACCGCTTGTATCGCCATTTTGTCTGTTTGCTGATCGTCATCCTGAGAATGGATCGGTGTCAGCGGTATCATGCAAATTAAAAGGGTCAGTATGTGTTTTTTCATTTTCCCTGCATTGTTATGAGTCATTTTATTCCTTTTGATAAATTTTCCCGGGGCAGCCATCTTGTCTGCACTCCCCTAAGATGAATTTCGTTATGAGGTAAAGATAACAGAATTGTCATCATTGCCGAAAGTCGGGTTCCGGGAAAAAAATGTCATTCCAATCCAGAATACCACTGCAATTCCCAGGGGCAACCGTAACATTCATCCTGCCGCTTTTGTAAGGGAAATTTGGCCCGTTCTCAGGACCTTTTTACGCTACCGTTCTAAATGCAGTAGAAATCTGCATTTCATCGAAAAATACAGCATTTTAATGGCTCGTGGACAAATTTTATTTAATATTACTGTCCGGGTTCGTTCGGAAACCGGTTTTACGAGAATTTACCCCTTTCTTCGCTGCCTACTTAGCAGATAGAACATAATATGAAAATGAGATTGCGTTTTGCTCTCTCGGTTTTATTTGTATTTGTGGCATACTCATGTAGCAAGGAGGCCATTTCAAATACAGATATTCCGAAGGCCGAAAATGCTGTTCAGGTAGAACAGGAACTCCTGGGTATCGTAAATACGCACAGGCTTTCATTGGGTTATCCCGGGTTGCAATACAGTGCCGTGGCCTACGAGTATGCCAACAGCCACACTGATTATATGATAGCCAAAGGCAGTATAAGCCATGATAACTTCAGTGCCAGGGCATCCAATATCTCATCCGAAACCAATGCACAGGCCGTAGCAGAAAATGTCGCTAAAGATTATGATACGGCTGCGGAGGCATTTGAGAGTTGGTTGGCGAGCTCCAGCCACCGTAAAACCATGGAAGGGGATTTTACCCACACAGCAGTCTGCGTAAAAAAGGACACCGGCGGTAACTTTTATTTTACCCAGTTATTCTACCGCTAATTTCCATAAATTAGATATTCTTTCCATTATTTCGTTGAACTTACGGCCTCCCGAAAGTTAATTGTTGATGGTTCGTGCACATTTTTTTAAATTTTTCCAGTAACTTTTAACCCTAAACTCTAAATTCCTTCGCCATGGGCATAAGACCTCCGTTCAATCTGAACAAGTGGATCGAAGAAAACCGGGCCACATTAAAACCCCCCGTGGGCAATAGAAATTTATACAAAGATGCAGGTGATTATATTGTAATGATCGTTGCAGGGCCCAATGCCCGAAAGGACTATCATTATAACGAGACCGAAGAACTATTCTATCAATTGGAAGGACAAATTGAAGTTCATATTCAGGAAGAGGGGCAAAAAAAAACACTGAAACTCGGGCCTGGCGATATGTATCTGCATCCGGGGAAGGTCCCCCACTCACCGGTGAGGCACCAGGGGTCTATCGGGTTGGTCATTGAACGTAAACGTGACGAAATGGAGGTAGATGATGGACTTCTTTGGTTTTGTGACCATTGCAACCACAAATTGTATGAGGCTTATTTTACATTGCACGATATTGAGAAGGATTTTTTAAAACATTTCGAACATTTCTATGGTTCTGAGGACCTTAGGACCTGTGACAACTGCGGAACCGTCATGGAAGCTGATGACCGGTTTGTCGCTAAGGGATAAATCTTAAAAATGACGATAACCGTAAAAATCTTAATTGGGCTGGTAGCCTTATTACATCTTTATTTTATGTGGTTCGAGATGTTCTCCTGGACGAGCAGGGGAAGAAAAATTTTCAGGAATTTTCCTGCGGAGTTGTTTGAACCCACCAAACCCCTTGCGGCCAACCAGGGCCTGTACAATGGATTTTTAGCAGCCGGCCTCCTATGGACGTTCTTTATTGAAGACGTGGTCTGGAGCCGGAATATCTCCCTGTTCTTTCTCAGTTGTGTAGCCATTGCGGGGATCTATGGGGCCTTGTCAGCATCAAAAAAAATATTCTTTGTGCAGGCACTGCCGGCACTGCTGGGCATTGTGTTTCTTTTCGTCCAATAACCGAGAGAATTCCGCAGCGGGTCATCCCCGGGATCTTCCGGTCGCCCTGTAATACCTCCCTTATCTGGTTTACATTCGCAGGGATATCCGTATCCGAGGTACAATATACAACGAGGCACAAGTTCCACATTGCAAACTGCCTGGCGGAACTTTAGAGGACATTCAAAATTTTGATAAAAGCGACACAGTTCTCATATCAATCTGCGAATATTCGTAGCTTTGCAATCCAGGTCCTTATCGGGACAAAAAATTCAACTTTAAAAAGCGATAAAATGTCTCTAGTCGGAATCGATTTTGGTATTGATGAAGCCCTCGCAGCGTTGGGCATAAAAGATGTAAATGAAGGAACCTCCACGGGTTCAAACAACTTTTCTTCCGGTTTGTTGATTGAATCCTATTCCCCCGTGGACGGAGCCCTGATCGGAAAAGTAAGGTGTACTTCCAAAGCGGATTTTGAGAAGGTCGTAAGAACTGCAGCCTCAGCATTTGAAAAATGGCGTTCAAAGCCCGCACCCCAGCGCG
>Ga0102947_1000498_pt1 | contig 14004 bp, 22 predicted proteins | sample SalPon2A_A_D2_MG_FD_78210 | JGI IMG/M metagenome (GOLD analysis project Ga0102947, IMG submission 78210) | Soil microbial communities from South San Francisco under conditions of wetland restoration - Salt Pond MetaG R2A_A_D2_MG | ecosystem: Environmental > Terrestrial > Soil > Wetlands | place... | reverse complement strand
CTTTTTGCCGTAGGTGCCTCCATAGACCAAACTCGATCTTTTAGAAGTAATGACATTTGGTTTCAGTACATTCAATTTATTTAAAAAGGTTCTCTAGTCATCGTCAGGACACGTAAGTTCACGGAGTTCGGCGTATTTTTTTTCCATTTCTTGGGCATATTGTGAGACCTTTTCAAGATCAAACTGATTTTTTGAAAAATACCAACGAATTGGAACCCAGTGTCCAATTCCATCCATATCATGAATCATTCCTTTATCGGCTTTGACCTTTAATTTTTCATCTATTGATGTTTCTTTAACTGTAAGTCCTCTTTTTGTTTTATCTTCCATTACGAGGTCCGAATCGCCATCCTTGATGAAGTAAAAGGAACCCTTCTTTAAGATAGGAAGGTCTAAGAGCAATTTATTTTTCCACGGGATTTCCTATCATGTTTCCCCATTCAGTCCATGAACCATCATAGTTTCGAACTTTGGGATAACCGAGGAGATATTTTAATACGAACCAACTATGAGAAGATCTTTCTCCAATTCTACAATAGCAAATAACATCTTTGTCTGGAGTAACGCCTTTTGGTTCATAATTTTGCTTTAGATCATCTACAGATTTGAAAGTTCCATCTGCATCATTTACGGCAGTTCCCCAAGGAATGTTGTTAGCACCTGGAATATGACCTCCTCTTTGTGCATGTTCCATAGGATATTCAGGAGGAGCAGTTATCTCTCCAGTAAATTCAGCAGGAGATCTTACATCAACCATAACTGTATCTTCTTTGTCTAAAGCTCTGCTAACATCAAATAGGTAAGCTCTTAATCCTTCATCAGGAGGCTGAGCAACATATTTTGTTTGTTGTATTTGTGGTTCTTCAGTAGTGTATTCCCTATTTTCTAATTCCCATTTTTTTCTTCCACCATTCATGATCTTTAGATTCTCATGTCCGTAAATTTTGAAAACCCAAAAGACAAATGCTGCAAACCAATTATTAAAATCACCATAAAGAATCACTTCGGTGTCAGCCTTTATTCCGTTTTTGGACATTAGCTCTTCAAATTTTCTTTTGCTAATAATATCTCTAGTAACTGGATCGTTAATGTCTCTCTTCCACCAAATTAAACTGGCTTCCTTAATGTGACCCTTTTGATATCCATTTACAGGATCATAGTCAACTTCAACTAATTTTCTATTTTCATTTGGAGGGTTTTGAGACATCCATTCAGTGTCAACTAAAACCTCGGGATGGGCATAACTCATATTTTATTTCAAACTTGTTTGCATACTTAATTGTTTTTCCAAGAAAAAAATCAGAAAATATCATTTTTATGTAAATAGCATTCAGAAGAACTGGTTGAAGTTAAAAAAAGTCGCAATTGTAAGCAAAGTCGGCTCAAAAGAATCTGAAGAAACTGCCAAGGACGTAGCAAAAAAATTTCTTGCAAAAAAATCCAAAGTGTACACAATAGCACCCATACAAGTAGAGGGGGCACTTAGAATTGATTCTTTAGAGGAGCTAAAAAAAGAAAACTTGGATCTTGTAGTAACTCTAGGAGGCGATGGAACGACATTAAGAGTTTTTAGATATTTAGAAAACGAAACGCCCATTCTCACAATAAATGTTGGAGGTAACAGAGGAATCCTTGCAGAAATCACAATTGATGAAATAGATGAAGCGATTAATCAGATTTTAAAGGATAAATTCTTTTTAGATAAAAGAACTCGAGTAGTGGCTTCATGTGGTGGAAAAGAATTTCCACCTGCACTAAATGAAATTTACATCAGCAGAACAAATCTTACAAAAACTGCAGAGATTGAAATAAAATTTCAAAACGATACAGTTAAACAAAAAATGGATGGCGTCATAATTGCTACTCCAAGTGGATCAACTGGTCATTCTTTTTCTTTGGGCGGGCCAATCCTTCATGAAAGTTTAGATGTTCTTATAATAACCCCTGTTGCACCAGTCTACCGATTAGAATCTATAGTGGTACCAGATGAAAAAATAGAAATAATTTCATCTCATGATTGTAATATTGTTATGGATGCACAGGTTGTAAAATCTGCAGGGTATGAAGAACCAATAATTATAAAAAAATACAAAAAACCAGCTATCTTCATAAGACTAAAGAAAAGAGGGCTGAGACAGATGAGTAAACTTGGATTTTAGAATTTTAGATGCTAGCGCATTTTATGCAGGGGTTCCATTTGGATCATCAAACGATTGTTATACAACATCACTAGTTTATGATGAAATAAAACATATCAAGAAAAATCACGAGGCATTGGAAACTTTGTTAGAAACAAATCGATTAAAAATTAGAGAACCAGATAAAACCTCAATCAACCTTGCAATTAAATCCTCAAAAAGTACCGGCGATTATCAACAACTGTCAAAGCAAGATATTTCAATAATTGCCTTGTGTATTGATCTGAAAGGTGAAATAATTACAGATGATTTTGCAATATCAAATGTCGCAAAAAATTTGAGCCTCAAAATATCACCCATTATGACAAAGGGAATTAAGGACGTTGGAACATGGGTCCATTATTGTCCAGGTTGTCGCTCAAATCACAAAAATGGAAAAGAATGCCCCAGTTGCGGAACGCCCTTGAAACGAAAATTACTCAAGGGGCAAACCCCTACCGTGCCAATCAACGAATGAGCCATCATATAATTTCACATTAGGAAATCCTGATACATGTAATTGAAAGAAAAGACTTGATGCCCTATGACCATGCATACAATAACAAACAATCTCAGATTTTTTTGAGATTTTATTTTCTAAAAAAAGATTCTCTAAAGAAACCCTATCTTTGAATAATTTTCCCTCATAAGAAATACCATCAGTAAATGGAATTAATTTCGAATTTGGCAAATGCCCCATCATAAATTCTTGCAAAGTTCTTGCATCTAAGATTTCAAATTTACTTAGATTATCTTTGAGATTTTTAGCATCTATTCTAATTTCATTATTGATTTTTGGATTAAAAATCAAAGAGGGTAAAGAAAAAATTTGTCTTGTGAATTCAAATCCCTCTTCCTTTAATTGCGAAACATTTGCATCCAAAAGAAAGGTTTTCTCATGACCATAATACATCAGTGTCCATGCAATCCGTGTAGAAGACGAATCCATTGAATCTCCAACAAGCACTACAGTTTTTGTTTGATCAATTCCAAGCGAACCAAAAAGCGCTGAGGCTTCTTTTTCATCTAATACTAAATTTGATCCATATTGATCAAATTTTATTACATGTTCTATTGTTACATTTTGAGAATTTTCTAAATGACCATAAAGAAACATTGGTTTGGGCCTAGTGTCTAAAATAACTAAATTCTCATCAGATAAATTTTCTCTTAACCAATCAATAGAAACAAGCATGTTATTGACCCCAATTTTTTAATTTATTTAATGACATCATGAATCATGTAATGTTTTTTGGTTAGATTTTTTAAGAAATTTACTTTCCGTTTCAAGCATCTTTTTAATTTTTTTTGAACGAACTTCTCCAAGCCCTTCCACTTTAGAAAGTTCAGAAGTAGGTGCATTTAGAACCTTTAATGGAGACCCAAATTTTTCAAGCATTCGTATTGCAAATTTTTCCCCTATTCCAGGCAAACTGCACAATGATGAAAGTTGTTGTTTTTCCAAATCACTAGATTTCCTTATTTTTTTCAAAAAAGGTCCCTTTGGAGAGTCCTTCCTAGAACACATTGATAGTAGCAATTTGGCCGTATGCATTGCACTGGGAGTCGGAATTATTGGAATCTTAAAATCGATAACAACTGTGGAGAGAGCCCCATAAAATACCAACGGGTTCTCAGTTATCTCGTCTATTTCATCGACGTTTCCTTCCATTAAAACCACAGGAAAGTCAAAATTTTCTTTCAGTCTAGTGCACTGATCAAACAACCTACCATCAAAAATGGAGGATAAAAGATCTCTGATGCTTTTTCTTTCTACAATTGTTTCAGGAGCTACGATGTAATCTCCAATAGGAAGAGTTTTCATCTCTACATTCAAACCAACAGATTTGAGCAGATCCGGAATTCCACTTTTTTTCTCTCGTTCATCCACTACGATTCTTAAATTTTCTAATTTCACCAAATCTAATTACACTAATTTGTTAATATCTTATTTGAAAATTACAAAACTAGTTTTCTGGTTTTTTTTCAGGAGTACTTCCTTCAGTCATGGTTGCACCACCAGATGTACTTCCCTTCATCATTTCGGTAATTTTGGACTCTTGTTCTTTCAGGGTTTCTTTTAGTCTGGTTTCTTGCTTTTCTATAACAGTGGAACGTGTTTTTGTTAGTTCCTGTCTTTCTTCAAGTTCATCAATTAATTCTTTTTTTGATGATTTTATCAAAATAGTACCTGCATGTTTATAGACAATATCTTCATCGGACGCTTTTTTTAATTCTTCAAGAGATTTTTCAGTCTCAATTTTTTCCATTTGAATTTGCTGCTTTTGTTGCATTATAGCTTGAAGGTTTTGTTGAGATTGTTGCATCTTCATTAATTGTTCTTGAAGCCAAGGAGGCATTTGACCAGCAGACATGATATAGGTTTGATGAGAGTTTCATTATATCTTTACCGGATGGACTTATGAAGAATAATACTGGGATATTCTTTTTTCAAGCATATCCAAATAGTCATTTGGGTTTTTGACAAATTCAGTACGGGTATTTTTTTCACTAGATACCAAAATCACAATTTGTTCTATTTTTATGCCCGTAAGCTCCCTGAACATTTCACCATATGAGGTAGCTTGGATAAAGTGATCAGTTAACCACTCTTCCTTTTGGTTGCTTCGTTTTGTTTTGTAATCAATTATAGACAAGATACCATCATATTTTGCAACACAGTCAGAAGTTCCTGCCAATTTCATTTTGTCGCTATACAATCTTAATTCTATACCATGAATATCATTAATCTTATCAACAAATGGAAGGAGATTACTAAAATGGGCCTCTGATAAAAGCCGAGGTTTTTCCATGATTTCTAGACCATTAAGATAATCTTCAATTAATTTGTGAGTTTCAGATCCAATAATTGCTGCTTCTTGAGTGATGTAGTTGGAAGCAACTTCTTGTTCTCTCCATTGTTGGAGGTTTTGTTTTTTCTCTATAGACTGTGTTTTTTGCAACATAGTTGTAATTGATGGATAAATTTTTCCACTTGGAGTTTGATAATAATGTCCATCATCTTTTTCGATAAGTTGGGATTGTGTGAAATTTATTGGAACGTGATTAAATTTACTCATTTTTTTCTCTCAACATACTTTAGATAATAGCATTATGAACGATATCCAATTTTACTATTGAGAATTATTAATCATCTACTGAATTAATTGTATCAAAGCTTGCCTGAATTAATCTCAAGGTAGAATTAAGATTAGCCCTTAGATGAGGCAGATGATCAGACTCTATCGTTACAGATATTTTTTTATTAATTTTGAAATTGGTTTTTGTGGGATTTTCAGGATAAAATTTGTTATCTGTGTTTATTGAGTCAAAAATTGCTTTATTTTTCTTGTTTGCATCAATTATAATTTTTGCACTAAAGTTTGACGTCATATGCCGTTCCAGCAATTTTGAAGGTGCATTTTTTGCAAGACCAAATTCCCACTGCATCTCTTCCAAATTGTTTGGAACCACAATCTGGACAAGTTCTCTTTTCTTTTAGTTGATGGTGCACTTTTGTATACTGTTTTCGAAGTTTAATACCATACCTAGCTCCTAATCCTTTTAGTGATTTTTTCTTGGCCATTTTATTGACTGCCTTTGCCTGCTTGTTTTAAAGTTTCTCTAATTTTGGCACCTGCTTTAATTGAAAGTTCACCACACTTTACGATTTCATCAACAGTAAATCCATCATGTCCTCCTTTTTGAAGTGCAACAATATTTCCATCTGAATCAGTAGTAATTGTAATTCTAGAATCCATGCTTGCCCATTCATCACCATTAGGGTCAACAACAATATGGTTTCCAATTTTACCCATAGTGATTGAGACAGGTATTGTAGTTGTTGGCAAGTCAGATTCTTCCCCTTCTACAAGAGTAGGAACGTCATCTTTCATCTCCCATTTTGGCATTTTTGATGTTATAACAGCTGCAGTAGCTGCATAAGAGCATGCGTCAAATAAATTACCATCATAGTCAACTACGACATTATCGGCAAAAACTCCTACAACAGATTTGTTTTTTTCAATTACTAATTGAGATACATCAACCATGTGACTTTCTCTTATTCCTCTGTCTACAACTCGAGCCAATTCAATAACATCTGGTCCTGGAGGTCCAGTCTCCACACTAGGATGAGATAATGGTAAAAGTTCTGCCGTACAAATAAAAATTCCTTTATCACCCATGTCTGGAAATGGTCTATCTGGTTGAATTTTTACTCCACAAACTGCTTCTGTGTCACCTAACCTAACCCTTGCAGATCCATTTGCTTTTGGAATTGCATTTATCTCAACAGTTAATTTTCTTGGTTCATCAAAAGCTCTACCGTCAATTCTTTTTCCTTGTTCTAACAACTCTAGAATTTGAGATTTTTTTAGTTCGTCAATTACAGAAGTGGTCATTTATTGATCTCCTCCATTTTGAAAATATTTTTCATTTAGTGCTTTCTTTTGTAAATCATAAACTATCTTACAGCCATCTACTCCAACTTGAACACATTTTTTAAATTCCTCTGGAGTCAAAACCCCATCTAATTGTAAGAGAGTTACTTTCTCAAGGGTTGGCATGTAGCCAATTGGCATATCTGCTTGACCTGCTTGGTCTTCTTCATTGTTTACATCAAGAACTACAGTGTCTGCTACTTTTCCAGCAGCACAAGCTGCTACCATATCCCTCATTGGAATTCCAGCATCAGCCAGAGCCACGGATGCTGCAGATAATGCTGCACAACGAGTTCCTCCATCAGCTTGAAGAACCTCTATGAAAACATCTACAGCAGTTCTTGGGAATTTTTCCAGCATTACTGCTGGCAATAAAGCTTCTTTAATGACCTTAGAAATCTCAATTTCTCTTCTAGAAGGTGCAGGATTTTTTCTTTCTCCTACCGAGAAAGGTTCCATATGATATCTTACTCTCAGTATTCCAGTGTCTGTGTCAGACATGTGTTTTGGGTGAACGTCTCTTGGACCAAAAACTCCAACTAGAATTTTATTATCTCCAAATTCAATATAGGCTGAACCATCGGCATTTTTCAATCCACCTGCTTTTATCATTATACGACGTGGCTCGTCTATTTTTCTACCATCACAACGAATACCATTCTCGTCCAATAATACTAGAGTACTTTCTCTACCACCCATTATGATTCACCTTTTGATTCTAACATTTCTTTCACTTGATCAGTCAAATTTGCAACGTGTGCTTGCTCATTTACCATTTCTATGGCTTTTTTGGCCTTTAATAATCCCTCGGGATTTTCACAAGAAACAACCACCCAACCATTTTGCCCAATGGTAATTACAGCTTCTGTAGCTCCCTCTATTGTTTGAATCATAGTTCCTCTCTTTCCTATCAATCGTGGAACTTTGCTTGGAGAAATTTTTATAAGATCTCCTGAATCAATTTTCCCAAGATCTCTATCTGCAATAGTTACCAAAGGATCACGGGTGCGGTCAAAATTTGCTATTCTAGCAGCAACCAAATCACCTGCCTTTAATTTTGAAGTTAGCTCATCAGCATGAGCAGAAAAATCTCTTCCAAATACATCTTGGGCAGGTAAGAACCCGACATAGCAAGAATTGATATCAAGTTCCCAAGATAGTGAAGTATGAGAAATGACTTTGCCAATAACCAAGTCGTTTATTTTTGGAATATATTTTCCTGTGAGGGAAATCACCTTAACTGAGTCATCGTAAATTTCGGAAATACCAATGGTAGTTGAAATTATCTTATTTCCTTCTAAAACTACATTTTGTTCCGGTCTAAATGGGCCAGTGGTAACGACATCACCAGGTATAACATATTTTCTTTTATTATCCATTATTGCATTACCTCAACTGTAGCAGAACCTTTTGTTATAGAGCCTAATCTATCTATCACGTTTGGCCTTGCTGCAGCGGGTATTTCAAGTATTGCTTTTAACGAACCATTATTTTGCCATTCTTCTTTTTTTAAGGAACCAACAGATTTCAAAACAGCATAAGATTGAGATGCAAACTGAGCAGGTATTGTTATTTCTAGTGAAAGATTTTCAGACTTTAGAGGAATTATTGAACGGAGTTTTTCAACAATGTCTTTGACTTGTTCATCAACGCCCTTTTGCGGGTCTATAGAAACTCGAGCATCTTTAAGAGCTTGTTCAATTCTTACCGGAGGATGAGGTAAATGAGTTCTTGGATCTACGTATGTTTTTGCGATAAATTCAACAAGTTGTTTCTTTTTTTCATCTACCATTTTTCGTCTTTGATCAGTGGTTAGATTTAGATCGCCTTTCTTTAGAATTATTTGTGCAATCTCGGTTTGGTCTTCAGTTTTGAAGGCTTTTAATAATTTCTCAGTGGAAGGTTTTGTCCCTTTCGAAGAGTCAGTGTAAATATCATCAGATACAAGGACTGAAGAAATATCCTTTTTCTTTCCTAGCTTATAGTCTAATGCAGGATCTGGTTTTACCAAAATTTCAAATTTTTCACCCTCAAAAGAATACCTTACCACAGTCACATCGGCCATTATCGATTAGGGTTAGACAAATCAGTATTTATCTATAGGCAAAACTAGCTAGATTTTTATGTGGACTTTGAAAATTTTCGAATAAGATTTGTCTTCTTTAGAGATTATTTCAAAAGATGAGCGCAAAATGTCAATTAAGCTAAAAGGAGTACCTTTGCAATATGCAAATGCACTTAGACGTTTATGCCTTAACGGAGTACCAGTTTTTGCAGTGGATACTGTAGATATTATTGAAAATTCCTCAGTTTTACCTGATGAGGGTCTTGCTCATAGACTAGGATTAGTTCCACTAAGAACTGACCTTGCAAGATTTAATGAACCATCAAAATGTGAGTGTCAAAGTGAAACAGGATGTTCAAATTGTAAAGTAATGCTTGTCCTGGATTCTGGAGATACGGAGGTTACAAAAACTGTGTATACTGATGAATTGACATCGGAAGACGATTCTGTAAAACCAACCTCAGAAAAAATTCCAATTGTACACCTTGCACCTGGACAAAGAGTAAAGGTAGAATGTTATGCTAGGCTCGGGCGCGGCAGAGAGCATGCCAAATGGAATTCATCTAACATTGCAACTCTGGTAGAAACAGAAAAGGAAGATGAAAGAATCCTAACAGTAGAATCCACAGGTGCCTTAAATCCCGAACAAATTATTTTAGCTGGAGTAGATGAACTTGGAAAGAGTATTGAAGAGTTCAAAAGAACGATCGGCGAATTGAACGAATAAACCAAGCACACATATTATATTTGGGTTTTAAACCGCATTATTCACATGACTAGTCAAGTTGTGATACAAATGGCAAAAGAGTTCAAAAAGGCATCTACCACCAATGATGCTCCAATTTGGGCAAAATTAGCCGAATATGCTCTTAAGCCATCTGTTGCTAGGAGAGACATCAATTTGTACAGGATTGGCCAGTTAACCAAAGATAATGATACCGTAGTGTTTCCAGGAAAAGTCCTAGGAACAGGAAACATTCCACACAAGATAACGCTTTGTTCATTTTCCATCTCAGATTCTGCGGCTGCAAAGGTCATTGAAAATGGAGGAAATCTAATTTCATATTCAAAATTAATAGAAAAACATCCAACTGGAAAAGGAGTGGTTTTGCTTGGCTAGTCAAGAAAGTGTTGTTGCAATAGATACCCCTATCGTGGTTGATGCCACAGATCATGTTGCAGGTAGGCTTTCCTCTCAAGTCGCAAAATTACTCATAAAAGGAAACAGGGTTTCAATAGTTAATTGCGATAAGATAATGATTAGCGGTACTAGAAGTAACATCATAAGTGAATATAGAGAATTTTTAGAAATTAACAGTATCAACCATTGGAAACATGGACCAAAACATCCTAGAAGACCAGACACGATAATGAAAAAAATGATTCGAGGGATGTTACCAAAAGAAAAACCCTCAGGAATAGAAGCCCACAAAAGACTTCGAACATACATTGGGAGTCCAAAAGAGGTAAAATCGCTAAAGAAAATTAAATTTGAAAAAGCTATGATCAGAAAATCTTCCTCCAATTATACAACCATGGCAGATCTTGGAAGAACTATAGGGTGGACTGAATGACTGTACCAAAAACAGAAATTTATTTTGCAACACGAAAAACTGCAAGTGCACATGTTTACATTACAAAAGGTAAAGGGAAAGTTAGGATAAACAATGTTCCAGTAGAAATGATCCCTCAAGAAACTGCAAGAGAAGTAATCCTAGCACCTCTTGAAATTATTGGCGACCTAAGAGACAAAATAGATATCTCAATTAGAGTAAGAGGTGGCGGAATAATGGGACAAGCAAGTGCAGTAGCAACTGGAATATCCAGAGCCTTAACAGGATGGACAAAATCTAAAAAAGAGCCAAAGGATCATCCACTACCTAAATCAACTAGAGAAGACCTAAGACAAAGAATTACTGATTTTGACAAGTATTTGATTAGCGGTGATGCTAGAAGAAAAGAACCAAAGAAATTTGGCGGTCCAGGCGCTAGACGAAGAAAACAAAAATCTTATCGTTAGAACGTGAAGGCTGTAATTTTAGCCGGCGGGAAAGGAACCAGAGGTAAACCGTACACAGAATATTTTCCAAAAGCCATGACACCGATTAATGGTAAACCTCTGATAGATTATGTTGTAAGATATCTAGACTCTTTTGATTTTATAAAAGAAATTATCATAATTTCTGATTTTACCGGATTGGGCGGACAAATAAAAAATTACTATCAAAAACTAAAATCACATAAAAAAATTTCCTTTGTACAAGATTCTCAAAGTGGGACAGGTGGAGACTTGTTGCATGTTGGAAAAAAACTTGAAAACGAAAATGGGTTTGTCTTATGGTTTGTAGATAACTTATGTGCCTTAGATCTATTAAAAATGTATGAATTTTTCAAGCAAAAGAAAAGCAGTGCATGTATTGCAACTAGGACTAAAAGAAAAGAGGATACAGGATTTGCAATAGTAGAAGATGGAGTAATAAAACGATTCAAAGAAAAACCTGTAATGAATTTGCCAATGTCAGAATGTTTAGGGATTTACATTTTAGGAAAAGAGGTAATTAAAAAAATAAAGGAAAAATCAAAACAAAAACAGATTAACTTGTCTTATGACATTTTAGAAGCATTGTCAAAAGAAGGGAAAATAAGTGCATTCGATATTGGAAAGAAGGAGTGGATTGATGCAGAATCACCCATGGTATTAGAAAGAAATCAAAAGCAAGTAAACAATATCATAAAACAGATGGAATCATAGAATCTTTTTCAAATTTCATTATTTCGTTTTCATATTTGAGAGTCAGAGCAATATCATCCAATCCTTCTAAAAGTATCTTCTTTTTGTAAGGATCAATTTCAAAAGGGATTTTTTCTGAGGATGTCCTCAAAAATTGATTTTCTAAATCAACTTCAATTTCACTTGACTCTATCTTTAATTTATCAATAGTTTTTTCATCTAATTTTATAGGTAAAATACCATTTTTGAAGCAATTACTATAGAAAATATCGGCAAAAGAAGGGGCAATAATTACTGAGAACCCGTAATCTTGTAATGCCCATACTGCATGTTCTCTGCTAGACCCACATCCAAAATTATCTCCAGTTACAAGAATTTTTGAGTTTTGGTATTTTTTGTCGTTTAAAACAAAATCAGGTTTTTGGTTTTCATTTGAGTCATACCTCCAATCATAAAACAAATATTTTCCAAATCCCGATTTTTGAACCAATTTAAGAAATTGTTTTGGTACAATTTGATCAGTGTCAACGTTTACTTGATCAAGAGGAGTGACAATTGTCTTAATTTTTTTAAATGCATCCATACTAACTCAAATCCATTTCTCTAACATCTACAAAATGACCTTCAATAGCTGATGCAGCAGCCATTATAGGGCTTACCAAATGTGTTCTCCCGCCAGTGCCTTGTCTTCCTTCGAAATTCCTATTAGAGGTGCTAGCACATCTTTCTCCAGGAGATAAAATGTCAGGATTCATCCCTAAACACATGCTGCAACCAGCTTCTCGCCACTCAAAGTTAGCATCGGTGAAAATTTTATCTAATCCAATTTCTTCGGCTGCCTTTTTTACCATTTGAGAGCCCGGAACAACCATTGCTCGGACATTTTGAGAAACTTTTTTTCCTTTAATCACTTTGGATGCTTCGATTAAATCCTCTAAGCGCGCATTGGTACATGAACCAATAAACACTCTATCGATTTTAATATCAGTTATTGGTGTACCAGGTTTTAGGTTCATGTATTGAAGAGATTTTTCAGCAGCCTTTTGTTGATTCATATCATCCTTGGCAAAGTCTTCAGGATAAGGAACTGATGCAGTAACATCACATGTCATGCCAGGATTAGTACCCCAACTAACCTGAGGTACTATTTCGTCGATATTCAGCGTGTAAGTTTTATCAAATTTAGCATCAGAATCAGTCTTGAGGTTTTCTCGCCAATAGTTAACGAGGAAATCATAGTTTTCTGGAGTGTATTCTCGGTTCCTTAGGTAATCAAAGGTCTTCTCATCGGGAGCTACCAAACCTGCTCTTGCTCCTGCCTCGATTGACATATTGCATATTGTCATTCTTTGTTCCATTGAAAGATCAGTAATTCCCTCACCAGAGTATTCAATTACAGTACCAGTTCCTCCGCCTGTTCCAATATTTTTGATTATGGATAAAATGACATCTTTGGCCGTCACAGCATGAGGGTTTTTTCGTTTTCCTTCAACTTTAATCTCAAATGATTTTGGTTTTTCTAACCAAATTGTTTGTGATGCCAAAACATGTTCCACATCACTTGTCCCAATTCCGAATGCTAGAGCCCCAAATGCTCCATGTGTAGATGTATGACTATCACCGCAAACAATTGTAGATCCAGGTAATGTTATACCCAATTGAGGACCAATAACATGAACAATTCCTTGATTAGGACTGTTTATGTCAAACAATTTGATTCCAAAATCTTTACAATTTTTTTCCAAGGTTTTAATTTGAATAGAAGATGTCTGGTCCAGTATAGGCAAACCTCTATCGGTGGTTGGAACATTGTGATCCATTGTCGCTATTGTTAAATCAGGTCTTCGAACCTTTCTGTTATTTATTCGCAATCCATCAAATGCTTGTGGAGAGGTTACTTCATGTACTAGATGTCGATCGACATAAACCAAGGAAGGTCCATTGTCTTTTTCAACAACAACGTGAGAGTCCCAAATTTTTTCAAAAAGTGTTTTGCCCATTTTCAATCTAATCTGGTTTGTATTTGAACAAACCACCTGCTTCAATTATTTTTCCAATAATTTCCGAAAATGGTTTCATTTTATAGGTTTGATTTTTTGTTAAATTTTTAATTTCATTTAATTTTACATCAATTTCGATTTCATCACCTTCAGAAATTCCTTGATATGCATCTTCGTCAATTTCAATTGGAAGTAAAAATGCACCATCAACGGCATTTCTATAAAATATACGTGCAAAGGACAAAGCCAGAACAGCCTTTATGCCTGAATGAGAAAGAGCTATTGGCGCATGTTCACGAGAGGAGCCACAGCCAAAATTGTTCCCCGATAAAATAAAATCACCTTCTTTTACCTTTGAGTGAAATTGAGGATCTAGTCCTTCCATGGCATGGGTTGCTAATTCGGAATAATCGTGGATTTTTAAATACTGGCCGGGGATTATGACATCCGTGTCAATGTTGTCTTGCTCATACTTGATTATGTTGCCTTTTATTTCAAGTCCCTCGGATCAGTTATTTTTCCGGTTACTGCAGATGCAGCTGCCACGAGTGGTGAAGAGAGGTAGGTTTGTGATTCAATATGTCCCATT
>Ga0102947_1000497_pt1 | contig 14013 bp, 10 predicted proteins | sample SalPon2A_A_D2_MG_FD_78210 | JGI IMG/M metagenome (GOLD analysis project Ga0102947, IMG submission 78210) | Soil microbial communities from South San Francisco under conditions of wetland restoration - Salt Pond MetaG R2A_A_D2_MG | ecosystem: Environmental > Terrestrial > Soil > Wetlands | place... | reverse complement strand
TACCTGTTTCACCATATTCGACCCACGCTCGCCGCTCTGCTGCATCATCGAGAGGGTCCGCATGGCGCGCTCGTCGTCAGCATAGCGCAGTTGGAGCACCTTGATGCCGAGCAGCAGGGGCACGAGCAGGTTGCCGAGGTCGTGGGCGATGCCACTCACGAGCCGTCCGATGCTTTCCATCCGCTGGCCGCGTAGCACCTGGGTTTCCATCTGCTTCCGCTCGGTCACATCGGTGTTGATCACGAGAATCGAGCGGGGGTGGCTCAGGCTGTCGCGCACGAGTGTCCAGCGGCTCTCGACGATGAGTTCGTCGCCGTTTTTGGTTTTCTGGTGCAACTCGCCGTCCCATTCGCCCTGTTCGTGGACGGCGACCAGCACCTCCTTCGCTTTCTCGGTATTCTCCTCAAAGAGGACTTCTTCGATGTGCTTGCCGAGGGCTTCTTCGGCGGAGAAGCCGGTGAGGCGTTCGGCGCTCTTGTTCCAGTAAATGGCGCGGTGGTCGAGGTTGAAGGCGCTGATGGCATCGCGGGCTTTGTCGAGCAGGGCCGCTTGCTCGCGGATCTGCTCTTCGGCGCGTTTGCGCTCGCGGGCATAGCGGATGGACCGTTCGAGCGTGTGCGCGTCGAACTCCCACTTCACCAGATAATCAACGGCTCCGGCTTCCATGGCCTGCAAGTCGATCTCGCGGGCTCCCTGGCCGGTGAGCAGAATGATGGGGGTGTCGCAGCCCTGCGCGACGGCTTCTTCGAGCAGGTCCAGGCCCGTCCGTGCGCCGAGGCGATAGTCCACCAGGATGATGTCGTGCCGGTGCTCCAGGGAGGCTTCCAGCCCTTCGTCGTAGGTATTGATCCATTCCAGATCGACATCCACGGCCCGAGAGAGGAGCCGCTGGGCGATGAAGAAATCATCTTCATCGTCTTCGATCAGCAGAATGTCGAGTTGTTCATTGTCTAGCATATTACTTCGTATGCTTATGCCTCCGGTGGCAGGCGTACTATCTCGAACCAGAAGTTGCCCAACACCTTAACGGCGTCGGCCAATCCGTCGAAGGTCACCGGTTTGGTTACAAAGGCGTTGACGCCGAGGTCGTAGCTCTGGAGGATGTCCATCTCGGCCTGCGAAGTCGTCAGGACCACCACAGGGATACGGCGCAACTCGTTATCGGCCTTGATGGCTTGTAAGGCTTCTCGGCCATCCATGCGGGGCATGTTGAGATCCAGGAGGATGAGGCCAGGGCGCGGGGCGTCCTTTTCTCCGGCGTACTTGTTTCGGCGGTACAAATAGTCCATGAGTTCCTCGCCATCTTCCACCCAACGGATGGCGTTGGCGAGCTTGTGCTTCTTGAGTGCACGGATCGTTAACAGTCTATCGTCCGGGTCATCTTCGGCTAAGAGAATCACAACGGTTTCTACTTGGGCCATTAGACTAGGTTTGCTCTGGTGGTTGGGAGGATTGCTGCAAAGGCAGGGTGGCGATGAAGGTGGCTCCCTCGCCGGGGGAGCTTTTGGCGGTGAGGATGCCCTGGTGGCGCTCGGCAATGCGGCGGCAGATGGCCAGCCCCATGCCAGTGCCCGTAAAGGTGCCGCGACCGTGCAGGCGCTGAAACGGGGTAAAGATGCGATCCAGGTATTTTTCGTCAAAGCCGATCCCATTGTCACTGACTTCGAGGCGGCACCGGGCGTCTTTGGGATCGGCTTCGTTTTCGAGGGTCGCTTTGACCGTTACGACCGGGCGCACGCCTTCTTTGGTGAATTTCAGCGCGTTGCCGATCAGGTTTTGCAAAAGCTGGTGCATCTGCGTCGGATCGGCTTCGACGATGGGAAGGGGACCAACTTCCACGCTGCCTTCGATTTCTGAGATCTGTAGCTCCAGGTCCGAGATGGCTTCCCGGGCGACCTCGTTGAGATTTACCTCGTCGAAGGGGCGGGTTTTGGTGGTGATACGCGAATAGGCGAGCAGGTCAGTGATGAGCCGCGACATGCGGCTGGCGGCATCGCGCATGCGCGACAGGTAATACTTTCCATTCTCATCGACTTTGTCGGCGTAGTCTTCTTCCAGCAAATCGGCGAAGGCGCGGATCTTGCGTAGCGGTTCCTGGAGGTCATGCGAAGCCACGTAGGCGAAGTCTTGCAATTCGCGGTTACGCATCTCCAGCCGGTCGTTGATCCGCTTCATCTGCTGCTCCGAGGCTTTGCGCTCGGTGATGTCCCGGAAGATGACTACGAGTCCGTCATCGAGCTTGACCATGGTTGAGGCGAACCAGCCCTCCATGTCGTCCCGCTCGTAATGTTGCTCGCGGTAGAGCGTGACATCTTCTTCGACCACGGTTTTGAAGTCATCGAACATCCCACTGCCGCGCAGGTTGGGTACTGCTTCCAACATCCGCTTGCCCTCGTAGAAATCAGGGTCACGGTGGGTGATCTGGGTCGCTGCCGGATTGGTGAGGAGCCATCTGAAATCAATGATCTCGCCGGTCTCGTCGCGGACGGCTTCGAGCGCCATGATGCCATCGGGCGCGTGGCTGAGGATGCCATCGAGCAACTGTTTCGACTGGGCCAGCTCGCGCTCCGCTTTTTTCTGCTCGGTTACATCGTGGGCTGTGCCGAACATTTTGATCGGCGTGCCCTCCTCATTGGTGAGGACTTCACCATCGCCGCGTACGATGCGTTCTTCTCCGCTGGGCCGGACGATGCGATGGTAAAAGCTGAAGGGCTCCCCGCTTTCCATTGCGGCTTCTACGGTGTGCCGCACCCGATCCTTATCGTCGGGATGCAGGCAGGCCAGGTAGGTCTCGAAGGTGATTCCGTCGTCTGGATTCAGTCCATAGATGCGATAGAGTTCGTCGGACCAAAGCAACGCACCCTGCTGCATGTTCCACTTCCAACTGCCGACGTGGGCGATAGTCTGGGCACGGTTGAGCATGTTCTCGCTTCTTGCGAGCACCTCCTCGGATTGCTTGCGCTCCGTAATATCGCGGAATGTAACTGCGACGCCGTCTCCCAATTTGACTACGGTGATGTCGAACCAGCCTTTAATACGCCGATCCGCATAGTATTTTTCTTCCTGGAAGGGTGTATCCGTTTCTACGACCTGCTTGAAGGCATCGAAAATGCCAATCCTGCGGAGGACGGGGGCCTCTTCCAGCAAGCGCAGGCCCACCAGATCTCTATCGGGGCGATTGGTCAGGTGCGAGGCGGCCGGATTGGTCATCAACCATTTGAAGTCGATGATCTCGCCGGTCTCCTCGCGGACGGCTTCGAGCGCCATGATGCCATCCTTGGAGTTGCGCAGGATGCCATCAAGTAGCGCCTGGTGGTTATGGATGTCCGTATTGGTGCCATACCACTTCACCACTTCACCCTGCTCGTCGTGCTGGGGCAGGGCACGGCCCAGGTGCCAGCGATACACCCCATCGGTGCGGCGCAGGCGAAATTCTATCTCATAAGGGGTGCCGGTCTCTAGAGCGTGGGACCAGCGGGCGATGCAGGCCGGCAGGTCTTCCGGATGGATCATGGCTTGCCATCCTTCGCCAATAATCTCTCTGTAGGTGCGTCCGAAGTAATGGAGGACGACCTCGTTGACAAAGTCGAGGTGGCCGTCTGGGCGGGCGGTCCAGACCTGCTGCGGAATAGCGTTAACGAGTGGAGAAGCGGTGCTACTCGTATGGGGTGGTGTGTTTTCACCCGCTGCAACGGAATTCGATGCAATATGAGCAGCGTTGTGAACAGGCATAGAGGCCGATAAAGAAGGTCAGCGTAGCGGGGCAAGCAGAAGGCAAATGCGCACTACGCCACTGCGATAGATTAGATCATTAAACCTACACCACAGCACACTCTAACGGGACATTCAATCGTAAAAAAGGAGATACAAGTCTATACAGGTTTTTTTGAAGGAGTCGTCAATCCGGAATATATTGGAGGGATGGTCAACCTTTCTCATCCCGTTATGCCCTCCGATTTTCTCTCGCCTCGTGTCAAGATCTGCTGTATCAGCAGCCTCGAAGAGGCGTGGAGGGCTATCGAGGCGGGAGCGGCTGCGCTGGGGTTGGTTTCGGCCATGCCAAGCGGGCCGGGAGTGATCCAGGAGGACGTGATTCAAGAGATTGCTGCCCAGGTGCCGCCGCCTATCGCTACCTTCTTGCTTACTTCCAGCCAGGACGCTGACGAGATCATCGTGCAGCAACGACAGTGCGGTACGACGACCGTACAACTGGTGGATCAACTCACCAGCGGCAGCTACGCCGACCTGCGTCGTGCGTTGCCCGGTATCGGCGTGGTGCAGGTGATTCATGTAACCGGAGAGGCATCCGTTGAGGAGGCGTTGAAGGTGGCTCCAGAAGTGGATGCGCTCCTGCTGGATTCGGGCAACCCCGCGCTGGCGGTCAAAGAACTCGGCGGGACGGGGCGTACGCACGACTGGCTCCTCAGTCGCCGCATCTGCCGGGAGGCAGGCGTGCCCGTCTTTCTGGCCGGTGGCTTGAAGCCCGAAAACGTCGGCGCGGCGATCCGGCAGGTGCACCCGTTCGGCCTTGACCTGTGCAGTGGCGTTCGCACTGATGGGCAACTTGATGGTGACAAGCTTCGGCGCTTCTTTGAGCAGGTGCGGCAAAGCACCTCGCATTGAAAACGTCATGGCGCATCCGCAACCCGGCAGTGCTGTCTACAGTATGCGCGTCTGGTTTTCCTTTCAACAAGCTACAGAGGAATTGTTCTATGCCAATCTTTACCACACGCCCGATACTGGCGGCTTTCTTGATGTTGCTTTTCGCTGGATATGCCGCCCCGGCCTCGGCGCAGACGCCTGAGGAGGAGGTGCGCGCCACCATAGACAACCTTTTCGACGGCATGCGCGCAGGCGACAGCACGGCGGTGCGCGCCACGTTTCACAAAAACGCGACCCTGGCCTCGTCCTTTACCCGCGAGGGAGCGCCCATGCTGCAGGCCGGGTCGGTAGACGCTTTCGTCAATGCTGTGGGTGGGCCGCACGACCTGGTCTGGAATGAGAAGATTTGGGATGTCACAATCCACGTACGTGACAACCTGGCGATGGCCTGGATGGACTACGCCTTTTTCCTGGGTGACCAGTTGAGCCATTGCGGCGTCAACTCGTTCCAACTGGTGCGCACGGAGGAGGGGTGGAAAACCGTCCACATCATCGATACGCGACGGCAGGAGGGCTGCGAGGTGCCCAGCGAGGAATAACGACTTGCCTTTCCGCATGGCGTTTCGGTATTTCTCATTCTGATCAAGTGGAATGAGCTCGGAAAGCGGAGCGCGAGGAGCGACAAAAACGCCTTCCGCTCTCCGAACAAAAGGAAGATTCCAAAAGAATGAGAAAACTATTATGGGTGTTGCTAGCGATAGGGCTGGTTGGTGCGCTCGGGTATGTCACTGTGGCCCCGTGGTATGTGGACCAGGCGTTCAACCGCGTGGCCGAGCCGCCGCCCTATGAGGTGTCCATTAAGGCACGGGCGCTGCATGACCAGCTTTTTGTAGCCGATCTGCACGACGACCTGCTGCTCTGGAGCCGCGATCCACTGAAACGCTACGAGCGCGGGCATACCGACCTGCCGCGCCTCGTCGAAGGCAATGTCGGGTTGCAGGTGTTCTCGGCCGTGACCAAGTCGCCGTGGGGGCAGAATTACGTAAACAACAGCGCCGACTCCGACCGGATCACCCCGTTGGTGATAGGCGAGTTGTGGCCCGTGCGGACGTGGACGAGCCTGCGTGAGCGGGCCCTCTACATCGCCGAACGGCTCCACGAGGCGGCAGCGCAGTCCGGTGGACAACTGGTTGTCCTTGAAACCACAGGCGATCTCGAACGCTTTCTGGCACGGCGTGTCCAGGAGCCGACCATCGTGGCAGGGGTGCTGGCAACGGAGGGGTTGCATCCGCTGGAAGATTCCTTTGAAAACCTCGATGTGCTGATCGACGCGGGCTACCGGGTGCTGGGCCTTACCCATTTCTTCGACAACGAAGTGGCAGGCTCGGCGCATGGGCTGGAACGGGGCGGGCTGACGGATCTGGGCCGCCAGGTGATTCGCCACATGGAAGCTCGCCACATCATCGTCGATCTCGCCCATGCCTCGCCGCAAACCATTGACGAGGTGCTGAACATGGCGACGCAGCCCGTCGTGGTCTCGCACACGGGCGTGCAGGCCACCTGTCTGGGGCCGCGCAACCTTTCGGATCAGCACATCCAGCGCATTGCCGAGGGGGGCGGGCTGATCGGGATCGGATTCTGGGAAGGTGCCGTATGTGATATTGAGCCTGCCGCCATCGTGCGTGCCATGCGGCATGTGGTGGATCTTGTGGGCATCGACCATGTGGCTCTGGGTTCGGACTTTGATGGCAGCGTCCGCACGAAGTTTGACGCGACGGGCCTTGAGCTCATCACCGATGCGTTGTTGGCAGAGGGGTTTTCTGAGGCCGAGATCCGGCAGATAATGGGTGGGAACGTCCTGCGCCTGCTGCGCGAAACGCTGCCGCCGGGAAGGAGCGGTGGAGACTAAAGTGCTGCTCCCGATACACCGGTACGGTTGATGAATAGAGAAATACAAGTTTGTTGTTACTATCCTCTGTTCACGGTTCACCATCCACTTTTCATGCGGTACATTCAGGCACATGGATAACGAGCTAGCATACATCGTAGGCAGTGTGATCACGGACGACGGGCCGGAACCGTTCAAGCTCACCGTAGCGAATGGCACGTTCGAGACAGGTACGTTCACCACGCCGGATCCAGAACAGGCGTCGCTATCCATTATCCAGCAGCAGCGGTTCGCGCAACTCGTCCATGAACAGGCTGGCGTGGCGTTTGCCCAGGTACGGATGGGAGCCTACCGTTGCCCGAGTTGCAAACGCTGGGTAGATGTGATGACGGAGCCATGGGAAGGCGACCGCTGTGCTACCTGCGCCACTCGAAAGTCTGAGCCGCCGCCCGTGCTGGAGACCTCACCTGATGCCACCACACTGGAGGCCCGGATAGCCGCGCTGGAAGCCCGTGAAAAAGCGTGGGAAGACACGGGCATGATCGAAGCGGTGCTGCCATCGGACCAGGGCGCGTTGATTGAACGGGCTATTGCGCTCGCGGTCGAAGCCCACCAGGGGCAGCGTGACAAGGCCGGGATGCCGTACATTCTCCATCCGTTGCGCATGATGCTGCGCATGGTGACGCCCGAAGACAAAATGGTGGCGGTGCTGCACGATGTGGTAGAAGACACCGCCTGGACGCTCGATGCCTTGCGCAAGCAGGGCTTCCCCGAGATCGTGATTGAGGCTGTAGATGGGCTGACCCGGCGCAGGAAGGAGTCATACGATGCCTTCATTGCGCGAGCGGCCCGGCATCCACTGGCCCGGCGCGTCAAACTGGCCGACCTGGAAGACAACCTGGATCTGCGTCGTCTCGCTAAGCTGACCGCCGACGATCTGGAACGCCTCATCCGCTACCAGCGAGCCTGGCACTACCTCACCGATTATTCTGACTGAACCCAATCCAGATGACGCGATCTGCTCTTCTGATTTTGCTAGTGACTTCCTTCGTGCTTGCAGCCTGTGCGCCGACAGACGAGGCCAAAATGAATGAAGCCCTGCCCGACACCTTGCGCATCGCCACCTACAATATTGAGGATGTGCGTACGGGGGATTTGCAAAACCCGGACAATCCTCGCCTCAAGAAAGCCGCTGCCGTTATCCAACGCTTGCGCCCCGATATCTTGCTCGTCAACGAGATCACCTACGATGGGCCGGAGGGACAAAATGCGCAGCGATTCGCCAACACTTTTTTGAACGTCTCGCAAGGCGAAGGTTTAGCACCGATCCGCTATCAGGCATTCAGCGCGCCGACCAACACAGGCCTCGCCAGCGGCTTCGATCTCAACAACGATGGTGTCCTCGTTGGCACCTTCCCGACGCCTGCGCCGCCTAACCCGGATGGCAGCCCGCCTCCACAGACGCAGGCCCAGCGCGACTATGGCAACGACACCTGGGGGTTTGGCACGTTTCCGGGGCAGTATGGCATGGCCTTGTTCGTGCGCGAAGGGCTGGACATCATGCGAGATTCGGCGCGCACGTTTCAGCTTTTGCCGTGGAGCCATATGCCCAACGCGCTCATGCCAGTCGATTCTACGACGGGGCAGCCGTGGTACGAGGGTGAGGAAGGCGAGCAGTTCCGGCTGAGTTCCAAGAGCCACTGGGATGTGCCTGTGCGTCTGCCGCATGGCGAAGTGCTGCATGTGTTAGCGAGCCATCCGACGCCGCCTGCTTTCGATGGACCTGAGCAGCGCAACGTCCGCCGCAACCATGACGAGATTCGTTTCTGGGCCGATTATCTGGACGATGCGGACTATATCGAAGACGATGCAGGTCAGGCGGGTGGCCTGCCTCCCGACGCGTCCTTTGTCATCATGGGCGACCAGAATGCCGACCCGGACGAAGGTTCCTCGTACAACGATCCCATCGGCACCTTCTTACTCGCCCATTCTCGCATTAATGCTGAGGTCGCGCCCCGCGCTACGCCCGAAGGCTTGGACGCCTATCCCGATCTGGATCCAGATGACACAGCAGGTTGGGGCCTGCGCGTCGATTACGTGCTGCCCTCCGCCAACCTGCGCGTGCTGGATAGCGGCATCGAGCGTCCCATCGGTGCAGATACGAGTGGGGTGCAGGTCAGCGACCACTTCCCCGTCTGGATGGATGTAGCAGTGGGTGGAGAGTAATGGCCTGGATTCAGCGGCAAATCACCTTGAAAGCACGGCAGCGTGGATTTCACCTCGTCACGCGGGAAATTGTGGAGCAGGTACCCGAACTGCAAAACATCGCTGTGGGCGTGGCACATATTTTCATCCAGCACACTTCCGCCGCGCTCACGATCAACGAAAACGCTGACCCCGATGTGCGGGGCGACTTCGAGCGGCACTTCGATGAAATGGTGCCCGAGAACCAGCCGTATTATGAACATACGCTGGAAGGCCCCGACGACATGCCCGCGCACATCAAGGGAGCGCTGACAGGTTTTGACCTGACGATCCCGATTCGCGACGGGCGGCTGGCGCTGGGCACCTGGCAGGGTATTTACCTGTGCGAACACCGCAACCGCGGTGGTGCCCGGCGGCTTGTCGTCACGCTGCACGGCGAGGAGAGCGCCTGATTGCAGCATCTACAAGGAACGGTAGCTGGCTACGGGTTGGATTACTATTTGAGCAGGATCATGCGCTGCGTCTCCGCTGTGTGATCACCCGCACGCAGCCGCGCCAGATATACTCCACTCGGCAATGTCCCTGCTTCGAACGTCGCCGTGTGCCAGCCAGCCTCCATTTCTTGGTCGAGCAGCACGGCCACCTCGCGCCCGAGGGCATCGTAAACGGTCAGGCGCACGCGCTGCGCCTGGGGCAAGCCGAAGCGGAGCGTGGTTGTTGGATTGAAAGGGTTGGGGTAGTTGCCTTCGAGCACGAAGTGCTGGGGCAGATCAGCGTTGTCAGGCTCTTCTACGCTATTTGCGATTTCGCAGCTACTGGCTTCTATTTGCGCAACCGAGTTGCAGCCGGTGCGGTTGTTTTCCACAATAATGCTTTTTTGGATGCCGCCTTTCCTCAGAATAGGGCCAAGGCCGCAACTACAGGCACTAAGCAGGGCGTTGTTCCTGATACCGAGATGCTCCACGGTAGTGAGATTTGCAAGTCCATCAATATGGGTCAGAGTATTGTTGTCCATGACAAAGAGGTCATCAACTCTGGTGAGCATACTGAGACCATCAAGGTTCGTTAAGGCCGAATTGGCATGTATGATCACCTGTCCATGGACGACCTGAAGTTGGTCGAGTCCATCGAGACTTGTCAAAGCTGTATTTTTGATGACCAAGTTTATGCCAATGCTGCTGATCTGATTGAGTCCGTTGAGGTTCGCCAGTGCATTATTTTGAACGATTTCCACGTCATCCCCGACGGTAGTAATATTGCGGAGGGCCTCCAGGCTTGGCAGGGCCTTATTGTGGGTGATCGTCAGGCTGCCAGGGAGGGTAGTGAGCTTGCTAAGGGCCTCAATGTCCGTCAGCGCATCATTGTTACTGATCTCCAGGCTGTTTCCGACCGTAGAGAGGTTGCTCAGCCCATTGAGACTCGTCAAGACATCATTGTCGGTGATCTTCAGAGAATACTGGATCGTAGAGAGGTTGCTCAGTCCCCGGAGATTCGTCAAGGCATCGTTGCCAGTGATCTCCAGGTTACCCGAAACGGAAGTAATGTTGCCAAGCCCGTCGAGGCTGGTCAAGGCATCGTTATGACTGATGATAGTACTTAGTCCGATGGTAGAGAGGTTGTGGAGTCCCTCCAGATTGGTTAAGGCATTACCAATGATACTCAGCCGTCCCCCGATGGTGGAAAGCTGGCTGAGGTTTCCAAGGCTTGTCAAAGCAGGATTTTCGGAAATTTCAACATTGTCCGCGACGGCAGAAAGCTGGCTGAGGTTTCCAAGGCTTGTTAAAGCATTGTTCCTACTGATGAGCAGGGTTGCTCCGATGGTGCTGAGGGTGCTGAGTCCATCAAGGTTCGCCAAGCCATTATTTTTAAAGATGTATAAGAAGCCTCTGACTGTAGCGAGGTTGTTAAGCCCATCAAGGTTCGTCAGGCCACTATTCCTAGAGATGTATAAGGAGCCAACGGTAGAGAGATTGTTAAGCGCATCGATATTTGTCAAGGAATCGTTTGCATCGATAGATAAGGATCCCGGGATGGTGGTGATCTGATTGAGTCCGTTGAGGTTCGTCAGTGCATTATTTTGAATGATTTCCACGCCATCCCCGACGGTAGTAATATTGCGGAGGGCCTCTAGGCTTGGCAGGGCCTTATTGTGGATGATTACCAGGCTGCCAGGGAGGATAGTGAGCTTGCTAAGGGCCTCAATGTCCGTCAGTACATCATTGTGGGTGATTGTCAGGTCACCCCCAACAGTAGTAATGTGACGGAGTCCATCGACATGGGCCAGGAGTCTGTTGGCTTTAATAGACAGCGAGCCTGGGATAGCGGTGAGGTTGCTGAGGGCCTCCAGGTCCGTTAGGGCATTGTTCTTAAGAATGGACACGGAGCCGCCCACCGCCGTGATATTGTCAAGTCCATTGAGATTCGAAAGGACCTCGGTGTCAGCTATGCTGAGACTTCCGCCGACGCTGGTGATGTTTTGGAGTCCTTCGAGGGTAGACAGCGGGTCGCCACCAAGTACCAGATCCCCTGCAAGGGAGGTGATGTTGCTGAGTCCATCGACATTTGTGATGATCCAGTTGCCTGTGACAATCAGGCTTTCCTGGATAGAGGTGAGGTTCCGTAGTCCCTCAACGTCAGATAAGACATTGTTATCCGTAATTTCCAGGGTGCCCCCGATGGCTGTGATGTTGCGAAGACCTTCAATATTTGTTAGGGCCGGATTGAAATCGATGATCAGGTCACCTTCAATGGCTGTGATGTTGCGAAGACCTTCAACATCTGGCAGAGACCAATTGAAATCGAGTACCACTCCTTGCAGAGAGCCCGTGATATTGCTGAGTCCACCAATGTTCAATAAATCTCGGTTACTAGCAATGCTCAGATGCCCTTGGAAGGAAGTGAGGTTGCAGAAGCCACTCAGGTTGGTGATTTTGAAATTGGCATATATTTCTAGATCTCCCCCGATAGCCGTGAGGTTGCTCAGCCCATCGAGATTCCGCAAGAATGAATTGCTTGAGATGATCAGGTCTTCCCCAATAGACGTCAGTTCGAGGAGGCCATCTAGATGCTGTAAGGCATTGTTCTTGAGGATCAGGTTACCGCCAACAGCTGTGAGACCAGCTAGACTGTCAACATTTGTGATGTCATCGGCTTGCGGGAAATTGGTATCCTCGCCATTGATGGTAAGATTTCCTGTGACTTCTGAATACGCGAAAGCATCCACCTCGGCTTGCGTGGTCAGGGTCAGGTCGCCCTCAAAAACCTGGGCCTGAGCGGGATGCAACGCAAGCAGGCTGAATAAAGCAACCAGCCATAGGCTTCGTGGCAATACAGACTGATTGGGGCAACAGGTAACGTCAAAAAGGTGCTGTACAATACGGAGCTTCGGGTACTTCATAAAGAGATTACTACGTTGTTTTTCTTGTTTTAAACTTATATTAAACAAATACTTACTCGATAGGCAAGTGATCCGTAAATAGCAAAGCAAGAGGCGTTTGCCATGTGCAAAGGCAATACACGTCACAGCTGGACGACACCTAAAAGCGGTTTGCGTGATTGTTGTAGCGTCGGTAGCTTGCAACGCGAGCAGCCAACTCGCTCTTCACCATTTCATTCCGTTCCGAATAAGAAAAGCCCATGATGTCTCTAGTTACAAAAAGCAGCACCCTTGTCGCTCTGTTGTGTCTGGTTGGATCGCTGATGACCGGGCTGGTTTTTGCACAGGCCAACCCCGATTCCGTCACGGTAGATTCGCTGGCTATCGATTCGCTCGAAGTGGCGGCCATTGATTCCGCCACTGCCGATTCGATCACTGCCGAGGCCAGGCGGGCGCTGGCGCAGGAGGGGCAGGCACTCGAAACGCGGCTGCAAACCGTCTTCGGCAACATCCGTGATTTTGCGAACGTGCAGGTGGATGTGCAGGGCGGCGTCGTGCGGCTCATTGGCACCGTCGCTACGTCGGAGGCTAGCATAAAGGCAGAGGAACTGGCTGGCAAATTTGACGGCGTACTCTATGTAGAAAACGATATCGTGGAGGCGACGGATGTGGAGACACGGGTGACGCCTGCCCTCACGCGGATTCAGGAATACTGGGACCGGGCCGTTGCCAACCTGCCCGCTTTTGGCATTGCCATGCTGGTGCTGCTGATCTTCGGATTGATGGCCCGCTTCGTGTTTGGCTGGACGGCTCCGTTCGAGCGCATGGGAATCAGTCCGTTGGTACATGGCTTGCTACGGCGGCTATTCAGCACCGTTCTCTTCACGGTTGGTCTTGTCCTTGCGCTCGACATTCTGGATGTGACCGCGCTAGTCGGTGCGGTGCTCGGCACGGCGGGTGTCGTCGGTCTGGCCCTGGGCTTTGCGTTTCAGGACATCGTCGAGAATTATCTGGCCGGGGTGTTGATGAGCGTGCGCAATCCCTTTGCCGTCAACGATCTGGTGAAAGTCGGCGACCATCAGGGCAAGGTGATCCGGTTGACGGCCCGTGAAATGGTGCTAATGACGCTAGATGGCAACCATCTGCGCCTACCCAATGCCACGGTCTTCAAGAGTCCCATCATTAACTTTACCCGTAATCCCAAACGGCGTTTCAGCTTTACGGTAGGCGTCAGCAATGAGGTTGATCTGGTCGAAGCCGTCAAGCTAGCCCGCGACACGCTGACCGCCATGAAGGGTGTGCTGGACGAGCCCGGCCCCTACGTGATGATTCAAGGACTGGGCGATTCCAACGTGGTGCTCTGGCTTTCGGGTTGGGTCAATCAGCAGACCGCCGATTTTTCCAAAGTACAAAGCGAAGCCCTGCGCCTGGTGAAAACCGCTTTTGACCAGGCAGGTTACGAGATGCCCGAGCCGATCTATCGCGTCAACCTCATCCAGCGCGCCGAGCAGCCACCGTCTCCACCGAAGCCTGCACCGCCCAAGCAGTCTGTCGAGGAACAGGCCCAGGCCATTGATGTGTCGGTAGATACCGAACTGGACAAGCAGGTCGCTGAAGACCTCGCCGCCTCCGATGAGCAGAACTTGCTGCTAGATGACGAGGCCAGTGCGGAGAAGAGAAAGAAAGGATGACTGGTTTGAAAAGGCGCAGCGATCTTGCCTACTCGTCCGCTTTTTTCAGCACCATCATCCCCAGCGGTGGGAGGGGGAGTACCAGCGAAGCGGGGCGGCCGTGGTAGGGGACGGGCGTGGTTTCCAGCGTCTCAATGTTTGTGTAACCGCTACCGCCGAAGTTGGGGTCGTCGCTGTTGAGGAGGACGCGGTAGGTGCCTTCTTCGGGGACACCGAGGCGGTAGTTGTCTCGGGGCACAGGAGTGAAGTTG
>Ga0102947_1000496_pt1 | contig 14022 bp, 18 predicted proteins | sample SalPon2A_A_D2_MG_FD_78210 | JGI IMG/M metagenome (GOLD analysis project Ga0102947, IMG submission 78210) | Soil microbial communities from South San Francisco under conditions of wetland restoration - Salt Pond MetaG R2A_A_D2_MG | ecosystem: Environmental > Terrestrial > Soil > Wetlands | place... | reverse complement strand
GATCTTTTGTTGGCCTTTTGACCAACCATTATGTGAACCTACTTCCCGACCTTAAAAGAAAACATTTCCTAATATTCTAAAAGTATTACGTATAGTTTGTTCATTTTTTACCATTTGGGAGATTTAGTGAGCCACATCATCATCTCGCCTTTGCAAGGACGGATCAATTTCGGAATTTAATGCCATTTTGTAGCATTTGACAATATCTTCTTTTTTGATATGAGAGATTCTTTCAATTTCTTCAATGGTTACTTGTTGAGGAATATTATGAGAGATTGCGTATACGCATACTGCAGAAATTAAAAAAGGAGACTCGTACCTAAATGGATTTTTACTGAACAGTTGTTTGTGCAAATTTTGAGCATCAAGGATATCACGCTCATGTATCCCTAGTTCACAGCGAAATTCTTCATAAATAGAATCAATTTTTTCATCAATCAACGCATTAATTTTTTTTAAAATAGGTTATCAAGTAATGATTGTTCAAAAAACACACATGTTCCTTTAAATCCAAATCTCCAAAATAACCTAGCCAAAATTTAGATCTTTTAAAAAATAAACAAAAAGTATTGGTTCAGACTTGAGTTTCCCCTCGGGCCTGAACCGCTGTCAGAGATTAAGATCAAAAACGCCTTGTTATTTGATGACATCTCTATTTTGACTTTTTTTCGTAAAACTATTAGGTAAAAACTAGTGTTAACATTATGTTTGTTTAAAAAAACAAACAAACTTTTGTAAAACTCAAAGTTTGTTTTTAAAATTTTTTTATTCTTTGTCGATGAACTCGTTGATACCAGGTGGTTCTGGGGCCAATCCTTTTCTCTTTCTAATATCTGCAATGGCTGTCTGAAACATAGATTTTGGAACTTCAGCCCATGCCTTAAAGGAAGTATTCCATGTAGCACGTCCTGCTGTTTGACCTCTCATTTCTTCTGATAAGGTAAAGGTTTCCGAAGCTGGAATTTCTCCAGTGATAATACTGCTTGCGCCTTTTTGTTGCATGTCAAGTACTTTTCCTCTCTTTCCAGAAAGAACGGTTGCTACATTACCTACCAAATCAGTTGGAACCCTAACCTCGATTGCAAGCATAGGTTCTAGGATTGTGGTACCAGCAGTCAACAAAGCGCCCATACATGCACGTCTTGATGCAGGTCCTAATTGAGATAAACCTCTGTGTGCAGTATCTTCGTGAGGTACAAAGTGTGTAAAGGTAAATTTACAGTCTCTCATTTGCTCTTTACAAAGAGGGCCTTCTTTCATTACGTCATCAAAACCCGAATTGATGGAGTCAGTTGATTCGTGAACAAATTGGACACCTTTTGTACCATTAATCAAAACATTTCCTCTAGAATCGAATTTCATTATTCTTTTAATGGTATCAGTATCCCATCCTTCTTTCTTAAGAAGGTCTGACACTACTTTCTTATCTATTAAGTCGCTAATCTCCCCTGTTCTTAGCATGTGTGCAATGTTTGGTTCTAGTGGTTCAACTTTCATGAAAATTTTGTTGTGTCTGTTAGGAGATTTCGACATGATTGGCTCACAGGTTCCTTTTACTGTTTCTCGGTAATTGATGAGTGGTTCGGATGTAATGATTGCAACTTTAGCATCCCGGATACGGTGGGTAGCGACATCAAGGTGAAGTACACCCATTCCAGCTACAATAGTCTCCCCGCTTTCTTCATCAATTTTTACAACTAAATTAGGATCCTCGATTGTAAGCTGTTTTAGAACCTCTACTAATTTTGGTAAATCTTTCGGGTGTTTTGGTTCAACTGCAATCTGAACTACTGGTTCGGAAACATATTTGACTCCTTCAAACAGTGGCATCTCTTTAATTGACGAAATTGTATTACCTGCTCTAGCTTCGGTTAATCCTAGTAATGCAGGAATATTTCCAGAACCTAACTCTCCAACTTGTTCTCGTTGATTTCCCATGAAGAAGTTCACTGATTGAACTCTTCCTTCTCGTTTTGCATCGATAATATTGATAGTCTGACCATCTTTGATTGTACCTGAAAACAATCTCCCGATAGCAACAGGACCTGCTGCAGGATCTAATACCATGTTTACAATCATCATTATTGTAGGACCATCATCTTTACATGCCAAAAGTGCTTTTCCGATATCCGAGTCCAAGTCCCCTTTCCAAATTTGTGGAATTCTGTATTGTTGTGCCACATGTGGAGGTGGGTGATGCTTTACAACCATGCCTAAAACGGCGTCGGCCAGAGGAGCTTTTTCTACTAATTCACCAACTTTTTCATTTTGATATGCATCAATTACGTCTTTGAATGAAATTCCTCTTTCTTTCATAATATCTATATTAATTGCCCACCTGTCTTTGGCAGAACCAAAAGTTACACTAGCATCTTGAATGGAAACCTTCCATTTCTCTTTGTATTCAGGTTCAGCATAGGTTTCAACCAACTGGTTAAAGTTTGAAACAACCCCTGCAAGTGTCTCCTGCATTTTTTCTGGAGTTAGTCTTAACTCTTTGATTAGTCGATCCACTTTATTGATAAACAATACTGGTTTGACACGTTCCTCAAGAGCCATTCTTGTAACAGTTTCTGTTTGAGTCATAATTCCCTCCACAGCATCACATACAACTACGGCTCCATCAATTGCTCTAAGACTTCTTATTACTCTACCACTAAAATCTACGTGTCCAGGAGTATCAATCATGTTAATCACGTATTCCTTGTCTTTTTGGGAAAAGTGTAAAGTTACGTTTGCTTGATAAATTGTAATTCCTCTTTCTTGTTCTTCTTTGTCAAAATCCATTGCCAATGCTTTTCCAGCAGCAGAGGGGGCAATAATTCCAGAATAAGCCAACAAACTATCACTCATGGTGGTCTTTCCATGGTCAACGTGAGCAATGACACCAAAGTTTCTTATCTGGTCCTTATCTTTGATAATTTTTAGAACCTCGGTGGTGGACTTGTATTTTACCATATTCGCAAACCCAATTATTCAGCTATTAAATCTTGTGAGAATTATAAGATCAATAGATCATGTTGTCACTAACTTTACGAAGTTTTTTGGCCAGTACAAAATTACAATCTTTTTTGTGTAGTTTTTTAGCCTCAAAAAGCGGCAGCAATTGTGAGAAAAAAGTGTAAAAAATAATTAGTGAGATTTTATTTTTTGAATTAAAATTTGGAATTATTGGATTTAACCCAACCTTTTTCAAATTTTTCAAAAGTTGAGTGCTGTGTGCATTTTTTTGCTCAAAAATAATAACAGTGTCATTCTTTTTTACAGAAAAAAGCTCCATATGTGAAAATTGTTCTATTCTTTCATAATGTGCATCATATCCCAACAATTCATAAAATTTTGCAGCACAATACATTGCAATGGGATATGTGTGCATGTTTCCCAGAACAAAAATCCTTTTACCGATTTTTAATTTTTTTGCCTCAAAAAACGCTTTTTTGTATATATCGTTATTTTTTGGAATCAAAGTTGGCCTTACAAGAGAAATGCATGTAAGAGCACTTTCTAAAAAGCTTACACTGCCAGCAGTGAAGACATCTGCATTTGGAGATTGCAACATGATAGTTTGATCGGATACCTTTGCAAGTCTGCTTTTGGGTTTTGATGTAATTGCCACGGATTTTTTTGCAATCTTAGCAACTTTGATGTTTGAAATTGTGTTTCCAGAAATCGAAACAAAATAAACTGTTTTATCCTTTGAGATGGATTTATTTTTTAGTAAATCCAACGGATCGATTACTTTTACAGAAAAATTTGAAAAAGATTCTGCAAGCATTGCAGAGGCTAAAGAATCTCCGCTTCCAGTGAATATGATGTTTTTATGTTGATTGACGGGGATTGCTTTTTGAGGTTTAAATGTTTTCAAAAATTTTGACTGGGCATTAACATCGTTTTCGTATGCCTCAATTGTTTGCACATAATTGGCTTCTCCTTCTCCATATATTAGAAAAACGATTAATTCTTTTGGAAAATAATTTTGAGAATCTTGATATTTTTTGATAAAAAACATCAAAAAAAATCACACCATTTGATTTTAGCTAAATTCACACAAGATAATTATTGCCATAGCAAGCTGGGATTTGGTAATCTGGCGACATTGGTTACCAAAATCGTCTATGGCCAAATTCTATAACAAGTTTTGATTTTTATAACGAACTTTTTGATGTCCTTTGTGGAAATTACGGTAGGACATACACCTGATTCAGATGATGCATTCATGTTTTATGGAATGTTTACGGGCAAAGTCAAATCTCCGGATTTTGAAGTAAAACATGTGATTGAAGATATTGAGAAATTAAACCGAAAAGCTACCAATCCAGAACTAGATGTGACGGCAGTTTCTGTTCATGCTTGTGCATATATTCCAGGATACACCATTTTGCGTAGTGGTGGAAGTTTTGGGATCGGGTATGGTCCAATAGTCACTGCAAAAAAGTCAATGACGATTGACGAGATAAAAAAGAGTAAAATTGCAATTCCAGGAAAAATGACATCCGCCTTTTTACTGCTTCAGTTAATGATAGGAAAGTTTGATTATGTGGAGATGAATTTTAGTGAAATTCCACAAGCAGTTGCTAACGAAGAGGTTGATGCAGGTTTGGTAATTCATGAAACTCAATTATCTTATGCCCAAGAAGGAAATGTAAAAATTTTAGATGTTGGAGAGTGGTGGGGTAAAACCACAAACGGTTTACCCGTTCCTTTAGGAATTAATGTTATGAAAACTAGTTTGGGGATGGATACGATTCACAAATTTGACAAATACCTTCAAACCTCAATCGAGTATGCATTAGAGAATATAGATGACGCAATTGAATATGCTATGCAATATAGTAGAGGCAAACCAAGAGATCTCATTGAAAAATTTGTAAAAATGTATGTGAATCCAGTTACTGTAAACATGGGAGATAGAGGAGAAGAATCCATCAGAAGAGTGTTTCAAATGGCAAAAGAAAAAGGACTTGTTTCAGAATTTAATCTGAGCATAGCCATCAAGTAATTATACTACAAAAAATTTTAAAATTCATGGGTGACGGTATAGGAGGTTCTGTTATTTCTTGCCTATCAAGTAATGCCTTTGAGATGCTAATAACTCATCACCGAAAGGACAATCAAGAAGAATATGGAAAGACAGAAAAAATAATCATTGCAAAAATTGATAATCCAGACAATCCTCAATATGAAGAAAGAACCCAGGGAGATTTGGAAAGAGCACTAAAAGGAAAATTTGTAACATGTAATGTCCAATACAGAGATTCAAAAACAGATGCTCTTGTTTGCAATGTATTTGTACAAAACCCCCCAGAACCATTCTAGGGCCAATAAAAAATAACCCCCGATATTCCTAATATATGGCAAGCGACTACATGGAGTGAGCATATTGGTTTTAGTCGATAAAAAAATACTCGCAGGAGGAATAGCCATGTTGGTAGTGGGAATGGCATTATTGGCAATAATCAATTCGTCTGTTCCTGTTGGAAAAGCAGGAATGACCGAAGAAGAAATAATTGAACTTAGGATTCAAGAAGAAGAAAACAAGAACATGAATACTCTTGCAAGCATTTTGACAGGTGTCGGTTTTTTACTAGTTCTCATTAGTTTTGGGGCTAGAAAAAAGAGTGCAGGAAGTGCCAAAAAAGAAGAAAAAAAGCCTACAACATAAAATAATTTCCATATGATTTCATAGAAAAAACCGTAAAAATTATTTTTAGTATTCTAGCAAGATTATAAAACTACAAATTGCAAATAAAGTTGAAAGGATCCCAACATCCAAGAATTACTTTAGTTGTTTTCTTAGTTCGTTGTTAATTACGCTGGAATAAGAAACAGATTCATTTGTTTTTGAAATCAATTTTGCTTGTAGCAAACGGAGTTTTTTGTCAAGATCATCGTCAATCATTATAGTTATTCTCTTAGCCATAAGCTAGATCATAACATATCAAATTTAATGATTGATAATCATCCCAAATTTGGGAAAAATAGTTTTTAGATAAAAAAATTTGAGTATCTTTAATTCAATCACCTTAAAGCACACCGAATCTCAGTTGGCACTATTCATGAATTTGAGTGTGGGTTATATTCAATATTGATGTAATAAGAGTGAAACAAAATGCAAGAAACAAAACAAAAAGAAAAAAAATCACCCGTAATACGAACTATTGCCTTAATCGGTGCAGGATTAGCTGTGATTTTGGTCATAATCTTAACTCCTTGGAATATTTTTCCCGTTGAAGTAACTGAACAAGTAACAGTTTTAGCAATAACTGAACATGGATGTGTGGGAGAATCTGAATTTGGAGTTAGCGTTGTAGTACCAAATTGTTCAGCACAAATTGGAGACACAGTATCTGCCACGTTTTTTGTTCCAGCAATGGTTCAAAATGGGTATTATGACAAAATAGAGACTAAACTAGCCTTGCTAGAGCCATAGTCTTTTTTTTATTTTGATAAAGTTTTGGCTTTTTGGGAAATCTAAAGAATATTTTTTGGCATTCCCAAAAAAATCAAAAATTTTGTCATAATGCAATAATTATAATTTTTCCAAATTACTTTAAGTGGAGGAAACCCCTTACAAGAACATGATCCATGCCGAAATCAGTGTGTATCCAATTGGTACATCAAACACAAGTGCAAGTTTTTACATTGCCAAAGCAATAGAATCAATTCAAAAGAGAGATGGAATAAGATACCAGATAAATCCTATGGGAACCGTACTAGAATCAAATAGCATAGAAAAAATCTATGATGCTGCAAAATCAATGATGGAAGTAGTTCACAATCTCGGTGTGAATAGAGTAGAAGTGGTTCTCAAAGTAGACTCTAGAAAAGACAAAGAAAAAAAGATGGAAGAAAAATTAGAATCAATAAAAAGATTTTTGTCGTAAGAAAAAAATCAAACTCTCATTATTCCTTTTTCAATTAAATATTGAATGCCTTTGACAAAATCGCCATCGGTAATCAACCCTTTTGACCACCAATCTGCGTTATTTCGAATCCACTCTGGAATATTATCCGAGTCAGAAAATTTTCCTTGGGAGGTTTGAGGAATATCCATTATTCCATTTTTAATCAAATATTGAACACCTTGAACAAATGACTCATCATCAATTGCACCCTCTGCCCACCACTTAGCATTATTCTTTATCCATTGCGGGATGGAGTAATCACTTAAATCTCCACCATCACAATCCTCGTCAATTCCGTTGTTTGGGATTTCTTCTGCTCCCGGATACACAGAATTATCAAAGTCATTGCAATCTCCATTTCCAATGGAATATCCATCCTTATCTGCATCAGGTGGAGGACCATCATTACCATCACAATTTTCATCCAACCCATTGTTTGGAATTTCTTCAGCTCCTGGGTTAATAGAAGAATTAAAGTCATTGCAATCGCCTCCATTCATACTATATCCATCACCATCTTGGTCGGTGCTAGTGTCATCAACACCATCACAATTTTCATCAACACCATTATTGGCAATTTCTGCTGCTCTAGGATGGATCATAGAATCTAGATCATTGCAATCACCTTCCTCAATGGTGTATCCATCACCATCAGAATCATCCTTGTTATCGGACTTTGAATCATCATCCTCATCGCTAGTTGTAGAATCCATACCATCACAATTTTCATCAAGACCATTGTTTGGGACATCTGTCGCGCCAGGATTAATTTCAGGATGGGTATCGTTGCAATCACCATCTGCAATAGAATATCCATCATCATCCTCATCGCTAGTTGTAGAATCCATACCATCACAATTTTCATCCAGTCCATTGTCTGGAATATCTGTCGCGCCAGGATTAATGGTGGGATTAAAATCATTACAATCACCATCCTCCAAGGAATAGCCATCATCATCCTCATCGACTGCAAATGCCAACGGTGAAAATTCAAAAGTTCCTAAAAATAAAATACCTATAAGAAAAAATATAGAAAAAAGCTGTTTCAATTCAAATTCCTTAAAAGATATAATTACTTAAATGTAATTAATTTTTAATTAAAACTCATTTACAATATTAAAGAAGGTATCCCTTTGAATTGGTTTTCTGCCAATTTCTTTTACCATAATTTCTAATTCATTGATAGATGACGCTGTAGGTTTTCCTGCTGCACGATAAACTTCTTCTGAAAATGCAGTCCCCACCAAATCACTGCCGCCATTTGATAAAGCAACTTGCGCTAATTTTTTACCATATGCAACCCAATATACAGAAATGTTATTTAGCACATTTGCAAGCATTAACCTAGAAACAGCAGTTATCCTCAAATCATATACAGAAGAGCATTCATTATTTACCAGATGTTCTTGTTCTAGTTCGGTATTATCTAGGCTGAATTTCAAAGGAATTAATGTGATGAACCCACCAGTCTTTTTTTGAAGTTCTCGGATTTTTATCAGATGGTCAATTACATGTTCAGGTTTTTCTATATGTCCATAAAGCATTGTAACATTACTCTTAATTCCCATGTTGTGTGCAGTCTCTACAGTATCAAGCCATTCTTGCCCTGAACATTTTCCTCTGGCAATTTTAGGCCTAATTTCTGGATGAAACAATTCTGCCCCACCACCAGGTAAGGAATCTAATCCAGATTCTTTTAGTCTGGAAAGAACTTCTTTAACAGAGTTTTTTGTTAGTTTAGATAGAAAGAAAATTTCAGCAGCGGTAAGTGCTTTTATTTTTAATTCGGGATGATTTTTTTTAATTAATTTCATCATGTCCTCATAATAGTCAAGCGGAAGTTTTGGGTGGAATCCACCAACAATATGTACTTCTGTTGCACCCATTTGTTTTGCAATACCGACCCTTTGCTGAATTTGCTCTGGAGTTAAGGTGTATGCATCTTCATCTCCATCTTTTCGATAAAAGGCACACATTTGACAACTTGCCGCGCACACATTCGTGTAATTCATATAGTAAGAAGCAGTGAATGAGACTTCATCACCTACAAGTTTTTTCCTTGAATGATCAGCTACTGCACCTAACATGTGTAAATTATCATAATTCATCAATTCCATTCCATCATCAAATGATAATTCTACTCCAGACAGTGCTTTATCTAGGGCTTGAGAATCGTTTACTAGCTGATCTAACACAAGATGTTCTAGTTTTATCTGGATATATTCCTTAACCGATAAGTTGCTAAGGAATAAGTAATCAATGAACTATCATAAAACATGGTAATGCCTCTCAAAGATGAAGATAAACCAAAATGCTATCTGTGCCATGACGGGTTTGAAAATATAGAACAGTTGCGAGAACACCAAAATAGAATTCATAAAGACATCTTGGAGTCACATAAAAAAGACCTAAAACGTGAACCTGCACCTGGAGATGTCACAGTTTTTTAGATTTTGAATCTTTTAACATTTCTTGGGCAAGTTTTTTACTAATATTTGCAAGATCATAATCTTTATCGATATCTAAGGCTTTTTTGAAGTGCTTTATCGCATCTTCAAGATGTCCCAACTCACCTAAAGAAAGACCCTTGTATGCCAAAGCCATTGCGCATTTTTTATCAAGTTTAATTGCAGAATCATAACAAGAAATTGCTTCACTATAATTTTCAATTGTATGTAATGCCGATCCTTTATTGATTAAGGCATCTAAGTTCGATGGATCAATTTGGAGTGCTTTATCATAAAGTTTGATGGATTGTTTGATCCGTCCAATGTTTTGAAGAGTCACCGCCTTGTCTATGACGGCTTTGATGTTTTTTGGATTCTTCTTTATTACTGAATCATATAATTTGAGGGCTTCCAAATAATTTCCATCCTCACATAATTCAAAAGCCTGAGCAAGCATTATTTCTATATCTTTATCCAATTTGCTTTTGATAATACTTTGTTAATAATATAGATTAACAGATAGTTAATTCCTAGAATTTTTTGGTGTTTAAATAAATCCAGTCAAATATGCAATGAAAAGACCAGATTAGTCATAAAGCATTAGGTCTTTTTCTTCAAGAAGGCTATGTAAATTGTTTACCGAGCGGTAAACATCCTTTTCGGTCTTGGCACCAGTGCAGACAAGCTTTCCTGAAGAAAATATCAAAATCACAGTTTTTGGGTCTATCATCCTATGAATGAGTCCGGGAAATTGTTCAGGCTCATACATACTTCTAGGGATTGTTCTTGCTGCTTTTTCCAGATGAACCTTGCCACCTAAATTAATTGAAGAGACAATGTTTTGAACGGTAACCTCAGCGTCTTTTTTTATAGGGATTTTTCCCTTGCGTAATTTTTCTACTACTGTCTTTACTGCTTTTCTTGCTAGTTCCTCAGATTTTGAGCCAGTACACACCATCTTGCCGGTTCTAAAAAGAAGAGTTGCAGTTTTAGGAGATTTTAATCTAAAGACAGCCCCTGGAAATTGGTCGGGATTATACTCTACATCAGGGAATTTTTCTTGAATTTTATTGAGATCTAATTTTTGGTCAATGGTAGCAGATGCCACAACATTTACAATTTCAATTATCGGGGTTGTGAATGTCACAGGTTGTGTGTTGAATAAACCTTATTTAAAGAAATTTGAGAATCGTTTTTTGCTAGATGGAGCTGCCATGAACTCATTAATTCAAGATTAGTCATTATGAACAGAATGATTGTCTAAGTCTAAGAAGAGTGTTTGTCTCTTGGATCAATCTCCAAAGATCTGTTAAAGCATTCTATGGCTTCTTCATACCTACCCATACTTCGTAGTGCTGAAGCTTTAGAATTCCACAAGTCTGGATCCTCTGGGCTTAAAAGGATAGCTTGCTCAAAACATGCCAGTGCATCTTCATATTGACCGTTTTCCATACAGTTCTCACCTTTTGAGACACTTTTGGATAGTTCATTCACAATATTGGTTTGTTTTCATTTGTTTTAAATCTAAAAACCTATTGAAATTATTCAACAGAATTTTTGGTTATAATTTGATGAAAATTTAAATCAGTTTTCACAATATTGGGAATAATGGGTTTGGACAAAACAGATAAAAAAATCATAAAAAATCTAACGAAGGATGCACGTATTTCAGCAAGACAACTTGCTCTTAAAATTGGATTATCAACTGTGACAGTCCTATCAAAGATAAAAAAATTAGAAAATGAAAAAATAATCAAAGGATATTCAGCGTTAGTTGATCATGAAAAGATTGGATATGAAATTACAGCAATAATCGAAATTATTTCTAAAAAAAATGTTGTAGAGTTGGAAGAAGAATTATCAAAAATAGATAATGTTTGTTGTGTATACGATACTACAGGAAGCACAGATGCAATAATTGTGGCCAAATTTAAGGAAAGGGACGAATTGAGTAGTTTTGTGAAGTCATTATCTACTATGACGCATGTTGAAAATACAATTACGCACGTAGTTCTAAATACGGCTAAAGAAGATTTCAGATTGACATAGGTAATTCAAATGAAAAAAATAACTACATTTCTTGCATCACTCGTATTTTTAGGAATGCTCCATATCACCTACGCACAGGTAGAAGATTCTAGCTCCAACTTGGAGTATTCAATGAGCACTGAAGAAAATATAATTTTGTTTGGAGGTTTTGCAGTTGCCGTTTTAGGGATTTTTTTGTTTATTGCAAGAGATTTAATTTTTAGGAAAAAAACAAAATATGATAAGCAAGAATTTGAATCTAAAAAAGATAAAACCTATGAAAAATATCATTCTGATTGGACCGATGACTATGTAGATTTTACATACACACGACCTTCAGAAGACGATGAGAGATTTAGAAAGGCTGCAAGGGAATCAACACTTCCAGATTATTACAAGATTCTTGAAATTTCTAGAACAGCATCTCAAGAAGAAATTAAAAAAAAATATCGCGAACTCGCTAAAATACTACATCCAGATAAAAGCAAAGACAAATCCACAGAAGACTCCATGGCAGAAATTAACAAAGCCTACGAGATATTATCAAACAAAGAGAGAAGGGAAAAATATGACAAGTACCTAAATGTAAATTAGTTTTACTCTAGATTCACTATAATCATGTTTAATTCAATTTTCGAGGGCCCCTGAACACTGTTTGTCAAATTTGCAAAAATCGTGATGTCCTTTTTTTCTTTGTTTGAGTCAAGAGTGGTGGTGATTTTTATTTCTCCAAAATCGGTGTTGGGGCCAAGCATGGTTTTTGTTAGTAGTGGAACAATTGAAAGATCCTTTATTGTGCCTTTTATCTTGTTGGCAAATTTTTCCGAAAAGTAAACCCCACCTCTTGTGGTAGGCGAATTTACTGGTGTAGGAGAGTTCTTTATTGTTACCTCACGAAGTTCAAAATCTTTTTCATCAAGATGCAAAAAATATGGCTCGTCAGAGTCTGTGTTCATTAGTTGCTCTAGAAGATCCAAATTTACTCCCATTGTTAATTAACAAATTTGCAATTCTTTTGAATCTTTCTAGATTCAATGCAAGCAGAATTTTAAAAAAGATAAAAATTTATCAAATTTATCGTTAATTTCCAAACATCTTTAAAAATAAGAAACTCGTTTCTATTTTATTGCAAGAATTTGCTAATCCGCATGCTTTACGAAATGAGATTTTGAGCTTAATTGTTGAAAGTGGGTTAGATGATGACTGCTACTCAGAAATGTTGGATTATACAATAGAGCTATTTGAGACCCAAGGGCTAGGTGTTGATTATTATGGATATCATAATATCAATCACGAGTTAGAGGTGACTTATGTTGCGTTATTGGCAGCAAACATGAACCATATTTCAGAAAATTTTTCCAAAGATGATTTAAAGTACCTTTATGCTTCTGCACTATTTCATGATTTTGATCCACAAAAAAGCGTAGATAAACCACATGAAGAAAGTGTGTTAAAATTTATTTCAATGGATAGAAAATTACGGCAGCTCTTAGATACAGCTGGTTTAGATTTGGAAATCATTAAAGTGTTAATTCTAAGAACGACTTATCCATGGAGTGGTAAATTAAAAGAAAACGCTGAGAGACAAATTCAAGAATGTTTCAAAAAATCAGAGCTCACGAAAAATAATGAACAATATCAAGAACACATAAGATACCTTGGATGGTATCTTTCAGTAGTAGACAGGGTAAGTGGATACACATTAGGAAATTTTTCCAAAGCAATGGAAATGGCAAAAATGAACGCGCATGCTTTAGCTTGGAGACCATCTTTGATTGTTCGGAGTTCTGTCGCTTATTTTGAAGAATTGTTGAATAGAGAAACTGAAATGTGCAGATTAATTTTAAAATCCCTCCCAAAACATATGAGAAAAAATTTCTTCGATACAGTTTTATCATTTATGAACATCAGACAGCAAGAAATCTCTATTCAAGCAGATTATTCATATGCAAATTTGAAGCTAGTTCCAACTATCGAATGCATGAAAACAAGAGAAGACCCAAACTTTATCAAAACATTATATTCAATTTTTCACGAGTTGCCAAAACCACTTCAGTTTTCAAAAGACAAATTCGAGGAATCAGTAAGAGATCCAGAGGTGCTTTTGAACACTTTACGATTAAACGATTGTCAAGGCGAAATTATTGGATTTGCAAAGGGCGGACCACTTGAAACATATCATCTAAGACCCGAGATAAGGGATGAAAATTACGGGTACGGCAATACTATTTTTCTGGAACCACTTGCCTTGAGGATGGGTTATTGGGGATTGAAAGGAGGAAGTGAAATGCGACACATGTTTATCATGCAAGCAAATGCAAAAAATTTCAAATTTTTAACTAGTTTTGCGCTAAGAGATGTAATTAGAGCAAGAGTAGATAAAGAAAAAGCAGAATTTGTAACCCTTTTTGATCCCGAAAGATGGGATTATTATAGAATCAGCCTATAAAACAAATGAAAATATCAGAAATTAGAAAATCTTTGAGGAGTTTGATCTCTGGCGAGGTTTTGTGGGATAAAGAAATTTTAAATTTTTATTCTGTTAATGAGAGTCTGTATCAGATTATTCCCAGAGTGGCAATAATTCCAAATACCGAAGAAGATGTAGTTTTGGCAGTAAAATTTGCAAAAAAAAATAAAAT
>Ga0102947_1000495_pt1 | contig 14030 bp, 9 predicted proteins | sample SalPon2A_A_D2_MG_FD_78210 | JGI IMG/M metagenome (GOLD analysis project Ga0102947, IMG submission 78210) | Soil microbial communities from South San Francisco under conditions of wetland restoration - Salt Pond MetaG R2A_A_D2_MG | ecosystem: Environmental > Terrestrial > Soil > Wetlands | place... | reverse complement strand
CTGGGCAGTTCCGAATCCACCGTCGATGGCAGCCGCCTCTTTAGCCTGCTCGACAAGAAGCGTCGCATTTACCAGCACCGCCGCGTAGCGCCCGACACTGTACGTTTTCCACGCATCCCCTTGATCGGCAAACCGCCCCGCGAGGATGGCACCCAGCGAGCCAACGCACCTACGTCTACCCTGCCCAGCTTTGACGACATCCACCGGCGGCTTTTGATGGATCAGTACGCCCCACTCAGCGTGGTGGTGGATGAGCACTACGAAATAATACACGTCTCGAAGAGCGGCAGCCGCTATCTGCGCTTTGTGGAAGGCGCGCCGACAAGCAACATCTTGCAGGTGGTGCATCCTGGGCTCCGCATTGAGTTGCGAACGGCCCTCTTCACGGCGTTCCGTAAGGGCAAATCGGCTCAGGCCAAGCGGATTCAATTTGCCGAAGGCAGCGAGCAGCAGGTCGTCAACCTGGTGGTTCGGCCCATCACCGCAGAACCCTACGGAGAGGGGTATGTGCAGGTGGTCTTCGAAGAAGCCTCTCCACTGCGTCCAACGGGCGAGGGCGCTACGGTGGAGGGCGTGGATGCCTCACTGGTCGAGCAACTCGAAGAGGAATTGCAGCGCACCACGCATCGGCTGCAAACGACCATCGAAGAGTATGAAACCTCGAATGAAGAACTGAAAGCCTCGAACGAAGAGCTTCAGTCGATGAATGAGGAACTCCAGTCTACCACTGAAGAACTGGAGACCGGCAAGGAGGAGTTGCAGTCGATGAACGAGGAACTGGTGACGGTCAACCAGGAACTCAAGAACAAGATCGAGGAGCTTAATCGCACCAACAGCGACCTCCAAAACCTGATGGCGGCCACTGAGATCGGGACGCTCTTCCTGGACCGGGACCTGCGCGTGAAGCGCTTCACGCCACGACTGGCCGAGGTCTTCAACATCCTCCGCACCGACGTGGGCCGCCCCTTTGCCCACCTCACCCACACCCTCGACTATCCGGCGCTGGTAGATGACGCCCGGCAGGTGCTGGAAGACCTCTCGATGCTCGAACGCGAAGTGACGAGCAAAGACAACCGCTGGTATATGGCCCAGCTCCGCCCGTACCGTACCCTCGATGACCGCATCGACGGCGTGGTGCTCACCTTCGTCGATATCACCGAGCCGAAGAAAGCTGCCGAGAAAGACCATTTTCAGGCCTACATCCTCGCTCACATCAACGATGGCGTTATCGCTGCCGATACCGAAGGGCGGGTGCTCTATGCGAACGAGGCGCTGGGAAAAATGGTGGGCGTGGATCCCCAAAGCGTCATTGGAGAACACTTCACCGAATTCTACAACGTAGAATGGCTTTCCCCCAAAGACAGAGAGCAGAATTACAAGCAGCTAGAGGAGCGGGGCTACAACAAAAGCGAGATCCTTCTCAAAACCCACGACGGTAGGTCGATCCATACCGAGTTTACCGTAACGCTGATGACAGATGAGCAGGGTAACACAACCGGGCGCCTCGCTGCCATCCGCGACATCACCGAGCGCCGCCGAGCCGAGCAACAGCAGCGGCAAGCCGAGGCACGGTATCGTTTCCTGGTGGAAAACATACAGGAGTACGCGATCTTGCTGCTGGATTCCGATGGGCGCATCACCGCTACCAACCCTGGAGCCGAGGCGGTGATGGGGTATTCTGAGGAAGACCTTATTGAGCAGCACTTCAGCATCATTTTCACTACCGAGGACCGGGCCGCCGGCCTCCCCGAGCAGGAATTGCATGAAGCAACGGCACAGGGCGGTAGCGACAACGAAGGCTGGCGGCTCTGCAAGGATGGCAGCCTGTTCTGGGCCAACGGCGTGCTGACAGCCATTCAGGACGGCGACGGCCCACCGACTGGCTTTATCAAGGTGGTCCGCGATACGACGGAGCGCAAGAAAGCCCAGGAGTTGCTGAACCAGCAGGCGCGCCAGCAGGCCGTTGTGGCAGAACTAGGGCTTTTTGCCCTGAGCACCCCGGATATGCAAGCGTTGATGGATCGGGCTGTGCAGCGCGTAGCCGATACATTGGACGTAGCCTACTGTAAAGTGCTGGAGTTGCAGCCAAAGAAGAAGAGCTTATTGCTGCGGGCGGGTGTTGGCTGGCAAGAGGGACTGGTCGGCCAGGCCACCGTGGGTACCGGCAAAGACTCGCAGGCGGGCTACACGCTCCGGGCCAATGAACCTGTCATCGTAGACGACCTGCGCGAGGAATCCCGATTCAGCGGTCCGCCGTTGCTCACAGATCACAAGGTTATCAGCGGCATCAGCGTCGTCATCCAGAGCGGCGACCGCCCCTATGGCGTAATGGGGGCCCATACGACCGAGCACCGGGGCTTCACCCAGCAGGACTCCTACTTCCTGCAAGCCATTGCCAACATCCTCGGCGATGCCATCCGACGGCAAAAAGCCGAAAAGGCCCTCCGTAAGAGCAAAGACCGCTTCCGGGCCGTCGCGGAAACCGTGCCCGACATCCTCTTCACCACCGATGCCGATATTCACATTGAGTATCTGAACCAGCGGTGGCAGGCCTTTACGGGCTTGCCCATAGCTCACGGGATAGGCGATGCCTGGCAGGCCCTTTTGCACCCCGAGGACCAAGAACGCGTCCGCAACAAGTGGAAAACCGCGCAGGAAACCAGCGGTCGTTTCGAGGACCGCCAGCGCCTGCGTACGGCCGACGACACCTACCACTGGATCCTCGTCCGCGCCCAGTCTATCGAAAATGCCAAGGGTGAGATAATCCGCTGGTACGGCACCGCCACCGACATCGACGACCTCGTCCAAGCCGAGCAGGAGATCAAGCAACTCAACGAGACGCTGGAAGAGCGCGTCCAGAAACGCACAGCGCAGGTGCGCGCACTTGCCTCGGCCCTGACGCTGGCCGAACAGCAGGAACGCCGCCGCATCGCACAGATCCTCCACGACGACCTCCAGCAGATGCTCTACGGCCTCGACATGGCCATCCAGCAGCTACGCCGGGACGACCTTTCCGACGTTCAGAAGCGCTTCGTCCAGCAATCAGAAACCATTCTCGATCAGGCCATCGACACCACCCGCTCGCTGACCGTCGAACTCAGCCCCCCCGTGCTGAAGGGCGAAGGCCTGACGGAAGCCTTCGACTGGCTGGCTGTACACGTGCAGAAGGTGCATAGGCTGGATGTGGAGGTAGACTCCAACCCATCCGTCAAGATACCGAGCGAGGACATGCGCGTGCTGCTGTTCCAGCTGGTACGCGAGCTGCTTTTCAACGTCACGAAGCACGCGGAAGTCGACGCAGCTCGCGTGACCATGCACTTGCGAAACGACAACATAGTTATTACTGTAGAAGATGAGGGTATAGGATTCGTCCCAGAAGCTGAAAAGCCCGCTGCCAAGTCGCATTCCTCCAGCGGCTTCGGCCTGTTCAGTATCCACGAACGGTTGGATCTTTTTGGAGGCGACCTGGAGATCGACAGTGCGCCAGAGCGCGGTACACGCATCACCATCACCGTGCCCCTCGCTGCAACAGAATCAGCGCCTAATGAAAGCCAGGAGGAGTAAGCATGGAGAAGTCGCGGATATTCATCGTAGAGGATCATCGAATGATGCGCGAGGCCTATCAGTTATTGCTCGAAATGGAGCCGGATCTGGAAGTCTGTGGCAGCGCCGCCACGGGCGAAGAAGCCCTCTCAGCCCTGCAAACAACAGAGACAGACCTCGTGCTGGTCGATGTGTCGCTGCCGGGCATCAGCGGGATCGAACTGGTTAAAAAGTTGCACACGAGCCACCCCCAGTTACCTACCCTGGTCATCTCCGGCCACGACGAAACGGTCTATGCCGACCAAGCCCTTCGCGCCGGTGCCAGCGGCTATTTGGATAAAAAAGGATTATCCCATATTATGCTAGACGCCATCCGGCAGATATTAGGCGGCGAAACGTATAATCAGCACACCGCCTCCTGACGTGGTCCGTACTGTACGCTCCAACCATCAGCGCAGCAGCACGCACCAGAAAGTTAGCTTCGCGTATCTTCCCTGACAATATTAGTACCTTCAGTATCCACATACCTTGACGTGACTGTGTCGAAGGATGCCCACCTCCAAGCCATCCTCCTCGTCGACGATCACCCCATCGTGCGGCGAGGACTTCGTCAACTCTTCGAGAGCCAACCCGATTTTACGGTGTGTGGCGAGGCGGAGGATATAGCCGGCGCACTCGACGCCGTAGCCCGCCTCGATCCAGACCTCGCCCTGGTTGACCTCTCGCTAAAAGGCCGTAGCGGCCTCGAACTCACCCGTCAGTTACAGACGCACCACCCGTCGCTGCCGGTACTCATTCTGTCGCTGCACGACGAAAAACTCTATGGCGAACGGGCCTTGCGCGCCGGGGCCAGCGGCTATGTCATGAAACGCCGCGCTGATGACGAGATCCTCTACGCCGCCCGCCAGGTGCTGGCCGGGCAGCGCTACCTCAGCCCCGTCGTGCAACAGCAACTCGACAAAGCCTTAGACAAAGAAACTTTCGATGTCAACAACCTCACCGATCGCGAATTCGAAGTGCTGGTACTCATTGGACAGGGGTACGCGCCTCGCCACATCGCCGAGCAGCTTTCCCTCAGCGTCAGCACCGTAGAGGTCTACCGGCAGCATCTCAAGGAAAAGCTCGGCCTTGGCTCGGCTACCGAGTTGCGCCGCTATGCCATTGCCTGGTTCAAAGAGTATGGCACTGACTAATCTTTTGCTGTCGCTCGTCACCGAACATATCAAAAACAAACAGGCACTTTAGCAGAATCCTGCTATATCGTTTACGCCTTTCTTGCCGTAGTCTCTACATAGCGCCACCTACTGTAGGCCGTACGCCAGGTTGCAGTGGGTTTAGTGGCCCTGCTGACCAGAAACCGGCAGGCTCGTATCGCCTCATGTTGCCAGACCGATGTAAGCAGTTTTTTCGCTGTAACCATGTACATCCGTCTGACAGAACGTAGGACCTGAAGGGGATCTTGCTTTGCGTAACTGAGGAAGGTTGTAGACGGTGACAGGTTGCGTGCAGTGGCGTCTGCACAACCTGAATCCGGCTTGGAGGCTACAGCCGAGATAGAGCCTGCCTGGTTTCTGACAGTGCCCCTCATCCTCCGCGCCATTCTGGTCATAAATTGAGGACCTCTCTCGCTATGCAATCAGAGTTCTTCAGCGAGCAGTCTGTCCGGCATCTCTGCGATGAGGTTTTGCTGCGCTGTGTGGTCCAGTTTCGCCAGGCAGTTGGCATGCTGGAACGCAATGGGGTGACCTTTCAAAATACCTACTTGCAAGAAATGCGGGACGGTCTCCGCACTATGGAGGCCGAGTTGGCCCGCCGTAACCTTTTCCTGGACTCCTGCTCCGATATCCCTGAAGCTTCAACCGACAGGCGTTCTGTCCTGCGCTTTCCTTTCCTTCCTTCCGTTGCCGAATCGCACCAACCGTCCTAGTGCTCTGTCAGGAAAGCTGCTTAAGAGTACACATGAAGGCTGTCATTGCGAACGACCAACGGGAGCGCGGCAATCTCGCCGTTCTCGCATTCGATTGACGAGATTGCTTCGTCGCTACGCTCCTCGCAATGATACTACTATTTTGCTTAACAGAGCATTAGTGCTGCTTCCCGCTACCGCAGCACCAGCCAGCCAATAATCACGATCACCACGATGCCGCCAATAATCAGGGCGGTTTTGTTGGTTTGTACGGTGTCCACCACCACATCTTTAGCTACACCACGTGCAAAGTCGGCCTGCGAGGGCGGCGTGTAAGCGGCTTTGGGCTTGGGCTTTACGGTCGTGGCCTCTCCCCCTGCCCCGCTTTCTGGCTCAGCCGCCGCCTTTCCTGCATCGAGACGGGCCTGGAGGGCCTGGTTCATGGCTTCGAGGCTTTGGCGAATGAGGCTTTTGCTGACGGTGTCGAGCATACGCTGGCCTACACTGGCGAGCCGCCCGCCCACCTGTAAGTTGGCGTCGTATTCCATCAGCGTGGTGTTGGCATCCTGCTCGGTGAGTGTCACCTCCGCCGTGCCTTTGGCAAAGCCCTGGGGGCTGCTGCTGTCTACGTGCATGGTGTAGTGCTCGGGCGGCACCTTGTCGCTCAGGCTGATCTTTGTATTAAACACCCCGTTGACCGGTCCGACGCGCACCTGAAGCTGGGCCTTGTATTCGTCTTCGCCCGTCTTGTCGAGTTTTTTGGCACCCGGCATCGCGCTGACCAGCACATCGGGGTCCTGGAGCAGTTCCCACACCTCATCGCGAGGGCCTTCAAAAGTATAATCGCCGGAGACTTGCATAATGCAGGAGGATGTCTGTTAGAGAAACGGGCTTTCTAAAGTACATGCCACCGGGCGTTTCTGCCACTATTGCATCGCTACAAACCTGTATAAAAAAGGCGGCCCGGCAGGGTTTGCCCCTACCGAGCCGCAAAAACCACACAACCCATTGGTCACCACACCAACGCTTTAGGTATTACTCAATGACCGTGCCAAAACCTGGAATCGTGCCACCGGGCGCTTTCAGCAGGGCCAGTCTGCCGTCTGTCTTAAAATAGATACTCAACCTGGGTCTTTCTACTGCTATTCGGTTCCATATCCCAATAAGCGATATCCCGACAACGTAAGTACCTTCATCTCCGCTTCCTCTTGAATAGGAGAATTGACCACAACAGCCTCCTTCATAAGTGTTTAGATATAATGTCGTGAAGATCGGCTTTTGAAAACGGCTTACTCAGATAGTCGTCGAAGCCCTTTTTCAGAAACCGGGTGCGGTTGCCCGACAGCGCATAGCCGGTAATCGCAATAAAGGGAACCGTCCGATAGGCGGGATCCTTGCGAAGCTTTTTCAAAACCTCCACGCCCCCATGATCCTCTTCCAGCTTGATATCGAGCAGCACCAGATCAAACGAATGGGACTGGGCCATTTTAAAAGCACCCTCGCTGTTCACGGCCAAGCCCACTTCCCACCTGTCTCGCAAGTAGAAGTGGATCAGGACCCGCATCGTGGCGCTGTCATCTACTACCAGGATGTGCGCCAGATCGGCCTGTTTGACGCCCGGATGAGCGCGTGGAGCCTCAGCAGGCGCAGGGACAAGCGCAGGAAATCGGATCGTAAAGACACTTCCCTCGCCTGGCTGGCTTTCCACCGAGACGGTACCTTCCATGAAATCAACCAGCCGCCGGACATTGGTTAGCCCGATGCCATTACCCCCGTACGCCCGCGTCAGCCCTGTACTCCCTTGTCTAAACTCGTCGAAAATGTGGGGGAGAAACGAGGGATCAATCCCGATGCCCGTGTCGGCGACTTGAATCTGGACTTGGTCCTTAGCCGAAGTCACACGCACCGTAACCCCGCCCTCATCGGTGAATTTGATAGCGTTTCCCACCAGATGGTTGATGATGCGTTCCAAACTGGTTCGGTCCAGGCGAGCCTGCACCGGCGTTGCAGGCGTCTCTACATCCAGAGAGAGACCCTTCACTTCAGACTGCCTCCGTAAGACGTCCGTCTGCCCTGTGACGACCGCCCCGACATCGAGCGCTTCAAGGTCCAACTCTATGGTGCCAGAATCCAGCATGGAGAGTTCTAAGACCGAGTTGAGGGTCTCGAGTAACTGCTGACCACTCTGCTCAATAAATTGTCGGTACACCTCTTCTTCGCCATGCACGTTGCCCTCCAACAGTCTCGAAAAGCCGATAATGCCGGTCAGCGGCGTGCGCAGTTCATGGCTCATGTTGTTCAAGAAGGTCGACTTGAGGCGACTGAGTTCTTCCGACCGTTCCTTTGCCTCCTTGAGCTTGTCCGCAGCCAGCTTACGCTCGGTAATATTATGGTGCGCAATGACCGCTGCTCGCTTGTCGATGTCGAGCGGCGTGACCATCATTTGGAACCAGCGCTGTTCGTCAGGGCTGTGACACGGATATTCCAGGGAGTACGATGAAGCATCGCCGTTCAGGACGGACTTGATGCCCGCGCTGGCCTGGACCTGCTCCCCGGTCCTGCCAAGCACGGCCAGGTAGTTCATTCCCACACCCGTCGATTCGAGATCAGGGTCTCCGTTTTCGCGGGCAAACCTTTGCCAGGCTTCGTTGACTGAGATGATGGTGCCGCCTTCCTCTATCACAGCGATGTGCGCTGTCAAGGAGTGCAGGATGGCGCGGTTGAAAGCTTCACTGTGCCGGAGGGCCTGTTCGGCTTTCTTTTTTTCCCGAAGCAGGTGCGCTTCCAATAAGGCGCTTTCGACGGCAGGACCCAGCCGGGCCATACGATCCTTGAGGAGATAGTCCGTAGCGCCCTTTTTCATGCACGCGACAGCGGCCTCCTCACTCACGCTGCCAGTGACGACAATGAAAGGAATCTCATGACCCGAGGCATGAAGCATCGCCAACGCTTCGAGAGCATTGAACTGGGGTAACGTGTAATCTGCCAGAATCACGTCAAGATCCGGGGTCAGGCTATCCTGAAAGGCGTCTCTGGTGTCTACCCGGTAGACCTGGGCATCGAAACCGGCACGTTCCAACTCGAGGCATATCAGTGCCGCATCATCCTCGCTATCTTCGAGAAGAAGTACGCGCAAAGGGCGGCGGCGGTCGTCATGATTGATTTTCGACATCGACTTGCCAAAAGATAAAGGAGCGCTAAACTAAGGACGAGGGGACTCATTGAGGAGCAACCAGTACAGACCGATATCGCGCATGCAATCGCTGAATTGTTCAAAGTCCACAGGCTTGACAATGAAGCTGTTAACCCCAAGTCGGTAGCTCTCGACCATGTCTCGTTCTTCGGTCGAAGACGTAAATACAACGACCGGAATCATCCTGGTGCGCGAGTCCTTCTTGATTGCACGAAGTACTTCCAGGCCATCTACCAATGGTAACTTCAAATCGAGCAGGATAACGCGGGGGGCATCTTCGGTCGGGTTACGCCCTTCGTACTCACCCTTTCCAAAGAGAAAGTCGAGGGCTTCCGCGCCATCGCGGGCTACATGGATACGGTTGGCGATCTTGTGATTGTTCAACACATGGAGTGCCAACTCCACGTGATCGGGGTTATCTTCTACGAGGAGGATTTCTGTAGCCTTAACCTTCATGGGAGTAGCCTTGCGTTAGGGTAAAGTAGAATGTAGCGCCCTGATTGGGGGCTGCCTCAGCCCAAACCTCGCCGCCATGGCGGTGAATGATGCGCTGCACGAGTGCCAGCCCCACGCCGGTGCCCTCGAAGTCCTCGGCCCGGTGCAGACGCTGGAAAACGCCGAAAAGCTTGTGGGCATATTTCATGTCGAAGCCGACGCCGTTGTCGGCCACGTAGTAGATCGGCACTTCACGCTCATTGCTTTGCCGGGCACCTACCTTGATGTGGGCCGTCTTGCACGATCGGGTGTATTTGAGGGCATTCCCAAGGAGGTTGACGTAGACCTGCTGAAGCAGCGTGGGATCGGCTTCGCAGGGCGGCAGCGGTTCAATCTCTACCTGAACATCACGCCCTTCTTGCATCGATGCAAGGTCGCCCAACACCTCCTCGACAAGCGGACGGGGCTCTACCTCACGCTTCCGAAGTGACTGGCGGTTCAGGCGGGAGAACTGTAAGAGGTCGTCTACCAGTTGGCCCAGATGGAGCGTGTTCTGACGGATGCGTTGGAGGTAATGCTGGGCCTTCGTGTCCAGTTCATCAGCAAATGTATCTAGCAGGATACGGGAGAACCCGTCGATGGTACGTAGCGGAGCACGCAGGTCGTGAGAAACACTGTAAGAAAAAGCCTCGAGCTCCTGGTTGGCGGCTACAAGCTGGGCCGTGCGCTCCTGGACCCGTGCTTCGAGTTCTTTATTGAGCCAACGCACCTGCGTCTCTGCCACTTTGTCATCGGTGATATCCATTACAATACCCGCGACATGTTGCGGCTTCCCCTCCTCGTCATACCGAACGCGACCGTGACTATTCAGCCAGCGAATGGTCCCGTCGGGGCGAAGCACGCGAAATTCCAGGTGGTACTCACCACCACCGGCCAGTACACGTTGCAACTCGCTGCGCGCCAGGGGACGATCCTCTGGATGAATCCAGGCGCGTACCGTTTCCAGACGACCATCAAACTGGCCAGGCTCCACGCCAAAGAGTTCCCTCATGTAATCCGACCAGTGCAGCTTTCCGGCCTGCACATCCCACTCCCAGGTACCCATCCGACCAGCCTCGATGGCTAGCCGGTACCGCGATTCGCTCTCGCGTAGTTCCTCTTCAGCTTGCTTACGCTCAGTGATATCGACGATGGTAGCCAGGATACGCGACCCATCTACCATCTCAATGGGCGTGAGGCCAATCTCCACAGGAAACGTGCTGCCGTCCTTCCGGCGGGCATACAGGTCACGGCCTACACCCATCTTTCGGGCGGTGGGCGCACGCAGATAGTCGTCACGCTCGGCCTGGTGCTGGTCTCGCACAGGCTCCGGCACCAACCGGTCGACGGGCTGCCCGATGAGTTCCTCTCGGTTGTATCCGAACCACCTTTCCACCTGCTTATTCACCAAGGTAATGGTGCCGGATTCATCGACCATGACCAGGGCCGTGGGCAGAGACTCAACCACGCTTCGCAACCGCGTCTCGTTCTCTTGTAGCACAGCCTCGGCCCAGCGGCGTTCGGTGATATCCGTCGATAGCCCGATCATGCCTATCATCGCCCCGTTATCATCCATGATTGGGGTATCGGTTACCTCGACGGGGAAGGAAGTGCCGTCCCGATGGCTTACGATAAACTCGCCCGTCCAGGACTTCCCGGCGCGTAGGAATTCCATAATCTCCGTGGCCTGCTCACGGGAGATCTTGGTCGGTGTCACGTCCAGAATGTTTCGACCCAGCACCTCGTCCGCTGCCCAACCATAGAGGCGTTCCGCAGCCTGATTCCAGTACGTGATGCGCCCATCCAGGTCCGTGGCAATGAGCGCTTGCCCCACGGCATTGAGAAGCTGTTCACGAAGACGATTTGATTCCATGTCCCCCCCATGGGTACTGCTATAGAACGCTTGCAGGCCGGGTAGGCCCTATAGGTCTCTTCGCGATAGCTATACAGGGCTTAGCTACGGGTCATGACAAGTAAAATACTTCGCCGCGAGGTCGAGGATGGAGGTATCCTCTTAGAGTAGCAATTCACGAAGAGCAATGTACACTTGTAACTTCCAGCAGTATCTACCTTCCACTTGACAAATGGTTCACAGGCTGCATCCCGCTTGGCGAGACGCTGTATGATTGAAGCCATCGCAAGTCAGGTGCTTCCGCCCTGTATGCCTCGGCGAGCGCGTCCACAGCGGCAGACATCCCCCGTACGCGGCTTGCTACCCTACGCAGCCTCATGCATCTGATAGAGCACGGCTTCCATCTGTTCGAGTAAAGGTGGCACTTTAGCAAGGTGCCCCGAGTCCGCCCGTTGCTCAACCGTTGCAGCCAGACGTTGCAAGGCATCCGCCTCAACCATCCCGGCGCTTCCTTTCAGCGAGTGTGCGCCTCGGTATACGCCTGCTGAATCGTTTGCTGCCAGCGCCGTCTTGATCAAGTCTAGCTGCTCACGAGCCGAGGCCAGGAAGAGGGATCTGAGTTCTTCGCCTTCCATCAGTTCGTCAATACTCGCCGCGGCTTGCGGTGACGGTGTAGGCATCGCCACGATGCCAGCCTGCAATTGCTGGGACCACTCCGCCGGGATTCCCCCGTCTCCTCCACGCGGCGTTTTGACCCATAGCTTCAGCAGGCGGGCTAGCTGCTCTTGCTTGAACGGCTTTGAGAGGTAGGCATCCATTCCCGCCGCCAGGCATTCCTCCCGGTAGCCCCGCGTCACGTTGGCTGTGAGCGCGATAATCGGCAGTGGGTCTCCATCGAGGATTTCTTGACGAATGATCCGGGTGGCTTCGAACCCGTCCATCGTGGGCATCTGGCAATCCATCAGCACGGCTACATAGCCGCCCTGGCGCACCTTCTCGACGGCTTCCAGGCCATTCGCTGCGATATCCACGCCATTCGCTGCGATATCCACGCTAAACCCTAGCTGTTGCAACATGCCCTCTACAACGTGTTGGTTGACGGGATTGTCTTCAGCTATGAGCACCCGGGGCCAGTCAAGGAAAACCAGGGGCTCTTCTTCTTGGCCCCCGTCCTCATCCAAAGCAGACGACGACTCCATATCCTGTGCCGCCGATTCGCCTGAGACAATATCACTCAGGGCATCGAGCAGGTCGGAGGGACGAACAGGACGGGTCAGGCATACCGCCCCTGCTACAACGGCTTCCGCCTGTAGTGCTGTATCGCTCACCCCGCTCACCAAGATGAAGCGCGCCAACCTCCTTGCCGGACGGCCTCCATCAACATCGCCTCGAACAGCGTGAGCAGCGCCGAATGCCGGATCTGTGCCTCAATCTCCTGCTCATCAATCGGATCGCTGGCAACCCCGGTATCCAGGTCAAATGCGTACGTTTCATCCTGGAGTTGCTCCAGATACTCGTTCCGGCGCGGAGAGGCAGCCTCAATGAGCGCTTTGACTTCGGATTCACAGAGGTAAACCAATCGGTACGAGACCGGCCCCAACGTTTCCAGCAGGTCATTCACCTCCGGGTTGAGCGGGTCATAAGCTGCAAAGGTCCACCGGGCCTGATCCGTGCGGTCGGATGTCGTTTTGGCAACGGGCAGGACCCCCAGCGCCCGCATCTGCTCCCACTGTGCCTCTGAGAACCGGTCGAGGTTGCTGCGGATGAAAGCGATAGTCGCTACGTGTGAAATGTCGGCCTCTTCGAAGGCGTAGACCCGTGCGGCCTCCGAGAAGATTTCTTCGCGGTCCAGATCAGGCTCTTCGGCCAACCGGCGCCAAAGGACCCCTTCTGGCCCGACACCACTGGCGGCAACCACCCGCTGCACTTGGGCCGGGGCGATGCGCCCCCGGAAGAGCAAACTGATGACCACACGGTCTTTTACGGCAGAGACACCATCCGCAAGCACGTTGCCAGCAGGCCTGGCCTTCCGCGTCGCGGCATCAGGAGAAGTTTCGTTCATTACTACGGTATCGTACTAACAGGGCGGGAAACGACATGGCCGGGTTGCTTTGCAAAGCCCTCCGACCAAACTAATACCTGTATCGGCCTGTTATGAAATATCTTTATGCGCCAGAGGCAGGATGCCTACTTGGGCGGGCCTGGCCTTTCTGTAGCCAAAATCACCTGTCTAAAGAGCAGCGCCCAGGCTATCCAAAGAGGCCTGTACCAGCGTTTTCAAGGTAGGTAGCCGGGCGGCGATGGCATCCAGGTTTTCCTGACGGGCATCCTTCTCCATGGCAGCACACACCTCGGCCAGGTCAGTGTGGTTCACCAAGCTGCTGGTTGACTTGAGCGTATGCGCTGCCCGCTCCAGGCGCGCTGCATCCTGCACGTCGAGGCTCTGCTCGATAGCAACCATCTGGTCGGGCACATCGGTCAGGTAGGCTTCGATGAGAGCATCTACGGCGGCCGGGTCATCGTCTCCAAGCAGCCCACGCAGATGGCTACGCACGTCTTCCACAAACGCTACAACCTCGGCAGGACCCATGGCCCCATCCCCTTGCGAACGGTCCTGCGGCATTTCTTTCGCCTGGGTCTGGGAATACCGCTCCAGCGCACGGGCCAGATCCTCCATGCGCACGGGTTTGGAAACATAGTCCTTCATGCCTGCTGCCAGAAACCGCTCTCTGTCTCCGTCGAGCGCCTCCGCCGTCATCGCGATGATGTGCGGTCGCTCTGCCTCAGGCCATGTCTCCACGATCCGCCGCGTCGCCTCCACCCCGTTGAGTATGGGCATCTGTATATCCATCAGCACCACATCGTACGACTGGCGATGCAAGGCATCAAGCACTTCCTTGCCGTCTGCTGCCACATCGGCTCCGTAGCCAAGCCGCTCCAGCATTCGCAAGGCTACCTTCTGGTTGACCGTGTTGTCCTCGGCCAGCAAAATGCGCACAGCATGTTGCTTTCCAGGGTGCTCGTCAAAGGTGCTTCCTTCTTCGGTGGACTTTTTCAACGGT
>Ga0102947_1000494_pt1 | contig 14042 bp, 8 predicted proteins | sample SalPon2A_A_D2_MG_FD_78210 | JGI IMG/M metagenome (GOLD analysis project Ga0102947, IMG submission 78210) | Soil microbial communities from South San Francisco under conditions of wetland restoration - Salt Pond MetaG R2A_A_D2_MG | ecosystem: Environmental > Terrestrial > Soil > Wetlands | place... | reverse complement strand
GTCCGGAGTCCGGCGACGCACCGATCCCGCGCAGCTCGCGGAGCAGCATGGCGCCGTCGGCGGGGCGCCGGGCGGGGTCCTTCTCCAGGCACCGCATCACCAGGGCCGCCAGATCCTCCGGAGCTCCCGGGGGCAGCGGACGGGGCTCCGCGTGCAGCAGCTTCCCGATGCTGTCCGCGGTCGTCGTTCCCTCGAAGGGACGATCGCCCGAGAGCGCCTCATAGAAGAGAACCCCCGCGCTGAAGACGTCCGAGCGCGGGCCGACCGTCTCTCCGCGAGCCTGCTCGGGGCTCATGGAAAGGACGGTGCCCAGAAGCTGGCCATCGCGGGTGACGGCATCGGAGCCCGGGCGGGTTTCCGCGTCCCCGGCATCGTCGTCGAACCGGGCCAGGCCGAAGTCCAGGATCCGCGCGCGGCCGTCCGTGTCCAGCATCACGTTGGACGGCTTGAGGTCGCGGTGGATGATTCCGCGGCTGTGGGCGGCGGCCAGCGCGTCGGCGATTGCGACCGCGATGGGAAGGAACCGGTCCGCGGGGAACCCGCCGGCGGGGATGGCGTGCGAGAGGGTGGACCCCTCCACCAGCTCCATCACCAGGAAGGAGAGACCGTCTACATCCTCCACGGCGTGAATCGTGACCACGTTGGGGTGGCGCAGGGCCGCCACGGCCAGAGCCTCCCGCTGGAAGCGGCTCCGCCGCACCGGGTCCGCCGCGTGGGCGGCGGGGAGCACCTTGACGGCGACGTCTCGCTGCAGCCGGGTATCCCGGGCGCGGTAAACCTCGCCCATGCCCCCTGCGCCGATCTTCGCCTCGATCCGGTAATGGGCGATCTCTCGTCCGATCATGGGGCCCAGTATGCCGCTTGACGGGGGGGGACGGGGCCCGTATGTTCCAGCCAACTCCCACCACCCAATTTCCGGCAGTCGCCTCATCAGTATCCAAGACCAATCCAGCACCCATCCTGGCCGCCCGGCGCCGGTCCGTGGCGAGATCCGTCGTTGGGGCCTGGACCGGATTTTCTGGCCCCATTTCATCGGGATCGGTGTTCTCCACCTGGTGTGCCTGGCGGCGCCCTTCACGTTCTCTTGGAGCGCCTTTGCGGTCTTCCTGGGGCTCTATTGGGCCGTTTGCGGCTTCGGGATCTCCATGGGGTACCACCGACTGCTGACCCACCGGGGCTTCGAGACCTCCCGGGCGGTGAGGTTCATTCTGGCGGCGTTCGGGACGATGAACTTCCAGGGGGGGCCCATCCACTGGGTGGGAATCCACCGGATCCACCACCGCGACTCCGACACGGACGACGATCCGCACTCGCCGCGTCACGGGTTCCTCTGGGCCCACATTCTGTGGTGCCTGGCCAAGGATCCCCTGGGGCGCAACCTCTCGGATGCGGCTGGCGACCTGAAGAAGGAGCCGGAGATGGTCTGGCTGGAGCGCTGGTTCTGGGTGCCCCAGGCGGTCCTGGCGGTGATCCTGTTCCTGCTGGGCGGATGGGGCTGGTTCGTGTGGGGAATCGCGGTGCGCACGGTGTTCACCTACCACACCACGTGGTTGGTCAACTCCGCGTCGCACGTCTGGGGGTACAAGAACTTCGAGACGAAAGACGATTCCCGGAATAACTGGTGGGTGGCGTTGATCTCGTTCGGTGAGGGGTGGCACAATAACCACCACGCGCACCAGAGATCGGCGCGGCACGGCCTGAAGTGGTTCGAGTTCGATCCGACGTGGCTCACGCTCCGGGTGCTGGAAAAGATGCGGATCGTGAGGAACGTCTACGCGGCGCCGCCGCCGGCGGGACCGCCGGTAGGCTGAGCGTCGGAAGGAAACGCGGCCGGACACGTCAGGCCGTTGAAAGCGGAGGCCGAGCACCGGTCTCCTGCCCGGCACCCGAGTTGCGGGTGCAAACCCAGCGCGGGGGGTGTCCCGCGAGAACACGATAGTCGGGTAGCTACGGATGATGCAGCAAGAGCGCAGCGCCGCACTCCGACGATTCGAGTAACTGAAGGAGTACGGCAAATGCGTACGACCGGAACCGTGAAGTGGTTCAACGACGACAAGGGCTTTGGTTTCATCACGCGCGACGACGGCGAGAAGGACGTCTTCTGTCACCACAGCGCCATTCAGGGAGAGGGCTTCAAGTCCCTCCGTGAGGGTGCCAAGGTGGAGTTCGACGTGGTGGCCGGCCAGAAGGGTCCGGCGGCCGAGAACGTCGTCACCGTCTAGGCTCAAACCAAGCCTGATTTGAAGGGGCCCCGTCGGCGCAAGCCGGCGGGGCCTCGCTTCTTGGGGGCTCTTCGGGGCGGCCCCGGCGGAGTCCTGCTTCTCAGCGCAGGATCACCACGCGGCCCCGGTCCTCCACGTCGCCGCGGAGGCGATAGAAGTACACGCCGGCGGGGGCGGGCCTCCCGTCCGCGCGGCGGCCGTCCCACCGGAGCGGCGGGCCCTCCAGCGTGCGCACGACGGTGCCGCGCACGTCCAGGATGTCGGCGCGCACTTGCTGTGCAGGGCGATGCAGCCGGATCGTCGTTGCGGATGCGGTGGGGTTGGGCGCGGCGACGGAGAGCCGGTTGTTCCCCGGGGCCGGAAGCGGCGCGTCCACGGCCGCGCTCCGCGCCACCACCAGGTCCACCGGCGCCAAGCCGGTCGGCACGGCCACGGTCGTGAGCTGCGCGTCCGTGAGGGCGTCGAAGACGCGGATTCCCCCGCCCGACGGATCCGGAAAGAACACCTGCTGCGTCGCCGCGTCGTAGGCGATGGTGTCCAGGTAGTAGAAGAGACCGGTGAAGGCCTCGTTGTTGAGGGTGCCGTCCGCGCGCGAGAACGAGCTCAGGTGGGATGACGCGACGATGTCGGTGTGTCCGATGACGTAGCCCTTGGTGGGCGAAACCAGGACGAAACCGCCGAGGTCGATGCTGGGAGTCGCCTCCGCTACCAGGAATCCCGTGCGCATGAGCGTGTCCAGATTGATCTCCTCGATCCCGCCCGACACGTCCAGCGCCGGACCCGGACTGCTCACGTAGAGGCGGCGAGCGGCCGCGTCCACCTGCATCTTGTGCTGCGGCCACAGCCCCGCCAGCGCGATGGCCTGCACGCCGGGCGTCCCCGGATCCGTGTCCACGACGGTCCGCGTGCTCAGGTCCACCACGGCCAGCAGCCCCGGCAGGAACGGAGGCTGGTCCGCGAAGTTGACGCGCTGGATCTGCACGAAGAGACGATCGCCGTCCCGCTCCATCGTCATCATTTCCGGGATACCGTCGGAGTCGGCGAAACCGCCCAGGTCCACGGAGTCCAGCGGCGCGCCCGTGACGGGGTTCACTCGGAGCAGCCACGGACTGTCGGAGCGCGTGACCCAGGCGGAGCCGGCATCCGCCACCAGGATGTCCTGCGGCGTGCCGCCCACGTCGAACGAGAGAACGGTGTCGAACGTGGACGGATCGACCACCTGGATGGAGCCGGCGGGGGAACGGTCCACGATCCAGTGCAGATCCAGGAAGTGGCGGACCGCCGGGGATGTTCCCACCGGCTCCAGGTTCACGGAGGAGGACCAGGGTGAGGTGACGTCCAGCGCGGCACAGTTGCCGGGGGAGAAGCCGTCGCCGGTGACGACGAAGACGTGGTCGTCGAAGGCGGGGGCGTTGGACGCGGTCAGCGCGGCGAGCGCCGTGATGGCCGGCGCGGCGAGACGGAGAAGCGTGGACGGGCGCATGGGCGCCTCCCGGGGGATGGGGTCGGGGAGGTGAGGGAAGCCTAGCGGGCCGGGGGCCGCGGTTCAACGGGCCAGGCACCCGGATCGCGGTGCGCCGGCAGCGAATCGTCGATCAGCGGGGAAGCGCGTCGCCCGGCACGGGGAGGCCGGCCAACAACCGGTGGGTGAGCCAGTAGCCTGAGTAGGCCCTGTCTGCGCGTCGGAAGTGGCGAAGCGCGTCGGCGGCGCGGCCGGAACGGTCGTCGAGCCGTCCCCGTTGGAGCTCCGCCCAGGCGAACGCCCGCATCTCCTTGGCGGTCATCAGGCTCTGGGCCGCCGTGTACAGTTCCTCCGCCCGCTCTCCGCGGCCGTGGTCTTGTTCCAGCACGGCTAGGCTCAAGAGGCTTGCCCAGTCGCCGCGGGACCTGGTCGCCCGCTCCAGCCGGGCGCGCGCCGCAGCGACGTTTCCGCACTGCGCCTCGATCTCCGCTCTCAGCTCATCGGCCGTGGAGGCGGACAGGGCGGGCTCCAGGCGAGCGAGCGCGGCCACAGCGGAGAGAACCCGATGTTCGTGGAGGTCCAGGCGAATTCGCAGGATCTCGCGTTGCACGCACGATGGACAGCCGCAGTCCGGGGTGGACTCCGCCGCCCCTCGGGCTCGCTCCCGGTCCCGCGCCTCCCCGGTCATCATCGCGCGCCGCCAATACGCTGCGGTCAGCTCCGTACGCACGGAACAGGGACGCTCCGCCGTTGCTGCGTCCCCCGCCTCCAGGCCGGCTATCCGTGCGTCCAGGCGCGCGAGCTCCCGCTCGTAGTCGGTCGGGGGCGCGTCGCAGGCGGCCGCTGTCAGCAGGGCCGCGAGCGCAATCGCGCCGCCCGCTGAAGGGCTCACCATGGCTCGGCGAGATACGGGAACCGGTCCAGGAACTCCCTGTCGTTCTTCAGCGGGTTCGGGGGCGTCTTGGGCTGAACGGGCGCGGAGTCCCAGAGCCACTGATTTCCCAGAATGTCCACGTGGCACGGCTGCCCGCCGATCGTCTGAGACATGTCCAGGAAGACGGAGAGGAACCGGGTGGCCACCTGATCCTCCAGTCTCCGCCCGAACGGCCAGCTGCCGTTCGTGTCCATGTCGATCGCACAGACGTTGGGGACGAAGATCTCGAACGGCCGCCGCAACGGAATGTCCAGCCCGCGGGGGTTCCAGGAATCGTCCGGCATGTTGAGCTCCTGGAACAGCGCGGTCTTCACGCGCGGGAACGCGGTGCTGGCCAGCTTGGGCCACCGATGAACGGAGACGGGAATCTCGTCGTCGTCGAAGGAGCTCTTCAGGCCCAGGGCGCGGATGGAAGGGGAGAATCCCCACCCCAGGTGAGCCAGGCGGATGACGAACTGCCTCGCCAGGGCGACGTTGGCCGCGCCGAGCTGGCGCTCGTCCTCCCGCTCGCTGAGCGCGGCGTCGGAAAAGGGGATCCCGTCCGTGTCCACCAGCTTGTACCGGCTCAGCTCCGCGTCGACGTTCGCGCGGGATCCGGCCAGGAAGACGGCGACCATCGCCACCGCCACGCCTCCCGCCAGCGCCACGACGCCGAGGACGGTACGCCGCCGGGAGCGGGACGACGCCCGGGCGAGCAGCAGCACCGCGCCGATCGCCAGGAGGGGAGCGCCCCACCAGCGGGGATCGCGGTGCCAGGGAGCGTCGTCGGGAATGGTCTCCACCTTGTCCGCCGCCTTGAGCACCCAGCTTTCCCCCCAGGCCTTCACGATGCGCTCTTCCCGGGGCGATTCGGTAAGCGCGGCCAGCGGCATCTCCAGCACGATCGCGTTCACGTTGATCCCGGCCTGCGCGTCCTGGCCGCTGTAGACGAAGCGGAAGTCGCCGTTTTCGTCGCGGAGGAAGCGATCGCCGTCCCAGGTGAACGGGCGGTCCGGAAGGTCCAGCTTGAGGCCGCTGCCGTGGGTCGGGCGCGATGGGTCGAAGTTGAAGAAGTCGTTCCCCTCCAGCTCCAGAAGGGTCTTGGGGATCGGCGTCTCGCGAAGCTCGCGGGGCGATCCGTGAGGCACCTTGTAGAACTGGGGCGCGTAGTTGATCGACCGGAAGAACCCGGGAAGGTCGTTGAAGAAGGCGTCGTCGCGGCCGCCCACGAAGACCTGGATGACCCGCCCGTCCGGCGTCCGGACCGTGGCGACCTCGTTCGTCGGCACCTCCGCGTCGAAGTCCCCCGAGGGGAAGCCCAGGAAGCGGAGGTGCGCGCGCCCGCCTTCATCCACGCGGACGCGGACCTCCTCCGTCTCCAGATCCAGGTACAGCTCGTCCAGGGCGGCGGCGTACTTCAGCATGCCTTCCAGGCTCTCGTCGGTGAGCGGAGCCGCGCGGCGATCGGGATCGAAACGGAGCCGGTAGAGGAGGTCCGGATCCAGGACGCCGGTGTCGGGGACGGGAGCGAACGTGAGCGCGACGACGACACGCTCCTCGTCCGGGCTCTCGGCGGGGAACCCGAAGAAGTCGTAGAGATCCGCCGAACTGATGTCGATGTCCCAGAAGATGGAGTTCACCGCGTTCGGGTCGTTGTGATCCGCACCGCGGGCCGCCGGCGCCGCCCCCAGTCCCACCGCGACGGCCAGGAATCCACACGCCGCTCTCACCCTGGTTCTCAACCGCTCACCTCACCTTTCTCGCGGGCCGCCTTCAGCAGGACGTCCGCCGCCTTCTCGCTGATCATGTAGACGGCGGACACGATGAACAGACCGGGGATGCGCGGAAAGACGGATGCGTCCACCACGCGCAGCCCGTGCGTTCCGCGGACCCGGAAGTCTCCGTCCAGCACGGCTGCGGGATCGCCGTCCGCGCCGATGGCGCAGGTGCACGAGGCGTGGTGCCCCCACGCCTCGCGCTTGATGAACTCACGGAGGTCCTCCCGGGAGCTCACTTCAGGGCCGGGAACCAGCTCCCGCTCGATCTGTGAGCGCAGGCCCGGGTCCCGGTTCATGCGCCGGACGAACTCGACGCCTTCGGCGACGGAGTCCAGGTCGGCGTTCCACTCCCGTTCGGCGACCTCGGGGTCGTCGTCGAAGTAGCGGAAGTTCACGTTCGGCGCCTCGCGGGGATCCGTCCCGTTGAGCGTCACGGCGCCGGCGCGGTTGTTCGTGTGCCCCTTCAGGACGGCCCAGGTGAAGTGGTTGCGCTCCCGGACGTGGGCGGTGGCGTATCCCTTCTCGTAGCCGCGGAAGTACCCCACCAGTCCGAAGACGTACAGATCGGGCGCGGGCTTCTCCCCGGTGGAGCGCCGGAGGATGCCGATCACCGAGCCGTTCGAGGTGTAGAGGCCGGTCCGCGACGTCCTCCACTCGCGGTAGTGGGGATCGTCCGGGGAAGGGGAGAGCGACGCCCCCTTCAGCAATGCGAAGTCGCCCTTCATGCGGGACACCACGCCCACCTCGTACCGGTCCTGGAGGTTGCGTCCCACGCCGGGACTGTCGACGCGCACGTCGATGCCGTGCCGCTCCAGTTCCTGCCGCGGGCCGATTCCGGAGAGCATGAGCAGCTGCGGTGTGTTGAAGGCGCCGCCGGCCAGGATCACCTCGCGCCGTGCGCGGATCCGGCCCGGCTCCCCGTCGGCGTCGCGTCTCGGGGAGAGCGCGTTGGGGCGATAGAGTCCGGCGCCGCGCAGATACTCCACGCCGACCGCGCGCGTGGGGTCGGCCTCGTCGAACAGGACTCGAGTGGCCAGGGCGTGTGTCTCGATCCGCAGTCGATCCGGATGCCGGTCACGGGTACGGAGCAGCAGCTCCCGCGGTCCGTATCGCCGGCCGTTCTCCGTGGTCAGGGGAGTGATCGCCAGGCCGTCCTCGCGTCCGCTCACGCGGCGCCAGTCGTTGGGATCCAGGCCCCGGCGGATGACGCGCCGCGCCGCCATGATCACCTTGTCGACCCAGGTTCCCGTGCGCTCCTCCACGACCTGCTCGGCCGCTTCCGCGATGATCCGGACCAGGCTCTTGTCCTCGAACACCAGCTTCGGATCGGTCGTGTCGGACCGGAGCCAGCCGTCGTACCCGTGCCGGCTGCGGTCGGCGCGGATTCCCACCGCCGCCAGCGCGCTCCGGAGGGCCCGCCGCCAGCCGTCGCCCGGTCCGTAGCGGCAGCGCTCCATGCGCATGAAGTAGCGACGCATGTTCTCGGCGCTCCAGCTGGAGTCCCCGGTCAGCTTCGCGACGTGATCCCAGTCCTCGTTGTCGGGATAGATGAGGATCATCGCGTTGTGAACGGTGCATCCACCCAGGCTCGAACAGCGCGGATAGAGGATGCCGCCGCGGGAGTCGTCGAACTTCGAGTCCTGCCGGCGGCGCGACTCCTGCGTGTAGTGATCCACGTAGAAGTCCCACGCGATCGACTCGTCCTCCGAAGCGAGCGGATGGAAGACCGGAACCTCCGTCAGCGGATTGGTCGAGTCGTCGCCGCCGGCCTCCAGCACCACGACGTCGTACCCGGCCTCCGCCAGCCGCGCGGCCAGCGGCCCGCCGCCCGCTCCGGAGCCCACGACCACGAAGTCACAGTCGGTTTCCGCGTGGGAACCCATCAGAACGTCTTCAGGAACTCGATCAGCGCGAGCTTGTCCGCGTCGCCGAGCTCCGCGCCGAAGTAGTGGCCGCGGTCCGTGACCAGATCCGGGCACTTGCTGACCTGCAGCAGGTCGGAACCGACCGCGTCCCGAAGGCGCGCGCCGGCCTCGTCGCCGGTCAGCCCGTTCCGCTTGATGTCCCGAAGCGTCTTCTTGGTCTCCGCCACCACCCCGATCAGCTTGCTCTTCTCGGTGCCGTGGGAGCTGACGTTCGCCAGGAGGCTCACCGGCGTGCCCCGGGGAACCGGGCCGATCCGGAGGTCGCCCTTGTCCCCGGCGAGGAAGCTGCTCAGCATTCCGAATCCCACCCCGAGGACGATCACGACCACGCCCCCGACGAAGCCCCGCGTGGACTCGCGACGCCGTGCGCGTTGGATGACGATGAGCCCCACGCCGATCACGAGACCCGGAAGCAGCCAGGGGTGCACCAGGATCAGTCGGCTCCGGTAGTTGAGGACCCCGGTCAACAGATCCGGCAGGTAGGCCGCGGAGATGTGGAGCTCACTCTCGCTCGTCGTCCGCCAGACGCTCTCGTCGAACCGGGTGGGGACCCAGCGGTCCTTGCCCTGATCGAAGCGAAACTCCGAGTCGCGGGTTTCCGGCCAGAGCAGCTTCCGGACGGCGTCGTCGAAGGCGGCCAGCCGTCCTTCGACGGACGGGTCGCCGTTGTAGAGTCCCAGGCTGTTGTTGTGGAAGAAGGGGGCGGTGGCCCAGATGCCGACGAGCGAAGGAACGCGGTAGTAGCCGGGGCCGCCGGAGGGAGCCTGGAACGTGAACTCCTCCCCGGTGAAGGGGTCATACGCGAAGATCTCGCCGACCGACGGCAGACCCTTGTAGGTCTCCGACGAGAAGTTGTCCCAGATGTGTCCGCGCGTGGCATTGTCCGCCAGCGCGCGGCCGGCGTTGGTCTGCACCACGGTGACGGGAATCCGCTGGTCCGTGGACAGGTAGTTGTTCTCCAGGAAGTCGGGGGCGCTCACGGCTTCCAGCGCCCACGCCTCGTACTCGGGGGAGTTGCGCAGCTCCAGATTGCCCAGGTCCGCCACGACGAAGTCCGGCTGCTTGCTGGAGTGGCAGCCCATGCAGTTCTGCGCGAACACCCGCTTGCCCCGCTGCAGGACCGCCTCGTCGTCGCTCAGGTGCTCCGCGCCCCCCGGGGCGTCGGCCAGCGGCATGCGCGTCGCCGACTTGGCGAAGAACCTGGCGAGATTGACCACGCGCTTCGCGCTGGCCTGCCAGTAGACCGAGTTCTCCTGCACCGTCGCGAGCGGAACGGGGCTCTGCTCGCGGATCCCGACGAGGGGGTTGTGGTGCGTGATCCACTCCTGGTGGAACTCGCCGATGTTGACGTACACCCGCGCCAGCGCGCCCAGGATGCCGATGGAATCGGCGCCGTCCACCAGGACGTGCGGCGTCAGCCGCGTTCCGTCGTCCTGTACGGGGAACAGCTTGTCGGGCATCGCGAGCGTGGCCTCGCCCAGGGCTTCCGGCACCGCGATGCGGAGCCGCTCGGCCACCTGCCAGATCGCGTTCATCGTGTTGGGGTTGTTGTTGTTGTCGGAGGCGATCAGCGAGGTGTCGGTGGTGCCGCGGGGCACCTGGCGGAGGAGTTGCACCACGAAGTTGCTGTCCTCGCCCGCGGTGGCGAAGATCTCGCCCGTGTTGAACCACTGGTTCCCGATGGAGTTGGAGAGGTTGGACCACTCGGGATTCTCGGCGTCCAGGGCGGGGTGGAGAGGGTGGTGCGCGACGTGGCAGAACGCGCACGTCATGCCCACGCGATACGGTCGAACGACGTCCTTGTGATACTCCACGTCGTCCGGATCCGCGTAGCGCTCCGGGCTCCAGTCGGCGCGGGCGGCCTCGTCGAAGTTCGGGTTGGGGAAGATGCGGAGCCCGATGACCCCGGACGAGTAGCCGTACACGGCGGGATCCACGCCCGATGGGTTCCAGAGACCGGGCTCCGCGTCCGCGCGACGGTCGATCATGAGCCCGAACTCGTCGGGCTCGGTGGCTTCCGTGAACCCGGGCTCGTTGATCAGCCCGAAACGCTCCAGGCGATCGTGGCGCTCGGAGACGACGACGCGGAGAAGGTCCGTGAGCCCGTAGCTGTGGGTGGCCAGCCAGTCCCAGAACGCCTGGTTGCCGGCGGACCACAGCATCCACGTGTTCCGGCCGCGCCACTCCTCCGGCGTCAGCTCGACGCCGCCGTCCATCTCGTGGAAGAGGTCGGGCTGCGCTTCCGGGTAGTCGTCGGCGGTCTTCCCGGCCGCCTTCGCCTCGTCCACCGGAGTCTCGGCCACGACGCCGGACGCGGACATCGGCAGGGTCGCCGCGATCGTCAGAAGCAGGATCCCTCGAGGTCCTCGTCTCATGGGCCCGTCCTTTCTCAGGAGGTTGCGATGGAGCGACTGCGGCGGGACGCCCGCGCCGTAACCGCACCGGCGATCAGCAGAATCACGGAGAACACGCTTCCGCCCACCGAGAGCCACAGCGGCGCGGTGGCGACCACCCACCAGCCCTTCCCCCAGCGGACGGCGAACAACAGCGCCACGATCCACCAGATGTTCCGGCGCCAGAGGTTGAGCGCCCGCGCGGCCAGCTCGATCCGGGCCTGGCGCTCCGGTCGATCGGACGTCCGCCGGGCGACGGCCGCCGTGATGCGTCGTCCGCGCCCCGGCCAGAGCGCGGCGATCAGCACCGCCAGCGTCAGCGCGACGGCTCCGCTGTACGGCGCGTCCAGCACCGTCGCCTGCAGGGGGAATGCCGCGGCCACCCACCGCAGCCCTTCGCCGACGCTGCCCAGTAGATCCGCCAGCGAGATCTGGGATCGGACCGCCGCCGCGATCGCGGCCAGGACGAGCAAGGCGGCGCCGATCTGCCGGAGCCAAGGGAACAGGACGAACAACCTCCCGAACCGATCGGATCCGGCGCCCAGGATCCGTCGGGCCCGCTTCAGATCCGGACCGGACGTGGGCAACGGGACGCCGGAGTCGGGCGGAGGCGCCTGCGGTTCCAGGATCTCCGGAGGCACGAAGCGCGGGTCGCGAACGAAGCGGTCCGCCAGCTGGTAGCCCTGGTGGATCAGACCGTCCGCTTCCACCTCGCTGAACACGTCCAGGTCGGTTCGCAGGTGCGCCACCCCCACGGGATCCGGGTGCGGCTCCGGTGGGGTGGGCTCCCCGGGGCGCGCGTCACGCGGGTTCGTGAGCAGGTGTAAGAACGACAGGTATCTCAGCCCGTACCTCTCGCGGAGCTCGCCCAGGCCGGAGGTCGGGTCGTCGCCAGCGCCGGCCGTCGGCGGCACTTCGTCGATGCCCTTCGTCACGCGGCGGCGCTCTCGCAGGGCGGCCACCTGGAGCACGCGCAGCCGATTGCCCAGGATACTGCCGATGCGGCCCAGCAGCTTGGAACGGACTCCGGACTGGTCGGGGATCGTCTTCGGGCTTCCGCTGGCGTCGCTGGCGACGATGCCCGTGCACCGGTCCTGCATGAGCGTGTCGATTCCCTGATTGTCGTGCACGCCCCCGTCCGTCAGCGCGACCGCGTCGACGAGGTGATGGCTGTAGAGGTTCTTCACGCGGAGCGGGCCGAAGACGGGGGGGAAGTTGGCGGACATCGCGACCGCGTCCGCCAGCGTCAGCTTCTTCAAGGCCTTGCGGAACCCCCAGGCCAGAGATTCCGCGCTCCGGAGGTAGTACAGATCCAGCACCAGGTCCGCGAGCGACGCCACGTCCAGCGACCGGATCGCCTCCGCCAGGTTGGCGTCCAGATCCTCCAGCGCACCGCGAAACTCCCGCTCCAGCTCGTCCGGGGTGCTCTGGCCGGCCCCTTTCGCGCGCTCCCGGTAGTTCTGATTGCGCAGGTACCACGCGGTGATCTTGGCCCGACGGAGCGCGCCCGGCCCGGCCGCGGCCAGACGATCGCCCAGGAAGGGGTTGTTCGCCAGGAAGTCGCAGACGCCTCGAACCTCCGGGGGCGTCTGCCGCACGGCGTCCTCGTACTCGCTCCTGGATCCGGGGCCGTCGGTGTGCTCAGCCCGGCGGGTGAAGAACCGCCACCACGCCAGATGGGTCGGAAGACTGCGGGCGATGCGCTCGCGGTCCCGGACGGGGAGGGAGGCCGGCGCCGGCTCAGGGGACGAGCCGGGGTCCCTGGACGCCCGGTGCAGCGCGCGCTTGTACCACAGCACCAGCTCCTCTTCGTCGGTGCGGATGTACCCGAGATCGGGATCGCCGATTTCCATGGCCGTGAGCCGAAAGCACCCGCCGCTGTTGAGCGACGTTGCATTGAGGACCAGATCCGGAAAGCCGGGATCGATCTCGTCCTTCTCGAGGGGAACGACGAGGTCGCGAAGCGCCGGGACCTTGCTCCCCGCGTCGGGCGGAAGCGTGCGGCGAAACAGGAACTGCACGTAGAGCCGCGCCATGCGCCGGCCCAGCGACGTGCCGCCCAGCAGGTTGATCAGGTTGTCCACGGGGTTGAGCAGAAGGCGCGACCGGAGGTTGCCCCGGAGGCCCTGGCGGAAGTCTTCCTCCACCGCTTCCGCGATCCGAACGTAGTCCGCTGTCCGCAACGGGGCTGGCGGGCTCTGCTTCCGGCGTTCCATCACCGCGCCGTGCAGGCGGAGCATGTACTGCGCCGCAGTGATGGAGCCGCCGGACACGGACGAGATGACTTTCACGTGCTGGAGCAGTCCCAGCTCCGCCAGGCGGCGAAGGACGCCCACGTGGAACAGCGACGCGCGGAATCCGCCGCCGGAAAGCGCCAGTCCCAGACGTCCGCCGGTACCGCTCATGGCGAGCGCTCCTGATTGCAGGTGGCCGGGGCTCGCAACCCAATGAAACGATCCAAGGCGCACGTGCAGCGGCGACGAGCCACCGTGCCCTTCGGAGCAAAGTGATCAGGAAGCGGCCGCCGGTCCCTCGCAAACACTTTGGAAAGGAGCGGCAGCCCCGTCGAAGGGCCGCGACTGTCCTAGCAGGCGGGACGGGGTGCGGTCAAGCGTGTTGCTATTGTGGCCGGTCGGCAATCGGGGGAGTCCCGATGGCGGGGTCGCCCCGGTGGTGACTTGCGACGTGCGACGCGCGGTGGCGATTGCTACTCTTGCAAGCGTGATGATGCGCCGCCGGCGAGAGCCGAGAACGGAGGCGCCATGGGTTCCGAGGCGAAAGCAAGCGCCGAGTCCGGGCGAAGTGCGGCCGGCTCGACGAGCTCCTCCATGTCGCCCCGGCGGCGTTCCGGGGGATGGCTGCGGCTGTACGTGTCGTCCCTGCTCCTTGTGGTGGTCGGGTTCGCGGGCTACATCTTCCTCTACGTGCAACGTCAGGAAGGCCGGCTGGCCAGCTATCACCTCAATCTGCTCTCCGACGCGGCGGCGAACGTGGGCGAGAGCATCGACCGGATGATGCTGAACGTCCGGAACGCCGTGAAGGACCCTTCCGGACGAGGGACGGACAAGCTGGAATCCATCGAGTGGTTGGACGAGCGTCCCTCCGCGGAGGCGTCGAGCGTGTCGAACACGGCGGGAGGAGCCGGGCTCTGGAGTCACGGCTCGGTAGGCGTGGAGATGGGAGTGCAGACGTCGCTGGAGCGGTGGGACGGACAGTTCGCTCTGGGATTCTCTGTGTGGAAGCGTGCCGGGGGCGACACGCTGGATGCCGTCTACGAAGCGCCCCTTCACGACATCGTGGCGCCGACGCTTCCCGACGACGTGTTCGACATCGTGGCGATCGCACGGTC
>Ga0102947_1000493_pt1 | contig 14090 bp, 10 predicted proteins | sample SalPon2A_A_D2_MG_FD_78210 | JGI IMG/M metagenome (GOLD analysis project Ga0102947, IMG submission 78210) | Soil microbial communities from South San Francisco under conditions of wetland restoration - Salt Pond MetaG R2A_A_D2_MG | ecosystem: Environmental > Terrestrial > Soil > Wetlands | place... | reverse complement strand
TCTTGGCCAATTGAAGAAAATGTTCCCGGAGAAAGTGGTCGAAGGCCTGGTCATTCCTTTTGGTATTTTTAAAAGCCATATGGACCAGACTATGCCGGGACGAGATGTTTCTTACTGGAAATTTCTGAATTCCATGTTCTCAGAGGCAGTGCAGATGCGTGCCAGGAATATAGCTGAAGAAGATGTGGATAATTATCAGTTGCGCCAACTGGAAATTTTAAGGGACGCCATAAAAAAAATGCCTTTGCAGGCAGAATTTGTTTCCCAATTGGAGAAAGACTTTAAGGAAATATTTGGGAAACCGCTCGGAGGAGTCCCTGTTTTTCTGCGCAGCGATACGAATATGGAAGATCTGAAGGACTTTACGGGAGCTGGTTTAAACCTGACCTTGTTTAATGTTTTGGATAAGGATAAGATTTTGGCAGGTATTATGGATGTTTGGGCTTCGCCTTATACTGAACGGAGTTTTAAATGGCGGCAGAAGTATTTATTGAATCCTGAAAATGTCTTTCCTTCCATTCTGGTTATTCCCAGTGTGGATGTGGACTATTCCGGTGTTCTGATCACAAAAGGCATCAATTCGGGGAATGATAAAGACCTGACAATTGCTTTTAGCCGTGGCGCAGGCGGGGCGGTGGATGGTCAATCTGCCGAAACGTATACTTTAAATGATGATGGCGGTTACCGCCTTTTGGCGCCGGCCAGGGAATCGAAGTTCACAGGTCTTCCTATGACCGGTGGTACCGTAAAGAAAAACGCCACCTTTGAAAAGCCGGTTTTGAATCGGGACAATATCGACAAGATTCGGGCCTTTGCACAGACCATCCGAAAAACACTGCCAAAAGAAACCAAATCGGATTACAAGGGAGCCTATGATGTGGAACTGGGCTTCAGGAATGACACGCTTTGGCTTTTCCAGATACGACCATTTGTCGAGAATAAAAAAGCCCTGAGCTCAGGTTATCTGGAATCCATTACACCGAAAATCGACGCAAAAAAGAAAATATTACTTTCAACAAAACTGCTATGAACAGGGCCATTCAAATGATTATTCTGTTGACAATATGCCTGGGCTTCCTTGCCTTTTACCCATATCCGATTGACGGTTATGAACATACGGGCATCAAGCGGTTAATGCGGTTGGAGCGTATTCAGAAAGGGGAGATTGATGTTGCCAGCACGCTCCCCGCAGGTGCATTGAAATCCTATGGCGAGATCCATTTGAATTTACGGGAGAAGGATCAGGACAGCCTTGGGATGATCTTAACCAAAGATGACACCTTTCAATCCGAAATCAATACCCTGTTTAAGGGATTGGACAGAAGTTATTCATTGGCAATTCTGGATTTGTCCGATCCTGAAAATTTACGCTATGCAGAGCGGAACGCCACCTCAGGGTACCAGCCTGGCAGTGTGGGTAAATTAGCCGTACTTGTGGGTTTATTTACCCAAATGGCGAACATCTACCCGGACTCCTGGGAAAAAAGAACGAACCTGCTCAGGAACAAATCGGTACAGGCGGGAGTTTGGGGCCTTACAGACGAACACACCATTCCAATTTACAATATTGAAAAAAACACGTTGGTCAAACGACAAGTCATTGCAAGTGATGTATTTACGCTGTATGAATGGGCAGACCATATGCTTTCAGTCAGTAACAACGGGGCAGCGAGCATTGTCTGGAGGGAGGTCCTCCTGATGGCAGCCTTTGGCAAAAAATATCCCGATCTAACCCCTGAGGAGTCGGCCGCATATTTTAAGGAAACGCCCAGAAAAGTGTTGACCGAACTGGGAAATGATGTCGTAAACCTTCCTTTAAGGGAGTTGGGGATTACAGCCGAGGAATGGCGGCTGGGCAGTTTTTTTACCAAAGGCGCAAATACCTATGTGGGCGATAAAGGAGGAAGTATCGGTACACCGCTTGGGCTCATAAAATTTTTGGTGATGCTGGAGCAGGGAAATGTTGTGGACGCGCAGAGCAGTCTGGAAATGAAACGCCTGATGTATATGACTGACCGAAGGATCCGATATGCCCAGTCTCCGGCATTAAAAGAGGCCGCTGTCTACTTTAAATCCGGGAGCCTCTATAAATGTGACCGGAGCAAAGGTGAAGCCTGTGGCAAATATATGGGGAATGTGATCAACTATATGAATTCAGTGGCCATTGTGGAACACCCCGATAACTGTACGTACATGGTGGTCCTGATGACCAATGTGCTGCGGAAAAATTCGGCCAGTGATCACATGTATCTGGCGGGGAATATTGACAGACTCATTCGGAAGCACTAGTTAAATTAAGCATTGAATCTGCGGCTTCCCTGGCGAAGGTCTGCAACTTAAGGTTATCAGTTTTCAGGTATTTCTCAACCATTGGCAGGAATTTCGGATCTTTTTGCTGCCTGATGAGATACAGCACCGCAAGCTGTAACTTCAGATCATTTTCCACGAGTAAAAGTTGAAAACATTCCATTTCGGTGGGAACTTTATGTTTCATTTTCTGTAGTGCTTCCTCAGAAGAAATGTCCAGTGCAGATTCCTCTATAATAGGTATTAATGCTCGTTTTAGGTTTCCGGTAAGCAAATTGTCTAAAAATTCAATGGCATTGAACCTTACTTCCTGATTGTTACTGCGAAGTCCCTCGTAGGCAATTTCCACATCCCTTTGCACATAACGAAGCCCTAATAGCCTGAAGATACGTTCCAGTCCGGCATCGAGCCGTCGTTCTAAAAGTTCCAGGAGGCTTATGCGGGCATCACGTTCCTCTTCATTGATCTCTTTTTGGGATTTTTTGCGATTGCGATAAGAGATTACGATTTGTGTATGCATAGCTGATAAAGTCTGATCATACAATTTGCATTCCTCAAAAATTACGGCGACTATTTTGTATTTGTTGAATCTTAATTCCGGATTGGTTTTGCGTATATCGCTCAGGGCACGGACCACTTCCAGGCGCACGCTTAGATCGGTATCACCCAAAAGGCGGAAAAGGCCCTTTACGGCTTCCTGGGAGTTAAAAGCCTTTAGCGCAGCTGGGATGAATCTGCAGACGGTTAGGGGTGACAGGCGTTCCTTAACGGTATTTGTCAGAATAACGACTATTTTTGAACCGTAATTGTGCAAAGCACTGATCGCGGAAGTTCGGTGTTTCTTCTGCGGTAAAAAAGAAATGAGCTCCGAAACAAATCCGGGGTGCATACTGTATCCTGCAGCTTCGATGGCTACCTCCACAAATTCAGGATTTTCATGGCTGAAATGTTCGGAGATAAATGGATAAAATTGGGGGATGTTGGCGGCTCCGATCGTTTTTAAAAGTATTTTCCGCAAGGAAAAATCATCCCCTGTTTTACCTAACTCATTTATTTTTTTTCGTATGCGTTCTTTTAGTTGATAAGTGACCTTCAGGGAGTAATTGTCCCTTGCTTCGCGAGCCAGGCAATACAGGGATGCATTGGCAATCGTGGGGTCGGCATGGTTTAAATAGGTGTCATATACGAATGCGCTGTTTTTACCGGCGTGCAAAAGCAGGAATTCCAGGGTAGCCTGGGTAAGTTCCTCATCTTCCGTTGTCAGAAGATCAGGTATATCCGCAGGCATTGTCGAGGTATTTAAAAAATAGAGATTTTGTATGGCCGCTGTCCGGATCCTTGTAGAATCGTGGGTTAGGAGTTGCAATACATCCCCTTCAAATCGCCTGTCATTAATCTCCATTAATTTTTTAAGCATAAAGAGGATCTGTTCTTCAGTACCTTTATGAAAAACGGACTGCATACCGCGGATGACCGCTTCTTTCTTCAATGATGGGTCTTCAGGCCTTTCTGTCATTTCCGTGATCAGTCTCAGGTTATTCCGGAACGTTTTGTAATACTCTTTGCGCACCTGGAGAATAAAGTAGACCCAAATCCCAACCAGCGCCATAATAAAGGCGCTAATGTAGGCCGATGGCAGTTCAATGCCGTGAATGACAAAAATGAGCAAAAAACCGGCCACACCGGTTGCAATGCTATCCACGACTACATCAATAAATGACTTGGTTTTATTTTTTAGTTCAAAGGAAAGGGGCAATGCCAGTAGTTCCGTAGCACTTTTATGAACAGATTGTTTCAATACCCCGTCCATGGCTTTAATTACAACCACCACCGAAAGTTCGGGTAGAATCAAAAAGAAAAGGCTTCCCGCAAAAATTCCAAATGGCAACAATAATAGTGAAAACCCAACCCCCCAAATACCGACAATTCTATGTGTAAAAAAAAGCTGGATACCCAGGGAAAGCAGGTTGAAGGTTGAAAACCAAAAGGCAAAGAATGAGGTGAGTTCCTCGGGATCCCGAATGGCGGCGGCCGCAAAATCGCTAAACTGGTAATCCACTAATTTGGCCACCAAAACACTCACGGCTACAATACTGGCTATATACGTCAGGTGCTTTGATTTTTGTATGAGGCGCAAGGGTCTTTCGGCATTAGAAACCGTTCTCTTTTTCGGCTTGAATTCCCCTAATTTTTTTACTCTGGAACGCCATATTCTGTTCAGCAACGGAATACAGAAGATCAGTAAAAATGCTGCGAGGAAGACCAGATGTTCAGTTCCGATCACCGGAGCGAGGATAGACGTCAGATAGCCTCCTGAAATGCCTCCCAAAATGGCCCCTGACCCTATAAAACCGAAGAGGCGTTTTGCCTCCCTGACATTATAGACTAAATTGGCCAGTACCCAAAATTGTGAGGCCGACAGGACTGCGTAAATTGCGACCCATACGTAAAAGAAATACAACAGCCATCCCCCGATAATGTTCATTTTTAAGAGAATACCAAGGCCCACCAATATTAGGATAGACCCCATCAGCGTGACTTCAATTATTTTATTGAGGGAGAATTTAGAGAGAGCCCTGGAATAGAAAAAAGAACTGACAATGGCTGTTACCGCGACCAACAGAAAGGCAATGGGCAATTGTTCCACGCCCAGTTCTGAAAGAAAAAGGGCGTTTACCGTTGGTTTAATGATAAGCAATACGGCAATGATCAAAAAGATATAGGAAAGCATCCAAAGAGAAATTTTGAATTCCCCTTCCCGGACGTCAAAAACTTTCTGTATTACCTTTTGGAGCATATTATCATTTGAGAGGCGGGACTACTTTGTAGTCAGGGAAGCCCCTTTTTTTAGTACCTTTTCAATGGGTCCAACCAAATTCCGGATGATCTGTTCGCCGCTCGAATCATCGATCAAGGCCACTAATATATAACGTCTATCCGGGGCTTGCCCCCAAACCAAAACAGAATCTGAGTGAAAATTTCGCCATGACCCCGACTTTCTGAACAATCGCGCATTAGGGGCAATTTTATCCAGGGTATTTACAAACTTATGATGCAATGCAGGGTTTTCCATAATGTCTAACATCTGCCGGGAACGCTGTTCGTTCACCAGTTTTCCGTTCGCCAAAAGGTAGTAATATCTGCACACCTGGGTAACAGTGGCCGCGTGGCTCAAATTTTTAAGTGGTTCTCTGTTTGTATTTCCACCGCCACCATATCGTTTGCCTACCCACAGGCCTCCACCTGTATCCTCATCATAAAATTCATAAATAGGGTTGGTCATGACTTTTTCGATTTTTTCATAGCCCAATCGATCGATCATTCGCGTGGATGCCGCATTATTTGATTTACTGATCATCAAACGCATGTCAGCCGTAATTTCCGGAGTTTCTCTCAATTCGCCCCCTTCAATGGCGTCCATAGCGGCCAGCAGAATGGCAATTTTTGGCAGGCTTGCCGCGTACATCATATGGTTGCCATTGATCCTTGCAAACCGGACGTTTTCCGGATCCCTCAAATCAACCAGCCCAACCGCCATTTTCTTTTGTGCGATGAGTTGCCTCCATTTAGGATCAAGCAGCAATTCCTTTTCCAAACCGGCCTGTAAGGAACTGTCGAGAAGTTTGGGCAAAGGCTGAATTTTTACGTCTGCAACCTTTATAGGTAAGTCGCTCTGGGCAATCGCACAAGAAGTCAGGATACAGGTAATAAACAAAAATATAAACCTTGCTTTCATAGGTCCTTTCGAAGGTTAAAAAATGTAGTTAAATGTACTGTATCCTTCTCTGGATAATCTGTTAAATTTTAGTATTCCCCTTTTACGGGATTCTTCAGGTATATTGCCTATTGATAACGGATTGAAGTTACATTAATTGTTAAAATTCAGGGAATAAGAGAAGGGTTTAAAGCCAGAGGTAAGGGTGCTGGCCGCATGGAATTCTTACAACCGGCCCTAACTTTAACCAGTTTGCATGAAGGAACTCATTTCGGTGACAGGGCTGTTTTCATTTTTTTCCGGATTTCCTGCAAACATAAATTTCCCAGGCTTCCTTCATGGGTATGCTGGATATCTTTTTTGGGGTTAAAGGTTCCGGCTTCTATCTCCTGCCCCATTTTTTTATAGGCATCCCTGAAAGGCATACCGCCCTGTACGAGCTCGTTTAAGGTATCGACACTAAAGAGATAATCGTATTTGGGATCGTCTAAAATAGCCTTATTCACCCTGATTTCTTTAAGGCTGAAGTACATCATATCAAGACAGGCTTTCATATCCTGTATCGCCGGGATAATGATTTCTTTTACCAATTGCAGGTCCCTGTGATACCCACTGGGCAGGTTATTTGTGATCAAAACCAGCTGATTTGGGACGGCCTGAATATTATTGCATTTCGCCCTGATAAGTTCAAAGACATCCGGATTTTTTTTGTGGGGCATAATGCTACTGCCGGTGGTCAGTTCATCAGGGAAGGATATAAAATCAAAATTCTGACTCATATACAAACAAATGTCCATCGACAATTTTGAAACCGTTGCCCCAATACCGGCCAGCCCAAAAGCTGTAGCTTTTTCCACCTTTCCCCTGCCCATCTGGGCGGCCACCACGTTGTATTTCATGTCCTCAAAATTCAATGCCCTGGTTGTAAATCCCCTGTCAATGGGAAAGGAACTCCCATAGCCCGCCGCGCTTCCCAATGGGTTTTGATCCGCCACCTTGTACGCCGCATTGATAAAATGCAGGTCGTCTATCAAACATTCAGCATAAGCAGAGAACCACAAACCAAAGGAAGAAGGCATGGCGATCTGTAAATGAGTATACCCGGGCAGGAGTATGTCCCTGTATTCAGCTGCCAGGTTTATCAGCAGATCAAAGAGTTTTTTTACCTGTGCTGTGATCTCTTTCAATTCATCCTTTAAATACAATTGCATGGCAACCAACACCTGATCATTCCGGGACCTGGCAGTATGAATTTTTTTTCCGGTATCTCCCAATTTTTCAGTCAGTAAAAATTCGATCCTCGAATGCATGTCCTCAAATTCGGATCCTATTGTAAAGTCACCCTTATCTATGGCAAGCGCCAACACATCCAATTCCCTTACCAATGCCAACGTTTCTTCCGGGGTAATTAAACCAATTTCACCCAACATGCGCGCATGGGCTCTGGAGGCAATTATGTCGTATCTGGCCAGGACCATATCTAGTTCACGGTCATTCCCTACTGTAAATTGATCTATTTTTTGATCGGTGTTAGTTCCTTTATCCCAGAGTTTCATTGTTCAGGTAGTTAGTAATTAGTCGTCAATTGTTAGTAATTGCATTCAAATGTCAGGTTTAAGTTAAAAACCTGTCCAATAGTTTAATATACAAATCTATCCCCTCTTCAATTTCCCTGATGTAAATAAATTCATCCGCGGAATGGGAGCGGGTACTGTCACCAGGCCCCATTTTCAAGGATTGGCAACTCAACACTGCCTGGTCAGACAGCGTTGGTGATCCATAGGTGTTTCGCCCCAGTTCTTTACCGGCAAGGACCAGCGGATGACCTGGATCTATGGAGGACGAATTGAGTCTTAAAGATCGGGATTTCAGGTTGCAGGGTGCCTCTTTAGCCAGTATCTCCGCTATTTCCTGATTGCTGTAGCAATCGTTCACCCGCACATCGATTACAAGGTCTACTTTGGCGGGAACCACATTATGCTGGCTGCCCGCATTGATTTGGGTCACCGTTAGCTTGACGGCTCCCAATACCTCAGATATTTTTTCGAAGGAATAGTTTTTGAACCACTCCAATACGGCTATAGTGTTGTAGATAGCGTTATTATCGTTAGGGTGGGCCGCGTGAGACGGTGTGCCGTGGACTTCAGCATCGAATATCACCAACCCTTTTTCGGCTATGGCAAGGTGCATCAAAGTAGGTTCCCCAACCAGGGCCACATCTATTACCGGAAGTATTGGGAGCATACTGTTTAGTCCATTGGCTCCCGAAGTTTCTTCTTCCGCTGATGCCACAAGGACGATATTATGGTTCATGTCCCTGGCATCATAGAAATAGGTAAATGCCGCAATCAATGATACCAGGCATCCGCCCGCATCATTGCTTCCCAACCCGTACAATTTATCATCTTCAATCCGGGGTTGAAAAGGATCCATTGTATAGGCTGTATTGGGTTGGACTGTATCGTGATGTGAATTCAGTAATAGGGTAGGTTTGTCCTCATCAAAATATTTATTGAAGGCATATACATTATTCATTTTCCGTTTAAATGGGATTTCAAATGAGGAGAACCACCCTTCAATGGCATCCGCCGTTTTGTCCTCCATGGAAGAAAATGAGGGAATGGAAATCATTTTTTTTAAAAGATCAAGTGCCTTTTCCGTAAGTAGGTGTTGTTCCTTCTTCATAGGGTAATGGTCGTATAAAGTTTTGAACCGGTCCTGAGCATATCGATATCCCCTATGCATACTTTACTCACCCTTTTGTCCAGGGCATGAAAACAGTTTTCCAGTTTGGGTAACATCCCCTCCTGAATAATTCCATTATTTCGGAGATCTTCATATGATTTTTTATCGATATGACTTATAACCGATGCGTCATCTTTTATATCCCGCAGCACCCCTTTTTTTTCAAAGCAATAATATAGGGTAGTTTCAAAATCCTGACTCATGGCAATGGCCAGTTCTGATGCAATAGTGTCTGCATTCGTATTCAATAATTGTCCCTTGCCGTTATGTGTAAGAGCACAGAATACTGGTGTAATCCCCGCTTCCAGAAGTTGGGATACCATCTGCCCGTTTACGTGGTCAATATCCCCGGCAAAACCAAAATCAATCTCCCCCACGGGACGTTTATGCGCAAGAATGATGTTGCCATCTGCCCCGCTTACGCCGATTGCGTTACAGGAATTGCTTTGAAGCAGGGCGACGATGGATTTATTGAGCAACCCACCGTAAACCATCACGGCGACCTCCAGATTCCGGGCATCGGTAATTCTCCTGCCTCCCGACATCTTAGCTTTCAGGCCCAATTTCTCTGCTAATTCGGTCGCCTTGTTGCCACCTCCATGGATAAGTATCTTCTGTTCTTTAAGTTGGGCAAAGAGACGAAGGCACCTGGTGAGTTCTGTGCTGTTTTCGAGGACATTTCCACCTATTTTTACTATGGAAAGCGGTTGTTTCAAATTTTCTTAATTTCCTTAATTACGGTATTTACCAAATGATCAGCGATGATCAGTATACTCCTTTTAATGCCCTTATTCCCGGACTGGAAAGTCCTGAACACAGCCCTCCCTTTTGGCAACAGGCTAAGGTGCCAACAATTTTTTTAATACCATTTGCGCTGCGTACGTCCTGTTGTTGGCCTGCTCAATGACCAGTGATTGGGGACCATCCAGAATAGCGTCTTCGACCACTACATTTCTCCGGACCGGCAGGCAGTGCATAAACCTTGCAGGACCTAATTTATCAGCGGTCATCATCCAACTGGTATCCTGAGTAAGCACCTGCCCGTATTCCTTATAACTGCTCCAATTTTTCACATACACAAAATCGGCATCTTCCAGGGCCTTATTTTGATCATATTCGATGGCGGCATCCATGGTAACGGCCGGATCCAGTTCATAACCTTCCGGATGTGTTATTACAAAATCAGCTGCCTGCAGCCGCATCATTTCCACAAAAGAATTGGCCACCGCGTGCGGGAGTGCCTTGGGATGGGGCCCCCATGATAGTACAATTTTGGGTTTTTGGACCCTTACATGCTCTGCTATGGTGATAGCATCTGCCAGGGCCTGCATCGGATGGCTGACAGAACTTTCCATATTGAGTATGGGAATGCCTGCATAATTCTTAAATCCGTTCAACACCAATTCTGCTTTATCCTTTTCCCGATCTTTCAGGCCGGCAAATGCCCTGATACCGATAATATCACAATATTGGGCAACGACCCGGGCGGCTTCTTTTATATGCTCAGCGTTGCCCTGATTCATAATGGTGCCGTCATTGTATTCCAGGGACCATCCTTCATTTCCGAAATTCATGACCATAACATCCATTCCCAGATTCAATGCAGCTTTTTGCGTGCTGAGTCGCGTTCTGAGGCTGTTGTTAAAGAAAAGTAATCCCAGGGTTTTGTCTTTACCCGAATCCTTGTATTTCAAGGGATTTTGTTTCAATATCTTGGCCTCTGCAACCCAATCGGGAAGGGAGTCAATATCACTTATGGAGAGATAATGCTGCATTACTTTATTTTAGTGTAGTGACTTCTGCCATTCAGGGCATCTATTATAAAATTATCCTTTAATCCGTTTACGATCCATGTTTCTATGCCTGATTTTTGTGCAATCGTGGCGGCCTCGATCTTGGACTGCATTCCGCCCGTACCATGGGAGGATTTGGAATCGTTGATTTCTGCCAGGAGTGGTTCCACCCCGGCCACATTGGTAATGGTTTCCGGCTTATTTTTTTCGATGGAATTTTTGGTATAGATCCCATCGGTATTGGTGGCAATAATCAATGCATCCACCTGCAAAAGAGCGGCCGTCAATGCGGCCAGTTTGTCGTTATCGCCAAATTGAATTTCATCCGTTGCTACCGTATCATTCTCGTTAATGATCGGAATAAAATTATTGTTTACCAGCACATTGATCGTGTTTTTTATGTTGGCTTTGGCGTCTGGATTTTCGAAGTCTGAATAGGACAACAGGCATTGAGAAGTAAACAATCCCAATTCGCGGAAATTTTCCTGGAAAATTCGCATAAGGTGGGGTTGGCCGATAGCCGCCAAAGCCTGTTTTACATTGATTTCGGCTCCTGAGTGTTCCAGCTTAACAAATTGCCTGGCTGCTGCTATGGCCCCGGAACTTACGATGATAAACTCGTAACCATCCTTCAAAGCCGCAATTTGCCTGCCAATATCCTCGATCTTGCCCCTTGAAATCTGGTCTGTTTCTTTGGTGAGGGTATTTGAACCAATTTTTAATAAGATCCGCTTTTTTTTCATTTCTTCGATGTTTAAAGACCGGGGTGGTCAGGCGGCCACCAAAGGCCTAGCCTCTTACTTGCCCGCCTCCTTTAACGTACCACTTGTTTGTTACCAGGTGCTGTAAGCCAATAGGGCCCCTTTGGTGCAATTTATCTGTACTGATGGCCAGTTCCCCGCCCAGTCCAAATTGACCGCCGTCGGTAAACCTGGTTGATGCGTTGTGATACACGGCGGCGCAATCCACAAGGTTCATAAATAACTCCGCCCATTCATTGTTTTTTGTGATGATGGATGCCGAGTGGCCACCACTGTATCGATTAATTTTCGCGATCGCATCCTCCAGGTTTTTAACCTGTCCCAATACTATTTTATAATCCAGGAATTCCTCATACCAAACCGATGTTTCATTGATTTTGGAAACCCCTTCACGATTTGCAAATTCGCTATCAGCCATTATTTCGACATTTTTTTCTTTCAATCGGGCGATGAGCTGATCTAAAAATCCTTCCCTGCCCGGAATTGCTTCATGTATTAATACCTTATCCAGGGCGTTGCAAGCGGATATTTTCGTGGTTTTTGCACTGATAATAATTTCCATTGCCATTTCCAGATCGGCATCCTCCGCAACATACAGGAAATTGTTGCCGCGGCCACTTACGATCACCGGACAGCTGGCATGTTGCTTAACAAAAGCAATCAGTTGCTCTCCCCCCCTGGGCACTATCAGATCTACCTTCACTGAGGGCTTTTCCAAAAAGGCCCGGGTCCGGGTCCTGTCAAATTGTAAATAACTGACCCATTCGCGGGAGGCCTGATTCTTTTCCAGGGCTTTGTGCCACAGACCTACCAGGAAGAGGTTGCTGTTCAATGACTCCTTTCCTCCTTTCAGCAATATTTTATTACCTGATTTAAAGGCAATACCCGCCGCTTCAATGGTCACGTCGGGCCTGGATTCGTAGATGATCAGGACGGTACCGAAAGGGGCTGTTTTGTTGCTGACTTCCATTCCGTTTTCATGTGTAAATTGAAATCTGTCAACACCCAGGGGGTCCTTCTCGTCTGCCAGTTGCTGAAGGGAAAGGATCATATCCCCAATTTTTGCATTGTCCACCTTAAGCCGGTCGTGCATGGCAAGATCATTGCCTTTATAACCAGCAATATCCCTTTTATTTGCTTGCAGCAGCGCCTTTCTTTCCTGCTCAAGAAGTACTGCCATCGCGGATAAAACGGCGTTTCGCTGTTCTATATTCAGGATCAGGTTCATGCCAGTTCTGCTTTTAAGGCTTTAAAAAAAATATCCATGCTTTCCTCGTTTATGTTCAGCGCAGGTAATATACGCAACACGTATTTGTCTTTGGCACCGCCGGTAAATATTCGTTGGTTGTAAATCAGCTGTTTTCTCAGGTCAGCCACTTCGAAATCAAATTCCAATCCGAGCATCAACCCCCTGCCTTTAACGCGTTTTACCCGGGGAATCGTTTCAGCTTTTTGCTTGAAATACCTTCCTGTTTTTAGCGCGTTTTCCATCAGTCCTTCATCTTCCATGACCTCGAGGACTGCCAGGGTTGCTGCACAGGCCAGGTGATTCCCGCCAAAGGTGGTCCCCAAAAGGCCGTATGAGGCTTTAATGTGCTTGTGAATTAAAACACCACCCACGGGAAAACCGTTCCCCATGCCTTTGGCCATACTGATAATATCCGGTTTAATACCATGGTGTTGGAATGCAAAAAATTTGCCGGTCCTTCCAAAACCGCATTGTACTTCGTCCGCTATTAACACAACCCCATGTTCCCTGCATTGCCCGGCGATTTCCTGGAAGAAACCGGCCGAGGGCTCGTCCAGGCCGCCCACACCCTGTATGGCCTCGATGATTACGGCACAAACATCACCCCTGGCGATCTCGGCCCTGAAAGCATCACTGTCGTTCAATTGCAGGAAAGTCACCTTTTGCTGTTTATTAATAGGGGCATTGATCTTTGGGTTGTCTGTCACTGCCACTGCGGCCGAGGTCCGGCCGTGGAAGCTGTTACTGAATGCGATGACCCTCGATTTTCCGGTATGGAAGGAAGCCAGTTTGAGTGCATTTTCATTGGCCTCCGCCCCCGAATTGCACAAAAACAGATGATAGTCTTCACAACTGCAAAGTTGTCCCAATTTAGTGGCCAGCTCGGTTTGCAATGGATTATTCACCGAATTGCTGTAAAATCCAATTTTCTCTAACTGCTGCCCTAGTCGCTTTACATAGTGAGGATGAGAATGCCCAATTGAAATAACAGCATGGCCCCCGTACAGGTCCATATATTCCTCTCCCTGGTCGTCGGTCACTATGATGCCCCTGGCAGAAACCGGGGTGACATCATATAGCGGATATACGTTGAACAGCTCCATAATTATTATTTTCCAAAATATTGTTTACTGATTGCCGGGTTCATTTGTAATGCCTTAACGGTCGAATTTTGTGGTATCGCTAGTTGCTTGTTTTAAATTCACTTATCTTTTCAAAAGAGGCCACTATGCCCTGGATGAGGGAAGAACTCAACCCCTGATGCTCCATTTCGTTCAATCCCTGGATGGTACATCCCATTGGCGTGGTTACCTTATCTATTTCTTCTTCAGGGTGGTTACCTGATTCTATCAGCAGATTGGCAGCTCCGTTGCAGGTATGCATCGCCAATTCCTGAGCTTCCTTTGCATCAAATCCCAACTGAATTGCGCCCTGGGTGGTGGCACGGATAAGCCTCATCCAGAAGGCAATTCCACTGGCACATATAACGGTCGCTGCCTGCATCTGTTCTTCGGGAATTT
>Ga0102947_1000491_pt1 | contig 14132 bp, 11 predicted proteins | sample SalPon2A_A_D2_MG_FD_78210 | JGI IMG/M metagenome (GOLD analysis project Ga0102947, IMG submission 78210) | Soil microbial communities from South San Francisco under conditions of wetland restoration - Salt Pond MetaG R2A_A_D2_MG | ecosystem: Environmental > Terrestrial > Soil > Wetlands | place... | reverse complement strand
GAGTATACCAATTTCGTACTATCGCTTGAATGGAGGATTTCAGAGGGCGGTAACAGCGGCATATTTTGGGGTGTCAGGGAAGACGAAAAGTACGGGCAACCCTATGAGACAGGCCCTGAAATACAGGTATTGGATAATGAAAGGCATCCGGATGCAAAAAATGGAACCACGCACCAGGCAGGGGCACTTTACGATATGATAGCCCCTTCCAGGGACGTTACAAAACCGGTCGGTGAATGGAACACTACTGTCATTACCATTGACCATGACGCAAAACAGGGCAGTATCGCCCTGAATGGAGAGGAAATCGTCACTTTTCCTCTGGCGGATGAACGTTGGAATGCCATGGTCTCCAAGTCTAAATTTGACGGGTGGGAAGGTTTTGCAAAATTTACTACGGGTAAAATAGGGCTACAGGATCATGGGGATGAAGTAGCTTTCAGAAATATCAAACTAAAAGAATTATAATATGAACCGAACTAAAAAGTTAAGCTGCCTGGGCCTCGGAATCCTGTTGGCTGCCTGTCAGGGGGAAGCCCGAAAGGCAGAACCCAAGGCAGATATCACTGAGGACCAGATCATCGCTTACCCGGAATATTCCGGGGAAGAACCAACTGAGCCGGAAGCTACCGAGTTTTATGAGCCTGTGCCACCTGTAGTGGACCCTACCGGTAAAAATGGCGTACCCAGTGATGCTATTGTCCTTTTTGATGGAACCGGGTTTGACCACTGGGTCATGGCAAGGGACAGCACAGAAGTTGTATGGCATTTGAACGAGGACGGCAGTATGACCGTAAAGGATAAGACAGGGGACATACAGTCTTCTCAAAACTTTGGGGATATGCAATTGCACATAGAATGGAGATCTCCTGCAGAGGTTCAAAGAGAAGGACAGAATCGGGGCAATAGCGGCATCTTTTTATCAGGGTTGTATGAAGTGCAGGTTCTGGACAATAACGATAACCCTACCTATGTGAACGGACAGGTGGGAGCCATTTATAAACAACAGGTGCCCCTGGCTAAGGCATCAGTGCCTTCCGGGGAATGGAACACCTATGACATTATTTATCACCTCCCGGAGTTCAATGAGAATGGCCAAAAAATAAAATCGGGAACGGTCACTGTTATCCATAACGGAGTGGTGGTTCAGGATCATACCGAAATAAAAGGAACTACCGAGTACATAGGCTGGCCAAAAAATCCACCGCATGGAAAAATGCCTTTAAAACTACAAGACCACGGGGATAACAGCAGGGTTAGTTATCGAAATATCTGGGTGCGGGAGTTGTAGAAAACGTATCTGGGGAAGGCCGTAGGGTTCAAATGTTGCCAAAGGCATTATGTGTCACAGGCCACCTATGTCCGGGAAGAGGTTCATCGAGGCACCTGCGATGAAGGGCGGATGTAGCCGCAGGTAGTTCCCGGGAAGCACAGCAGCGATATTCAAAATTTTGAGGGGATTGGGAGGAATTTCATTAAATACCCCTTTTCCGCCGCATTGCAATGAGCCGCTTTAAAGAAATTCTTTTATTTACCTTTGCCCAAATTTAGCATCGCAATATGATCCAATCCATGACAGGGTTCGGGAAGCACGTAGTGCAGCTTCCATCCAAGAAAATTACGATTGAATTAAAGTCGCTCAACAGTAAGAACCTGGATATCAATGCCCGGATGCCTTCCAGTTACAGGGAAAAGGAATTGGAGTTACGCAAAACCATTGCCGGTTCGCTCCTACGGGGCAAAATAGACTTCGGTTTATACGTGGAACTCAATGGCAATGAGCCTTCGTCCGGGGTCAATGAGGGCGTGGTCCGGCAGTATATGAAGCAGCTGAGGTCTATTGCCGATGGAGATGATCTGCGATTACTCGATATAGCGGTGCGCCTTCCGGATGCATTGAAAACGGATAAAGCCGATATTGACGAAGAGGAATACAAAGCCATCCAGGGAACATTAAAAAAAGCGTTGCTGGAGATCAACCATTTCCGCACCGAAGAGGGGAAAGTTCTTGAAAAGGATTTTCTGGCACGGGTCGGGGTTATTAAGGAGCTTCTCAATAAAGTGGTTCAACTGGATCCTGAACGCCTGGCCTCTATCCGCGAGCGTCTGGACAAGGCCGTTGCCGATTTAAAGGCAGAAGTTGACGCCAACCGATTTGAACAGGAACTCATTTATTATCTTGAGAAATACGATATTACCGAAGAGAAGGTACGCCTTAAAAATCACCTTGATTACTTTTCCGAAAACCTAATGTCCGACGATTCTAATGGCAAAAAGCTGGGTTTTATCTGTCAGGAAATCGGCAGGGAGATCAATACGATCGGATCTAAGGCTAATTTTGCGCCCATGCAGCAGATCGTGGTTCAGATGAAAGATGAGTTGGAAAAAGTGAAGGAACAAATGCTGAATGTGCTGTAATGGAGGGAGGTAAGCTGATCGTATTTTCGGCCCCGTCCGGAAGTGGTAAAACTACCATAGTACGGCACCTGCTCAAACAACCCGAACTGAATCTGGCCTTTTCGGTATCTGCCACCTCGCGACCGAGAAGGGTGAGGGAAAAACATGGAGAGCATTATTACTTCATGTCAATTTCGGAATTCAAAAAGCATATTAAGAACGGGGATTTCCTTGAATGGGAGGAGGTATACAGGGATAACTTTTACGGGACGCTGAAAAGTGAGGTGGATCGACTTTGGGCTGAGGGTAAGAACGTTATTTTTGATATCGATGTAGCCGGCGGGCTAAGGATCAAAAGGAAATTCCCCGAAGAGACCCTCGCTGTATTCGTAAAACCGCCCAGTGTGGATGAACTGAAAATCCGATTAAAAAAGCGCAGCACGGAAAGCGACGATAAAATAAACATGCGGATTGCCAAAGCCTCCGTGGAACTCGCCACCGCCCCGCAATTTGATAAGGTAATTAAGAACTATCATTTAGACACTGCCCTGGAAGAAGCAAGACAACTGGTGTTGGAATTTATAAATACCACGAGGCCCAAAGGAGGAGAAAAAAAGTGAAAAAGACAGGCCTATTCTTCGGTACCTTTAATCCCATCCATATCGGGCATTTGATCATTGCAAACCATATGGTGGAGTTTTCAGACCTCGATGAAGTTTGGTTGGTGGTAACCCCCAAAAGCCCTTTTAAGGCAAAGGCGTCCCTGTTAGACAATAACCATCGTTTCCAAATGGTCTTGGAGGCGTTGAAAGACTTCCCAAAATTAAAACCCAGCAAGGTTGAATTCAATTTACCTCAACCAAACTATACCATAAACACACTCGTTGTTCTCGAGGAAAAATATGCCGGGGAAAAGGAGTTTTCACTGATCATGGGAGAAGATAATTTAAAGGGTTTCCACAAGTGGAAGAACTATGAGGTCATCCTGGAAAACCACGATTTATACGTTTACCCGAGAATATCAACGGGAACGATGGAAACACAGTTTAAAGACCATAACAGGATTTGCAGGGTGGCTGCACCAATTATAGAGGTCTCTTCCACGTTTATCCGAAGAAGCCATAAGGCCGGAAAAAATATAAAACCATTATTGCCGGAGTCCGTCTGGAAGTATATGGATGAAATGAATTTTTACCGGTAGATCCCGGAAGCTTTCTAACTGCTTTGATCCTGACCTTTTTCCAGCACTGACCTGGCCCATTCCTTGGCCTCATCCAGACTATAAAAAAGGTTGACGGGACAATCCATAAACTTTTGTTCCAGTTGTGCAATTCTCAGGTTCATTTCGTCATATACAACCACTCCAAATCCCCTTAAATTGGAAAAGATGGCCTTTGCCTCCATGTGCAGGGTGGGATCAAAGGAGTACGAATTTATGCGGTTAGAAATATATACCAGTGGAGTATTTACGGTATAATGCTCCAGTCCCTTTATAAAAACGGGGAGGGAATTATCAAAAGTAACGGTGACCCCTTCCTTCATTTCCGAGATGACAAGGTTAGGATAGAACCGGAAGATACCGATATCCAGATCCAATGTTGAAATTAAAGTTTCTGTAGGGGGATCATTCACATTTTAACGGGAATTATAAAGTTAAGGTACAAATTCCTGAGGAATATTCATGGCATTACATATGCCACGGACCAATGTACGCCCTTTGGCATGCCAATTCTTACGGAGGGTGCACTAGTCATAAATATGCTTTGCGTTTTCCTGGTATAATTTTTTTAGTACCTCATCGCCTAGATCCAGGCCATGCAACGGCCAATGGTAGGAAAAGTGTTCTCTCACATAAAAGTGTTCGTCCTTACTCTCCAAAATCCGGAAGGTAGTTTGATACATGGAGGAAGACATACCCATATCTGTACCATAAAGTAGCCTGTCCTGATATTGTTCAAAGAAGGCCTTTACCCTTCTCGGCGTAGGTGCAATTTCGGCATAACGAGCGCCGATTTCTGTATACAAATTCGGGTATCGGTCCAAAAGGGAACCGAGGATATCGAGGTTGTGACTACAATTGGCAAGATGGCAGGCAATAAATGTGGTATTTGGATGTTCTTTTACCGCATTTTCCAGGGTATTGAGCAGTTCCTGATGCAGCAACAAATTCTCTTTGGAAGTATCTATTTTCCAGGTGTACGCATTCATTAATCCGTCGTTGTGTTTGTCCATAGGGAGGTACATCCAGTAAGGGTCTGCAACATGAATACTGACAGGCATTCCTAATTCCCCGCATCTCTTTAAGAGGGGTTTCATCCGGTCATCGTCAATATGCATACTTTTCGCGACTGAAGGCTTTGAGTAATACAGGCCGGTTCCTTTGTCCCCCAGCTCACCGACACCTTTCGCCCCTGCCCGGTAACATCGTTCCAGTTCGGCAACCGCCTTTTCACCCCAGCCATCGTCCGTATATCCGGTATAATCAAAACCGCACCAAAGTTCAAAGCGGTCCCCGTATTTTGAATAAAGGTTGGAAAGGCTATCAAAGGCTTTCCCGGTATTGTACGTAAGGATAATCGTTTTTTCAATGTTGGCTCTATCCATTGTTTTTACCCATGATTCAATTTCCTCGGGGGATACAGGGTATGGATGGCTGTGAACATCGGTAACGGGATACCTCGCCTTTTCAACGACGGTTTTGGGGGTATTGTAGATGGAGACCGGCTCAAAATCCTTTAGGAGCAGATCTTCCTGTGCAAGGGCATTCCAGGAAAGCGCATTTAGGAATACCACCAGGGCCAGGCCGTTTTTCAGTGCGTTGTTTTTATTCATCCCAATGATCTGTTCTGAAGGGGGAAGCCGGCAAACCCTCCGCATTATACAGGTTGGCATTGTCCGGGTTATCGGCCCAGGCATACCGGACCGCCACCGGTTCTGTTATGCTGTCTGAAGAAACTTCCACACTATTTCCTTTGATCTTTGCAGTGGCCCATATAAATTTCCTGTCTGCTCCGGCAATTGCAAAACCCTCGAGGGATTTATCCCCACCGGTCCTGAGACCACCCCCCACATGATCAAAATGCAGTATTATTTTAGGGCCGTCTTTGGTCATGGTGGAGTAGGCAGGGCCGGAGGACACAACATTTTTTCCATAGGTAATTTTTTGGGCTGCCAGCGCCAGTCGTTTCCCCACATCCTGTTTATTTCGGGGATGGATGTCTTCGGCCTCCCCAATATCTATGATTACCGCCTGAGCTGTATTGGGTAATTCCAGTGCCTTTCCCTGTGCTTCCCTTAAAAGTGCCCAGTTACTGAATGCCGGGGTATCTTTTGCCGCCATGAAATTGGCCAGTTGAACGTACAAAAACGGGAAATCACCCACATTCCATAATCTGCGCCAACTGCCAATCAGCGTTTTAAATTGTTGGGCATACTTTTTTGCATCCTGAGGATTTCCCGCATTGGATTCACCCTGGTACCACAATACACCTTTGATGGGAAATTTCAGAATAGGATGGATCATTTTATTAAACAATAGGGTGGGCTGCTGGTTATCTCCCTGAGTACTGTTGTTCATTCGTACCATCCCCACTTTGTACTTCCATTTTCCCGCCAGGGAAATGATGCGCTGGTTGGCTTTTATAAACATCAGGTCCGGGTCTCCGTAAATTCCCCCGCCACCTCCGGTATCATCTACCCTTACTGTAATAATGTTATCGCCTTCCCTGAGGTACTTTGCCGGTACGCTATATTCCCTGATTTTGTTGTATTCCTTCATACTTCCAATGAAATGTCCGTTGACCCACGTTTTATCACTGTCGTCAATGGGCCCTAAACTCAACATTGCATCCTTTACTTGCATGCCCTTGCCAAGCACAAACGTACGGCGGAACCAAAACACCCCATCGGTTTTGTCCCAACCCGCCTGCTCCCAGAGTGCAGGCAGTTCCATGCTTTCCCATCCGGTATCATCAAAGGATTTATCGGCCCAAACAGGTACCTCGCCTTTCATGCCCGGGTCTTCTTCCGGGATCGTATTGAGCCGATCTTTGAGACGTTCTAGAAATACCGCTTTTTCCGCATCCCGTTTGGCTTTCAGTTCGGCAACCATGGCTTCGGAATCCTCAAAGCCCAGGTCTTCCGCGCTGATCCAGGGTTCGATCCGGCTTCCACCCCAGGAACTGTTCAACAACCCGATCGGGATCTTCTGATCTTTTTGAATTTCCCTGGCAAAGAAATAACCCACGGCAGTAAAGCTTCCCACGGTTTCCGATGTGGCTGGCTTCCATTCTCCCCCGGCAAGCCTGTCCTCAGGGAATACCGAAGAAGACTTCGGGACTTTAAAGTGCCGGATACCAGGATGATTTCCCCGCTCAATTTCGGCCTCTGAATGGTTTGAATTGGCAACCGTCCATTCCATATTCGATTGCCCGGAGCACAGCCATACATCGCCGACCATAATATCCTTAAAGCTAACCGTATCCGAATTACTTGCGACCCTCATTTGAAAAGGACCACCCGCCGGCTGCGCCTGCAATTCTATTTCCCAGGCACCATTGGCATCGGCAATGGTTTTATAGTCAACTCCATTAAAAAAGACAACCACCCTTTCATTCCGGGAAGTTTGGCCCCAAACAGGTACCGTGACATTGCGTTGAACTACCATATGATCCGAAAAAATTCGTGCTACTTTCAGCGATTGCGCAGAAATACCTGTTGAAAGGCCACTGAGAAGTATCAAAGTCAACGTTTTGTGAATTTTAAATGGAATTTCCCCGAAGTATATCATTCTTCTTATGTTATGGTATCCTAAAATAAGAAAAAATGGTGGGTAAATAAGGAAGAATCAGGGATTGGGATCAAAAATGATAACGGAGTAACTGAAGTCGGTTAGTTCCCCATCCACGCCAACATCTTCAAGTGTCACTGAGTAAACAGTGTCTTCCATAACATTGGAATTGATGCCCTCCGGGACCCAGACAATGGTTCGGTCCCCGAATTGATCGTCGAGTTCTTCCAGTTGAAGGGGAATGGATGTGCCGTTTTGATCCTTCATGGAAACTGTAGTACCTGTAAAATCCGCATTGGCTATGGAGAAGGACCATCTTGGATATACCACCCTGGACGGAATATATCCCCGGGGGGGCCAGGCAATAAATTCCGGGGCGTTCCCCGGAGTCATACCGGCATTGCCAATTACCCAGATTGCGTTAGAACTGTCGGTGTTCCCAATGCCTATTTCCTGCAGCCTCGGCCATAACAACCATCTTCTGTGGCCCACGGGGCCATTGCTGCTGCCCTGATCCCGGATATAGGAATCAACGGCCTCTGCATTTTTAGACATGGCCAGGAGCGAATTTCCCGCCCCGTCGCCACCTTCGGATGTATAGCACTTCCAGCTATCCGGCGGAAAATGTTCGAGTTGGTTATTGGCTTTCATCATCAGAGCGGCCTGCTGGGCCTTATCACTTTTAGCGTTGCTTTCGGAAATATCATTTTGTAAACCCGAAGCCCTTCGGTAATAGGCAATACGCATAAAAATCTTATTTTTTATGCTTTGAGGAACACCCCGGGCAATACAGTTGGGTTCGTTGCCCGTCCAGGCCATATCCGAATTGTTGCTTGTTGAAGCCAGGTAATAGTCTTCATACAATGTTTTAGCGGCAAGCCGTGCGACATTATCCGTTTGAATAATTACCGGTTCTTCCGTAGCAGGATGGTCCTTACTACAGGACACAATTAGCAGAAGGCAAAGGGATAGTGCAGAGGCTTCTTTTACAAAAGTAGCGGCAGATAAGGGCATAGCAGGGAATTCTGTACTTCAAATAACGCTTCAGGGAAGAAAAAGGTATGTTTTTTTGATGAAAGGCATTGTACGGGAAACGATGTAAAATAAATGGGTCTCCTGGAGGTGTACCGCCTCAGGCGGAACGAGTACCGTTCAAAGCTTCCTCGACCTATTCTAAGAGAAGGATTTCCTATATTCAAACTGGGGGATTATACAACATGGCCTATTTTTCTTTTGGCAGCAAAGCGTGTATATTCTAAGAATGCAAATAGTTTGAACAGAGCATCAAAAAAAGCGAAAATTTCAAAAAAGCATCATCCGTCATAGCCCGGAAGCTTTTATCAAAACATCCGTGCCAAGATATTTATCGTCCGAATTGTAGTACCAGGCCCTTGTCTTGGGCATCTTAATTCCGGAAACGCGCTCTTCCCCGCTAAGGAGAATGTATTCCCCGTCGTTTGATGCTTCGTTATGATAGAATTGATAGACTTCCATGGCGTAGGTAGCAGGATCAAAATAGAAATACCAGGTATCCCCTCCAACGGTTTTGTCGTAGGTCACTTTCAGCACCAGATATTCCTTCTCCTCAAAGGTCTTTTTATGTACTATGGGGTCTATGATCGTACCGGGATCTCTCAGCTTCATAGGCAATCCATAGAGATACGTATAATAGTTTTTTATACTCCTTGCCCGATCACAATTAAGCCCGTGCGATTTCGCATCATCTTCCGAAAAATCAGCATTTCCGTTTAAGGACAGGGTGCATTGGCCCCTGTCAATGATCTGTGTTGTGGTAATGTCATCTGTCGTAGCCGAGAGTTTGAAATAGCGGGCGGGAAGATCAATGACCACCTCGCTCACCCTGTCGCTTTTACCGGGACTTTGCATCGTAATGGAAAGTACTCCCCGGAATGATGGCCATGCTCCTGTGGGATCATGATATTCAATGGCCTTGTCGAGCAATTGGTCCCCGGAATAATCCTGGGCTCTGGTATATAAGGCCAGGATGACAAAGAGTAGGAGGAATGTATTTTTTTTCATGGCACAGAAATTTCTTTTCGGGAAGATACGCAATCTCTTTATTTTACATTAAATTAACAAACCCTTAACTTTAGAGACTCTTTCACAGAGGACCAAAATGGAATACGGATTATCTGATTTGCTGGCATTAATTGGCTCCCTGGGTCTGTTCCTGTTCGGCATGAAGGTCATGAGCGATGCATTACTGGAGTTGGCGGGGAGCAAGATGCGGGCAATCCTGGCGACCATGACCTCCAACAGATTTTTAGGGATTACAACCGGATTTTTGATTACCTCGGTCATACAGTCTTCGTCGGCAACCACTTTAATGGTGGTCAGTTTTTCCAATGCTTCCCTGTTAACCCTGGTGGAATCGATCAGCGTGATCATGGGGGCCAATATCGGAACAACGATCACCGCCTGGCTGATTACCATTCTGGGCTTTAAAGTAAGCATGAGCGCCATCGCCCTGCCTCTTGTGGGATTTGGGTTTCTCTTTACTCTTTCCAAAAAGGATACCACTAAAAACTGGGGGAACTTTATTATCGGTTTTGCCCTGTTATTTATCGGGCTTCAATTTTTGAAGGAGGCCATGCCCGACATCAATGAAAACCCGGAAATACTGGCCTTTCTTCAGCGCTATACCGACCTGGGATATTGGGCGGTCCTTGTATTTTTACTGATAGGCACCCTGTTAACTATCATCATTCAGTCGTCCAGTGCAACGATGGCCTTAACCTTAATTATGACAGCCCAGGGATGGATCCCCTTCGAACTGGCTGCCGCCATGGTACTTGGTGAAAATATCGGCACTACCATTACCGCAAATTTGGCGGCGTTGGTGGCCAATTACCAGGCAAAGAGGACGGCAAGGGCCCACCTGATATTCAATGTGTTGGGGGTCCTCTGGATGCTGGTCCTGTTCTATCCCTTTTTGCGAATGATCAGCTGGTTTACGGGCATGCTGGGATTGGAATCTCCCTACGTGGATGCAGCGGCCATCCCGGTAGCTATTTCCTTATTTCACACGGTGTTCAATGTATTTAACACCTTTTTGCTGGTCTGGTTTATAAAACCCATCGCCGGGTTGGTAGAGAAAATTGTACCGGAAAGGATAGCCCCCGAAAAAGCCATTGAAGAACCAAAGTATTTAAGCAAAAGTATGCTGAAATATCCGGAGACCGCCATCGCATCCCTCCTCCTTGAATCCAAATACCTTTATGAGAATGCCATCTTTGAAATTGTCACCCATGCACTCAACATCCACAGGGAAGATATCCTGTCGGAATTAAAGCCCAAAAAAGTAATCAAAAAGTCAATGGTCGATTTTAAAACCGATGTGCGGGCCCTGTACCTAACCAAGGTAAAGACCATATATGGGGAAATTATCAAATATGCCACCCAGGCCCAAAGTGCTCTTCCATTGACCAGGGAACAACACAACCGGGTCATGAGGATCAAGGTGGCTAACAGGAAAATGGTTGAAATCATTCGGGACGTAGGGGACTTAAGCAGAAATGTTTCAAAATCCCTGGATGCTGAAAATCCCTATATGAAGAAAGAGTATGACAAATTCAGAAAAAAGTTGGTCAAGGTATTGCGCATTGTATATTTGTTCAGGACTGAAAGAGAAATGGAACAATATTACCAAGAGCTTATGGCCCTGACCAGGAAAGCGAAGCAGAGTATACACATGGGCAATTTAACCATTGATGAGCTGATTCGTAAAGACCTTATCACTACCGACATGGCGTCATCCTTATTTAACGACCACGACAATGTAAACGATCTGATAGAAAAACTCATCTCTGTGGCCGAATTGCTGTACGGTAACAAAGATTCCCTGGGGAACAACGCAGCAGGTGACCGTGAACACCGGCAAGAGTTAAGGTCTGCTTAGAACCTTGTTCTTCAGGGGCTTAAGGGAGTGTGGGCCGCCCTGCCCGTTCAGGTTCAGGAATGTTCTACGGTTGCAGGAGCCACGGTACTATCATGTGCTTCATAATAATCCTGAAGAAGGTTCATGGTAGCCGTCATGAAATCTTTGGTTTCCAGTAACAGGGAGAAATACAAAGTGGTGTTTTTGGGGCTGGATTCTTCTGTACGCGTCCTTGCAACCTGTTTTTCTATTCGTTGAGAGACCAGATCGAAGAGTTGCTGTTTGCCCTCCAATACTGATCCTATTTGTTCGAATGAATGTTCGTCAAACGCTTTTTTGGTGTTGTTCAGGATCTCGTCTAACTTAAGATCGATTTCTTTCAGTTCCTTAATCTGATTGTACTTTAATTTCTTGTGATTGTTATTCACATGTTTGTAGCTCACCTTACCTATATACTCCAGTGATTGGGCTATATCCTGAAGATGCCCAAGTACATTTATATAAAAATTACTCGCCCCGACGCTGCCTTCATCCAGATTTTTAATAAAATAGAAAATACTATCCCTGAGGTCATCAATTTCAGCAGATAATTTGGCTCCCTGTTTTGTATTCTTCTTTAAAAGATCCAAATCCTGTCTTGCCAAACCGTTTATGGTATTGGTATAAATCTTACTACTGCGTTTTACTACCCTGGAAATGTTCTTGGCACTTTCTTCAATCACCCCCTGAATGGAACTGCTCTCTGCCCTGTACAGGCTGTCTTCGGCCCTTTGTTCTTTCGACTTTTTATTGTAGGCTATATAGTTTCTGGCCAACAAAAGAACCGCTGCAAACAATAGAATTGAAATGGCCGCTCCTTTTCCAAAACTTATAATGGTTAGAATAGCCCCTGCTGCCAAAAAAGCAACGATGGCCGTCATAAACCACCCTCCTATAACATTTAATACCCCGGCCACCCTGTAAACGGCACTTTCACTTCCCCAGGCTCTGTCGGCCAGGGAAGTACCCATGGCGACCATAAACGTCACATAGGTAGTGGACAGGGGTAATTTGTACGAAGTGGCAATTGATATCAAAATTCCGGCAACCATTAAGTTAACCGCCGCCCTAACCATATCAAATGCTGCCAGCTCGTGGGTTTTGCCTTTGGTAAGCTGAATTAACGGCTTTGTAAATTGGGTATCTATTTTCTTTTGCCAGGAATTAGGGGTAACCATATGGGTATATGTACCAATCAGCATGGAAAAACGCACCAGGCTTCGGGATAGGAAATTAGGTTTAAACCGCTCTCTTGTTTCCCCTTCCCGAGCCAAATTTATTTCCGTATCAGCTACGTACCGGGCTTTTTTGGATAACCATAAAGTGACTACCATAACAATTCCTGACAGGAATAAAAGAATGGTAGGCGTGGGCACCTTTGAAGCCAGTACTTCCATGCTGAACTGATTTGCGGCTACACCGGAAATCGACCAGGCTTCATAGGACTGCCAGGCTGCGATGGGGACACCGATAAAGTTTACCAGGTCGTTGCCGGCAAATGCCAGGGCCAGCGCAAACGTCCCAACACCAATGATCAGCTTATAGATGTTGGTTCTCGCATATGAGATCAGGAGAAAGGAAAGCAGTGACCAAAATATAATACTGGACAATATTATGGGAATTACCTCTGCTTCGAGAAATCCTGAAATTGTAACTCCTCCGATCAGATCAAAGGTCTGGGAGGCGAAGGGCGTCCCGTTAATTCCTTTTATAAAAATAAAATAAGTTATTGCAGATAAAGCCATCCCGCCAAAAAAAGCACCTACCCATCTGGCCTTTCTCTCAAAATTGAAAGTCAATAATAACCGCGAGATCCACTGTACCATGGCACCGATTGTAAAAGCTATAAATACAGACAGGAGGATTCCTGAAATGATTTGAGTAGCTTTTGAAGTATTTATATAATTTATGACGTCCAGGTAATCTCCACCGTCTGATGCGATCTTAATTAATGACATTGCCACAGCGGCACCCAAGAGTTCAAAGACTATTGAAACCGTAGTAGATGTAGGCATCCCCAGTGTATTGAAGAAATCGAGCAGTAAGATATCAGTGATCATCACGGCCATAAAAATGAACATGATCTCATCGAAATAAAACTCTCCGGGATTAAAAATACCCTTCCTGGCAACTTCCATCATGCCACTGGAAAAGATCGCACCGAAGGCAATGCCCAAGCTAGCTACGATCATAATGGTTCTGAATGAAATGGCCTTGGATCCAATGGCCGAATTAAGGAAGTTAACGGCATCGTTGCTTACCCCAACAACAAGATCTGCCACCGCCAGGGCGGCCAGGGCAATTACCATTAATAAATATATATTTTCCATTATTTCAGTGCGAATTCAATCTTGACATTCGTGTGCACAATCGGACTCCCGGATAAACTGGTTGTTATTTTTCAGCCTTGGCCTCCTGAAGGGTCTGGGAACGATGATGTTCATCGTAATACAAATTCAAAATATTCATATTTGCCATTATAAGATCCTTTGTTTCCAGGAGGATACTAAAGTAAAGCGTAGTGTTTTTTGGACTGGATTCTTCGGTTCTGGTACGTTCTACCTGCTTTTGTATGGAATCCTGTACGCTGCTCAGCAATGCCTGTTTTTTTTCAATTATGCCAGGGACTATTTTTTCAAAGTCGCGGGAATCAAATACTTCCCTGATTTGGTCAAAAAGGCGGACGAGTCGGTCATTAATAGCCAATAATTCCTCTGCCTGTTTTTTCTTCAAAGCCTTGTGGTTATTGTTAACATGTTTATGGCTCACCTTGGCTATGAGGCTGGAAGATTGCGCAACATCTTGTATACTGCCAATCACGTCTATATAAAATTTACTGGCACCCAGATAGGAATCATCAAGATCTTTGATGAAATAAAAGATATCATTCTGTAAATCTTCAATTTCGGACTCCAATTTTACCACGGTGCTCTTAGCCTTTTTTAAAGCATCCAAATCCTGGTTCACAAGACCATTCACAGTAACGTGGTTAATTTTACTTACTCTTTT